>Ga0190275_10000939_pt1 | contig 22772 bp, 18 predicted proteins | sample Popmic550T_FD_133745 | JGI IMG/M metagenome (GOLD analysis project Ga0190275, IMG submission 133745) | Populus adjacent soil microbial communities from riparian zone of Yellowstone River, Montana, USA - 550 T | ecosystem: Environmental > Terrestrial > Soil > Riparian zone > Trees stand | place...
CGACGCCGAAGCCAAGGCCGACCGGATCATCGCGCTCGAGACGGCGCTCGCCAAGGTCCATTGGGAGCCGGCGCGCCAGCGCGACATCAAGCAGATCTACAATCCGATGAACCGCGCCCAGCTGGCTGAGCTTGCGCCGCAGATGGAATGGCCGGCCTTCCTCGAGGCCGCGGGCCTGGGCAGCGTCCCGACCGTGATCGCCGCCGAGAAGAGCGCAATCACCGAGAGCGCCAAGATGCTCGACAGCGTGCCCCTTTCGACCTGGAAGGATTATCTCGCCTTCCACTTCGTCAGCGCCCACGCTTTCGCCCTTCCCAAGGCGTTCGACCAGGCCAATTTCGACTTCTATTCGAAGACCCTTCGCGGCGTGCCCCAGCAGCGCGAGCGCTGGAAGCGCGGCGTTCAGATGATCAACGGCTCGCTGGGCGAAGCGGTCGGGCGGGTCTATGTCGAGCGTCATTATCCGGCGGAGAGCAACCGCCAGATGGCGGAGCTGATCGCGAATTTGCGCTCCGGCCTGGAAACCCGGATCGCGGCATCGCCCTGGATGGACGCGGCCACCAAGGCGCAGGCGCGCGCCAAGCTGACCGCCTTCGACCCGCGTATCGGCCACCCCGCCAAGTGGATCGACTATTCGGGCCTGGAGGTGAAGCGCGGCGACCTTCTCGGCAACGTCGTCAGGGCCGAGAAGTTCGGCCAGGATCTGCAGCTGTCGAGGCTCGGCAAGCCGGTCGATCGGGCCCTGTGGGACATGAATCCGCAGGAGGTGAACGCTTATTACAACCCCCTGATGAACCAGATCACCTTCCCGGCCGCGATCCTTCAGCCGCCTTATTTCGACCCGAAGGCGGATCCGGCGATCAATTACGGCTCGATCGGAGCGATCATCGGCCACGAGATCGGCCACGGCTTCGACGACCAGGGCCGTCAGTTCGACGCCACCGGCCGGATCCGCGACTGGTGGTCGGCGAGCTCCGGGGCGGAGTTCACCAAGCGCGCCGAAAAGTTCGGCAAGCAATATGACGCATACGAGCCGATCCCCGGCACCAGGATCAACGGCAAGCTCACCATGGGCGAGAATATCGGCGATCTCGGCGGCCTCGAAATGGCCTATGCCGCCTACAAGCGCTACACCGCCGAGCATGGCGAGCCCAAGGTGCTGAACGGCCTGACCGGCGACCAGCGCTTCTTCATCGCCTTCGGCCAGAGCTGGCGTTCGAAGGTCCGCGAAGGCGCGATGCGCGAGCGGCTGCTGACCGACCCGCACAGCCCGCCGGAATATCGGGTGGACGGAGTCGTCCGCAACGTGGACGCCTGGTACAAGGCGTTCAACGTGAAGCCGGGCGACAAGATGTACCTGCCGCCGGAAGAGCGGGTCAGCATCTGGTAGGGTACCCCGCCGTCCCCGCGAAAGCCGGGACCTCAGGACGAGAAGTTTCGGCGGGTCTCCCCGAGGTCCCGGCTTTCGCCGGGATGACGCCTCAAAAAGGAGGTTCGGCTCCGGCCGGCGCGCGAGGGGGCAAAACGCCGCCGGCCGGAACCTGTGCCCGAACCTATAGGCGCGGTCGGTGACGGTATCATGGCGCGGCGCGGGGTTTATGGTGTCAATTGTGGCAGTTCGTCCTCCCGGCGAAAGCCGGGATTTCGAGGAGGCCCGCCGAGCGACCTCGTCCCGGGGTGACGAAATGTTGCAGCGCCCGCCACCGCGCGCCTAAGAGCGCCCCAGTCAACCAGGAGGCCCAACCCGTGGATCGCCGCAGCTTCATCGCCTCGTCGGGCGCCGCCGCCCTTGCCGCAACCCTTCCGGCCCGGGCGCTCGCCCAGCGCAGCGCCGGTTCCGGCGATGCCGCGCTGGACGCTCTGTTCGAGCGCATCTTTCAGCAGGACGTGCAGCGTTCGCCCGAGCTTGCGACGAGGCTGGGCCTGGACAAGGGATCCAACGCGGGCCTGAAGAGCCGGCTGGGCCCGCGCACCCTGGCCGAGCGGGCAAGAATCCTCGCGCAGACCAGGGAGGCCTTGGCGAGCCTTGCCGCGGTCGACCGAAGGACGCTGTCGCCGGCCTCCAGGCTGAACCTCGAGGTCGTCACATATTCGCTGACCAGCCAGATTGTCGCGCCGCAACGCTTCGGGCTCGACAGCGCGATCCGGCCCTATCGGATATTCCAGCAGGGCGGCGCCTATTTCTCGGTGCCGGATTTCCTCAACACCGCGCACACGATCGACGGTAAGGACGATGCCGAGGCCTATCTGTCGCGGCTGGAGGCTTTCGCGGTGGCGCTCGACCAGGACAGCGCCATGCAGCGGATCGAGGCGGCGCGGGGCTATCTCGCTCCGGCCTGGTCGCTCGACCTGACGCTCGGGCAAATGGCGAAGCTGCGCGGCCAGAAGGCGGACGAAAGCAGCATCGTCCAGTCGCTGGTGCGGCGCGCCAAGGCCAAGGATATAGACGGGCGCTGGGAGCGGCGCGCGTCGAAGATCGTCGAGGAGCGGGTCTATCCGGCGCTCGACCGGCAGATGGCGCTGATCCGCGAGCTGAAGCCGACGAGCCGGGCGGGCGACGGCATCTGGCGGGTCCCGCATGGCGAGGACATTTACGCCGTCGCGCTCGAACAGGCGACGACGACCCGCTTCAGCCCGGCCGAGGTCCATCGGATGGGGCTCGGCCAGGTGGCGCAGATCAGCGCCGAGCTCGACAAGATCCTCAGGAGCCAGGGCTTCACGCGCGGCAGCGTCGGCGAGCGGCTGGCCGCGCTCAACGTTGCACCGTCGCAAGTCTATCCGAACACGGACGAGGGGCGGGCCGAGCTCATCGCCGGGCTCAACGAAAGCGCGAAGGCGATGGACGCCCGGCTGCCGGCGGCCTTCGCCACCCTGCCGGGGGCGCCGCTCGAAATCCGGCGGGTGCCGCCGGAGATCCAGGACGGCGCGTCCAACGGCTATTACAACCGCGCCTCGCTCGACGGGTCGCGGCCGGCCATCTACTTCATCAACCTGAAGGACACCGGCGACTGGCCGAAATATTCGCTTCCGGCGCTGACCTATCACGAGGGCAATCCGGGCCATCACCTCCAGATCGGGCTCGCCCAGGAATCGAAGGACATTCCGACCCTCAGGAAGGTGGGCGGCTTCAGCGCCTATAGCGAGGGCTGGGCGCTCTACGCCGAGCAGCTCGCCGACGAGCTCGGCGCCTATGCGACCCCGCTCGAGCGCGCCGGCTATCTCCAGTCCTTCCTGTTCCGGGCGGCTCGGCTGGTCGTCGATACCGGTCTCCATTCGCAGAAATGGAGCCGGGAAAGAGCGACCGACTATCTCGTCGCCACCACCGGCTTCGCCCGGCCGCGCTCGCAGCGCGAGGTCGAGCGTTACTGCACCCAGGCTGGCCAGGCGTGCAGCTACAAGGTCGGGCACATGGCCTGGAGCCGGGCCCGGGACGAGGCTAAGCGGGCGCTCGGACGCCGCTTCGATCCGAAGCAATTCCACGAGGTTTTGAAGGACGGCGCGATGCCGCTCACGATCCTGGAGCGGCGGATAAGGGAGCGGACGGCGGCGGCTCGGGGCTGATCGTCATGCCAGCGAAGGCTGGCATCCCAGGGGGCGAAAGGCCGCAGCGCTCTTCACCCCCTGGGGCCTCAGCCTTCGCTGGGGCGACGTTGTCATCCCGGGGGGTGAAGGGCTTCCTTCTCCACCCCCCGGGTCCCGGTGGTCACCAGGAACCGATGATCAGGCGGCGCTGAGCAGCGGGGCGAGCTCGGACATGTCGTCCTTGTCCTCGCCCTTCCTCACCTTCTTGACGGCGGTATGGTCCATCCACGCGTCGCTCTTCGGGCCGGGCGTGAGCGGGGTGAAAGCGGCGGGGATCGCGGACGCCTGATAGCTTAAGGTCAGCACCAGCAGGCTCATCGAAAGCGAGGCGAAGAAGGCGCGGACCGGGTGCATGATGGCGTCGTCCTTGAAGTCTCAAATCGGATGCGGCTCCGGCCAGCGAGCGGAGGGGGCAATACGCCGCCGACCGGAGCCGCATCGCCTTTCTGACCGCGGCGCGTGTCCGGGCGATGCCGCGGACGGGGGAAGTTGGTGTCAATTGTGTCTGAAAGGAAGCGGAGCGGTCGGCTCCTATTCGTCATACCGGACTTGATCCGGGATCCATGAACACAGGCGGCGGCGATTGTTCTCCGAGTTCCGTGTTCATGGATCCCGGCGTTCACCGGGATGACGGGCGGCAGGCGTCAGCGACCGTGTTTCAGAGCTTCGTGTTCATGGGTTCCGGCTTTCGCCGGAATGACGTGCCGGGATGACGCTAGGCCGGAAGCCGCTCCAGCAGCTCTTCGGCGCTGAGGCCGAGGCGGCGGATCTGGGCGGCGATCTCGGGCCAGCGGTGGTTGAGGAAATCGTCGCGGCCGTTCTTGCGGAGGCGCTCGGTGGCGCCGGGGGCGACGAACATCCCGACCCCGCGCCGGACCAGCACCAGACCTTCGTCCTGGAAACTCTGATAGGCCTTGGCGACGGTGAGCGGATTGGCGCCGAACTCGGCGGCCAGGCTCCTCACCGACGGCAGGGGATCGCCGTCGCCGACATGCCCTTCGAGGATCATGGCGGCGATGTTGTCGCGCAAGCGGAGATAGACCGGGCGTTCTTCTGACACGGCGCTATAGTGAGCTAATACAGTGTGGCAGTCAAGGGCGGCCTATGTCCTCCCCGGCCTTTGCCGGGGAGGGGGACCAGGCGAAGCCTGGTGGAGGGGTAGTTGGCGCAGGCTTAGCCGCCTCGCGGTCGATCCTACAGGGTCGGCGCCAGTTACCCCTCCACCACGTTGCACGTGGTCCCCCTCCCCATCTGGCGATGGGGAGGACGAAGGTCACCACTCCCGAACCACGTTCTCCAGCACCGGCCGCGGCCGTTCTTCCAGCTCGACCGCGCCGGTGCCGAGGAAGAAGAAGCCGGCGATTCGTTCGGGCGGGCGGCCGCCCAGGGCCTCCAGCACCGCGGGCGAATAGGCCGCCCAGCCGGTCACCCAGCCGCCGCCGAAGCCGAAGGCCGACGCGGCGTGGAGGAGGTTCATGGCGACGGCGCCGGTGGAGAGCTCCTGCTCCCAGGCCGGGATCTTGTGGCCCTGGATCGGGCTGGAGAGGAGGACGACCAGCTCGGGCGCCTGGGTGGCGAATCTTTGCACCGCCTCGATCTCGAGCCGGGCCGGCGTGTCCGGCTTGCCGGCGCGATAGGCGGCGTGGAGCATTTCGGCGAAGGCCGAGCGGCGGTCCCCGGCGATGTGGACGAAGCGCCAGGGGAAGAGCTTGCCGTGATCGGGCGTGCGGGCGGCGATTTCCAATATCCGCCGAAGCTGGGCCGCGTCCGGGCCGGGCTCGACGAGGTCGCGGGGGCGGCAGGAGCGGCGGGTGGCGAGGTAGGAGAGCAGGGAGGAGCGGTCGTTGAACATGACTCAGCGGCTAGCAGCCTTGCGGGACTGCAACAATCGGCTTCACATCGGCGATTTCCCCGCTAGGGTGCCGGCATTCAAGGCGCCCACAGAAGGCCGCCGCACCCGTACGGAGTCGAGCCATTGGCAACCCCCGCCTTCCCCGACCGCAACGCACCCTCCACAGACACCAGCTTCTTCGGCCACCCCAAGGGGCTCGCCGTCCTGTTCCTGGCGGAGATGTGGGAGCGCTTCTCGTTCTACGGCATGCGCGCCCTGCTGGTTCTCTACCTCACGCAGCATTTCCTGTTCGGAGACGAGGAGGCGCAGGGCCTGTACGCCGCTTACGCCTCCCTGGTCTATCTGATGCCGGTGCTCGGGGGCCTGATCGCCGATCGCTATCTGGGCTCAAGGAAGGCGGTTACGATCGGCGCGATCCTGCTGGTCTGCGGCCATTTCGGGATGGCTTTCGAAGGCTCGGGCTCGAAGCAATATGTCGACGTCGCGGGGTCGAGCTATGAAGTCGTCACCGAAGGGCGCGGCGACGATCGAAAGCTGTTCCTTAGCAACGGCCAGGGCGTCCAGGCGCCGCTGACTTTCGCCAAGGAAGGCATGACCGTCGAGAACGGCGCCGCCATCGGCCTGCCCGCCTCGGTGCCGACGGGCGGCTTCGAGACCCGGGTCGAGAAGGACCCGCTCTACGTCCAGATCCTGTTCCTGTCGCTGTCGCTGATCATCGTCGGAGTCGGCTTTCTCAAGGCCAACATCTCGACCATCGTCGGAGCCCTCTACGCGCCCGACGATCCGCGACGCGATCGCGGCTTCACCATCTTCTACATGGGCATCAACCTCGGCTCGGTGCTGGCGACGCTGGGATGCGGCTATCTCGGCATCAAATACGGCTGGGCCTACGGCTTCGGGCTCGCCGGCTTCGGAATGCTGCTCGGCCTCGTCACCTTCCTCGCCGGCCAGAAACACCTGCTCGGCAAGGCCGAGCCGCCGCGGCCGGAAAGGCTCAAGCAGCGCAGCTTCCTCGGCGTCAATTACGAATGGGCGATCTATGTGTTCGGCCTGCTTGCGCTGCTGCCGGCCTGGTTCCTCGTCCAGCGCGACGAGATCGTCACCACCGTTCTGACCATCGCCGCGCCGCTGATCTTCGCGGCCATGCTGATCTGGTCGTGGACCGCGCTGAAGGGCGCCGAGCGCTCGCGGATGATCGTCGCGCTCGTCCTCATCATCTTCACCGTCTTGTTCTGGACCCTGTTCGAGCAGGCGGGCAGCTCGATGACCCTCTATGCGGACCGCAACAGCGATCTCGTCATCGCCGGCGGCCTCAAGATGACGGCGGCACAGACCAACTTCTTCAACCCCGGCCTGATCGTGCTTCTGGCGCCGCTGTTCGCGGTGTTGTGGGGCTGGCTCAACCGGCACAATCTGGAGCCGTCGACTCCGCTCAAGTTCGGCCTCGGCATCCTCCAGGCCGGCCTCGGCTTCCTCGTTCTGGTCGTCGGAATCACCTACTTCGCCGGTCCGGACTATCGGGTGCCTTTGGTCTGGCTGTTCCTCGCCTATCTGCTGCACACGACCGGCGAGATCTGCCTGTCGCCAGTCGGCCTCAGCATGATCACCAAGCTGTCGGTGCCGCGCATCGTCGGCTTGATGATGGGAGTGTGGTTCCTCGCCTCGGCGCTCGCCCACACGCTCGCCGGCCTCGTCGCGAAGGCGACGTCCAGCAACACGGTCGGCGGAGTCGTCACCGACCCGGGGGCCCAGCTCGCCACCTATGCCGACGTCTTCTCGACGATCGGATGGGTCGGGGTCGGCATCGGCGTGGTCCTGATGGTGCTCTCGCCGTTCCTCAAGAAGGGCATGCACCTGGAGACGCTCGGCAAGGACGGCCCCGTCGGCGGCACCCCCGGCGGCGACACCGACCGCAACGTGATGGCCGGCGAATCGCAACTGGTCGAGCGCGACGCCGCGGGCACCCGTACCGGCAACGAGACGAAAGCCGGCCGCGTCGGTCTCGACAAGGGCGCCAATCCCCATCCGACAGACGAGGACCGTTGATGAAATTGAGCTACGCGGCAGCGGCCGCTGTCGCGCTCCTTGCCGGCTGTGCGCAGACGGACGCACCGCGCACGGCGTCCGCCCAGGCGCCGAGGACTCCGCCGAGGACCTATTCGAGGGACCCCTTTCCCTCGACCTACAAGGCCTATCCGGGCACGGTTACGGCGATCACCGGAGCGACCGTGTTCGACGGCGAGGGCGGGCGCATCGACAACGGCACGGTGGTCCTCGCCGACGGCCTGGTCCAGGCGGTCGGCGGAGCGGATACGGCCATTCCCGAGGGCGCGACCCGGATCGACGCCGCCGGCAAATGGGTCACGCCCGGGATCATCGACATCCACAGCCATCTCGGCGACTATCCGAGCCCGTCCGTCGAGGCGCATCAGGACGGCAACGAGGTCACCGGTCCGGTCCGTCCCGAAGTCTGGGCGGAGCATAGCGTCTGGCCGCACGATCCGGGCTTCAGCCGCGCTTTGGTCAACGGCGGAGTGACGAGCCTCCACATCCTTCCCGGCTCGGCCAATCTGTTCGGCGGCCGCGGGGTGACCTTGAAGAACGTCCCGGGCCGGACGATGCAGCAGATGAAGTTTCCCGGAGCGCCTTATTCGCTGAAGATGGCGTGCGGCGAGAATCCCAAGCGCGTCTACGGCGGCCGCAACCAGATGCCGGGCAGCCGGATGGCGAACATCGCCCTGATGCGGCAGACCTGGGCGAGGGGCGCCGAATACAAGCGCAAGTGGGACGCTTACGAGCGCAACGGCGGCGAGATGCCCGGCCGCGACCTCGCCATGGACACCCTGCGTGGAGTGCTCGCCGGCGAGATCACGGTCCAGAACCATTGCTACCGCGCCGACGAAATGGCCAATATCATGGATATGGCCAAGGAGTTTGGCTACAAGGTGGCCGCCTTCCACCATGCCGTCGAAAGCTACAAGATCGCCGATCTCCTGAAGGCGAACGGGGTCTGCTCGGCGATGTGGGCCGATTGGTACGGCTTCAAGATGGAGGCCTATGACGGCATCCAGGAGAATATTCCCCTGGTCCACAACGCCGGCGCCTGCACGATCGTCCATTCCGACGACGCCAACGGCATTCAGCGGCTCTACCAGGAAGCGGCCAAGGCGCTCGCCAACGGGCGTCGGATGGGCATCCGGATCTCCGACGAGGTCGCCTGGACCTGGCTTGGAATCAACCCGGCCAAAGCGCTCGGAATCGGCGACAGGACCGGCAGCCTGCGCGCCGGCAAGATGGCCGACGTGGTGCTCTGGAACGGCCATCCGTTCAGCGTCTACACCCGGCCCGAGCGGATCTGGGTGGACGGCGCCCTGATGTACGATTCGGCCGATCCGCGGCGCCGGCCGGTCAGCGATTTCGAGCTGGGCCAGCCGGGCGAAGGGGACGTGAAGTGACGGGCGCGTTCGTGACCGAGGGTCGTCATGCCGGACTTGATCCGGCATCCACGAACACGGCGGGTCGGAGATTCAAGGGACCGCGTTCATGGATCCCGGCTTTCGCCGGGATGACGGCCTGTGCGCTGGCCCTCCTTGCAACCCCCGCTTTCGCCCAGACCGTCGCCATCACCGGCGGCACGGTGGCGCTCGGCGACGGCTCGGAGCCGATCGAAGGCGGCACCGTGATCATCCGGAACGGGCGCATAACCGCCGCGGGCCGCAACGTCGCGGTGCCGGCGGACGCCCAGCGGGTCGACGCGACCGGCAAATGGGTCACTCCGGGGATCGTCGCGGGCTTCTCGCGGGTCGGGCTGGTCGAGGTCGACGCGGTCAACTCGACCAACGACATCTCGGCGGCCAACTCCCCCTTCAGCGCGGCGATCGACGTCGCTCCGGCGATCAACCCGAGGGCGATGTCGATCCAGGTCAACCGTGCCGGCGGGGTCACCCGCGCCATCGTCGCTCCGGGAACGGCGAAGAGCATCTTCGCGGGCCAGGGCGCCGTCATCGACCTCGGCAACGACATGGAGCCGGTGACGAGGGCGAGGGCCTTCCAGTTCGTCGAGCTGGGCGAGACCGGCGCGGACGAGGCCGGCGGAAGCCGGGCCGCCGCGCATGTGCTGTTCCGCAACGCCCTGAGGGAAGCGCGAGACCTCGGCGCCCGCTTCGCTCCGGTTTCGGGCGGCAGCGGAGCGCGCGAGCCCCGGGCCGACGACCAGCGCGACTTCCCGCTCGAGGAGGTGCCGGACAGCCGCCTGATGTCGGCGGGCGCGACCCGCTCGGACGACGTGCTCCTGACCCGCTTCGACGCCGCTGCGCTGGTGCCGGTGCTGCAGGGGCGGCAGCTGCTCCTCGTCCATGTCGAGCGGGCCAGCGACATCCTCCAGGTGCTGGCCCTGAAGAAGGAGTTCCCGCGCCTGAGGCTGGTCCTGGTCGGCGCCACCGAAGGCTGGACCATCGCCGATCGGATCGCCGCGGCGCGGGTTCCGGTGATCGCCAACGCCCTCAACGATCTGCCCTCGACCTTCGAGCAGCTGGCGGCGACCCAGTCCAACGTCGCCCGAATGCGGGCCGCCGGAATTCCCGTCGCGCTCGGAATGATCAACGACGACGAATCGCGGCAGGTGCGGCTCGCCCGGCAGCAGGCCGGCAACCTGGTCGCGATCGGGCGGGTTCCGGGCGCCTCGGGCCTGAGCTGGGGCGAGGCCCTGGCGACGATCACGTCGGGACCCGCCGAAGCCGTCGGAATGGGCGGCGAGATCGGCTCGCTTCGGCCGGGGCGCCGCGCCGACGTGGTCGTCTGGTCGGGCGACCCGTTCGAAAACGGCAGCGCCGCCGAGATCGTCCTGATCGACGGCATCCGGCAGCCGCTCGACAACCACCAGACCAAGCTTCGCGACCGCTACCGCATTGCCCCTGAAGGCGACCTGCCCAAGGCGTACGAGAGGTGATCGCCACGGTCAGCCTCGCGCTGGCGACCCTGGCCTTCGTCGGCACTCATCTCGCCATGTCGCATCCCCTTCGGACGAGGCTCGTCCAGAATTTCGGGGAGCAATGGTTCGCGATCCTGTATTCGGCCGTCTCATTCGTCACCTTGGGCTGGATGATCCTCGCCTACCGGGCGACGGAGAACAGCTATTTCCTGTGGATTGCCCCCGATTGGGCCAATCCGGTCGCGGCGGCGGTGACGTTGCTCGCCTGCATCCTCCTCGTCGGATCGTTCTTCCGCAATCCGGCCTTCCCGCACCCGGGCGCGAAACCCAAGATGCCGAGCGCTGCGAGCGGCGTCTTCACCGTGACCCGCCACCCGATGAACATGGCCCTCATCCTCTGGGCGCTGGTCCACATCGTCTTGTGGGGCGCACTGCCCAATCTGATCGTCGCGGGCGGGATCCTGGTGTTGGCATGGGTCGGATCGATCGGACAGGATCACAAGAAGCTCAACGTGATCGGAGCGCCGTGGCGGGCGTGGATGGAGCGAACGTCTTTCGTGCCGTTCGGGGCGTTGCTTTCCGGCCGGGCGAAATGGAATGCGCTCGGCAAGGCCTGGCCGGCGCTGCTGCTCGGGTCGCTCCTGTGGCTCGCCGTCACCTGGCTTCACGCGCCGGAAGTCTCGCCGATAGTGGCGCTGGCCCGGTAGTCCGGCGCCGGGCTACCCCCGGGGATCGAGATCGCCGCGGGGCTTTTGTTCGGTGGTGTCGATCGCGTCGAGGACGGCCTCCGGTGCGACATCGTGCTTCAGCTCTTCGACATCGTCTCCGTGGGACACGCCCAGCTTGTCGGCGATGGCCGAAACCAGGCTGACGACCCGGGTCACCTCATGCTCCACGAGCAGGCTTATCTGGAGGTCGAGCTCGGCGCGCCTGTCCGCGGCCGTCGCCATCCGGTTCTGGGCGACGAGGACGAAGGCCGAAAGGAAGATCGCGGCGACGGAGGCGATCGTGGCGAGGATGACGAATTCCTGATCGAAGCGCGGCACTCCGGGGATCCAGCCCAGGTTCGCCGCCACCCAAAGAGCGATCAGGGCCAGGCTCAGATAGACGAACAGCATCGAGCCTACGGAGCGGGTGATGGCCTCGGCGACCCGTCCTTCGAGCGGAGCCCGCTCCTCGTCCTCGCGCCGCCGGCGCTCGAGGGCGTCGATGTTGCGTTCCAGAGCGCTGTTCAGGCTCCGGGGCTGCGGCGGCGGGACGGTGGCGGGTTCGTTCACGCGCGAGCGGCCTCTCCGCCATCCGTCGGCGGCGGGGCGTTCGGCCCGTTGCCCTTGAGCAGCCGGTCCTGCTCGGTCAGCGGCTCGGTCTCGTCGAAGCCGGTGCGTTTTGCCACGGTGGACGTGGTGGCGACGTCCATCGCGACATTGCCCGTCGTCCTAACGATATCCGGCAGGGTCTCCACCGCGATGAGGATGACGAGCGGCTCGATCGGGACGCCCATGGCGATGCAGATGGGTGCGATCGCGCTGATGAAGCTGACCGAGCCGGGGAGGCTGATCGAGCCGAGGGTGGTGGTGGCGGCGACGGCGACCCCCGCGGCCATCTGCATCGGCGACAGCTCGATCCCGAACCAGTGGGCGACGTAGATCGCGACCGCCAGGTTCATGGCCGGACCGGTGGCTCGGAAAAGCGCGACGGCGAGCGGAAGGGTCACGCCCGACGCGGCGACCGGGACTCCCAGCTTTTCCGAGCCGCGAAGCATCGCCGGAAGCGACGCGAGCGAGGATTGGGTGCTGATCGCCACCGCGTGGGCGGAGCCGACCGCCCGGGTGAAGGCGAGAAAGCCGAAGCGGCCGCCGAAAACAGCCAGCGGCCAGGCCGCGAACCAGACGACGCAGCCGACGGCCGAGACGATGAGGATGTAATGGAGCAATGCGCCGAAGGCGGACGACCCCGCCTTGGCGCCGACCACATAAGCCAAAGCGAAGACCCCGATCGGCGCCAGCCACAGCACCCAGTTGATGATCACCAGCATGGCGTCGCCGACGGCCCGGAAGAACATTGTCAGATGCCGGCGCGGCTCTTCCGGCAGCCGGGTGATCGCGAAGGCGAAGACGGTGGTGAAGACCAGCAAGGGGAGGATCTGGTCGTTGGCCGCGGCGGCGACCGGGTTGGTCGGAATGAAGGAACGGATGAACTGGGCGAAGGTGGGGATCTCGCCGACCTTGTCCGAAGCGGAGAGCGTGGCCTTGAGCGCTTCGGCACCGCTGGGCATCGGGAAGAGCTGGAGGAGGAAGGGGGTGAAGAAGGCCGACATGATCGCGCCCGACCACAGCACGATCATGAACAGGATGACGGCCCGGCCCGCGAGCCGCCCGGAGCGCGCGGCCTCGGCCGACGCGGTGATTCCGTTGATCAGCAAGGCGACGATCAAAGGCACGATCGTCATCCTCAGCGCATCGAGCCAGAGGCCGCCGATGGGATCGGCGATGGCGGTCGCCTGGGGGGCGAAGGCGGCGTTCGCCGTGAGAATGCCGAGCAGGAGGCCGACGGCAAGGGCGGCGAGGATTCGGGTGGGTTGCGACATTTTCAGATGCTTAGCGGTGGGGAGGGGGCGGGGGAAGCAACCTTGTCCTCCCCGCGCGCAGCGGGGGGAGGGGGACCAGGCGAAGCCTGGTGGAGGGGCAACTGGCAGAAGCCTGCGCCATCTACCCCTCCGCCACACTTCGTGTGGTCCCCCTCCCCATCTTGCGATGGGGAGGACAAGGCGGCGCCGTCGCGCTATTCAGCGCCAAACTCGCGCAAGGACCATCATGACTCGCAAATTCTTTGGCACCGACGGGATCAGGGGCCGCACCAATCAGCTTCCGATGACGGCACAGATGGCGCAGCGCGTCGGCCAGGCGGCCGGGGCGCATTTCCTGCGCGGCGATCACCGCCACCGGGTCGTGATCGGCAAGGACACAAGGCTGTCCGGCTACATGATGGAGACGGCGCTCATCTCCGGCTTCACCAGCGTCGGAATGGACGTGGTGATGGTCGGGCCGGTGCCGACGCCCGCGGTGGCGATGCTGACCCGCTCGATGCGCGCCGATCTCGGGGTGATGATCTCCGCAAGCCACAACGTCTATACCGACAACGGCATCAAATTGTTCGGGCCGGACGGCTACAAGCTTTCCGACGGGGACGAGGCCGCGATCGAGCGGCTGCTGGAAACGCCGCCCAATCTGGTCGACGCTCCGCTGATCGGCCGGTCGCGCAAGATCGAGGACGCGCGCGGCCGCTACATCCATTTCGCCAAGGCGACCTTTCCGGAAGAGCTTCGGCTCGACGGGCTCAAGATCGTCGTCGATTGCGCCAACGGCGCCGCTTACCAGGTCGCTCCGTCGGCTTTGTGGGAGCTGGGCGCGGACGTGGTGGCGATGGGCGTTTCTCCCAACGGCCTCAACATCAACGACGGCTGCGGCTCGACCGCGCCCGCCGCCTTGCAGGCGCGGGTGGTCGAGGAGGGCGCGCATATCGGAATCGCGCTCGACGGGGACGCCGACCGGCTGATCATCGTCGACGAGGCCGGCCGGATCGTCGACGGCGACCAGCTGATGGCGTTGATCGCCATCTTCTTCGCCCGGCGCGGGCTGCTCGAGGGCGACGGCGTGGTCGCGACGGTGATGTCCAACCTCGGCCTCGAACGCTTCCTCGCCACCAACGGGCTCGAGCTGGTCCGCACCCAGGTCGGCGACCGCTACGTCCTCGAGGCGATGCGGGAGCGCGGCTTCAACGTCGGCGGCGAGCAGTCCGGGCACATCATCCTGTCCGACCATTCGACCACCGGCGACGGCCTGATCGCCGCGCTCCAGGTGCTCGCCTGCCTGGTCGAGGACGGCCGGCCGGCGAGCGAGTTGCTCCACCAGTTCGACCCGCTCCCGCAGCTTTTGAAGAACGTCCGCTTCGAGGGCGGGGACCCGCGCGAGGCCGAGGCGGTCAAGGCCGTCATCGCCGCCGGCGAGCAGCGCCTCGAGGGCGTGGGCCGGCTGCTGATCCGCAAATCCGGAACGGAGCCGCTCATCCGGGTCATGGCCGAAGGTGAGGACGAGGCGATGGTCGAAGACGTGGTCGACAGCATCTGCGAAGCGATGAAGGCGGCCTGATGCCCGGCCCCGCCCGTCATGCTGAACTTGTTTCAGCATCCAGTCCGGACGCGGCCGAGCGGGCGGGATCCTGGACCCTGAAACAAGTTCAGGGTGACGGGAAGTACTCACCCGTCCGACGCTCGTCACGCCCGAAGGACATGCCATGCTCGAGCTGAGGCCCGATTGCGAGCGCTGCGGGCGGGACCTGCCGCCGGAGAGCCGCGACGCCCGCATCTGCACTTTCGAATGCACCTTCTGCGCCGAGTGCGTCGACGGGCCGCTCGCCGGCGTCTGTCCCAATTGCGGCGGCAATTTCGAGCCTCGGCCGATCCGTCCGGCGGGCAAGCTTGCCGGATCTCCGCCCTCGACGGTGCGCAAAGGGCCTCGATGAGCGAATCCGGGCTGAAGCCGCCGCCGCGAATCCTCGTCATCGCCGGCTCCGACAGCGGCGGCGGAGCGGGGATCCAGGCCGACATCAAGACCATCACCATGCTGGGCGGCTTCGCGACGACGGCGATCACCGCCCTCACCGCCCAGAACAGCCTGGGAGTCACCGACGTCCTGCTCGTGCCCCCGGAGATGGTGATCGCCCAGATCGACGCCATCGTTTCCGACATCGGGGTCGACGCCGTGAAGATCGGAATGATCGGCTCGGCGCAGACCGCGCAGGCCGTCGCCGAACGGCTGGAGCGGCTGGCGGTGCCGATCGTCTTCGATCCGGTCATGGTGGCGACCAGCGGCTCCGAGCTCGCCGACGCCGCGACCATCGCCGCTTTCGGGCGGCTGATGCGGATCGCGTCGGTCGTCACGCCTAACCTTCCGGAGCTCGACGCCCTTGGAGGCGCCGAGGCGGTGCTCGCTCATGGCTGCCACCTTCTCGCCAAGGGCGGGCATGCCGAAGGCGCGGAGATCGTCGACGCCCTGATCTCGCCCGGCGGTGCCCGTCGGGAATTGCGCGGGAAGAGGTTCGCCACCACGGACACGCATGGCACCGGCTGCACCCTGGCGAGCGCTCTGGCCTGTGGGCTGGGCGGGGGGCTGACGATCCGGCAGGCCTTCGAGCAGGCGGTCCGGTTCGTCCGGATCGCCATCCTCGAGGCGCCCGGTTTCGGCGCGGGCAGCGGACCGATCGGCCATCAGGCCGTCACCGATTTCCGCTGGGACGATCTCGACCCCGAGGACTCGCCCGCCCGGCGGGAGAATGTCGGCGCGATGAACCTCAACCAGGTGACCCTGCCGGCGCGGGATTACGAGGCCTCGGTCGCCTTTTACCGCCGGCTCGGCCTTCGGCAGATCGTCGAGTCTCCCGGGCATTACGCCCGCTTCGAATGTCCGGGGGGAGCGACGCTTTCGGTCCATGTGGAAGCGGGACGGGACGCGGGGGATGCGGTCGTCTATCTCGAAAGCGACGAGCTCGACGCCTGGGTCGAGCGGCTTCGGGGGGGCGGGATCGTCTTCGAAACGGAGCCGGCGGATCAGAGCTGGGGATGGCGCGAAGCCCATCTGCGCGATCCCGCCGGCAACCGCCTCTGCCTCTACCGCGCGGGCGAATTCCGCCGCCTCCCGCCCTGGCGAATGGCCTGACCCGTGAAACGCCCCCAATGCGGGGACACAATACCTAATTGGCCGACGAAATAGGTATTGTGTCCCCGCATTGAGGGCGCCCTTTTTCGAGGCTCCTGCGCTCGCCTCGACTAATCCACAGAAATTATGCGGTCCGGCTCTGGCGGGCCCGCGCGAGGGCCTCTACCCTGGGCCTTCATGCCCCGCCCCTGCTTCAAGCTCGAGAAGATCCATCCGCAGCCCTTGGCCGGAGTCGACGAGGCCGGGTGCGCGCCGCTGGCGGGGCCGGTGGTGGCCGCGGCGGTGATCCTCGACCGGGAGAGATTCCCGCGCGGGATCGACGATTCCAAGGCCTTGCCGGCCGCCACCCGCGAGGCGATCTGCGCGAAGCTCTACAAGGTCGCCCGGATCGGGGTCGGAATCGCCACCGTCGAGGAGATCGACCGGATCAACATCTACTGGGCTCGGATGCTGGCCATGACCCGGGCGGTCGACGCCCTCGGGCTCGATCCGGCGATGGTCCTGGTCGACGGCAACCGCTGCCCGAAATGGGAGCGTCCTTCGGTCTCGATCGTCGCCGGCGACACCAAATGCCGTTCGATCGCCGCCGCCTCGATCGTCGCCAAGGTCACTCGCGACCGGATCATGGTCGACCATGCGCTCGAGCATCCCGGCTATGGCTGGGAGACCAACAAGGGCTATCCGACGCCCGCACATTATCGCGGCCTCGACGCGCTCGGCCCGACCCCGCTCCACCGCCGAAGCTTCGCTCCGGTGCGCTTGTGCCTGGAGCGGCGCGGCGAGCTGCCGGAGCCGGCGTAGCCGACATTCGCGATTCAGCGCGTCTCACCCGCTCGCTCCAATCCGGGGACACAATACCTATTTGGCGGTCGAAATAGGTATAGTGTCCCCGCATTAGGGAGCCGCTTCAATCCGGGGACACAATACCTATTTGGCAGTCGAAATAGGTATTGTGTCCCCGCATTAGGGAGGTGGTGCAGGGTCGAGCCCGGCATGCGCGACGCTGCGGGTTCAGCACCCGCGGGTCTACCCCACGCGATCGAAGCGCAGCCGGCTGATTTTCCGAGAGGGTCGAAAGGGTGAGGCCGGTGGCGGCGCCGGCGGAGTCGCGCAGGAGGGCAATCCGGCCGAAGCCCTGCGCCGGGGCGGCGAAGGCGTCGGTGGCGATCGGAGACAAGGCGATTTTCGCCGCCCGGCAGCTTCATCATCTGCTGCCGGCCTCCGCCCGGAACGACGCTTCGCCGTCAACCTCCCGGGAGCCGAAGCGGCCGAAACTCCGAATCGGAAGGAAGGGTCTCGCTTCGCTCGCCTGCCCACCCCCGGCCCCTCCCTTCGGGGGAGGGGAGGCGTGCGCCAACTTGGCCTTCGGCTGAGTCCTTTGGGCCACACCACATCATGTTGAGCCCGCCCGGCGGAGGCGAACTCCATTAGTAGCGCAGACTCGTTTCGTTCCCGCGATGTTAACCACATTCTCAACCTCGCGGCGTAAACCCTTGTTGTTGACCACGGACTCCGGCTGACTCAGGTTGGCCGACTGGACGAACCGGGGGGCGGTATCGAATGACTGCACATGTGCGCTTGGGATCGAGGGAGAAGCGCGCCGCGGCGTCGGTTCCGGATCCCGCTCTGCCCTTGAACCAGATCCTCCAGGAAGATTGCATCGCCGCCATGGCGCGCCTTCCGGCCGGAAGCGTCGACATGGTCTTCGCCGACCCACCCTACAATCTGCAGCTCGGCGGGGACCTGTTCAGGCCCGAGGGCGGCCTCGTCGACGCGGTCGACGACGATTGGGACAAGTTCGCGACCTTCGCCGCCTATGACGAATTCACCCGCGCCTGGCTGAAGGAAGCACGGCGGATATTGAAGCCGAACGGCACCCTCTGGGTGATCGGCAGCTATCACAACATCTACCGGGTCGGCGCCGCGCTCCAGGATGCGGGCTATTGGATCTTGAACGACATCATCTGGCGCAAGTCGAACCCGATGCCCAACTTCCGAGGCACCCGCTTCACCAACGCCCACGAGACCCTCATTTGGGCGAGCCGAAGCGAGGACAGCCGCTACACGTTCAACTACCGGGCGATGAAGGCCCTGAACGACGAGCTTCAGATGCGCTCCGACTGGCTGCTGCCGATCTGCTCGGGCGGCGAGCGGGTCAAGGACGGCGGAATCAAGGCCCATCCCACCCAGAAGCCGGAGAGCCTCCTCTATCGGGTGATGCTCGCCTGCACCAACAAAGGCGACGTCGTCCTCGATCCCTTCTTCGGCACCGGCACCACCGGCGCCGTCGCCCGGCGGCTCGGGCGGCAATGGATCGGGATCGAGCGCGAGAAGCGCTACGTCCGGGTCGCCCGCGAGCGGATCGATTCGACGCTCGAGCTCGACGAGAGCGCGATGAAGACGATGGCGTCGAAGCGTTCGGCGCCGCGCGTTCCGTTCGGCACTCTCCTGGAAATCGGCATGATCCAGCCTGGGACAGTTCTGACCGACACGAAACGGCGGTGGCAGGCGCAGGTTCGGGCCGACGCCTCTATCGAGATGGGCGGCGAGGCCGGCTCGATTCATCGCATCGGCGCTCTCGCGCAGGGGGCGCCGGCCTGCAACGGCTGGGCCTTCTGGCATTTCGAGGAAGAGGGCGCACTGGCCCCGCTGGACACTTTGCGGCAGCGTTACCTGTTGAGTATCGACTGACCCAGGTTGCGTAAAAAGGTTGCTTACTGCCACTCGACAGGAGCGTGAAACAAAGGCACATTGAGGGTGGCGACCGTCCCTTCACGCTCAACGCCCGCACGCCTTTGACCACGGGAGACGCGCGGGAGCCCCTTTGAGTGCTGATGGGTCCGGACCGATACCATGCCCCACATGGTGGTCCGGGCCTTCGGAGAATTCAGTTACCCTACTGACCTTCGATATGAGGCGGTCGTCACCTTTTCCCAAAGCTTCCCGGCAAAGGCCGGGACTCAGTTTCCCGGGCGCGAGGCATTAGTCTTCGCGCTTCGGGATTCCTGTCGCGGTTTTTTTGCGCTAGCCGCATTTCATGACCTTTCGCCATTACCTGCGCCCCACCGCCTTCGTCGACGCGCCCTTCGGCCATGACGGGAAGGTGGCCCGCCTTGCCGGCGGAATGCTCTGGTTCGCGGCGGTCGAGCGGGTGACGATGGAGGGGAAGCGCCGAATCTCGTCGGAGCTCCTCCCGGTCGAACGGGTGGAAGAAGCGCTTGCGCTTGGAAGCGAGGTCGAGCGGGCCTGGCGCAACCTGACCGAGCCGCGCGCTCCGCTCCAACTGCGCGAGCGAGTCGTTCGGCTCGATCAGCCGCAGGTGGCGGGAATTCTGAACGTCACCCCCGACAGCTTTTCCGACGGCGGCCGCTTCGACGATTGCGAGGCGGCGGCGCAGGCGGGATTCGCCATGGCCGAAGCGGGCGCCGCGATCGTCGACGTCGGCGGGGAATCGACCCGGCCCGGCGCCAAGTCCGTCTGGGAAGGCGACGAGATCGAGCGGATCCTGCCGGCGGTCACCCGCCTCGCCGCCGGCGGAACCGCGGTCTCGATCGATACCCGCAAGGCCGCGGTGATGGAGGCCGCGCTCGGCGCGGGCGCGGCGATGGTCAACGACGTTTCGGCGCTGACCTACGACGACAAAGCCGCCGGGCTGGTGGCGGAGGCCGGCTGCCCGGTCGTGCTGATGCATCACCAGGGCTCGCCGGAGACGATGCAGCAGTCGCCGTCCTACGACGGGCCGGTCCTGTTCGCCGTCTACGACTGGCTCGAGGCCCGGATCGCAGCCGCCGGGGCGGGGGGAATCGAGCGCTCGCGGATCGTCGTCGACCCCGGCATCGGCTTCGGCAAGACGGTCCAGCACAATCTCGACCTGATGAACGGCCTCGCGCTTCTCCACGGCCTCGGCTGCCCGATCATGGTCGGTGCGAGCCGCAAGCGGATGATCGGCGCCTTGTCGGGGGAGGCGCCGGCCGACGCTCGGCTGCCGGGCTCGCTCGCCTTGGCCTTGAAGGGGGTCGATCAGGGCGCCCAGCTGCTCAGGGTCCACGACGTCCCGGAGACGGTTCAGGCGCTGAGAATCTGGCGAGGCCTGCGGGACGCGGCGCTGACGCCGGTGTGAACCGTCGCCCCAGCGAAGGCTGGGGCCCCAGCGAGTATCGAGCGCCGGGCTTTTCACCCCCCGGGGCCCCAGCCTTCGCTGGGGCGACGATATCAGTCCGGCTCCACCTCGACGGCGAGCGGGCCCTTGCGGCCGGCGGCGATTCGGGCTCGGAGCGGCTGGTCGGGGGTGAGATCGGGGAGGCCGCCGCGGCGGACGGTCTCCATGTGGACGAAAATGTCCTGGCCGTCCTCCTCTTCGCGGACGAGGAAGCCGTAGCCCTTGAGGCGGTTAAACCATTTCACTCGGACCGATTCGAACCCGCCGGCCTGATCGAGCAGCGCCGAAGGGTCGATGCGCTCGCCCGAGCCGGTCCCGGGCGGCCGCTGCGGCTCCGGCATCACCGCCTGGCTGAGGTCGATCGACAGGACCTTGCGGGCCTGGAGGCCACGCTCCTGCTCGGCGACCAGGCATTCGACCACAGCGCCTTCGGGAAGGCTTCTGCGATCATGCTCCTTCAAGACGCTGAAATGGACGAGGATGTCGCCCTTCGCAGAATCGCTCACCAGGAAGCCGAAGCCGCGGGTGGCGTCGAACCATTTCATCGTTCCGGTGAGCTTGATGAGGGTCTCGTCGTCGAGACGCGGGGGTTCGTCCGCGCCGTCGGGATCCTGCGCGTCGCTTCCAGCAGTCAATCCGCGGCTCGAAGTCATTAACGGCCGATCCACATCTAAACCGGGGTGACTATCACGCATCGCTCGGATTTGTGAACCGTTTACGACTGTTTTTATGGGACATCCTGCTCGGGCAATTCTTCGAGGGCCGTTGCGAGCACCTGACGGACCAGATCGAGACGATGGCCGGCGCGAAGCATGGCCGCCGCCGCTTTGTCCCGGGCGGCCCGATCGGGGACGATTCCCGAATAAGGGCCGAGCCGCTTGCGCCGGGCGAAACGGTGCGCGGCGGCAAGCGCATCCTCTCCGGAAATGTCCCGCGCCTCAGCCGAATCCTCTTCGGCGATGCCCGCTCCGCGAAGCGCTTCCTGCACCCGCCGCTCGCCATAGCCGCGCCGGAGCAGGGAAGCGCTGCGGGCCGAGGCGAATCCCCGGTCGTCGACATAGCCGAGGTCCGCGAAGCGCTCGACCAGCCGCTCCACCGGCGGTTCGCCGGCCTCGCTCCAGCCCCGCTCCTTGAGCTTGCGATGGAGATAAGCGGCGAGCCTGGACCGGGTGGTCGCATAGCGCCCGGCATAGAAGAGGCCGAGCCGCTCGAGCCCCCCTGCGTCGAGGGGGGGCCGGGGCCTTTTGTCGGGTCGAAATCTCACGCGCCATGATTGTGCCACAGTCGGTCCCGATTATAAACGCGTACCTCTCCCGTCCCGGGAGGCGGTTGCGCATACTGGCTTCACACCAGAGAGGATCCGCTTCACCCGTGCCCGAGACTTTGGTCCCGACGCCGACGGCGGATAGTTTGCCGCGCCGCTTCGCCGACTTCGACAGGCTCGGAGACGCCCTCGATTATGCGGCGCAGGGCGGGCGCGGACTCAACTTCCACGATCCGCGCGGCGTGCTGGTGCGCGCTTATCCCTATCGCGAATTACGCGAGGACGCGCTCGCCGCGGCCTATCGGCTGATCGCGGCGGGCGTGAAGCCCCAGGACAGGATCGCGATCGTCGCGGAGACCAGCCCGGAATTCGCAGCCCTCTTCTTCGGTACCGTCTACGCGGGCGCCTGGCCGGTGCCGCTGCCGCTGCCGACCTCCTTCGGCGGCCGCGATTCCTATATCGACCAATTGAAGGTTCAGCTCGACAGCGCCGACCCGACCCACCTCTTCTACCCGGAAGAGCTCGGCGCCATGGCGGGCGCCGCGGCCGAGTCGACGGGCGTGACCGGCCTGTCCTGGGAGAGCTTCGCCGACCGGGAAGGGCCGGCGGCCGACCTCCCGAACGCCGCTCCGGACGATATCGCCTATCTCCAATATTCGAGCGGATCGACCCGCTTCCCGCACGGCGTGGCCGTCACCCATCGCGGCCTTCTCAACAACCTCGCCGCTCACAGCCACGGAATGGAGGTGATCGAGACCGATCGCTGCATCTCCTGGCTGCCATGGTATCACGACATGGGGCTGGTCGGCTGCCTGCTGTCGCCGATGGCGAACCAGATCTCGACCGATTATCTCAAGACCGAGGATTTCGCCCGCCGCCCGCTCGCCTGGCTCGACCTCATCACCCGCAACACCGGCACGACCGGAAGCTATTCGCCGACCTTCGGCTACGACATCTGCGCCCGCCGCGTCTCGAGCCTGACCAACGTCGCCGAGCGCTTCGACCTGTCGCGCTGGCGGATCGCCGGCAACGGCGCCGACATGATCCGGCCCGACGTCATGCAGGCCTTCGTCGACGCTTTCGGCCCCGCCGGCTTCGACGCGAAGAGCTTCTGCCCGAGCTACGGCCTCGCCGAAGCGACCCTGGCGGTGACGATCATGCCTCCGGGCGAGGGCATCGTCGTCGAGCTGGTCGAGGAGACGACGCTTTCGGGCGACGGCAAGATGCACCGCGACCGGCCGCAGCGCTACCGGGCGATCGTCAATTGCGGC
>Ga0190275_10000940_pt1 | contig 22764 bp, 6 predicted proteins | sample Popmic550T_FD_133745 | JGI IMG/M metagenome (GOLD analysis project Ga0190275, IMG submission 133745) | Populus adjacent soil microbial communities from riparian zone of Yellowstone River, Montana, USA - 550 T | ecosystem: Environmental > Terrestrial > Soil > Riparian zone > Trees stand | place...
GTGACCATCACTGAGGACGTGCGCTCGTGGCAGTGGGCGAGAAGGCGGCGGTTTCTGCGCAAGGCACGCCACCGCTGTCGCTGCCCAAAGGCGGTGGTGCCGTACGAGGGATCGGGGAGAAGTTCGCGGCGAACCCGGTGACTGGCACCGGCTCGATGAGCGTTCCGCTGAACCTCAGTCCTGGTCGATCGGGATTCGGTCCACAGCTCGCGCTGTCCTACGACTCTGGATCGGGGAACGGAAGCTTCGGCTTTGGTTGGAGCATGTCCTCGCCGGCCATCACTCGTCGTACAGACAAGGGACTGCCGAGGTATGAGGACGGCTTGGAGTCCGACGTCTTCGTGCTGTCTGGTTGCGAGGACCTGGTGCCGATCCTGCTGCCGACCGGGGAGCGGGCCGTCGACACCAGTACCGACGAGCGATACACCATCCACCGCTACCGTCCGCGGGTCGACTCCACGTTCGCGCGGATCGAACGTTGGACCCGGCGCAGCGACGGCGACGTGCATTGGCGCTCCCTCTCGCGCGACAACGTGTTGACCGTCTACGGTGCGGACGCCGCCTCCAGGATCCTCGCTGAGGATCCGGAGGGTCGAGAACCGGACCGCGTTTTCAGCTGGCTGATCAGCGAGTCCCGCGATGACCGTGGCAATGCGATCCTCTACGACTACAAGCTGGAGGACGACGCCGGGGTGGACGTCGCCTTGGCCAGTGAGCGCCACCGCACTGCGGTTACCCGCCGCTCGAACCGCTACCTGAAGCGGATCCGCTACGGAAACCGCCGCCCACTGCTCGGCCCGCGCGGCCAGCGACCCGTCCTGCTCACCGACCTGCCGGCGGCGCAGCTTGCCGAGGTGGGCTGGCTTTTCGAGGCGGTTCTCGACTACGGCGAGCACGGGGTCGACGTGCCGACCCCCGTGGAGGTAGACCTCTGGACCTCACGCGAGGATCCGTTCTCCAGCTACCGGGCCGGGTTCGAGGTCCGGACCTCTCGGTTGTGCCGCCGAGTGTTGATGTTCCATCACGTGCCCGACCAGGATGGCGTGAGCGGATACGACGGGCTGGTCCGCTCGACCACGTTCGCCTATGAGTTGCGCAACGCCCCCACGGAGGCTGGCTACACGTTTCTACGCTCCGTGACGCACAGCGGGCACCGTCGTGTCGGCGAGGCGTACCGGAGCCGCAGCCTGCCCTCCGTTGAGTTCGAGTACACCCGCCCGGTCGTGGAGCCGACCGTGCAGACGGTGGCTCCGGCGATGCTTGAGCATCTCCCCGTGGGTGTCAACGGTGAGCGGTATCAGTGGGTCGACCTCCACGGCGAAGGCATCCCCGGTGTCTTCACCGAGCAGGCTGGCGCCTGGTTCTACTCCCGCAACGTGAGCCCGGGGGCCGAGCAGGAGGTGGCGCTCGGACCGCTGGAGCAGGTGGCCGCGAAACCCAACCTCAACCTGGCAGGAGCCAGCGCCACCTTCATCGACCTGGCAGGTGACGGGCTCCTGGACCTGGTGTTGCTCGACGGTCCCGGAGCAGGTCTATTCGAGCATGATGAGGCCGAGGGGTGGCAGCCCTTCCGACCCTTCACCTCTCGGCTCAGCCGCGACCTCCGCGGATCCGACGTCCGGTTCGTCGACCTGGACGGCGACGGCCACGCCGACGTGCTGGTGCTCGAGGACGAGGCGATCGTCTGGAACCAGTCCTTGGGGGAGGCAGGTTTCGGACCGGCTCAGCGGGTCCCTCGTCCGGTCGATGAGGAGGAGGGGCCGCGACTGGTGTTCGCCGACGGCACCCGTTCGGTCTACCTCGCAGATCTCAGTGGTGACGGCCTCGCCGACCTGGTCCGGCTCCGCAATGGCGAGATCTGCTATTGGCCCAACCTGGGCCACGGCCGGTTCGGCCGGAGGGTCACCATGGACGGGCTGCAGCCCTTCGACCAACCCGACCAGTTCGACCAGAGGCGGATCCGGCTCGCGGACGTCGACGGAAGTGGAACCACCGACGTGATCTACCTGCACCGCGACGGAGTGAGGCTCTACTTCAACCGGTCCGGTAACAGCTGGAGTACGCCGGTAGTGCTGCCGGTGTTCCCTCGCGTCGACGACGTGGTGTCGATCACGACCGCCGACCTGCTCGGCAACGGTACGGTCTGCCTCGTCTGGTCTTCGCCCCTTCCCGGAGACGCGGGCCGCCAGATGCGATATCTGAACCTGATCGGCGACAGCAAGCCGCACCTGCTGTCTCGAATGGCAAACAACCTCGGCGCCGAGACCCAGGTTCGCTATGCCCCCTCCACCAAGTTCTACCTCCAGGACAAGGCCGCCGGCCGTCCATGGGCGACCCGGCTGCCGTTCCCGGTGCACGTGGTCGAGCGGGTGGAGACCCTCGACCGGATCAGCCACAACCGGTTCGTCACCCGCTACGCCTACCACGACGGGTACTTCGACGGAGAGGAGCGTGAGTTCCGCGGCTTCGCCTGGGTCGACCAATGGGACACCGAGGAGTTGGGCGGGCTCACGGCCACCGGCACGTTGCCTGATCCGGAGCCGACAACCGACAGCGATGGGGCCGACAACGCCTCACACCTTCCACCGACCCTGACTCGCACCTGGTTCCACGCCGGCATCACCAACGGGCCAAGCAATCTCCCACTAGGCGCCCTTGCTCAGCCTGTCCTGCCGGACGGGCTGAGCGCTCCCGAGCAGCACGAGGCCGCCCGCGCCCTGAAGGGAACGATGCTGCGCCGGGAGATCTACGCCCTCGATGGCAGCGCCCGCGCGCGCTTCCCCTACAGCGTCACCGAGCTCACCCACACCGTCCGGCTGGAGCAACCGCGTGGGGGAAACCCGCACGCGGTCTTCAGCAGCCACCCCGTCGAGACCCTCGAGGTGCACACCGAGCGCAATCCTGACGACCCGAGGGTCCAGCACTCGTTCACCCTGGAAGTGGACGCCTTCGGCAACGTGCTGAAGTCGGCAAGCGTCGGCTACGGCCGGACAGCATCCCCACTTGCGCTCGAGGCCGACCGCCGCAGGCAGACGACGACCCTCCTCACCTACACCGAGAACACTTTCACCAACGCCGTGGACGACCCGACGCTCTTTCCCTTCGCACACCGCGCACCGCTGCCGGCCGACGCGCGCACCGACGAACTGACCGACTATCCGCCCAGCGGACGGGACGGCCGCTACCTGGCCTCGGACTTCGTCGCCCCCGATCCGCAGCACCCGGAGCGACTACGGCAGGTCTTCGACCACGTGGTCGACTACGCCCACAGCGCTAAGGGCAGTCGGTGCCGACGACCTATCGAATGGAGTCGGACCCTCTACCGTGCCGACGACCTGAGCATGCTGCTGCCATTGGGCGTGCTCGAGCCGAGGGCGCTGCCCGGTGAGAGCTACCAGCTGGCGCTGACACCTGCGCTGCTCACCGACGTGTTCCTACACGATGGGGTCAGCCTGCTGCCGGTGCCCGCAGTGCTGGGGGCAGCGTCCGGCGTGGGGGGCGGATACCGATCAGGCGACGAGCTCACAGTCGAGACCCTGTTCCCCGCAACGGATCCAGACGGCCTGTGGTGGCTACCGTCTGGGCGTGTGCTGCTCTCGCCTCGTCCCGGCGACACTGCGGTCGAAGAGCTGGACTTCGCCCGCCAGCACTTCTTCGCCGCCCGGCGCAGTCGAGACCCCTTCCACAGTGCCGAGGTCAGCACCGAGAGCGTTGTCGACCTCGACCTGTTCGACCTGCTCACTGTCGAGACGAAGGACCCGCTGGGCAACCGAGTACAGGCCAGCAACGACTACCGGGCTCTGCAGCCCTACCAGGTGACCGATCCCAACGGGAACCGCACCGAAGTCGCCTTCGATGCCCTCGGGATGGTGGTCGCGACTGCCGTGATGGGCAAGCCGGGCCAGCTCACCGGGGACAGCCTCGCGACTCTGGACCCTGACCTGGACGAAGCGCAAGTGATCGCCCACCTCGAGGATCCGCTCGGGTCCCCCGGCGAGCTGCTGGGCAGCGCCACCACGCGTGTGGTGTACGACTTGTGGGCGTTCCAGCGCAGCCGAGACACCGGAAACCCGCGACCGGTTGCGGTCAGCACCCTGACCAGACGCGTGCACGTGGCCGACCTGTCTGCGGCGGACCCGCCCGAAGTCAGCCTGAGCTTCTCCTACTCCGACGGCTTCGGTCGCGAGCTGCAGCAGAAGGTCCGTGCCGAGCCTGGCCCCGTGACCGACGGTGGACCAACCGTCGATCCGCGCTGGGTCGGTACGGGCTGGAGCGTGTTCAACAACAAGGGCCTGGTGGTCCGGAAGTACGAACCGTTCTTCACCGACAGCACCGGGTTCGAGTTCGACGTCCGCAAGGGGGTGAGCCCGGTGACGTTCTACGACCCGGTGGGTCGGGTGGTGGCAAACCTGCACCCGGATCACACCTACCAAAAGGTGGTCTTCGATTCCTGGCAGCAAGTGACCTGGGACGCGAACGACACCGTGCTCGACGATCCGCGCACCGATGCCGACATAGCCGGCTACGTGGCCGGGTACTTTGCCGCCCTACCGGAGGGGCCCGACGAACCGCCGTGGCAGACGTGGCACGAGCAACGGCAAGGCCCGGGCCCGGGGCAGCTCACCGCAGCCAAGGCGGCTGCGCATGCTCGCACGCCCACCACGGTGCACGCAGACGTCCTAGGTCGTGCATTCCTGACTATGCACGACAACGGCCCCGACCCGGAGGAATCGCCGACGCACCAGATCTTGGCCACTCGAATCGACCTCGACATCGAGGGAAACCATCGCGCCACCCGGGACGCCGTCGTCCAGGCTGAGGACCCGGCGGGCAGGATCGTCAGCCGTGCCGACTTCGACTTGCTCGGCCACCGGATCCGACAGCGTGGGATGGAGTCCGGATGCCGCTGGACCCTCAATGACGCGAGTGGCAGGCCGCTGCGCCGGTGGGACGATCGCGGGCACACCATCCGCACGGAATATGACGCGCTGCGCCGCCCGCTGCGTTCCTTCGTCTCGGGCGCGGACCCCGACGATCCAGGGCGCGAGCAGCTCACGGAGCGCCTGGTCTACGGCGAGCAGCACCCCGAGGCCGAGCAGCGCAACCTGCGCGGCGCCTTGTACCTGCACCTCGACCAGGCCGGGGCGTTGAGCACCCAGGCACGCGACGCTCAGGGAAATCTGGTCGAGGTCGGTCGCAGACTGACGAGAGGAACGAGCTACCGCGCCCTGGTCGACTGGCAAGCGGTGGACGACGATCCTCACGCCGTGCCACCTGGTGGTGCCCACTTCGAGCCGGCCGCCCTCGAAGCGGTTCTGGCGACTGTGCTGGAGCCGGAGACCTACACCGGGCGCACGACCTACGACGCGCTGAACCGGCCGGTTCTTGTGACCACTCCCAGCACCCCCGGGGCGGCGGCGAACACGATCCGCACGGCGTACAACGAGGCCAATCTCGTCGAGCAGATCGAGGTCAACCTCCGGGGTGTGCAGAAAGCTGGCGAGCCGGTGTGGACGCCGTTGGTGCGCAACGTCGACTACGACTCGAACGGCCACCGTCGCCGCATCGACTACGGCAACGGAGCCAGCACGCTTTTCGACTACGACCCTTTGACGTTCCGGCTGGTCAGGTTGTTGACCGTCCGTGACCCCGCAGGCTTTCCCGCCGACGACCCGCGGCCACCGTCTGCCGACTCACCCGGGTCCCAGGTGCAGGACCTGCGCTACAGCTACGACCCGGTGGGCAACGTGACCTCTATCCGGGACCACGCCCAGCAACGGATCTTCTTCGCCAACCGGCGGGTGGAGCCCAGCGTCGACTACACCTATGACGCCCTCTACCGACTGATCCAGGCGAACGGTCGCGAGCACCTCGGCCAGACTGGCGCACCGATCCCGCACTCCGCCGACGACGCGTTGCGCACTCTGCTGCCCCATCCTGGTGACGGCTCGGCGATGGGTAACTATCGGGAGCGCTACACCTACGACGCCGTCGGCAACCTGTTGAGTTTGCAGCACGTCGGCAGTTCCGCGAGCCAGCCAGGCTGGATACGCGCCTACGAGTACGCCGAGACCAGCCTGATCGAGGACGGCACGGCTGGGACTTCGGCCAAGACCGGCAACCGGCTCACCAGCACGAATCTCAGCGGGCCTCCTGTGCCGCCCGTGGAGCACTACCGCCACGATGCCCACGGCAACGTGACCCGCGTCCCGCACCTGGGCGGGTCCGACCCCGACCCGAACCTGCGATGGGACCACCACGACCAGCTCACGCAAGTCGACCTGGGTGGCGGCGGGACGGCGTACTACGTCTACGACGCCGCCGGACAGCGTGTCCGCAAGGTCTGGGAGAAACCCGGCGACGTGGTCGAGGAACGCGTCTACCTAGGCGGAGTGGAGCTCTACCGACGTCGCCTGGGCGACGCCCGGCTGGAGCGCGAGACCCTCCACGTCATGCACGAACGCGAACGCGTCGCACTTGTCGAGACCCGCGTTGTTGACACGGCCGGTGCCGACCGCACGTCGGCACAGCTGGTTCGCTACCAGCATGGGAACCACCTCGGCTCGGCGTGCCTGGAGCTGGACCAGGAAGCACGCATCGTTTCCTATGAGGAGTTCAGCCCCTACGGCAGCACGACCTACCAGGCCGCGGCCTCCGCGACCGAGGCGCCCAAGCGCTACCGGTTCACCGGCAAGGAACGCGACGAGGAGACCGGGTTCGGTTACCACGGAGCCCGCTACTGCGCGCCCTGGCTGGGACGCTGGATGGCGTGCGACCCGGCAGAGCCCAGAGACACGACCAGTACCTATGCCTACGGTGCCGACAACCCAGTGCGCTACATGGACCCAGACGGGATGGCCGAGCAGGACCTGATCGGCGGCTTCCTGTCTTCCGCGGCCAGTGCCTACACTAAGGTGAAGACCGCCGTGAAGGCCGACGTCGGTGACGTGGCCGAGTACGCACGCCAGGGAGCCGCGCGTTGGGGCGATGAGGCACTGCGTGTGGCCCGTCAGACAGAGGCGGAACATCCCGTGGCAGGCGCTGCGGCGAAGGCGCTCAACCCACGTTATGTGTATCGCAAGGCCGTCACGATCGTGATCGATCGGCCGGTGGCCGTAGCCAAGACCGCGGGCGACCTGCGCATGATCAAGGCGGTGAAGGCGGGGGCGATGGGCGCCGAGGAACTCGCCGCCCGGTCGAAGGCCAACTTCGTCAAGGCGGTCGCCAATCGATGGGCCCAGACCGGGTCTTCGACGAGCCAGCTCCTCAAGGACGCCAAGAAGGTCGCCGAGGTGACCGAGGAGTCGGCACGCGAGGCGCTGCCCTCTCTGGGTCGGGCCCAGCGTGCGGTGAGTCCTGCCGTCCGACGAGCCGGACAGGAGGGGTTCGCCGAGGTCGGCCTGATCAAGGGAATCGCCGGTACCGGATTCGCGGCGGTGACCGGCCTCCTCTCCTACAAGGAGCTCAAGGAAGACCTGAAGAAGAAGGACTACGCGAGCGCGATCGCCAGCGGCGCCGGCGTCGCTGCCTCAGGCGTGTCGCTGTTCGCCAAGGGGGCGGCCCTGGTCACCGGTGTCTCGTCGGTGCCGCTGACAGCAGCGGTCGGAGGCATGTCAGCTGGCGAGGCGATCGCGGCTGCACCACACGTGGTCGGTGCCTTCGCCTTCGGAGCCGCCGCAGGGGTCGGGATCGAGAAGGTGTTCCCGGAGTACACCCAGCACGCCGCAGACATCGGCAGCCGCACCGAGAAGCTCACCGGTTCCACGATCGGTGGAGGGGTCGCCACTGTCGCGGCCGTCCTGCCGCTGGTGTGGGCTTTGACGAAGGGCTACGACCTGGCCACGAAGTAGCCGGTCGAGCCCGCCCGCACCGCTACAGCGAGCGATCTCGAAGGCAGAAAGTTCGGCCTCACAGGGTCACCGATGTGTGGCAGGCTGTTTGAGCACCAATGGTGCCACGGGTGTGCGCCCCCTCGCGGACCTCGGTGGCGGTGGGATCTGTCAGGGAGCGGAGGGGTTCGTGACGACGTCCGAGGAGCAGACGCCCAGGTTCCACGTCGGCGGAACCGTGCAAGACGATGCCGGCGTCCCGGTGGGGGCCGGGGTCACCGTCCAGGTGGTCGACCTGCGCCTCGGCGGGGAGCACGTCGTCGGCGAGGCGGAACTCCATCCGGACGGCTCCTTCGAGCTGGGCTACGACCCCGACACCGTGCGTCCCGCGCCGGGCGCCAGTCTCGACCTCGCGGTGCAGGTACTGCGAGGTCTCCCCACCCCTGACGCGGGCACCGACACACACGGGTCTGACGAAGTGCTCGTCGAATCGGCTCCACGTTTCGACGCTGGCCCTCGCGAGCTGTTCGACATGGTGGTCCCGGCAACCGCCTTCCCCGCGCGTGACGAGTACAGCCAGCTTGTCGCCGACATCGGCCGTGGACTGGCAGCTGCGGGCGAATCGGTCGTCAGCGTGGGTGCACTAGTCGAGGACGCCGCACAGCGGGATCTCACATTTGCCGCAGGCAAGAGCGGGCGGGAGCCCAGAGCCGTGGCGATGGCCTCCCTCGCACAGCGCGAGTCCGCGGCAACCGGAATCCCGGCGGCGCTGCACTACGCGCTCTACCGTGCCGGGCTGCCCGCAGGCGAGCGGTTGTGGGCCATCACCTCGGGAGAGGTCGTGCAGTCGGTCTGGACCCGTGCGGTGGAACAAGGAATTGTCGCGCCGGAGACCGCTTCCGACATCCCGGCCGGTCTTGAGACCGCCCGTGACCTGGCTGCCCGGGCGGTGCTGGATCTCCCCACTGGTGTGAGCGACGGACGGCTGGGTGGGCTGCTCGAGGACACACTCCCGGAAGCGGAGGACCGGCAACGGTTTGCTGAGATCTTTCGCGAGCACCGGGCCACCCCGGCACAGATGTGGTCCCAGGTACGTGGGCAGTTCCCGCAGGAAACGGCCGCGCGGCTCGAGCTGAACGGTGCCCTTGCCACCCTCACCCGCAACAACACACCGCTGATCGCCAAGCTGCACGACGGGCCGGCGCCGACCCGTGTTGGTGACCTGGCGGCCGCCGGCTATCACCGCGCCGAGCGCTGGCAGGAGGCGCTTGGCGAGGACGTACCGGTGCCCGACGACATCCCGGGTGAAGACGACGCGCAACGACGGAACCACTACGCGCAGGCACTCGCCGAGGAGCTGCGGCTGCGCCATCCCACCGCGGTGCTGGGCGCTGAAGTGGCCGACGGCACGATCCCGGTCGGGGGGCCAGCCGGGAACGATCGGGCCGTGGCCGACTTCCTGGCCGAGCACCACGACCGCTTCGAACTGGCGGCGCACCCGGTGGACGACTTCATCGCATCGCAGTCGCTGGACACCCCCGCTACGGTCCGCGACGAGGTCGCCACCTTGCAGCGCATCGTTGCCGTCGCCCCCGCTCCGGAAGCGGTGCCCGCCCTCCGCAACCTGGGGTTTGACTCCGCGCGGTCGGTCGCGGTGCACGGAGAGAGGGCGTTCGTCCGACGCTTCGCTCCCGCACTGGGTGGTGACGATGTCGCCGCGGAGACGTTCCGGCGCAGCGACCAGATCCACAGTGCCACCCTGGCCACGGCGACCAGTCATCTGGTCGCTCGGGCGGCGCCTCAGGTCTACGCGATCCCCAGTGACGGCCCGGTGGCAGTCGATGGTCCGCTCCTACGCGCCCAGGCCGAGGACGACGGCACGGAGCTGGCGCAGGATCGCACGCTGCCCAACCTGGAGACCTTGTTCGGGCCGGGTGACTCCGGTGCCTGTGAGGCGTGCGAATCGGTGCTCAGCCCGGCCGCCTACCTGGTCGACTTGCTGGAATTCCTCGACGTCGACCCTCCCGGCGGAGGCCGCCGCCCACTGGACGTTCTGCTCGAGCGCCGGCCCGACCTGCAACACATCGCGCTGAGCTGTGAGAACACCGAGGTCGAGCTGCCATATGTCGACGTTGCCAACGAGATCCTGGAGCACATCGTCGTGCACGCCTCGATCGCGGACTACCACGGGCACGACGTCAGCCCCGGGTCCAGCACAGCGGATCTCCTGGCCTCGCCCCAGTTCGTCGACGATGCGGCCTACACAGCGTTGCGGGCCGCGTCGTACCCGATGGTGCTGCCGTGGGACCAGCGGCTGGCCGCGCTGCGCGCATACCTGCCCCAAGTCGGGCTGACCTTGCGCGAGGCGATGGTGGCGCTGGCGGCGGACGAACCCATCGGCCGGTCATGGAGCGACGCAGTGCGTGAACGAGCCGGTATTGGCCCGGCCGAGCGCGACCTGCTGTGCAAGTCAGCGGTGACCGCGCAGGAGCTGTACGGCGACACTCCGTCACGAGTCAGCGAGGCCCAGCTGGTCGCCGGCGTCGGCAACGCCCGCCGCCTGGCCCGTCGCCTGGGACTCACGCCTGCAGAGCTGATTTCGCTCGTCCGCACCCGGTTCCTCAATCCGGACGCGGATCTGCTGCTCCTCGTGGATCTCCTCGACGTGAGCTTCCCCGACATCGTCGCTCTGCACCAGGGCACCCTCACCCCGGCAGCCTTCAGGGCGAAGCTGCCACCCGGTCTCCACACCGCCCCGTTCGGGGGTGACGTCGTCGCCTGGCTCGCGGCGCGGCACGACCAGATCATGCAGATCATCGTGCTGACCGACCCGCTCGGGAAGGAACCGCCCGCAGGTGACTCCACCGGTGGCTTCGCGGCGGTGGAGCTGCGCCGGGCCCTTCCGGACCCCGCGCACAACCAGCTCCGTGCTGTCGACCTGGTGGCGATCGCGCGTTTCGTCCGGCTGCGGGAGCGCCTGGGCTGGAGCATCGAGCGGACCGACGCCGTCGTCACGGCGCTCTGGCCCGACACCGCCGTCGCGGCGACCGCCGCCACCGCGGCGGAGGCTCGTCAGCGCCTGGACGCCGGCTTCGACACCGTCCTGGTCAGGCTCGGGCATCTGCTCACGGCAGTCGACGAGCTCGGGCTGGATGCGGAGACGGACCTGCCGTGGCTGCTCGGCTGCTTCGCGCCCCTGGGCGACCGTGCACCCGGTGATCCCTATCGCACGTTGTTCCCATCCTTGCTCCTAGGCAGTGACCCGGCGTTCGGTTCCGGCCCGGGCGGGGGCCCGCCAGGTGTCGTTGGTGCCTTGCTCCTCGATCACGGGCCGGCGCTGCAAGCGGCGCTCAAGCTCACCGCCGACGAATTCGACGTGGTGGTGAGGGCGAGCAAGGTGACCGCGACGACGCCCTTGTCGGTGGCCTCAGTCAGCCAGCTGTTCCGCTACGGCTACCTGGCCCGCACCCTCGAGATCCCGGTCAGCGACCTCGCCGCCCTGATCGAGGCCACCGGACTCAGGCCCTTCGACCCGCTCGAAGGCCCCGAACCCGACTTCCTCGCGCTCGTACGGCTGGTGCGCTCGATCCAGTCCTCCGGACTACCCGCGGGACGCGCAGCCGCTCTCGCGAACGGCGCTGGCACCTCCACGGGAAGCACGAACACCTCGGTGTTCGCGGCCGCACGCTCGGTGCGCGCCGCACTCGTCGATCCTCCATCCCCGGCCGGCGACCAGTGGAGCGAGTCCGCACTGCGCGCCGTCCTGGTCGCGGTGCTCGCTCCCGACGAGGCCGACGCCTTCCTGGGTCTGATTGCGGGCACCTCGACCTATACGACTGCCTATCACCAGGACGAGACGACGTTGCCGGCGCCGGTGACGGCGGCAGCCCCCGGCCTGGCGTACGACGCGGCACGATCGCTACTGATCCATCACGGTGTGCTGACCCCGGGGAACGCAGCCACCGTGAGCGCGCTGCCCGACCTCCCGACCGGACTGACTGACGCGATCGCAGTTCTCGTGAACGCCGGACAGACCGAGTACCTGCCGCTGCTGCTCCGCCACCCGGTGCTGGCCGCCGGCTGGCAGGTGTGGGCAGCCACCCCAGCGGATCCCGCCGACCCGGACGGAGATGCCCCCCGTGCCGCGCTCGGTGCCAGCCTCGTGCAGGGCCTACGCCCGGAGCTTCGACACCGCCAGCTGGGCGAGGCGCTCGCGGCTGCTGTCGGCGCCGATGCCGAGACCGTGACCGCCCTGCTCGATGACGCCGTGGCGATGCCGGGCAGGACCGCCCCGCTCTCGGCCGCCGAGGACCTCGCAGCGGTGGCCAAGCGAGGAGCGAGCGTTCGGTTCTGGGCCGGAGCCGCGACCGGTCCACCGGCGCACACCGGCACGGCGACGTCGATCGACTACGGACCCGGCGGCGCCTCTCTTCGGGAGGAGTCGGGGATTCTCGATGGACCGGTCAGCGGGATGTGGGCGACCTATCTCGACCCTCCGGTCGCGGGAAGCTACCTGCTCTCGATCGAGACCGATGCCTCTGCAGTCGCTGTCGAGGTCGACGGACGTCGGGTGACGTTGCGCCAGGACGGTACGACGTGGACTTCGAGCGATCAGCTCGAGATGGCCGTCGGTACGCCCGTCCCCCTGGAGGTGAGCGCCACCGGGCTCGGTGCCCGGCTGCGGGTGCGGTGGCAGAGCGTGCAGATCGCTTCGGTGGTCATCCCAGGCGAGGCGTGCTGGCCCGCGGAGGCTGTCACGGCCTTCGCCAGCGCCTACCGACGACTGCAGGCGGCGCTCGAACTGATGGCCGGGTTCGGCCTCTCGAGCCGCGAGCTGCTCTCTTTCGCCCGCTCCCCCCACTACCGCATCGGCGAGCTGGGCTGGCTCTCTGCGGTGCCCGCGGCTGCGAACCCCGATGAGTCGAGCTCGTTCGCCGGTGCCGTAGGAGCCCTGGCCCGATACCGACAGCTGCGCGAGCGCTGGTCGGTGGTCGACGGCGCCATCATCGACATCCTCAACGGGGATCTGCCCGGCACTCCGGTCGAGGCGGTCGCCGTGCTGGTCGGCGTGGACCCTGGGACCGTTGCCGAGGTCGTCGCCCACCTCGGCGAGGAGGCGGGCGGGTTGCGCAGCCTCGAGGGCTTGATCCGGGTGGCCGACGTACTCGAGGTGTCTCGTCGAGTGGTGCTGCCGGCCGGCGTCCTCGCCACCGCGGTCCGGAGCACTCCGTCGACCGAGGACGTCCGCGCCATCCGTGATGCGGTCAGGGCACGCTACGACCACGCGGCCTGGGACGACGTGGTTCGCCCGATCCACAACCAGCTGCGCCGCGGCGCCCGTGACGCGCTGGTCGCGCACGTCCTGCACCTTGACCACCCAGACCCCGACCTCGCCGTCGACGCGGTGACGGGCGGCTTCACCTCTCCCGACCAGCTCTACGAGAAGCTGCTCATCGACGTCCAGATGGATCCAGCCATGACGACCTCGCGGATCGCTCAGGCGATCTCGACGGTGCAGCTATTCGTGGCCCGGTTCCTGCTCAACCTCGAGCCCGACGTGTCCCCGGAGTCGATAGATCCGCAGCGGTGGGAGGCGATGAAGCACTACCGCGTCTGGGAGGCCAACCGACGCGTCTTCCTCTTCCCCGAGAACTGGCTGGACCCTGACCTGCGCGACGACAAGTCACCCTTCTTCAAGGAAGTGGAGTCCGAGCTGCTGCAGTCCGACATCACCGACCAAGCCGCGGCGACCGCGCTAGGCCACTACCTGGAACAGCTCGACGAGGTGGCAAACCTCGAGATCGCCGGGATGCACGTCGAGGAGCGCGACGCCGCTGGCACGGGGGTGCCCGACCCGTTGGTACACGTCATCGGTCGCACCTTTGGCGCCAAGCGCGGCTACTTCCACCGCACGCTCGACGGCACCTGGCGGCCTTGGGAACCGGTCAACGTCGACATCCAGGACGACCCCGTGCTCCCGGTCATCTGGAAGGGACGGTTCCTGCTCTTCTGGCTCAAGGTGTCCAAGCAGCCCGACGCCGCGCAACCCAGCCCCTTCGGTCCGACCGCACCACCCGGCTCCCGCCTCGGGGACCTGGCGGTGCAGGACCTGCGGCTCAAGGCGACGGCAGCGCTCACGGTGAGCCTGTTCTGGTCCGAGTACTACAACGGCCGCTGGCAGTCGCCGCGCACCTCCGATCCCGATCGGCCGATCGAACTGGGTGCACAGTTCAGCGTGATCGGCGACCCGATGTCCTTGGACCTGGGGTCGGAGATCGTCGCGGACCCCGGTGGGATCCGCGACAGTCTCGGCGTGATCGTGCTCAACCCCGGCGGCACCGGCAACTCCCACTTCCGGCTCTACACAACCCACAGCCTGCCGGTCCGCAGGCAGGATGACCTGACCGGAGCGCCGGGGTTCGTCGCGGACTGGCAGTTCACCCGTACTGGCGGGTTCACCGTGATCTACACCGACGACCCGTTCAACCCCGTCGAGCTCCTGAAGGCCAGCCAGCCGCCGTACCGCGGAGTCGGGCCGATGCACAAGTTGCAGAAGCCTCACGTGGCGCCGTTCTTCTTCCAGGACAGCCGCCACGTCTTCTACATCCACCGCGACCCCACCGACCCGGTGGAGGCCGACTCCTTCGGGGACTTTCCAGGGCCGGTGGCGGCACCTGAGACCTTTCCCGACCCGGGCGCGCTGCCCGACCCGACCCTGCTGCCCATCGCCTGAGCCCGTAGAGGACCGCCATGGCAGACACCCGGACCTTCGTCTTCGAGAACCACTTCCATCCTTATGTCGGGATGCTGGTCGACCGGCTCAACCAGCAGTCGGTGGACGGCCTGCTGGACCTACAAGTGCAACAGGTGTCCGAGCCGTTCTTCGACCAGCTTTACCAGCCCAACAATCCCGCGCTACCAGGCCAGGACCCCACCTTCAAGGTGACCTCCTCGCCGAAGAACATCGACGTCAGCGAGGCCGGACCGTACTCCGTCTACAACTGGGAGCTGTTCTTTCATGCCCCGGTCACGATCGCGGTGCACCTGAGCAAGAACCAGCGATTCGCTGAGGCACAGCAATGGTTCCACCACATCTTCGACCCTACGGAGACGGACCCGAGCTCGCCGGTGCCCGACCGGTTCTGGAAGTTCGTCCGGTTCCGTAACCCACGCCCCGGTGACATGCCGCGAGTCGACGAGCTCGTCGCCGTACTGAGCCGACGACCCTCGGAGCTGACCGCCGAGGAGCGCGTGCTGCTCGCTTCCGCCGCGATCAGCTACGAGGGCCTGCGCCGTGAGCCCTTCCGCCCGCATCGAGTGGCCCGCACCCGGGTGGTCGCCTACCAGTACTACGTGGTGATGAAGTACCTCGAGAACCTGATCGCCTGGGGAGACAGCCTCTTCCGGCTCGATACCGCAGAGTCGATCAACGAGGCGACGCAGCTGTACGTGTTGGCCGGCAACATCCTCGGACCGCGCCCGCAAGAGGTGCCCCGCCACCAGTCGGCTCCACGGATGAGCTACCGCCAGCTGAAGGACGCCGGTCTCGGTGCCTTCGGCAATGCACTTGTCGAGCTGGAGAACCAGTTGCCCTTCACGCGCACCCCCGCTCCGGCGCCGGCTCCGGCCGCGCCCGCTGCTGGCACCGCGCTGCTGGGGATCGGGCGCACGTTGTACTTCTGCGTTCCTCGCAACGACCAGCTCCTGGGGTACTGGAACACGGTCGCAGACCGGCTGTTCAAGATCCGCAACTCGCAAGACATCACCGGGGTCGTGCGGCACCTCGCTCTGTTTGCACCCGCGCTCGACCCCGGCCTGCTCAGCCGCGCCACGGCAGCCGGCGTCGACATCGCCGGTGCGGTTGCTGGCACCCGCGCTCCGTCCTCGCCGGTACGAGCTACCGCATTGATCCAGAAGGCCCTGGAGATCACCGCCGAGGTCAAGTCCGCCGGTTCGGCCCTGCTGTCGGCGATGGACCGGCACGACGGTGAGGAGCTAGCGCGGCTCCGTCAGGGACACGAGATCGAGATGGCCCGGCTCAGCCGAGACGTTCGGTTCCTGGGGTGGAAGGAGGCCGAGGCCAACACCGAGGCTTTGCTGCGGAGCCGCGCCACCACCTTTGCGCGCTACCGGCACTTCCAGCTGCTTCTCGGCAAGTCCGAGAGCGATGTCAACCAGCTACGCGACGTCGCGCTGACCAGGGTGCCGATCACCGAGGAGAACTTCCCCCAGGTGCTGCAGCAGCTGGTCGGCCAGTACGCCACGACGATCGCGCAGGAGAGCCGGCCCGCACCGCGCCTGGCCCGCGACGGAGACCCCCAGGTCCAAGCCGGTGCGCAGAGCCAAGGCTCGCTCGACCTCATCTCCAACGAGTTCGCCGAACTCAACATTCACATGCCAGCCGCGCGCGACAAGCAGAAGGACGCCACCACAGTCGACGTCATCTTCGGTGTGCTGGGCATGCTTCCGAACATGGGCGTTGACATCGAGCCGTTCGGGATCGGCGGACACGTCGAGTTCGGCGGCCCCTTGTTGTCGTCGGTGGGCCGGACCCTCGCCTCTGCCATCCGTGGTGCCGCTGACCAGGACGTGTACGACGGCAGCCGCGCGGCCAAGATCGCCGGCTACCAGCGACGCGACCTCGAATTCGTGCAGCAGAGCAACCAGGCAGCCCTCGAGCTGATGGTCAACGGCCGGCAGCTGATCGCCGCTCTCGTCCACGAGCAGGTCGCGCGGCGCGACTACGTCTCCAGCGGCGAGCAGATCAAGCGGGCCGAGCAGGTCGACGCCTACCTGGCCAGCAAGGACACCAACACCGAGCTGTACACCTGGCTGCGCGGAGAGGTCGCACGCAGCTTCGCCGAGCGGTACCGAATGGCCGTCGACGTAGCACGTTCGGCCGAGCAGGCAGTGAAGCGCGAGCTGATGCGGCCCGAGCTCGACGACACCACGTTCATCGGCTTCTCGCACTGGGACACCGGCCGCCGCGGGCTACAGGCAGGCGAGCGACTCCACCACGACCTGACACGGCTGCAGCTGGCCTACATGGAGCACAACAAGCGCGAGTTCGAGCTGACCGCCCACGTCTCGCTGCAGATGCTGGACCCGCTTGCACTGCTCGAGCTGCGCTCGCGCGGGACCTGCGAGTTCACGATCCCGGAATGGTTCTTCGACCTGCGAGTCCCGGGCCACTACCTACGTCGCATCCGAACCGTGGCCCTGAGCCTGCCTGCGGTGACCGGGCCGTACACGTCTGTGGCCGCCACGCTTTCGTTGCAGCGCAGCTCCATCCGGCGCAGTAGCGGGCTGCTGGAGAACCGTTACACACGAGTCGCGGGGGAGGACTCGCGTTTCCTGGACTTTCCCGGCGGCTTGGAGGCAGTCGTCACCAGCTCGGCCGTCCACGACTCGGGCATGTTCGAGGCCGCTGCCCGCGACGAACGCTACCTGCCGTTCGAGGGCGCCGGCGCCGTCAGCACGTGGGCGCTCAACCTGCCCGCCGACCTTCGTACCTTCGACTACGCCAGCATCTCCGATGCCGTGCTGCACCTCAGCTACACGGCCCGCCCGGGCGTGCGCTCCGACGCTGTCGTCGCCGACCTGCACGAACGCTTCGCGGCCGCCGAAGGGCAGACACTCGCTCGCTCTTTCAGCCTGCGACACGACTTCCCTTCCGAGTGGGCGGCGTTCCTCAGCGGCGAGGACCTGTCTGTGCGCATCGAGAAGAGCTGGTTCCCGTACTTCACCCAGTCAGCGCAGATCAGCCTCAAGGCCGTTGAGCTGTATGAGATCTCCGGCGCCACTCTGGTCCGCGGCCCCTCGCCGGCGAACGAGGCCGCGCTGGCCTCGATAGATGAGCAGCTGTCCGGTCAGGGTGCCTTCACGCTGCCTGTGCCGTCCGACGACACCGTCGTACGTCGCGACGCAGCGACAGACCTGTACCTCATCGTCCGTTACACGATGCGCGGGTCGTCGCCCGACCATGACCCACAGCCGCCCCACGGAGGAACGCCATGAGGAGTCCACGCAGCACGGACTGCTCAGGGCGTGGCGTCCGCGAGACGGGGCCCCGCGGATGACCACGGTCAGTTGGCAACGTCTGGGGAGCCCTGGGGAGGTCATGAGCGCCAGGGTCTCCGCAGACGCGAGCACCGTGGCCGTCGGCACCGACGGCGGCGTGCTCTACCTGCGTCGCCGAGACGCTGCAGGTTGGCGTTGGGAACGAGTGGGGACGACACCGAACGACCAGATCGTGCTCGACGCCGCCGTACTCTCGCTCGGCCCAGCCGGGGCGCTGACGGCGGCCGTCATCGGCGATGACCTCCAGGTCTGGCTCTACGAGTCGGGGGCCACCACGAAATGGACCGGGCTGTCCGGCCCGGCGCCGGATCCGGAGGACACCCGATTCGCCGAGGCCGGCGACCTCGTGGCGAGCAGCACCACCCGCAACGGCGTGGTAAGGCACACCTTGACGGTCAGCAGCGGATCGGGCCGACCCTGGATTCGAGAGGGTGTCGACCCTGACGGCACCTGGTTCCGGATCAGCGCACCCGAGGACTGGGCTGCCATGCAGCTCGCCACAGCAATGGCCTCGGCGACACCAGAGGCACCACCCCAGCAGCACCTGTTCGCCATCGTGATGGATCGCACGACCTTCGCCTCGGCCCTGCGTATCGCGTTCCGGGAGAACCAGCTGTGGACCTGGATCGATCCGGGCGGGCCGGCACCGAGCGGCGAGGAGATCGTCTTGTCGGCGACGACTATCCGCGACGCAGAGGGCCGACTGCGGGCGTGCGCTGTCATCGGCACCAGCGAATCCTCCGGCGTCAGGATGGTGACCGGCGCTGGCAGGCAGTGGGAATGGGTCGACCTCGGGGAACCGCCTGTACCCGACGGCATCCGTGCCGCGGTGCTCGCTGCCAAGGCACCTGACCCCAAAGCGGGTGAGGAGCCAGTCGTCGTCGCTCGCACCGGGCACGAGATCTGGACCGGCACGCGCAGTGGCGGGTGGACCAACCACGGCACCACGCCCGGGGACGTCGCCGTCGTCAGTCCGACCTCATCCGTCGAACTGGGCGAGGTGGGAGCGCGGAAGGTCTGGAGCGCTGGAGTGTCCTGGGGATCGGACTTGTGGACGTTCGAGACCGACGAGGTCGGCGGCCTGGCGTGGGAGCCACACGCAGCCCCGGGAACGGTGGTATCCATCGTCGGCGGATTCCCGGACACACCGGACGACGGCGTGACAGAGCGTCCCTTCATGGTGTTCATGATCGACGAGTACGGCGCACTCTGGGTCAACCGGGTGTGGGGCGGCCCCGAACAGGGTTTCGCCCTGGGATCGGGCTTCTGGGAGCACCACGGCCGTCCTGCGCCGGGGGTCACATGCGCCACTGGTGCCGGAGCGCACACCCAAGCAGGCGACACCCCGCTCCCGACCAACAGTCCGCTGGCACCGAGCTGGGTGGCCGTGATAGGCAGCGACGGACACCTGTGGGTGCGAACGGCGGATCCTAGCGGCTGGTCTTGGGTGGACCACGGTGCGCCAGCGGGCCGCAGGGTCAAGACCGCCGTGCCACCGATCGCGGTCAGCGCGCCCCCCGGTGCGCCGACCGTGCACGCCCTGGCCGACGACGGCCGCTTGTGGATGCGCACCGTTACGACCGCCGGGGCGAGCTGGGTGGACCGGGCCGCGCCGCAAGGGCAGTTGATCACCGTGCTCCTCGGCGCCGTGATCCTGCCTACCCCTGCGGGACGGGTGCCACTGGCGGCGGCCGTGACCAGCAACGGACACGTGTGGGTGAACCTGCCCGGTGCAGGAGGGTTCCCCTGGACCGACCTCGGCATGCCGATGCCCAACGAGACCATCTCGACCGGGATCGGTATGGAGGCCGCCGCCGGCGGCTCGCCCTCGGTCAACATTCTGGCGTTGGGACTCAGCGGGCAGGTGTGGCGCCTGCACTGGGGTCCGGGGGCAGCACCTCAGTGGACACCGCTGGGCCGCCCGGAGGACGCGCGCATCCGGGGCCGGGTCGGGACGATGCCCGACTCAGCGACACCGGGCGGTCAGCAGGTGGCCGTGGTTGGGAACGACAAGCAGGTGTGGGTCCGCTCCATGACGGCTCCAGCCTGGTCGCGTTGGGACCCTCAGTTCGACACCACGGTCGTGGTCGCGGCGGCTGTCGATCTGCTGGCTGCCGTCCCCTGCGCGGTGGTGCTCGCCGACGACAACCGGGTTCACATTGTGACGCCGCAGGTGACCCCGTGAACGCCGCATTCACGTGGCCTCGAGATGCCCTCGGTAGCGACATCGTCACCGAGGTGATCTGCGCGTGACCGACGACCAGGTCGCTCAGGGGGTCGTCTCGACCGACCTCGCGGCTCCCAGCGGAGTCGCAGGCGCGCGCGTGTCGGCTGACGGGGAGGCAGTGGCGGCTGTCACCGCCGGAGGCCTGCTTTACGTGCGGCGACGTGAGACGGCTGGCTGGCGGTGGGAACAGGCCGGGGTCCCGCCCACGGGCGAGCGTGCCCTCGACGCGGCGGTGCTCGCCCAGGTCTCAGGCAACTTGACGGCGGTCGTCGTGGGGGCTGATCTGCAGACGTGGCGCTACGAGTCAGGCGCGGGCGGGATTCGCTGGACCAGTCTGTCCGGCCCGGCACCCGACCCCGGGCTGGCTCCGCAGTTCGGGGCCGGCCGGCTCGCGGTGGGCACCGGGACGCTCGCCGAGACCGACGACGTCATGCTCGCCGTGATCAGCGAAACCGGGCAGCCCTGGGTCCGGCAGGGTCTCGGTGCTGACGCACGGTGGGAACGGGTGCCGTTCGAGGATGGCTGGGTGGCGGGGTCGAGCTGGCGACGGCGTACGGGTCACTCACACCGGAAGCGACGCCGCAGTTGCACCTCGTCGCGATGTTCGGCGACGCCCCGACCTTCCTCGAGTGGACCGTTCGGATCGCGTCCCGTAAGGACGGGCGGTGGACCTGGATCGATCCAGCCGGTACGCCGCCCAATGGATCGGGTGGAGTGCGGCTCTCGACGTCCAGCGTGCGTGACCCCGAGAGGGGGCTGCTGGCGTGCGTGGGTATCGGAACGGGCGATCTGGAGACCGAGGTCACCCTGTTGGTGGGGGCCGGGCGGCGGTGGACCGAGATCGACCTCGGACGTCCTCCGGTGCTCCGTGAGGTCAGTGCCGTGGTCATCGCCGCCCCGGTTGCCGAACCCCAGGCCCCGGACGAACCCTGCGTCGTCGCTCGAGTCCTGGACGCCATCTGGATCCACACCCTTAGCGATGGCTGGACCAAACGAGGGACCATGCCGGCTGGTGTCGTCCTTCCCACTTCGGCAGTGAAGCTCGCCGGGACTGGCGGACCGCCGCGGATGTCGAACGCTGGGGTGACCGGAATCGGTGACCTGTGGACGTTCGAGCTGGCGGGGGGACCTGACCTGGCAGTCCCACGGGATCGGCCACTCTGTCGATTCGGTCGTCGGTGTTTTCCCAGACACTCCGGAGGAGGGTCGGCTCGAACTCCCGTACCAGGTGTTTGTCATCGACGATCGAGGCACGTTGTGGACCACTCGGGCCCAGGGCATCCCTGGGGGAGGGTTTATCGGTCAGCACCCCGGATTGGGTTTCGCATGGTGTCCCGGCCCCCGGGACGACCGCCGCCTCCGGGGGTGGGGTGCACTCACACCCGGGACGAGTTCGCCCAGCCGGCATCCTTCCGCGGCCCGGCGACAGTCCGCCGGCGCCGAGCTGGGTGACTGTCGTCGGTACTGACGGGCACCTGTGGGCACGTACGTCGGGTGTCGACGGCTGGTCCTGGGTCGACCACGGTGCTCCTGCGGGCCGGAAGATCAAGACTGCGGTGCCGCCTTTGGCAATCGATGCTCCGATGGGTCCACCCACGACGCACGTCCTGGCCGACGACGGTCGACTGTGGATGCTCTCGCTGAGAGCCGACGAGGGCCGCTGGGTGGACCGAGCGGCGCCGCAAGGGCATCTGATCACCGCGATCATCGGCGCCGTCATTCTCCGCACCCCCCAGGGACGCGTGCCGGCGGCTGCAGCCGTTTCCAGCAATGGATACGTGTGGGTGAACACGTCCACTGGTGGGGTGTTCGAGTGGACCGACCTGGGGACCCCCAACCCCCAGGAGCCGATCTCGACCGGCATCGAGATTCAACCGGTAGTGGGCCCAACCGGCCTCCAAGGCTCGGCCCAGGACATCCTGGTGCTGGGTTTGAGCGGTCAGGTCTGGCGACTGCGCTGGACTCCGGGGACGACCGGGCGCTGGATGTCGCTAGGTCGTCCGGGCGACGGTCGCATCCGTGGGCGGGTGGGCACGATGCCCGACCCAGCAAATCGGGGTGCCTACTTGGTGGGCGTGGTCGCCCACGACAAGGAGGTGTGGGTCTGCGATGCCAATGGCCCCGTCTGGACCCGGTGGGATCGGACCACGGCCACCACCACGGTGGTGCCTGCCACGGCGGTTGCGATGTTGCCCGGCGTGCCGTGCGTGATGCTTTTGGACGACGCCAATCGAGTTCAATTGGTAACGCCTCGGCTCCCGTCCCATGAGTGACTCATCGACCGCACTTCCGAGATGGACAAGGGCCCGCGCAGTTTTTCTGAGACCTGCCGAAGGGTCACCGTAGGCAACCTGCTGGGTCCTGAATGTCCGTCGCACGGGTTCGGTGGCGGACCGTACGGAGGCGATCGCGTCCCCCGACGCCCTGGCGGGATGGCAAAGATCTTCGTGCGCAAGGCGCGTGTGGTCTGCCGCGCGGCGATGGTCCGTCGGCGACGCAGGCACTCGTCGCGCAGTCATACCGCCGCGTATGACTGTCAAGCGCTGGCCGCCCTGCGCTCGATGCTCTGGACCATTCCGTCCCGCAAGCGGATCCGCTTACGGCAACGGCAAACGAGCGCTCCTGACA
>Ga0190275_10000941_pt1 | contig 22741 bp, 10 predicted proteins | sample Popmic550T_FD_133745 | JGI IMG/M metagenome (GOLD analysis project Ga0190275, IMG submission 133745) | Populus adjacent soil microbial communities from riparian zone of Yellowstone River, Montana, USA - 550 T | ecosystem: Environmental > Terrestrial > Soil > Riparian zone > Trees stand | place...
AGTCTTTGGGCCGCCCTGTGTCGAGCATGATTGCAACCAGATGCTCAGGGCGCATGACCCGCGTCGTCACCCTTGCGAATTTGATCGTGTGCGCCTCGCTCAACGCCTCTTCCGTTAACGGACTGAAGACGGGGAGGAATTGAACGGGGAACTCCTCGTCGTTGATGAACTCGCCCTGCGCCTCGTAGCCTCGTGCGGTTAGGTATTCGTAAATCGGGGCGAGCATCGTCAAATCGCTGCCGGCGGCGTTGACCTGTACAAAAATGTCGAGGTCTGACGTGTCGAACGGCTCAAGGTAATAAATCGCGGCGACGGCTCCACCGATGGCGTACTGCTCGATCACACCGGCTCTGACCATCCGGTTTAAGACTTTGAGCGTCTCCTTCATGTTCAGCCCGTCAACGCAGCCTCGCACGAGTCGAGTGCGGGCGCGTCTTCAGGCTCGTCCGCGCCGCCTTCGCCGATGTATGTGCGTCCGGCGGCGACGGTCTCGAAGTATTCGCCGATGCGGTCGAGGACTTCGGTGACGGAGTGCGAGTGGTAGATGACCTGACGGAAGCGCGCGCCGCCGGGCAGTCCCTTCGTGAACTGTCCGGCGAGCTGCTTCATGCGACCGATGGCGGGAAGCTCCGGCATGTCGGCGCGCAGAAGGTCGAAGTACTCTACAAGCACCTCGCGCTTCTCGTCGAGCGAGGGCTGGTACGGCTCGCGGCCCGCGAGCGCGTCTTCGATCTGACGAAAAATCCACGGGTTCGCCATCGCGCCGCGACCGATGAGGATGCCGTCGCAGTTCGTCTCGCGCCAACGCTTGAACGCGTCCGCGACCGTCAGCACATCGCCGCTCCCGGACACGGGAACTCGCACGGCCTCTTTGACCTGACGCACCAAATCCCAGTCGGCAAGCCCTTTGTAAGCCTGCTCCTTCGTGCGACCGTGCAGCGCGATGTGTTCCGCGCCGCATCCTTCGGCGAGACGCGCGACCTCGACCGCATTCTTCTGGCTGTCGTAGAAGCCCGCGCGAATCTTGACTGTGAGCGGGATGCTGATGGCCTTCTTTATCTCTTTGAGAATCGTCTCAAGTCGCGGCAGGTCGCGCAGAAGTCCGCTGCCGCCTCCGTGCTTGACGACTTTGGGCGCGGGGCAGCCGCAGTTAACGTCGAGAATGTCCGCGCCGATCTCTTCGGCCATCTGCGCGGCCATACGCATGCGTTCGGGCTGCCCGCCGAAAATCTGCACGGCGAACGGTCGCTCGTAGTCGAAAAAGCGCATCTGCCTTCGAGACTTCGGATTGCTGCGCGTCAGCCCCTCGACCGAGATGAACTCCGACACGGTCAGACCGATGCCGCCGCGCCGCTTGAGCAGAGCGCGGAACGGCACGTCCGTCACGCCCGCCATCGGCGACAGCACGAGCGGCGGGCTGATCTCAACGTCTCGAATCTTGAAAGGCTTCATGACGATTGCGGATTTCGGATTGCGGAATGCGGATTTGACGGCGAGCGAATTGTCTTTTCAATCCGCAATCCGAAATCCGCATTCCGCAATCGGCTTACTTCCAAAGCTCAACCCCGGTGGCGACGAAGGTGACTTCGTTCGCCGTGCCGTCGGGGTTGGTCTTGACCTTCGCGCCGTCGTCTTTGACGAGGTGGTCAACCTCTTCCTTGCTCAAGGTCTTTAACTTCAACTCGCCCTCGGCGCGGAACTTCAGGCCGTCGCCGTCTTTGGGGACGAAGAAGCCGTGATCCTTGAAGGTGACGCGGACGGTCTCGCTTTCGGCGTCGGGCGCGATCTCCATCCAGCAGCCCTCTTTCTTGCAGACGCGTCGGACTACGCCCTCGATGCGGACGGTCTTGCCCGCGTACTTCTGCGGCTCCTTCAGCGCGTCTGCGAACTTGACCTGCGGCGAGTCGCCGAGGGGCGCGCCGCGCTTGACGACTTCGGCGCTGTCCACAGTCGCCGCGCCTTCGGACGGCTTGTGCGCGTCTTGGTGTTTGTCCTGCGCCGCACTAGAGAGCGCGAGGCCGGCGACGAGGAGCGCGGTTGCGAAGAATGTTTTCATAACGAAAATGGGTTATCCTTTCAAGCAAATTCAGTCGAGAGCAGAAACGATTTTCCGAGGCTTTAGATTATAGCAATGCGGCACAGGCTCATCCAGTGGCTCGGCATCGCTTGGACGTGCATCTTGGGCGCGTTCGTCGTGTGGGTCTACGTCGCCGCGCCGCGAAGCGTCGGCGAAGTAGCCACGCGCGCAAGCGTCGCCGTCGGAACTTACGAGGTTGACCGCGCGCGCTTCGACGCGGGCCGCGACCTCTTTCTGCGCGAGCAGTACGCGGCGGCGCGCGATGAGTGGTCGCGCGCAGACCCGGCGCAGCGCGACGCGCGCACGCAGTTTTACATCGCATACTCTTTCTACAGGCAGGGCTGGGGGCGCGTCTACAACGACGACGATCTTTTCAAGCAAGGACTCGACGCCGCGAATCGCGCCATCGCGCTTTCGCCCGACGCTGCGCTCAGTGTCGAAGACGCGGAACTTAAAATTCACTCCGCCGCCGAGCTGAAGGCGGAGCTTGAGGGCGGCCTACTGCGGACGGCTGACGACTTTAACCCGCTGAAAGTTTTTAGAGAGCGGAAATGAATCACAACGACGGGGAGACGAAGCGACGGGGAGACGGGGTGACGGAACTTTTCTCCCCCCGTCTCCCCATCTCCCAGTCTCCCCGTCTCTATAAATGATTGACAGACGCACAACGAACCGCGCGCTCGTGCGCTTCATCCTGCTGCCGACGATTTTTCTGATCGTCGCGCTGCTGGGCGGCGTGCGCGTGGCGTCGGAGACGGGCGCGCTCGTGTTCGTCGCGCCGCCGCTCGTGACGCTCATCTTGGCAGTGATGCTGCTCGCGCTTTTCGCGCGCGGGGGCGCGGTCGTGTTGGGGCGGTGGCTGTCGGCTGACAACGCGGCTGCGGCGAACGTCTCGCACGCGCTAACGCTCGGCGCGCTCTTCTTCGCGTCGGCGCAGAGCTTCAACTCGGTGCTGCCGGACGCGGGACTTCTGCGCTGGGTTCTCTCGTTCTTCTTCTTGTGGACGCTCTGGCAGAACCAGTTCGCGGCGTTCGACGCGCGCCGTTTGCTGCGAAGTCTCATCGCGCTCTTCGGCACGGCGTTCGTCATCAAGCACGTGCTGCTCGCCTCGCTCTACGCGCCTGACGGAGGCTGGCTCAAGCGGCTCGCGGGCGCGCTTCTTGAAGGCGTCACGCTAGGCACGCTCGAAGGGCAGGCGTTTGCGCCCGCCACCGGCTACATATCGTTCTTTACGCTCGCGCTCTACGTCTGCGGCCTCGTGCTTCTGCCGCCCGCGCCGGACGACGAGGCGGGCGAAGCGGCACGCGCCGACGAGATCGTCGCAGCCTTTCGTTCTCTTCCGCCGGAAGAGCGCGAGCAAGTCGGCGCGGCGATTATTGACGACGTGCGAACCCCTGAATTAGTGACGACCGATGACCGCGTAACGACTGACGCGGAGACATACCGCAAACAGTAACGAGCGGGCCGCGCATTACGTCGAAGGAATTAACATGGATGGACAGGATAGGCAGGATGAAAGCAAACGCTTTTATTATCCTGCCTATCCTGTCCATCCATGTTAATTTTCCTTCCCAAAGCGGCGCTCGCTTCACTGTATCCGTGGCCGTCGTGAATTTATCCTTCCAGTAGAAAAAAGAGGGCGAAGGCCGAAGCCTTCAACCCTCTTCTCGCCCCCCTTTGCTCGGTGCGAAAACTTTTTGCAGGGGCTTTGTTCGCCCCTTAAAAACTTACCAGTTGACGACAAGCTCCTGCTCGGCCTGCCAGACGGGGATGTCCTCGCGTATCGAGACGCGTTGGAGCCTCGTCTTGTCCGAGAGCAGATGGCCCGCGCCGAGCGCGACCGCCGCGAGCGGGTCGTCGGCGACGGCGACGTGCAGGCGCAACTCCTTCTGCAAACGCTCGGCCATGCCGCCGAGAAGCGCGCCGCCGCCCGTCAGTATCAAACCCGTCTGGTAGATGTCCGCCGTCACGTCGGGCTTCGACTCCTCGATTGCGCGGCGCGCGCCCGTGATGATCTCCGAGACGACCGGCTCAAGCGCCTCGCGCACTTCGTCCGCCGTTATCTCGACCGCCTTCGCAAGCCCGTCCGTCAACTGCTTGCCGACTATCTCCATCCGCCCGTCACCCTCGCGACCGAACGCGCCAAGCTCTTTCTTCACGTTCTCGGCGGTGCGCTCGCCTAGCTGCATCTCGTATTTGGCGCGCACGTAATCGCAGACGGCCTGATCCATCGCGTTGCCCGCCGCGTCGAGACTCGCGGACGAAACGACCGCGCCGCACGCGACGATGGCTACGTTCGTCGTGCCGCCGCCGATGTCAACGACGAGGTGCGCGCGCTCGTCGTCGTGCGTGAGTCCCGCGCCGAACGCGGCGCACAATCCTTCGTCAACGAGGTCAACGCGCGTTGCCTTTGCGTCGCGCGCGGCGTCGCGCACCGAGCGCTGTTCGAGAGAAGTCGAAGAGCCGGGCACGCCTATGACTACGTGGCTGCGGCGGTGGCTGCTGCCGCTCGCGCGGCTGATGAATGCCTTGAGCATCTTCTCCGCGGCGTCGAAGTTGTTGATCGTGCCGCCGCGCACGGGGCGGTGTACTTCAACGTCCTTCGGCTCGCGCCCCAGCATCTTGTAAGCCTCCGCGCCGACTTCCAAGACCTCGCCCGTGTACTTGTGTATCGCGACCGCCGACGGCTCGTTCAGCACGACGCCGCGGTCGGGCGCGTAGATCAGCGTATTGACAGTCCCCAAGTCAATCGCGAGATCGTCCGTAAAGATGTTTGAAAGGATGTTCATAACTCCCCTATTTCCTTGATGCCCGGCGTTAACGAGGAAACCTGTCGAGGTCTTCACGAAGAAATTGGCAACTTGCGTTCCACTTCCGGCGCGCGCGTGTTTCCGCCGAATTCCGAGCGCCGCGACTCCGCCACCCCGTTTTATTTCGAGACAACCCCACGGCCAAATCCGCGCGGGGCGCGCGAAAGGCGAACGCAAAAGAAACGATGAAGTATGAACGCTGAACGCTGAACTGAAAGCGGTTTGACTGTCTTTCAGTTCAGCGTTCAGCGTTCATACTTCATCGTTTAGCTTCGTGTCTTCGATGACTTCGTAGAGCGTCGGGGCGTCTGCGCGGGAGACCTGTTTGGTGTCGGGGACGGAGCTGACGCGGACGATGAGGATGCGCTCGCGGCGGCGTATGGCGATGCGGTCGCCGGGGCGGACGGTGCGCGAGGATCGCGCGGGCGTGCCGTTAACGGCGACGGCCCCCGCGTCGCAAAGCTCCTGCGCCACGGTGCGGCGAAGCACGAGGCGGCTGGCGCGAAGGTATTGGTCGAGGCGCATAGGAATATGGTGAATGGTAAATAGTAAATGGTGAATGGAAGACCGCTTTCTTCCATTCACCATTTACTATTTACCATTCACCGCTTAACTACTGCTTCTTGTTCTTTTCCTTCTTCTCCTCTGCGGGCTTGGCCGGCTCCTTGGCCGTCTCGGCCTTGTCCCCGGCGAGGAGCGGCGTGATGACTTCCTTGTAGGCGTCGGAGGGCTTGACGTATGCCTCCTTGCGGAGCGTCCGCAGGAAATCTTCGCGCGCCTTCTCTATGCGCTCGTTCGTGATGGCGCCGCGGACGAAGTTCTCCTTGAAGGCGTCGTCGCGCTCGTTAACGCGCAGGATCAGATAACCCTCGTCGGTCTTGATGGGGTCGCTGACGCCGCCCGCCTTCAGGTCTTTGATGGCCGAGGAGAAGTTCGACTGCAAGTCGGAGATAAGGAACCAGCGGGGCTTGCCGCCCTCGTCCGCCAGCAGTCCCTTCGTCTTCTCGGCTACGCGCACGCCCTTCTGCTCGCGCTCGGAGTTCTTGACGGCGAGTTCACCGAAGTCTGCGCCGCCGCGCGCGCGCGCGACGATGTCCGCGGCTTTGGCCTGCACTTCCGACTCGCTGCGACCGGCGAGGCTCAGGAAGATTTCCGAGATGGTGACGCTCGCGAACTTCGGGCGGTTCGCGTCGTAATATTTTCGCAGCTCGTCGTCGGTCAGGCCGTAGTAGATTTTGGCGTCAACCTCGCGCTGCATCACGGCCTGCTTCATGTACTGGCGGCGCAGCGTCTCCTTAACGTCGGAAAGGCTCAGGCCCTCCTGCTTCATCGCCTCTTCGAGCTGTTCGATGGTCGGGATGTTCGAGTTCTTGGCGACGCGCAGCACCTCGCGGTTGACCTCGGCCTCGACCTCTTCGCTCATGCGCGGCATGTCCTTGCCCTTCTGCATGACGAGCGATTCGTTGATGAGGTTGAAGATGATTTCGGGCTGCTTCTTCGCGATCTCCGCGTCGGCCTGCTCCGCGGTCATGCCGCGCTGCTTCATCAGAACCTCTTTGAACTCCGCGTTCTCGCGCTTGAGCTGCGAGAGCATGATTACGTCGTTGTTGACCTGAACGACAGGCTCGTCAAGAACGACGGGCGCTCCCTCTTCCTGCGCGCGCGCGGGCGAGGCTGCGAAGAGCGCGAGCAGTAGCGCGGCGAAGACGGTCGCCGCGCCGCGCGCGAGTACGTTTTTGAATTGCACGTTTATTACTCCTCTGAAGTTACTTGCTAGGCGAGCGTCGCACGCCCCACGAAAAGCGGACATTCTACCCCTTGCTGCTAATGTCGAGCAACACGCGGCGGGCGCGCTCGATGATTCCCTCGCCGCCTGCCTCGATTCTCAAGACGCCGCTCGGACTGAACGACGCGCCCTCGCCGGAGGCGACGAGCGCGAGCAGTTTGTCCGGCGAGACGCGCGCCGTCTCTTTGAGCTTGAAGGCGACGCCCGTCGGCGTGCGGTCAATCGAGACGACGCGGACTTCCTCAGCCGTGCGCCTGAGGCGCGCGTATGCGAAAAGCCGCTCGACCGATTCGGGCGGGCGACCGTAGCGATCCTCGGTCTCGCGCCTTATCTGTTCGAGCGCGGCGTCGTCGCGCGAAGAGGCGATGCGCTTGTAAGTCCGAAGCCGCTGCCCCATGTCCGAGATGTAGTCTTCGGGGATGGAAACATCCGCGCCGAGGTTTATCGAAACCGAAGTCTCATCCTCAATCGTCTCGCCACGAAGCTCCGCGACTGTTCGCTCAAGCATCTGCGTGTAAAGATCGAAGCCGAGCGCGTCCATGTGCCCCGACTGCTCGCCGCCCAAAAGATTCCCCGCCCCGCGAAGCTCCAAATCGAGCGCCGCCACGCGGAAGCCCGCGCCCAAATCCGAGAACTCGCGTATGGCCGCGAGCCTTCGACGCGCGATAGCCGTCAGCTCCGCTTCGGAAGGGATGAGCAGGTACGCGTAAGCGCGCCGGTTCGAGCGACCGACGCGCCCACGTAGTTGATAAAGCTGCGAAAGACCGTAAGCGTCTGCCCGGTTTATGATGATCGTGTTGGCGCGCGGGATGTCTATGCCGTTCTCGATTATCGTCGTCGCGACGAGCACATCGTGTTTAAAATCAACGAAATCGAGCATCACTTGCTCCATCTCTTTCTCGTTCATCTGCCCGTGCGCCACGATGACGCGCGCCTGCGGCACGAGCCGTTTGACGAGCGCGGCCACGGTGTCAATCGTCTCGACGCGGTTGTGTATGAAGAAGACCTGACCGCCGCGCCCAAGCTCAAGCTCGATGGCGGATTTGATGACCGACTCGCCGAACTGCACGACCTGAGTCTGAATCGCTAGACGGTCGCGCGGCGGCGTCTCGATCACAGACATGTCGCGCAATCCCATCAGAGACATATTCAGCGTGCGCGGGATGGGAGTGGCCGAGAGCGTCAGAACGTCAACGCGCTTCTTGAGCTGCTTGAGACGTTCCTTGTGCGCGACGCCGAAGCGTTGCTCTTCGTCAACGACGACGAGGCCGAGGTCTCGGAAGGCCATGTCTTTCGAGAGAAGGCGGTGCGTGCCGATGATGATGTCAATGTCGCCCGACTCGACGCGCCCTACGATCTCTTTCTGCTCCTTCGTCGAGCGGAAGCGCGAAATCAATTCGATGGTGACGGGAAAGGCCGCGAAGCGCGAGCGGAAAGTCTCGTAGTGCTGGTACGCAAGTACGGTCGTCGGCGCGAGCACGGCGACCTGCTTCGAGTCCATGACGGACTTGAAGGCTGCGCGCATCGCGACCTCTGTCTTGCCGTAGCCCACGTCGCCGCACAGAAGCCTGTCCATCGGCGTTACGGCTTCCATGTCGCGCTTCGCGTCCTCGATGGCCGTCTCCTGATCGGGCGTGGGCACGTACTCGAACGCATCCTCGAACTCGCGCTGCCACGGGCTGTCGGCGGAGAAGGCGTATCCCTGAACGAGTTTCCTTTCGGCGTAGAGCTTCAACAATTCGTCGGCCATGTCGCGCATCGCGCGCTTGGCCTTCGCCTTCGTCTTCTGCCAACCGAGACCGCCGAGACGATCCAAAACAGGCTCGTGCCCCTCCGCGCTCGAATAACGCTGCACGAGGTCGAGCCGCTCGACGGGCACGAAGAGCTTCGCGTCCTCGGCGTAGAAGAGCAGCATGAACTCGCTCTTGCGCCCGCCCATCTCAAGCGTCTGCAATCCGCCGAAGCGCGCAAGCCCGTGGTCAATGTGGACGACGAAGTCGCCCACTTTCAGATCGCGGAAGTCTGAAAGGAAAGCCGCGACCTTCGCCTTTTGACTTTTACCTTTTGCCTTCTGCCTTTCCGTCGCGCCGGTCGCGCGCTGCTCCACGCCTGCGCCGCCCGCCTCGTCGAACAAGTCTGACTCAACATGAACGATGAGACGCGCGCCCGGAAGCTCGAAGCCGCCCGAAAGCTTTCCGACGGTGACGACCGCGGGAAGACCTGCACCCGCATCGCCCGCGTCGCCCGCGAGCGCGACGCGCGCCGCGACGTTGTAGTCGCCCAAGATTTCGCCGACGCGCTCGGCCACGCCCGCCGAAGGCATCGCAAAGAGCGTGAGCGCGCGTCGCTCGCCCGCGGCGTGTCGAACGTCCGACGCAAGCTCAGGGATGCGACCGTGGTAGCGGCGCACGGGGAGCGAGCGCCATTCGACTTCTTGCGCCTGTTCGACCGCCGGGAAAAGGAAGAGCGGCTGCGGCGCGTTTCGCTCTCGCCCGATGCGCGCGGCGGGCTGCTGCGACTCGCCCGCGAACCTTTCGTCAACGAGCGCCGCCGCGCGTCCGAGCGCGCGAAGCTCGACGCGGCGTGCGGCGTCAATCCGCGCGCGCAGTTCTTCCGTCGTCAGGTAAAGCTCTTCGGGCGCGAGTCCGATCTCGCCCGCGCTCTCGTTCTCCGCAAAGCGCGCGGCGATGTTCTCGAAGCTGTTCGCGAGGTGCTGCTCGATTCCGGCAGGCTCGTCAACGACGAGAACCGTGTCGCCGAGGTAATCGAACGCGCTCGCGTCCGTTTTGACGACGAGCGGAATGAGCCACTCCCAACCGGGGAAGCTCTCGCCCTCGTCCGCGTGGACGGTTCTGTCTTTGAGCGAGCGCGCGTGCGCTTCGTCCGGCCAGCGCTCGCGCGCGAACTCGGCCCACAGTCGAAAGTCGTCGCGCCCGACGGCCAGCTCGCGCATCGGCACGACCTCGGTCGCCCGCAGTTGCTCGATTGAGAGCTGCGTCTCCGGGTCGAAGCGACGGATCGAGTCAACCGTGTCGCCGAAGAACTCGACGCGCACGGGCGTCGCCTCGCCCGGCGACCAGATGTCGAGTATGCCGCCGCGCATCGAGAACTCGCCGACCGCGCCCACGGGGTCTTCGCGCACGTAACCCGACGCGAGCAGAAGCTCTATCAAGTCCTCCGGCGGAAAGTCTTCGTCGCGTGCGAGGCGCGCGCCCATCCCTTTGAGCTGCGACGGCGCAATCGTCCGACGCACGAGCGAGCGCGCCGACAGAAGCACGAAGCGACCGCGCCCCTGCGCGAGCTGCCAGAGCGTTAGCGCGCGCCGCTCCAGAGTCTCCGCGTGCGGTGACGCGCCCGCATACGGGTCGCCCTCGGAAGCGGGCAGGGACAGAACCGGCTCGCACTCCTCGCCCGCGCCCGTGCCGGCGAGCGCGCCGCACCAGAAGGCGAGGTCGCGCTCCCAAGTCTCCATGTCGCGGTTCGCGGCGACTAAAACTGCGAAACGCTTTCCGGTCTCGCGCTGCAACGCCGCGAGCGCGAGCGCACGCGCGGGCGCGGAGGTCATCCCCGCCAGAGAAACCACACGCGCGACCGAAGCGACCGCCGCCGCAAGACGCGCGAACTCCTCGCCCTCGGTCACGCGCCGCAGCACGTTCTGCAACACGGGAATTGATTCGACCGAACTACTCATTTACTTTAACTAGAATCTAACGCCAGATAATTCAAACAGGGATGGACAGGATAAACAGGATAAGAAACTTTGGAATCTTAAATCTCAGATTGTCTTTCCTGCTTTCATCCTGTCCATCCTGTCCATCCCTGTTAATTTCTCTCGCCCGACTGCTGCGCCTGTTCTAAGGCGATGACGCGCTTAACGCGCTCGACGATGCTGCTGGTCGAAGCTCCTTCGATAAAGGGGAGCGCGACGACGCGCCCGCCCGCCGCCTCGACCTCTTCGCGCCCGTGTATCTCGTCGAGCGCGTAGTCGCCGCCCTTCACAAGCACGTCGGGCAGCAAGGCGGCGATGAGAGAGCGCGGCGACTCCTCGTCGAAGACGGTCACGAAGTCCACCGCCGCGAGCGCGGCGAGCAGCTCCGCGCGCTCCGACTCGTTCATCACGGGGCGGCCTTCACCTTTCAGAGCGCGCACCGAGCGGTCGCTGTTGACGGCGACGAGCAGCGCGTCTCCGAGCGAGCGCGCCGCGCGCAGATAGCGCACGTGCCCGACGTGAAGAATGTCGAAGCACCCGTTCGTGAAGACGAGCCGACGCCCCTCCGCGCGCAGACGCATCCGCGTGCGGAGCAATTCATCCCTGCTGAGAATCACTTCGCCGCTCATTGGTATTTGTGAATCGTAAATAGTAAATCGTAAATAGTAAATCGCCGGGGCGATGTTTTGTCTATTTACGATTCACGATTTACTATTCACGAATCATGAGCAACACACTTTTCGATAACCACATCATTGACGACAACGACCAGACGCGCGCGCGCGCCGCGCACCTCGAAGAGATAAGAACGCTTGTCGGCAACGCGTACCCCAACAAGTTCACCCGCACGAGCGTAACCGAAACGCCCGAAGGCGAAGACACGATCACTTCCATCGTCGGCGCGTTCGAGAAATACGTGCCCGCGCTCGAAGGGGGCGCGCGCCCGACGCCCGAACAGTTAGAGGAAGCAAACGCGGAGTTGAGTAAATACAACGTGCGCGTTTCGGGCCGACTTGCGACGCCGCCGCGCGTGATGGGCAAGGTGGCATTCGTGCATCTTTCGGACGGCAAGGAGCGCCTGCAAATCTACGTCCGAAAGCAGGAAGCGCAGGCCATAAGCAACGACACGGGCGTGGCGGTCGAAGAGTTTGAGAGCGGCTGGAAGCTTTTCCAACTGCTCGACCACGGCGATTTCGTAGGCGTCGAGGGCGCGCTGTTCGTGACGAAGACGGGCGAGCTTTCCGTCCACGTTAAGACGCTTCAGTTCCTCTCGAAGGCGCTGCTCCCGATGCCCGACAAGCTGCACGGCATCAGCGACCCCGAAATCCGCCAGCGCCAACGCTACGCAGACCTCATCGCATCGAGCCTCAAGATCGAGACGGGCGACGAGCAACCACAGGAGCGCGAGCTAACGACGCGCGATGTTTTCGTTCTACGCTCGAAGTTAATCACGACGATGCGCCGATACCTAGACGATCACGGCTACATCGAAGTCGAGACGCCGATGCTCTCGCCCATCGCATCGGGCGCGGCTGCGCGGCCCTTCAAGACGCACCACAACGCGCTCGACATAGACCTCTACGCGCGCATCGCGCCCGAACTCTATCTCAAGCGTCTCGTCGTCGGCGGCTTCGAGCGCGTCTACGAACTGAACCGAAACTTCCGCAACGAAGGCATCTCCACGCGCCACAACCCCGAATTCACGATGCTCGAATTCTACACGGCTTATAAAGACGTGAACTGGATGATGGATTTTTGCGAGGAGATGATACGCTCCGTTTCCATAGCAGTTGCAGGTCAAACTTTGTTTTCAAAACCATTCAAGCGCCTAACCATGAAGCAAGCGATCATCCAGTCTGAATGGCTTCAAGAGTTAGGACAATTGGATGATGAGCCGTTCAATGAAAGATGGTTTGATAAGCCTAGAAATGTACGTCAACTTTCTATGTACTTAGATGCTTTCAAATCGTCTACTACAATCAAATCAAGGGATGAGAGATGGGAAGAAGTTAAGCGAACGGAGTCGGAATTAGAAAACCCATCAGAACTTAATACTGCTCATCACATTGAGAACCTATTCGGTTGGATAGAAGGTGAAATATTCGACCCGACTTTCATCTTTGATTTTCCAAAGCCAATTTCCCCACTCTCCAAAGCATCGCCCGAAAATCCGGCAATCGCGGAGCGGTTCGAGTTGTACATCGCGGGGATGGAGGTTGCGAACGGGTTCTCGGAACTCAACGACCCAGCGGAGCAGTACGAGCGTTTCAAAGACCAGACGAAACAGCGCGAGAGCGGCGACGACGAGGCGATGCAGATGGATGAGGATTATGTGAAGGCTCTCGCATACGGGATGCCGCCCGCCGCGGGCATCGGCATCGGCATTGACCGCCTGACGATGCTGCTCACCAACCGACGCTCGATACGCGACGTGATTCTCTTCCCGCACATGAGGCCGAAAGCGCGCGCCGAAGAGTCGGAAGACGTTGGCGAAGCGTCGGGCGAATCGAAGGCTTGATTGCGATCAAAGTCGAGCGCGGTAAGCATTAGAGCTTATCAACGACCGTTTAGAGGCGGGCAATGCCCGCCGTCTCTACATGCTCGGAGCTTGAGACGGCGGGCATTGCCCGCCTCTAAACGGTCGGTTAATTGATGAGCAAACCGCTCTAGGGAGAAGGCGGAAAGCGTGATGTGGCAGGCAATCGGCGCAAGGCAACAGGCATCAAAACACATCTCGCGACGGGCATGATTTTTCCCTCGGTCGGAGTGTATTTTTCGGGACGCGGCGCGCACTGTCTGTCACTCAATAGCCCTTAACACGATTTCGATTTGACGTGAGGGCGCGGCGGGCTGACAGCCGCGGGGTCGTCTCCTTTCGTCGCTCGTATAGCATTGAATTGTTGCTCTTCAAATCAGTTGTGTTATTGAAGTCGGCATGAAATACTGTTCTCAACTTTCATCCCCTACTTGCTCATTCATAGACTGAGCGTGGGCCGTCGCCTCGACGCCCTCGCTTTTACAAGGTCTCGGAAACGTCCGGCGCGCGTAGCCCCATCCTCCGCCGCCACTTTCCGAGAGGAGATTTGCAATGCCTCGCAAGCCCCTCGCTCGTAAGCGACTAAAGTGCCTCATCATACTTTCCGCAGTTCTCGCGGCGAGCGTTCTGATACCGCTTGCGACCGCTTGGGCGCTGTCTGCTCTGTCGAATCCCGTCTTACTGCCCGGCGAGCTTAACTCGTTGCCCGCCGCCGGAGCGCAGGAGCAGCAGCGCATCGCCAAAGGCGCGGACACGTACCTCGCCGTCTGGGCCGACAGCCGCACCGCGCTCGCGAGCGACACGGGCGCGACGGGCTTCACGAGCGGGACGGGCCTCGGCAGCATGAAGGACATCTACGCGGCGCGCATCGGCGCGGGCGGAGAGGTCATTGACACGATTCCCATCGTCGTTGACCAGAGCGGCTACAACCAGACCTACCCGAACGTCGGATGGAACGGCCAGAGCTGGCTCGTAGTGTGGCTGGCCGAGAAGCCGGGCGAGTTCTCGACCAAACTTGAGATCAGGGCCGCTCGCGTCTCCGCCGCGGGCAAGCTCTTAGACAAGACGCCCATCGTCCTCGACGACGACGCAAGCTCCGACCAGTTCCCTTTCACAGTCATTGACGACGGCGCGGGCAACTGGGTCGTCACTTGGGAAGGTTTTCTACCGCAAGAGGGCACTTCGATTCCGCGCGGAGTCTTCGCCGCGAAGATCGCAGGCGACGGAACAATCGTCGCGCCCGGCCCGCGCGTCATCTACAACCACCACAGCCAGTTCATGGGCGGCGCGAAGATCGCGCGCGCGGGCGACCGCTACCTTCTGACCTTCATCGGCATCGGGCCGCCGTATCAACTTCTCGGCATCACATACGATCTCAACTTCAACCAGCTACGCAACGGGCCTGAGCTTCTAAGCGGGAGCGCGAGCGGCTACGACCTCGCATCCGACGGCATCGCTTGGTTCGTTTCTTGGACCGACGGCGCAAGCGGCAACATTCAGAGCGTCTACGGCTCGCGCGTCTCGCCGCTCGGCGACCCGCTCGACCCCGTAGGCATCGTCATCCGGCAGAACATCGGCACATCACCCTCCGAGACCTCCGTCGTCTGGGACGGCGCGTTCTGGTTCGTCGCCTATTCGAGCAGCTTCGACCCCGTCACGCAGACTTTCAACAACGGCAACGACATCTACGTCTCGCGCGTTTCGCCCGTGGGCACTGTTGATAACGCGAACGGCTTCGCGGTCAAGGCCGGCGACGGGCTTGTGGGCAATCAGCTCTACCCCGACGCCGCGCCCGGCATCGGCGGCGGCGCGCAGATAACGTGGCAGGAGTTGGGACTCTTCGACGTAAGCACCGCGCGCGTCTCGCGCGAGGGCGTGGCGCAGCCCGACGTTACCTTCGGGCGCGGCGCACCGCGACAGACGAGGCCGCGCATGGCTTCGAGCGGCGACGGCTTCCTCACGGTCTTCCGCAGCGACATCTCCGGCGCGTCGCGCATCATGGGGCAGCACCTCGACGCGCAAGGGACGCCCATCGAGCCGGAGCCGTTCGTCATCGCCGACGGCGCGGGCAACAGTAATCCTTCGGTCGGCTTCGACGGCTCGAACTATCTCGCCGTCTGGGACGTTGCGACGCCTTCGGGCACGCAGACCTTCGGGCGCATCGTGCCCACACAAGGCACGCCCTCCGCCGAGCAGTTCTTCATCATGAACGGCGACGCGCCCGACGCGGCTGGACTCGGCGGACAGTTCCTCGTCGTCAACATCATCCAGAAGACGAGGCAGATTCGCAGAACGCAGGTCGTGCGCGTCTCCGGCGCAGGCGTTGTCAACGGCGCTCCCTTCGAGATCGAAGGCGTCTTCAACTTCGTGCCGCGCGTCGCGGCGTTCGGCAACCGTTGGCTCGCCGTATGGGAGTACCACGGCAACCACGACGGCTCGCCCGGCACTATCCACGCCGCGTTCGTCGAGCAGGACGGCACTGTGCAGACGCCCTTCACCGCCGGCGACGCAGGCAACGACGCAGCGCCGCATCTAGCCGTCGCGGGCGACACGGGACAGGCGCTCGTCGTCTGGGGAACGGGCGACATCTACGCGCGTCGAATCAATAGCGACGGCTCGTCGCCCGATGCGCCGAGCGGCGTGCCCGTCGCGTCCGCCGCGGGGCTTCAGGCGAAGCCCGCCGCCGCGTGGGACGGCAAGCAGTACGTCGTCACTTGGATTGACCAGCGCAACGAAGTCTTCCCGCAACAGTCGAAGGGCGACATCTACGCCGCGCGCGTCGCGCCCACGAACGTCCCCGTCGAAGAGATAGCCGTCGCGAACTCGCCGCTCCCCGAAGAGACCCCGTTCGTCATCTCGGCAAATGGGCTGACGGTCTTCTCATACGCGCGCTTTTACGACGACGACGCGAGCGACACCAATCATCCGCCGCTCGACGCGCATCACATCACGCTCCGCACCGCGCGCTTCGCCGCGCCCGACACGGGCGACCTGCCCGCGTCGCCCTCCGACCTCGTCGTTACGCAGGTCAACAGCGGCCCCGCCACTGGCACGGCCACGCTCGCTTGGAGCGACAACAGCAGCGACGAGTCGGGCCTCAAGGTCGAGTCCGGCGCAAGCGCGACGACGTTTAGCCAGATCAAGCTCCTGCCCGCGAACACGACGACGCTGGGCAACGTTTCCGTCGCGTCGAAGTCGCTGGGGCACTTCCGCGTGCGCGCCTTCAACGCCGCGGGCGACTCCGCTTACACGAACGTGGGCACAGCGCCCGTCGCCTTCAACGTCACGCCGAGCGAGGGCAGCGGCGGCACGTACAACTTCCCGTCCGATGTGCCCATCTCGGTCTCGGCGACCGACCCCGAAGGCGTCGCGCTCGTCGAAATCTACGCGAGCCGCGACCCACTCAATGGCGGCGCGAGCGATCCGCCCGCGCTCATCGGCGTCGCCGCGCCCGGCTCCAGCAATCAATACAACTTCACTTGGGCCGCGCCGCCGCCGGGCTACTACCACATAACCGCGAAGGCTTTCGACACCGAAGGCTCTTCGACGTTGACGTATCAGACGACCGCCTTCGTCAAGCAGGGGCCGACCGCGCTCATCACCGCCCCGACCGAAGGCTCCGTCTTCAAGCAGCCCGTTGACATCACGCTGACGGCCTCGGCGCAGGCGAACAACAACCGCTCGGACGAGCACATCGAGCGACTCGACTTCTACAACGGCACGCGCTGGATAGGTCAGGGCGTGAACACCGCATGGCAAGCCCCTTGGAGTTTCATTTGGAAGAACGCGCCCGCGGGCACGCACACCATCACGGCGCATGCGACCAGCAGTTGGGGAGACATCGGCATCAGCCCGCCCGTCCGCATCGTCGTCGAGCCGGAGACGACGCCCGACCCCGATCTTAACAACAAGCCCGCCGTCGAATTAACGTCGCCGCTCACGGGCGCGCGCTTCGCCGCGAGCGACCCCGTGACCGCGAGCGCGGGCGCGACGGACTCAGACGGCACAATCGCGCGCGTCGAGTTTCGCGCCAACGGTCAGATCGTCGAGACCGACACCTCAGAGCCTTACGAGGTCACGCTTAACCTTCCGGGCGGCACGCACAACATCACGGCTGTCGCCTTCGACAACCGCGGCGGCTCGTCCACTTCGCGCGCCGCGGAGATTACGATTGACCGCGCGGCGGGCGCGCAACTCACCTCCGCCACGTGGGACGGCCAGTCAATTTTCGGCCCAAGCGTCCTGACGCAAGCCGGCCCGCCCGTTGATAAGGAGCTTGCCGACGACTTCGACATCGTCGGCGACATTGACCGCGTCGTCGTCTCCGGCTCGCGCGGTTGGAACGCGGCGGAGTCGCCCAACATCAAGGGCGCATACGTGCGCTTCTACGCGTGGCACAGCGGCGTGCCCGGCGCTTTGCAGGATGAGACCTTCCTCGCAGCGGGCGACGCCGGTCTCGGCTTCGACACGAAGAGCGCGGGCGTCTTCGACATCAAGCTCCCGCACTCGTTCCGCGCGAGCGGCAAGCACTTCGTCTCGGTTCAGCTTCTGGTCGAAGGATATTCCGGCTACTGGTACTGGTTGAGCGCGCGCACGGGCACGCCGCAGAACGCGCCCGTGAAGATGCGCAACAACTACGCGGGCGGCGCGTGGGGAGCCGTCACGCAGCCCACGGGCGCGGTCAACGCCGACGCAGTCATCTCGCTCTACGGCACGCTCAACAGCCCCCCTTCTATCAACGCCGTCTCGCCGCAAACCGTCGAGCGCAGCGGCTGGATAACCGTCACGGGCACGAACTTCGGCGCGACACAAGGGGCGGGCCGCCTGCTCATTGATAAGATGAGCGCAATCGTCGTCAAGTGGACGGCCACGGAGATTGTCGGCTACGTGCCGGAGGCGACGCGCCTCGGCTCGGTCGCGGTCGAGGTCGCAGGCCCTTCGGGCGCGAGCAACCCCGCGGGCATCAACGTCACCGAGCGACAGCCCGTCGGACGCATACGCTGGCAGGCGAAGTACCTCGGCGACTACTTCACGTACCGCCCCGCGGTAGCCCCCGCGGGCAGCCCCGAAGCAGGCTCGGTCTACGCGCAGATTGAAGGTCTCGTTTACGCTTGGTCGCCTTCGGGCGCGCTCAAGTGGGTCGCGCGCGCGGGCGGCTCTGGGCAGATTTCGGTCGGGCCGGACGGCACCGTCTACGTCGGCGGTCAGGAGCAGCCGGGCGGCGTGGGCACGCCCTTGCGCGCCGCGCTCGTCGCGCTCAACGGCAAGGACGGGAGCCAGAAGTGGAAGGTCGTTGACGCATCGTCGAGCGACGGCATCTACGCAGGGCCGAACGTCGGGCCTGACGGCAAGGTCTACATAGTCTTTAGCCCCGGCCAGTACAACACCGCGGCCTTCAACGCGGACGGCACGCTCGCTTGGTCTAAGAACGATCAGCTCGCGTCGTTCCTCTCCGGCAACGCGCGCGAGATAGCCTTCAGCAGCCAGCTATCGCGTCTCTACTTCAACGCAGGCTCGCCGCTCATCGCCTACGACTTTGCGGGAACGCGCATCTGGTCAATCAACAACGGAACAGCCGACAAGCCCGCCGTCGGCACGGATGAGAATCTTCGTATACGCAATTCGAGCTACAGCTCGACGAACGGCGCAAACGTTTACACCTTCCCAGCCTTTGGGCAGGGGCCGAACTATCCCGCGACCGCCGGGCCGGACAACACGCACTACGTCATCAACAACTTCTACCGCCTCTACGCCATAGGCTCCGACGGCACGGAGAAGTGGCACTACGACGACAAGGACTTCGACGACACGTTCGGCTCCTTGAGCGATCCGAACGTCAGCCCTTCAAACAGCTTCGTCCTGATGGGCGCGCGCTCCTTCGGCAAGTCCGGCTACTTCGTCGCGGTTGATCCGGCGACGGGCCTGCGGTCTTGGCGGCAGCTCTTGCCCGACGAGCAGGGCTTTAACGAGTACGGACAGATCGCGCCCTTCCCCAAGTTCGCTTTCGACGCCGACGGCTCGACCGCGTACACGGCGGGCGACGTTCTCGGCGACGGCGACTCGCGCTTTCAGGGCACGCGCTACGGCTTCTTCTACGCGCTCAACACGACGCCCGGCAACGTCTTGATCAACCAGCCGCCCAAGACGACGCTCGTCGGCCCGCTGCCGAACTCAAACGTCGGCGGGGGCGTGACCATCAAGGTCGCGGCCACCGTTGAGGACGACGGCGCGATAGACCGCGTCGAGTTCTTCTACAACCACAACGGCACGACGACGAAGATCGGCACGGACATGGGCGCGGACGCGGCGACGGGGCAGTATCAGGCGGAGTTCACGCCGACGGACACGGGCGTCTACGGCGTCTTCGCCGTCGCATACGATACGGGCGGACTTCGCGGCGACTCGAAGATCAACGGCGTCGTCGTCAACAACGCAGCGCCCGCCGTCAGTTGGGTGAGTCCCACGAACGAGCAGATAATCGCGTCGCCGCCCGCGAGCCTCGCGCTCAAGGCGAACGCCACCGACCGCGACGGCACTGTCGTGCAGGTCGAGTTCTACACGAGCGCGACCGGCCACCTCGCCGACGACACCAGCGCGGACGACGACGGCAACTTCGAGGTCGTGTGGACGAACCCGCCCGCGGGCACGCACACGCTGACCGCGCATGCGACGGACAATTCCGGCGCACGAAACAGCTCGACCATCAGCATCACCATCAACGCGTCTGCGACGCCCACGCCGACGCCCACGCCCGCGCCCACGCCGACTCCTGTGGGACAGCCGCCGACCGTCCAGATAACGAGTCCGGCGGACGGCTCGGCGTTCACGCCGGGCACGAACGTGACCGTGACGGCTGACGCTTCGGACGCGGACGGAACAATCGCGCGCGTCGAGTTCTATCGAGGCTTCAACGACGAGCTGATAAGCACGGACTTCAACGCGCCCTACACGGCGCAGGTCTCTTCTTCCAGCCCGACGCCGTTCGACGTTTACGCGGTCGCCGTTGACAACGGCGGCAACCGCAAAACGTCTGCCACCGTCCGAATCTTCTTCCAGCACCCGGACACAGACCCGCAGGGGCAGCTCACCATCGGCGGGCGCATACGCCACCAGCAGAGCGCGCCGGGCAACGAAATCTTCCTGCCGAACGCGCTCGTCAAGCTGAGCCTGAACGGTCAGTTCGTCAAGGCGACGCTGACTGACGCGGGCGGCAACTTCCTCTTCGACCATCTCTCGTTCGGCGGTCGTTATCAGTTGACGCCGGCTGAGCCGGGCTACACGTTCTTCCCGCCCGGAGTCACTTGGGAAGGTCTCATCAGGAACGAGACGTGGGACTTCGTCGCCGCTGGCCCGCTCCCGCCGGGCGTCGAGCCGCCTCCGGGCGCGACCGCCGTCGCTTGGCAGAAGCCCTTCGACGGCCCGCAGCGCCTCGCCGACTTCGACCCGAACGTCACGGTTGACGCCGAAGGGAACACCTACGTCGCCGCGACTTCCGGCTCGTTCACGACGGGCGACACGGACATCTCGACGATCAAGTACAGCCCCGCGGGCGAGCAGCTCTGGGCCGCCTCGTTCGCAGGCCCCGGCAATTTCAAGGACTGGGCCAACGACATCAAGACCGACGCCGCGGGCAACGTCTACGTCACGGGCGTCTCGTGGGCGGGCGCGTTCGCAGGCTCCGAGTACGACATCGTCACGATCAAGTACGACGCGAGCGGCAACCAGAAGTGGGCGAAGTTCTACAACGGCCCCATAGGCCATTGGGACTTCGGCTACGCGCTCGCGCTCGACTCCGAAGGCAACGTCGTCGTCGCCGGCTACTCGCAGTCGAGCAAGTCAGACGGCGCGCTCTATGACGAGTTCATCACGGTCAAGTACGACGCGGCAGGCAACGAGCTTTGGGCGCGACGCCGCTCGACGCAGCAGATAAGCGACGAAGCGTACAGCCTCGCCATAGACGCGGGCGGCAACATCTACGTCGCAGGCTCGGCCTACGCCACGACGAACGGCGCGACGACGAAAGACATCGTCACCGTCAAGTACAACGCGGCGGGCACGGAGCAGTGGGCCTCGCGCTTCACAAGCTCGCCCGGCGGCCCCGTCGGCATACAGCCCTTGCCGAACAATCCCGTCTCAAGCGAGGCGGGCGGCATCAAGCTGGATTCGTCGGGCAACGTATACGTCTTCGGCGCGAGCGACACAGGCTCGACCGAGACCGACTACCTGCTCCTCAAATACAACCCCGCGACGGGCGCGATTCTTTGGAATCGCAACTGGTCGGGCGCGTCGTCCGACTACCCGCGCGACATGGCGATTGACGCGGGCGGCAACGTCTACCTCACGGGCGAGAGCTGGGACGGCGAGTATAACTCGGCCACCTCGTCCGAGACTTGGGACGTTGCGACCGTTAAGTTCAACGGCGCGGGCGACCTTCAGTGGGCGCGCGTCTACCGCGGCTTCCCCGGCAAGATTGACGGCGGTCGCACGCTCGCGCTCGACCCGTCGGGCAACCTCTACGTCGGCGGCTATTCCGAAGGCTTCGTCAACGGCGACACCATCGTCGTCAAGTACCAACCGGACGGGACGGAGGCTTGGGTCTTCCGCTATGACAACCCGGAGCATACGAACGACAGCCTCAACGACATGGCCGCCGACTCCGCGGGCAACATCTATCTCGCGGGGCAGGCCACACTCACGAACGCGAGCGGAAAGCAGACCGCAGACCTCTTGACGGTTAAGCTCGCGGCCTCGACGGCGAATCTGAACTCGCCGCCCGAAGTCACGACCAACGTCGGGCCGACCACCTCCGGCAACCCCGCGACGAAGGACGGCGGCTTCGCTGCGAGCGGCAACCCCGCATCGAACGACGAGCCGGGCGCGGCCATCGCGGGCCGCCACGTCACGATCAGCGCGGAGGCCAGCGACCGCGACGGCACGGTCGCTCGCGTTGACTTCTACGACGGCGCGACGCACCTCGGCTTCGACGACACAGCGCCCTACAGCTTCCAGTGGGACGACCCGTCGCTAGGCGCGCACGCGGTCGTCGTCTCGGCCACCGACAACCTCGGCGCGACGCGCTCCTCCGCGACCGTCACCGTCACGATCACGGATGAGCCGACTCCGACTCCCACACCGACTCCAACACCAACGCCGACGCCGACCCCTGAGCCGACGCCGACGCCAACACCTGTGCCGACACCGGCTCCGACGCCGCAGCCTACGCCAACTCCTGAGCCGACTCCAACGCCGACGCCGACTCCCGCACCGACGCCGAGTCCGACGCCTGCGCCTACTCCGAGTCCGACACCAACTCCTGCGCCGACGCCTGCGCCCACTCCCGTACCGGGGACTGTCTCGTTGAGCGGTCGTGCGACCGAGGACGGCAGCGCGATGGCCGGCATCACCTTAACGCTCTCCGGCGACGCGACCGCGGTCACGCAGACGGACGCCGACGGCAACTACTCTTTCCCGAACCTTCAACCGGGCGGCAGCTACACGGTCATCGCATCGAAGCCCGGTTGGAAGTTCGCGCCTGAGAGCCAGACCTTCATCAACTACTCCGTCAGCCGCGCGGCCAACTTCTCGGCCTCGCCCGTCGGCAACGACGTAGTCACGACGCCCGACACCGTGGCCCGCTTTATAGACATGGGCGAGTCGTGCCTAGAGTGCGCCGTGCCGGGCGGAAACCCGATTGACAACAGCACCTACTTCGTCATCAACAACTACCTAGACTTCCTCGGTCGCGGCCCCGACACTCCGGGTCTGCGCTTCTGGGCCGGACAGATAGACGCCTGCGGCACGAACGCGCAGTGCCGCGAGGTCA
>Ga0190275_10000942_pt1 | contig 22705 bp, 23 predicted proteins | sample Popmic550T_FD_133745 | JGI IMG/M metagenome (GOLD analysis project Ga0190275, IMG submission 133745) | Populus adjacent soil microbial communities from riparian zone of Yellowstone River, Montana, USA - 550 T | ecosystem: Environmental > Terrestrial > Soil > Riparian zone > Trees stand | place...
CGCTTCGAGCAGGAGGTGTCGGGGCAGCTCAACTACGCGCAGCGCTACTCGCGCCCCGGCGCCCTGCTGTTGATGGACCTCGACACCTTCAAGTTCGTCAACGACTCCTACGGGCACCCGATCGGCGACGAGGTCCTCAGCGACGTCGGTGCCAGCCTCAGCGCCACGGTCCGCGACACCGACGTGGTCGCCCGGATCGGCGGCGACGAGTTCGCCGTTCTCCTGCGCGAGGCCGAGGCGCTGGAGGCGATCGCGGTCGCGAAGAAGCTGGTCGCCGCGGTCAGGGCCGGGTCGAAGCCGACGATCGGCGCCAGCGTCGGGATCGCGCCCTTCGACGGAGCCGGGGAGAAGACGCCGGACGAGCTTCTAGTCGCCGCCGACATCGCGCTGTACGAGGCCAAGGAGATGGGCGGCGGCACCACCGTCCTCTACACCGGTCAGAGCAGCCAGGCGCTGACCTGGGTCGAGCGAATTCGCGACGCCCTCGACGAGGACCGGCTGGTCGTCTACTCGCAGCCGATCGTCGACGTGGAGACCGGCGAGGTGGTTCGCAAAGAGCTGCTGGTGAGGATGGTCGATCCGCACGGGGACAAGATCCCGCCGGCTTCCTTCCTGCCGGCAGCGGAGCGGTTCGGGCTGATCCACGAGATCGACCTGATGGTGCTAAGCAAAGCGATCGAGCTGGTCAAGGAGGGAACCTCGGTCGCGGTCAACGTCTCCGTCCGCACCCTGACCGACCCGCGCTACCTGACCGCCCTCGAAAAAACCCTTGCCGGCGGATCGGACCCGGCCCGTTTCAACTTCGAGATCACCGAGACCGCGGCGGTCGCGAACATGAGCGACGCGCAGGAGTTCGCGCGGCGGATCCGCGAGCTCGGCTGCAGCCTCTCGCTCGATGACTTCGGCACCGGCTTCAGCTCCTTCACCTACCTCAAGCACATCCCGGCCCAGTTTCTGAAGATCGACATCGAGTTCATCCGCGAGCTGGAGAAGACCCCGGCCGACCAGCAGCTCGTCCAGGCGATCGTCTCGATCGCCCGCGGCCTCGGCCAGAAGACGGTCGCGGAGGGCGTCGAGGACGAGGAGACGCTGGCGACCGTCCGCAAGCTCGGGGTCGACTACGCCCAGGGCTTCCATCTTGGCCGGCCCGAGCCGACCGCGGTGGAGCAGCCAACGAAGGCGACGAGACCCCATCTGCCCACTGGCAATCCAAAGGAGCGGTACCGATGACGAAGCGCACAAGAAAAAGTGGCCGCAGTGAAGTGCGACGAGGGTGGCCGAGCCCTTCGATCCTCCTCGCCGGCGCTGCGATCTTCCTCGCCCTCGGCGGCACCGCGATCGCCGCGAAAGGCCTGGTCCATGCCGCCGATATCGCCCCGGGCGCGGTCACGAGCACGGCGCTGCGCAACGGCGGAGTCGAGCCCCATGACCTCAGCACCCGCACCCGAGCGCTGCTCGCAGGCGGCCAGGGCCTCCCTGGCGCGCAAGGGGACGCTGGCCCGGGCGGAAGTCCTGGCACGAACGGGGCGAACGGTCCCAACGGCATCGAAGGGCCGAAAGGCGGCAATGGCGCCAACGGAGTGAATGGAGCGAACGGTCCCAACGGCGTCAATGGCATCAACGGGACCGATGGCTCCGACGGAGACGACGGGACCGATGGGACCAACGGCATCGACGGGACCCATGGAAGCGACGGCGTCGACGGCGATGACGGCGTTGACGGAACCAACGGCATCGACGGTGAAGACGGAGCCAAAGGCACGAATGGGGTAAACGGAACCGCCGGGGTAAACGGCACCGTGACGCCGCTTGCGGCGACGAAAGGCCTGACCGTCCTCGCCACCGCCGCCCAGCCGGCCACAGTGGTCGAACTGGCCGTTCCGGCAGGCAACTACGTCGTCCTCGCGAAGACGCAGCTCTCCCATACCGGGGCCGGCGACAGCATCGAGTGCACGCTGAAAGCAGGCGCCACCACCCTCGACCAGATCGCGATGAAGACGTTGCCGGCCCTTGCCGCTATCCCAGTCTCGCTGCAGGCGGTGACCACCGTGGCGTCGCCGACCCAGCTGAGCGTCCAGTGCAGAGTGCTGGTGGCCAGCGGAGAGGCCAACTTCAGCAGCCTGATCGCGATCCCGACCGCCTAACTAAGCCTGCGCCGAACCGCCCAATTTGCAGAACAATCAGATGCATGTACCCTTTATCACAATGATCAGGTGGTCGCTGACCGTGGCCGCATGAGCCCTAGGGGGGCATGTTGCCCGGCAGCGATCGCTCGGCTCCACCGAGCCAAAGCGCAGGACCACTCGCGTACGATCCGCCCCGGGGTCGCCCTAGGCCGGATGCGCTCGAACAGGCCGAGCGCCTCGTCGATTCCGGCAGCTGGGAATGGGACATCGAGACCGACGCGCTGCTCTGGTCAGACAACATGTTTCGTCTCCTCGGCCTGCAGCCGGGCGAGGTCCAACCGACGCTGGACTACCTGGTCGAGATAGCCCATCCCGATGACCGCGAACGGGTCGCCGAGGAGATAGCCGCCGCGCGAAGGGAAGGTGCTCCTTCGGCTCTCCCGCCGAGAACTCACTCGGGAAAACCGTTGCCGAGCTGGTCCCCGACGTCTGGGACCGGGTAGGTCCCGTGTATCGCCGGGTTCTGGAGACCGGCGAAGCCGTTACGAACGTCGAGATCGAGCGGGAGCGGAATGGGGCGCAGGAGCGGCGCGCCATGCTCGCCAACTACTACCCGGTCAGAATCGGGCAGGAGGTGATCGGCGTCGGCGTGGTCGTGGTCGACATCACCGAGCGGGAGCAGGCGGAGCACTTCCGCTCCGCGGTGATGGACACGATCGTGGAGGGGCTCTACGTCCTCGACGGCGAGGGCCGCCTCACCTTCATGAATGCCGCGGCCTCCCGGCTGCTCGGCTGGAGCGAGGCCGAGCTGGCCGGCAGATCGATGCACGAGGCGATCCATTTCCAGCACGCCGACGGATCGCCCCACGCCGAGCGCGATTGCGAGCTGTTGAAGGTGCGGACCGAGGCCCGGTCGGTGCACATGGCCCACGAGGCCTTCTCGCGCAAAGATGGGACGATCCTCCCGGTTGCCTACTCGGCAGCTCCGTTGATGGCGGGAACGAGAGTCAGCGGCGTCGTCGTCGTCTTTCGCGATACGCGCCTCGAGCATGCGGAGGAGGACAAAGCCCAGCGGGAGCTCGACACCCTGGTCTGGGTCGGCCGCATCCGTGACGCTCTGGACGAGGACCGGCTGGTGCTCTACTCACAGCCGATCGTCCCCCTGGCCGGTGGGCGGCCGAGTCAGGAGCTGCTGCTGCGGATGACCGGCACGGCCGGGGAGGTGATTTCGCCGCAGAGCTTCCTCCCGGTCGCGGAGAAGTACGGCCTGATCGGGGAGATCGATCGCTGGGTGATCGGCGAAGCGATCCGGGTCGCCGCCGCGGGCCAGCGGGTCGAGGCAAACCTCTCGGCGGGGTCGATCGGCAACATCGACCTGCTGGCGCTGATCGAGCGCGAACTGCGCGACACGGGTGCCGATCCCGCAAACGTCGTCTTCGAGATAACCGAGACGTCGTTGATGAAAAACCTCCAGGCGGGAGAAGCCTTTGCCCGCGGCCTGAGTGAGATCGACTGCCAGGTCGCCCTCGACGACTTCGGAACCGGCTTCGGGGGGTTCACCTACCTGAAGAAGCTGCCGATCGACTACCTGAAGATCGACATCGACTTCGTGCTCGACCTGGTCACCAATCGCGCCAATCAACACCTGGTCAAGGCAATCGTGGGGTTGGCCAAGGACTTCGGCTACCAGACGATCGCGGAGGGAGTCGAGGACGCCGAGACGCTCGAGCTGCTGCGTGGGTACGGCGTCGACTTCGCTCAGGGTTTCCACCTCGGACGCCCGAACGCACGCTGACGCCGAGACGTCCCGAGCTAACGCGGCCCGTCGGTGTGCACGAACAGGGCCGGGCCGTCGAGGCGGCCCTCGGAGCGCAGCGCCAGCAGACCGGCCACCGCCTTCGCGGTATAGACGGGATCGAGCGCGAGCCCCTCTGCGGCGGTGAGGGTGGCGGCGCGCGTGGCGGCCTCGGTGCGGCGGCCATAGCCCGGCCCGATCTGATCGCGGGTGAGGTCGAGCATGTCCGGCTCGACCCGGAGCTGACCGAGGCGGGCGCCGCGGCGCTCCAGCAAGGCGGCGGTGCGCCGCGCCAGGCGGGCCAGCAGCGGCGGGTCGAGGCGGAGCTGGTCGTTGACCACGACCCCGAGGACGCGGGTGCGCAGGCCGGCGAGCTGGAAGCCGAGCGCGAGGCCGGCCGCGGTGCCGCCGGTGCCGACCGCGACGACGGCGTGCGCCGGTTCGGGCAGTGCCCCGTCCTCGACCTGGGCGGCGATCTCCAGCGCCGCCTCGACGTAGCCGAGCGCTCCCACCCGCGAGGAGCCGCCGGCCGGCAGCAGGTAGGGCAGGCGCCCGGCGCGGGCGTTGCGGGCGAGCAGCCACGGCAGCATCGCCACCGTGCGGGCCTTCGTGCGAGTGCGGTAGATGCGTGCGCCCGAAGCGTCGAGCCGCGCGAGCTGGGCGCTGACGTGGTCGTCGATCGGCTGGTCGACCAGCGCCAGCGCGGTCTCGAGGCCGTGCTCGCGGGCGTAGAGCGCGGTCGCCAGCCCCCAGTTCGTGCCGAGCCCGCCGAAGGTGAGGATCGAGCGGCGGCCACGGCGCCGGGCGTCGGGGATCAGCCACTCGAGCTTGCGCACCTTGTTGCCGCCCCAGCCACCGGAGCCGAAGGCGCCGTCTTCCTTCACCCAGATGCCGAGACCGGACAGCTCGCGGACAGGCGTCGGGCGCGCGGAGAGGACGAGATGGGGCAGGGTCCCGGCCAGGGCCGGAAAGCGCTGGTGGAGGCGGGGGGTCGCCATGCCGGTGATCGTAGCCCCGCTCCGGGTCCCCGCTAGTGGGCAGGAAGTCGGTCGCGCTGGAAGTCTCGGGGCTGGAAGCCATCACCGATCCGCTTGCCCCGGGCAACCGCGCCGGTAGCGCTACGCCGACTGGCGGCTGGACCTCTTAGTCCGCGCAGCTCTTGCAGAGGCCGCGCAGGACGACGTCGTGCTCAGAGATGTCGAAGGACATGCGGCCGGAGACGCGGCCGATCACCCGCTCCAGGTCGTCGTCCTCGAAGGTCTCCAGCCTGCCGCAGCTGCGGCAGATCGCGTGGTGGTGATGGTGGCCGCTGGGCTCCACACGCTCGTAGGCCGCCGTGCCGCGGGTCATCTCGATCCGCAGCACCAGGCCCAGCTCCTCGAACTGCTCGAGCGCCCGATAGATGCTGGCCCGGGCGACCGGCGGCTTGCGCCGGCGCAGCTCGTCGTCGAGCTGCAGGGCGGTGACCGCGCAGTCGTGCCCGGCGAGGGCCTCGATCACGGCGGTGCGGGCGCCGCCGCGACGGCAACCCGCGGCCTGCAGGGTGGCCAGCGCATGCTCGGACCAGCTGCTGTCCGTGGCGGTCGGCATCTACCCGATCGTAGCCTGCGGTTGGGATCGGCCCGGGGCCTGGGAGAGCAGCCAGCCGAGTGGCAGGGAGAGCAGGTATGCCGCGAAGATCGCCAGCGCGATCGAGGCGCCGCCGGCCGTTCCCAGATAGTAGGAGCAGTAGAGGCCGGCGAGGCCGCAGAGCACCGCGATCCCGACCGCGAGCGCGATCGTCGGCACGATTCGCTCCGTCAGCTGGCGCGCCGCGGCGGCCGGGCCGACGAAGACGGCGACGACGAGCAGGTTGCCGAGGCCCTGGACGGCGACGACTATGGCCGCGGCCAGGAGGACCATCAGCACCGCTTCCACAGCGCCGGGAGAGGCTCCGAGCGAACGCGCGGCACCGCGGTCGAACCCGCTCGCGAGCAGGCGCGGGTGGGCCAGCGTGAGGCCGACGGCGACCGCGCCCGCCAGCACCGCCGCCGCGATCAGGTCGCCGTCGGCGGGGCCGAGGATGTCGCCGAAGAGGAGCCCCTGCAGACCGGGCGGGGAGTCGGGCGAGAGCGCCAGCAGGACGCCAAGGCCGAACAGCGTGGTGACGACGACGCCGACCGCCACCTCGCGACTGACCCCGGGGATCCGCGCGATCGCGACGATCGCCAGCGCCGCGACGAGGATCGCCGGGCCGGCGCCGAGCAGCAGCGGCACTCCGGCCAGGGTCGCCAGCACCAGGCCGGGAAAGATCGCGTGCGCGAGCGACTCCGCCGCGTAGGAGAGGCGATAGAGCACGACCCAGCACCCCAGCGCTCCCCCGGCGATCGCGATCAGCGTCATCTCGGCGATCGCCCGCCGCATGAACTCGTCTTGGAAGGGCTCGAACACGTCAGTGGTGGTGGTGATGGGGTGGCAGGATCGCGCGCCCGCCCGAACCGGGCAGCTCGACGATGGCGCCGCCGTAGGTCGCCTCCAGGACCTCGAGGTCGAGCACCTCATCCGGGGGCCCGGCGGCGATCTGCGTGCGGTTGAGACAGAGCACGGTGTCCCAGCGCCGCGCCTGCTCGAGATCGTGGGTGGCGACGATCACGCCGCGACCGGCGGCGGCGAGCGAGGCGATCAGCGTTTCGAGGCCCTCGGAGCTGGGGCGGTCGAGGCCCGAGAACGGCTCGTCGAGCAGCAGGACCTGGGCGTCCTGGACGAGACTGCGGGCGATCAGGACCCGCTGTCGCTGCCCGCCGGAGAGCTTGCCGAAGGTCTCCCCCGCGAGCTCGGCGAGCCCGACCCGCTCCAGCGCCTCCAAGGCAATCCAGCGGTCGCGGCGTCCAGGGCGCCGCCACCAGGGCAGGCGCGAGAGCGCCCCCATCGTCGCCACGTCGAGGGCGGAGACGGGATAGTCGAGCTGGGAGCGCTCGGTCTGGGGGACCGTGGCGCAGCGAACGCCGACCCGCAGCGCGCCCGACAGCGGCACCAGCTCGGCGAGCAGTGCCCGCAGCAGCGTCGTCTTGCCGCCGCCGTTAGGCCCGAGCAGCGCCATCCTCTCCCCCGCCCGCAGGGAGAAGGTGACGCCGGAGATCGCCGGCTGGCCGTTGTAGCCGGCGGCGAGGTCGCTCGCCTCGATCAGGGGCTGAGCGGGCATCCGCGCTCTCCCCCGGTGAAACCACGCAGCACGGCGTCCGCGTTGGCCGCCTCCATCTCGAGGTAGGTGGCCCCGTCGGAGCCCTCGGGACCGAGCGTGTCGCCGTACAGCGTGTACTCGGCGGTGGCCCCGGTCTGGCTGGCGATCGCGTCGGCCAGCTTGGGGCTGAGCGAGCTCTCCGGGAAGATCGCCTCGACCTTCTCGCGCTCGATCGTGTCGGCCAGCTCGCTGAGGTCCCTGGCCGAGGGCTGGGCCTGGGTCGTCTGCGAGGGGATCACGGCGCCGACGATCTCGATCCCGTAGCGGTTGGCGAAGTAGTTGAAGGCATCGTGGTCGGTTACCAGCTTGCGGCGGGCGGCGGGGACCGAGTCGACACAGGCGGCGATCCCGGTGCCGAGCCTGTTCAGGCGGGCGACGTAGGCGTCGGCATTGCGCCGGAGCTCGGCTCTGCGCGCGGGGTCGGCCGCCGCCAGCGAGCGCTCGATCTCCCGCACGGCGGCTTCGGCGTTGCGGGGGTCGTGCCACCAGTGGGGGTCGTACTCCCCGCCATCGCCCGGCAGGCGGATCGGCGCGATCGCGCCGAGGTCGACGATCTCCGCCTCGGCGCCGCTGTCGGCGACCACCTCCTCCGCCCACTCGTCGAGGCCGTCGCCGCTGGCGAAGACGAGCTCGGCGCCGGCCACGGTCTGGACGTCGTCGGGGCGGGGCTCATAGTCGTGCGGATCGCTGTTGGGCTGCAGGAGCTGGTTCACCGCGACCGCTTCGCCGCCGACCTCGCGGGCGAAGTCGCCGATCTGGGTCGTGGTCGCGACCACCGTGAGCTCGTCGCCGCTGCCACCGTCCCCCGACCCGCCGCCACAGCCGGCGCCGAGAAGGGCGAGGGCGCCGAGGGCGGCGGCAACCGCCCCGGCCCGCGGGACCCGCGCCAGCGCTCGGCCCACGGCGACGAGGACGAACGTCGCCCCCGCGACGCAGGCGATCGTCGCCCCGGGGGGCGCGTTCGTTTCCACCGAGAGCCAGAGCCCGACCGTCCCCTCCACGGCGACCAGGGCGATGCTGAGCAGCTGCCAGGCCCGCAGCCGCTCGGTCAGCAGGCGGGCGGTGATCGCGGGGACGACGAAGAGGGCGGTGACCAGGAGCGCCCCGACCACGGTCAGCGCCGCGACGCTGGCCAGGGCGACGAGCCCGATCAGCACGGCGTCGAAGGGGCGGCTGTCGCGGGCGCCGGAGCCGGCGAGCGCCGGGTCGAAGCCGGCCTGGAGCCAGTGCTGGCCGATCAGGGCGCTCGCGGCCACGGTGGCCACCGCGACTACCCCCGCGAGGACGAGGTCGCCGCCGTCGACCAGGAGCAGGCTGCCGAACAGCAGGGTCTCGACGTTGGAGCCCGAGCCGAAGACGTCGCTGGCGAGGATCACCCCGGCGGCGAGGCAGGCGACGAGGACGAGCGCCACCGCCGCGTCCTGGCCGGAGCGGCGCCCGCGCAGGGCCGCGGCGCCGCCGGCAAAGACGATCGCCGCGCCGAAGGCGCCGAGCGGCGCAGCGAAGCCGAGGCCGTCCGCGAGCACCAGTCCGGGAAAGGACGCGGTGCCGACGGCATGGGAGAAGAAGGCGAGCCCACGGAGCACGATCCAGGTGCCGAGCAGCCCGGCCGGAATCGCCAGGATCAGGATCTCGAGCAGCCCCCGCTGCACGAAGGGAAGCTGGAAGGGCTCAAGCAAGGGATACGTCCTCTCTCGGGGCGGCACTGGGACCTAACTCCCGCCGAGAGCTTACTGAGAATGAATCCAGTTTGCATTCTGGAGAGGCGAGGTGCGTTCAGCTGCCGACATACGCCGCGAGGTGCTCGCCGGTGAGGGTGGAGCGGGCGGCGACGAGATCGGCGGGCGTGCCCTCGAAGACGACCCGGCCGCCGTCGTGACCCGCGCCGGGACCGAGGTCGACGATCCAGTCGGCGTGCGCCATCACCGCCTGGTGGTGCTCGATCACGATCACCGACTTGCCGGAGTCGACCAGCCGGTCGAGCAGGCCGAGCAGCTGTTCGACGTCGGCGAGGTGGAGGCCGGTGGTCGGCTCGTCGAGCACGTAGACGCCGCCCTTCTCCGCCATCTGAGTGGCCAGCTTCAGCCGCTGCCGCTCGCCGCCCGAGAGCGTGGTCAGCGGCTGGCCGATGGTGAGGTAGCCGAGCCCGACGTCGGCCAGCCGCTCGAGGATCCTGTGCGCGGCCGGGATCTCCGCCTTGCCGCCGCCGAAGAACTCCTCGGCCTCCGTCACCGGCATCGCCAGCACCTCGCTGATGTCCTTGCCGCCCAACTCGTACTCGAGGACCTCGGCTTGGAACCGCTTGCCCTCGCACTCCTCGCAGGGCGTGGCGACCCCGGCCATCATCGCCAGGTCGGTGTAGATGACGCCGGCGCCGTTGCAGTTGGGGCAGGCGCCGTCGGAGTTGGCGCTGAACAGCCCCGGTTTGACGCCGTTGGCCTTGGCGAACGCTTTGCGGATCGGGTCGAGCAGCTTCGTGTAGGTCGCCGGGTTGCTGCGCCGCGAGCCGCGGATCGCGGTCTGGTCGACCGTCACCACTCCCTCCCGTCCGGACACCGAGCCGTTGATCAGCGAGCTCTTGCCCGAGCCCGCCACCCCGGTGACGACGACCAGCACCCCGAGCGGGATGTCGACGTCGACGCTCTGCAGGTTGTGCAGGCTAGCGCCGCGGATCTCCAGCTTGTCGGTGGAATCGCGCACCGTCTCCTTCAAGGCGGCGCGGTCGTCCAGGTGCCGCCCGGTCAGCGTCTCGCTGCCCCGCAGCCCCTCGACGCTGCCCTCGAAGACCACCTCCCCGCCCTCGGCGCCGGCGCGCGGGCCAAGGTCGACGACGTGGTCGGCGATCGCGATCGCCTCCGGCTTGTGCTCGACGACGAGCACGGTGTTGCCCTTGTCGCGCAGCCGCAGCAGCAGGTCGTTCATGCGCTGGATGTCGTGCGGATGCAGCCCGATCGTCGGCTCGTCGAAGACGTAGGTGACGTCGGTCAGCGACGACCCCAGCTGGCGGATCATCTTGGTCCGCTGGGCCTCGCCGCCGGAGAGCGTGCCGGCGGCGCGGTCGAGCGAAAGGTAGCCAAGGCCGATCTCCACGAACGAGTCGAGGGTCTCCCCCAGCACCGCCAGCAGCGGCGCCACCGACGGCTGGTCGAGGCCGCGAACCCACTGGGCCAGGTCGCTGATCTGCATCGCGCAGAGGTCGGCGATGCTTTTCTTCTCGATCTTCGACGAGCGGGCCGCCTCGCTGAGCCGGGTGCCGTCGCACTCGGGACAAGTGGTGAAGATGACCGCCCGGTCGACGAAGGCGCGGATGTGCGGCTGCATCGACTCCCGGTCCTTGGCCAGGAACGACTTCTGGATCGTCGGGATCAGACCCGCGTAGGTCAGGTTGATGCCCTCGACCTTGATCTTGGTCGGCTCCTTGTAAAGCAGGTCGCCGCGTTCCTTCTTGGTGAACTTCTTTATCGGCTTGTCCGGGTCGAAGAAGCCGCAGCCCCTGAGGATGCGTCCCTGCCAGCCCTTCATGCTGTAGCCGGGGATCGTCAGCGCTTCCTCGTTCAGCGACTTGCTGTCGTCATAGAGCGCCGAAAGGTCGAAGTCGGTGACCTCGCCCCGCCCCTCGCAGTTGGGACACATGCCGCCGGTGCGGCTGAAGTTCACCCGCTCGGACTTCCCGTCGCCTTTCTTGATCATCCCCGAGGCCTGTACCGAGGTCACGTTGAAGGAGTACGCCTGCGGGGAGCCGATGTGCGGCTTGCCGAGCCGGCTGAAGAGGATGCGCAGCATCGCGTTGGCGTCGGTGGCGGTGCCGACCGTGGAGCGGGCGTCGCCGCCCATCCGATCCTGGTCGACCAGGATCGCCGTCGTCAGCCCGTCGAGCACGTCCACTTCCGGCCGCGCCAGCGCCGGCATGAAGCCCTGCACGAAGGCGCTGTAAGTCTCGTTGATCAGCCGCTGCGACTCGGCCGCGATCGTGCCGAACACCAGCGAGCTCTTGCCCGAGCCGGAGACGCCGGTGAAGACCGTCAGCCGGCGCTTCGGGAGCTCGACGCTGACGTCCTTGAGGTTGTTCACGCGCGCGCCCTGCACGCGGATCAGGTCGTGGCTGTCGGCGCTGTGCATCTAGGCGGCGGGGGCCTGGTCGACGCGAACCAGGTTGCCGGACGGGTCCCGCACGGCGAAGTCGCGCGTGCCCCAGGGCCGGTCGGCCGGCTCTTCGACGATCTCGGCGCCGGCGGCGCGCACCTGCTCGAAGCTGGCGTCGAGATCGTCGCTGTGGAAGTGGACGCCGTTGAGGGCGCCCTTGGCGACGAGGGCGGCGACCGCTTCGCCGTCGGCGGGGCTGCCGTTCAGGTAGTTGGTGAGGACGATCGAGACGCCGGGCTGGGAGGCAGCGCCGACGGTGATCCACTGGAACTCGCCTTTGCCGACCTCGCTGCGCTGTTCGAGTCCGAGCGCGTCGCGGTAGAAGGCGACGGCGAGGTCGGGGTCATGGACGATGACGAAGCATTGGGAGAGAGTGAGGTTCATGCCGGCAAGGCTAGGGGGATTTGGGTCAGGGTTGCAACCGCGCTCTAGCGCCGCGCGGCACCGAGCGCCTCGTCGAGGCGCCGCCGGACGAGCGTTCGCAGCCGTGCGCTCTCGATCCGCTCGGTCCATTTCTCCAACTCGCCATCCTCGAACCCCGCGGGCAGTGAAAGCTCGGGGAAGAAGGCGCGAGTGCCGGACGCTGCTCGTACATAGACGGCGTCGAAGAGGGCCTTCTCGGGCGTCGCCAGGTAGCCGCTGGCTTCGGAGCCGTCGAACCCACCGAAGAGCGGAGGGGCGAGATGGTGGATCTCGTAGGTGCCGACGGTGGTGGAGATGCTCCTCGCTCGATCGAGCGAGGCAGCGGATACCTGCCGCGGGATCTGCTCGATCATCTGGTGACTGGCGAACGCCGACCACAAGGAGACGTAAGCCGGGAAGGGCGCGGTGAGGAAGGGGGCGACCGCAAACGGAGGTATCTCGGGATCGAGCGCCCACAGCCCTCGGCGCAATCGGCGCACGAGCCCGCCCTCCTCCATCGCCCCGAGGCGCCTGCCGGCGGTGCGGCCGCTCGTCCGCCAGACCGCCGCCGCCTCACCGGTCGTGATCGCCGAACGGCCGAGTCGCATGAGCTGACCGTAGTCCCCGAGCGGGGTCATTTCGCTGCCTCGAGTCGTTCGGCGACGAAGGTCTGCATCTGCTCCCAGGATGCCTCCCCCCTGTAGAGCTCGACTGCCTCGGGCTCTAGAAAGGGCAGGACTTGGTCTTGAAACGCGGCATACGGCAGCTGCATTGCCCGATCGACGGCCGCGGTGAGAATTTCGGGGTCGAGAGCGCCGGGCGCCAGGGCACCGCGCCGCAGCAGCAGCTCGAGGTCGAAGACGTCGCGCGCCTGCGTCTCGGAGCGTCCAGCCAAGGCGAGCACCTTCTGCTCGGCCGGCGCCTCGTCGACGTAGTGGGGGACCAGCGGTGAGCGCAGCGCATAGGGCTCGACGATGCGGCGCGGGATCGGCTCGACGCGGTAGGCACCCTCGCCTTCGCGATAGCTGAACTCCACCTTGGTTCGGATCAGCCCTGAATGCCCAGGGGCCGCGAGGCCGATCTTCCAGAGCTGCGTCGTCTCGGTGCGCTTCGGGTTCGAACGCTCGACGACGTCGAGCTGCGCGCTGCGCAGCAGGAGGGCAATCTGAGGCGAAGAGAGAAGCGCTTCGATCTTCTCGTTGAGGCGCCAGGCGGGCACCCCTTCGACGTCGAGATCGATGTCCTGCGAATAGCGCAGGCTGTCGAAGAAGTAGCGCAGATTCGCGCCTCCCTTGAGGACATAACGATCGGACGCGAGTCGTTTCGAGAGAACGTCGAGAAAGGCGATGTGGAATAGCTCGGTTGCCTGCGGAATGCTAAGCACCATGGATTAAGGATACAAGTTAGAGACGTTTTTTGTGCCTATATCGCATCCTTGATTTACAGACGGGAAGATAGTTGGCCGCCCGGGATCCCATTGCCGCTACCGTGATCTTGGAAGGGAGCAAGGCACGAGTGAGGTGAGCGAAATCGGGAGGTTGCCGGAGCAGTCGGCGCTGGCGGCGTGGAAGCTGCCGCCGATCGTCGCCGCGATCGCGATCGCGATCGTCGGCGGCTTCTACCTCGGCGGGCCGGGCCTGGGGATGGCGGTCGGCGCGCTGGCGGCGGCCACGATCCTCGTCCTCGCCGCGCGCAAGCCGCCGCTGGGACCGATCGTCGCACCCGTCGCCAACGACCTCCGCCGCCACGTTCTCGTCGTGCTCGAGGCGCCGCTGCAGAGCCGGGCGGAGATCCAGGCCGCGGTCGCGGCGACCCGGACCGGCGCGGCAGACGTCTTCGCGCCCGACGTCCTCCTTGTAGCCCCCTGCGCCTCGCGCCTGCTCGACCGCTGGACCTCCGAGCTCGTGCAGGCGGTCGAAGACACCCTGCGGAGCTTTCCGGCGACCGAGGTCGTACTGGCGGGCGGCGAAGCTCGCGAGCGCCAAGCCGACGATCGGCGCATCGAGGAGCTGCGCTCGCGCCTGCAGGTCCCGCTGCGGATCATGGAGACCGCGGGGAGAGCCGAAGGCGCGTCGCGCGAGCAGGCCGCCCGACGCGGCCTGGGTCAGTTCGCCTCCGCGATCTGAATCAGGTTCCCGCAGGTGTCGGCGAAGACGGGAAACTTGCAGCGGCCCTCGCGACGAGTAGGCAAGTATCCACTTGCATGTCAAGCCGGACAGGATCGGCACGCCGGCGGAGCCAAGATGTCGAATCCGCGCGCCCCCACTCGTCTTATGGGTAGAGGGGCACCGAGAAGGCCCCGCGACCGAAGGAGAACCGAGATGGGAAAGCTGATCGCAACCACGCAGGCCACCCTCGACGGCGTCGTCGACCCGGTCGGCGAGTGGGTGCAGGCCGACGGAGACCACGGCGACTACTCGTTCGAGCGTCAGGCGAGGTCGAGCGGGCTGGTGCTGGGCCGCAAGACCTACGAGGGCCTGGCGGGGTACTGGCCGAGCCAGTCGGGCAAATGGGCGGACATGGTCAACCCGATGCCGAAGCACGTCGGCTCCAGGACCCTCTCCGGCGAGCTCGCCTGGAACGCGACCCTGCTCGAGGGCGACCTCGGGGACTCGATCCCGAAGCTGAAGGACGAGGTCGACGGCGACCTCTTCATGCACGGCAGCGGCGAGTTCGCCTACGCCCTCGCCGAGAGGGGCCTGATCGACGAGTACGAGATCTACCTGAACCCGCTCGTCTGGGGCGAGGGCAAAGTCCACGTGCTCGGCGACAGGGGAACGGTGCGGATGCAGCTCGGTGACGTCAAGCGGTTCGACTCCGGCGTGGTCCTCCTCACCTACCTTCCGGCGCCCTGACCGCAGCCACCCCGTCCCCATGTCGTGCGTCGACTGACGCAACATCCCCCCACCAATCAGCGGAGGATGCCCGAACGAGCTCCGCCCCCATACGATCCGGCGCATGGCAGACCTGCCCGAGCGCTACACGAAGGACGTCTATCGGGGAATCCACTACGTGGCGTCCTGGCCGCCCAGCAGCACGACCGCGGTCGGGGACGTTGCGGTGATGCAGAAACGCTCCCTGGAACGCGTGACCTCCACCGCGGCCCTCGGCCTGCCCACGCAGACGATCACGGGCGCCAAGGTCGAAGAGCGAGGCTGGGCCTCGCAGAAGACCGTCACCCTCGCTCCCAAGGTGGGGGCGGCAGCGCCCCTCGACCCGGCGATCGCCGCCACCGCCGAGATGAACGTCGAGTTCAACGCCAAGCACGCGATCCTCCTGCGCGCGGAGCGCTCCAGGGAGCGGAGCCTCGATCGGCTCAGCCATATCAAGAAGGAGATGCTGCGCCTGCACGAGGAGGGGGAATGGGAGCCCGACTGGCTCCTCGTCACCCACGTGGTCCAGGCTCGCCGACTCTTCGTCCTGATCTCGAGTGAGAAGGGCGCCAGCGCTCAGCTGCGGCTCTCGGCCGGCGTCGCCCAGGACGCCGGGGCGCTGGCCACCGCCAGCGGGGAGCTGAACGTGGCCAACCATCAGGGGATGGCCTACTCCGAGATCGGGATAGAGAACGCCACGCCGCTGTACCAGGCGCTGCGCGTGCAGAGGCGCCGCATCCGCGGCAACCGGGTCAAGCGCATCGGCAGGCGGGGGCGCGCCCGGCCCGGCGAGGGGGAGTTCGAGATCGTCCCCGTCTCTTTCTAGGTACACCCACTCTGGCCCGCTGCTACGGTCGCCCTGGCATGCCAGGGCGGCGCGACTCCAACGGGAGACCAACAATCCTGCGGCTTTCCCCTGGGCCCTCACCCAGGCTCCGCTGGGGCGAGCGCGTGCCCCTGGCGGCAACCGACGCGGGCGGCCTCGTCCTCGACCTCACGGACATCCAGTTCGCCGAGCCGACGCTGGCGCTGCGGCTAGCCGCCTCGGAGGCGGTGCACGACGCCGAGGGCATCCCCTTCGGGGTCGTCCCCCCACGGCGCCCCAAGGTTCGCGACTACCTGGCCCGGGCCGGCCTCGCGGACCTGATGGGCCTGGAGGATCCTCCCCAGGCATCGGACGTGATGATGCCGATCACCCGGGTGCGCCGAGTCAGCGACGTCGAAGGAGTGGTGGAGCAGTTCGGCAACCGGCTCGACGACGCATCCGACCTGCTTCCAGGGCGCCTGGCCGGAGCGGCCGACGCGCTCGTGGTGGCCCTCTCGGAGCTGTGCGGCAACGCTTGCAGCCACGGCCGTAACGATCACGGCACCTTCGTGCTGGCGCAGCGCTTCGGCGCCTCGCGGCTCGTCCTCGCGATCGGCGACCTCGGCGTCGGCATCCCCGTCCATCTCAGGGAGGCCCTTTCGCTCAGCGAACAGACCGCGCAGGCGGAGGTCATCCGCCAGGCCCTGGAACGCGGCGTCACCGGTGTCCGGGGCCAGATTCGCGGCAATGGACTGCCGGCAACGGTGGAGGCGATACGCGAGCTGGGCATGCCCGCGGCGGAACTCGGCATCTGGTCGGGAGCCGGCCGGGTCAGGGCGCAGATGCGCCCGCAACCCGCCCTGCGCCACAGGGTTAGAGACGTGAGCTCCTATACGCAGGGAACCTGGATCGAGGTGGTTCTTTCGTCCACCCCATCGGGTAGACCTTGAGAGGAGTCACCCGCGGACCGATCCCGGTATGCGGTAGGTTCAGCCAACAGATTCAGACGTATGGAAGGACAGTATGCGTTTCACGATGTCACAGAGGGGATCGGTTTTTTGCACGCCAGAGCGGGCGATTCGTCTGCTGACCGAACTCGAGCAGGCCGAAGCCGGCCACCGTCAGGACCCGGAGCTGGTCCTCGACTTCAGCAACGTCACGCGTGTCAGCCCGTCCTTCGCCAACGGCTTCGTCGGTGCCGTCATCGACAAGCGGCGCTCGTTCGACCTGCCCGATCCCGAGTTGGACGGCGCCAGCGCGTTCGTCAAGAAGGTCATCGATCGGGCTCTCAGCGAGCGCGAGCTTCAGCTGCACGAGATCGCCCTCGCAAGCTGATCAGGCGCTGAAGGAGCGGAAGCGCCCGTCGAGCTCCTTGACCTTGCCGTCGAGTTCGCTGTACAGCTGCGCTAACGAGCCGTTGTTCTTGATCGCCTCCGCCGAGCCGACCTCGATCAGCTCCTTCACCGCCTGCCCGTAGCCGGCGGTCCAGCGGCTGTCGTCGCCGTACAGGTCCCGCTTCTCGACGTGCTCCTTGAAGGCAGCGCGGTCGAAGGCGGGGGTTGGGCTGAGGTGGTTCAGTTCCCGCTGCATCACTTCCGAATCGCGGGCGCGCTCGTGCCGTGTGCCCATTCGCGCCTCGATGCGCAGATGCTGGAAGCGATCCAGCTGTTCGAACAGGGTCAGCTCCTCCGGGCGCTTGAAGCCGCCGACGGCGATCCGCCGCAGCGGTTCGACCGTACCGCGATCGTCGAGGTGATCGCGATGGATCCGTCGCAGCGTCAGCCGTGCCAGGTAGGCGGGGTCTCCGAAATGGGCTCGCAGCTCGTCGCCCAGGTCCTGCAGGCGATAGCGGGGCTCGAGGGGGACGCCGAGGCGCACCGCGATGTCACGCAGGGTGTCGGCGAGGCTGTAGACCCGGAAGCCCTTTCGTTCCGAGAGGTAGGCGAGGGCCGCCGACTTGCCGGCGAAGCGCTCGCCGGTCACCGCGATCACATAGCGAACCGAGAGCGGCACCACCCAGCGCAGGTCCCGGTCCTGATGAAGGCGCGAGAAGGCGGGTCGGAACTGACGGTTGTAGCGGCGGACGCTGCGGTTCACCCCTGCTCCTCCTCGGTCGCGGGATCGGAGCTGCACTCGCCCCCACCCACCTTGGGCCTGGTCACCTCGAAGAACATCACCTGCGCGACGCGCAGGCCGACGTAGAGGACGATGGGCACGGTGCCGACATTGGCCAGCTCCAGCGTCACCGTGCCCTGGAACTTCGGCTGGATCAGGGGCGCCGTCTGGATCACCAGGCCCAGCCGTCCCCAGGACGAGCGCCCCGCGACCTGGGCCGAGATGCCGTGGGGCAGGGTCAGGTACTCGAGCGAGCGAGCGATCGCGAACTCGCCGGGATGCAGGTAGAAGGCGCTGCCGGGCGGACGCCGCAGGTAATCCTGATAGTCGCGGACCCGCTGGCCGATCTCGTCGACGCGGGCGGGATCGAAGGCGGCCACCTCGGTGGCGCGCCTCATCACCACGAAGTCCGGTCCGAGTCGCAGGTCGACGCCGGCGTCGCCGATCTGGTCGGGGTCGATCAGCGGCGTGATGCCCATGCCGCTGGCGGGATCGAGCAGGCGGTTGGCCACCTCGAGGCCGGAAAGCACCTCAGACCTCCGGCGGGGCGTTGAGGCTGTCGAGGCGGTACCGGGCAGCGGTCAGCTGCTCATGGAGGTTGGCGAGCTCGATCGTGCCGCGGACGAAGGCGTTGAAGTCCATCCAGTCCTGGGCGACGCGGGGGTGGTCCGGCAGCACGCGATGTGCTCCCGCCTCCTCCTTCGAGATCCCCAGGCCAGCCTGCCAGTACGCGTAGGCGCCGTTGAAGATCGACTGCCACGGCATCGGCTCGGACCACTCGTCGGGCAGCACCTCGAGCTTCGCCGCCGAGCTGGTTCGGCCGCTGATCATCTCCGCCGGGGGAATGCCCTCGCGCAGCTTCTCCCAGACGATCTCGATCTCGAGCCGGAACTTCTGGGGACCGTATTCCGCAAAGCCGAGGACTTCCTTGACGGCACGCCCCCCATTCAGGTTCTGCAGAGCGCCGTCGAGCAGCGCCCGTTCGGAGGCGCGAAGATCGTCGTCCTCGTCGGGCAGCACCTGCTCGAGTTCGTCGAGGGCGGATCGCAGCGCCGTCCACGCCTCCGCGTCCTCGCGCTCCTCCGGCAGATAGTCGCGCCGGGCCTGGTCGATCACCCGACGCAACCTCCAGCCGAGGCCTGGATGGCTCTGGTGGCCCGCGTCGCCGCGGATCTGCGCCCAGCGATTGGAGGCGAGATCGAGATCGGCGAGGGAGTACACGTACGCGGGGCCGAGCATCCCCACCGCCAAGGCGTCGCAGGCGAACTCTTCGTACCACTTGAGGAGGCGATTGTCGATCGCTTCACGAGCAAGCGCTTCGGCCTCCTCCTTCTCCCTGCCATCGGCCTCGAACTCCTCGGTCAGGTGGGGAAAGTGCTTGTCGGCGGAGAGGTCGAAGGCCTCGATGATCGGTGCCGAGGGAAGCTCGTTGGGGACGAAATCGACCACCGTGTGGGCAATCTCGTGGACGATCATCCCGTGCACCAGGGTCTCGGCTTCGAGATGCTGTGGATAGCTGATCGCGACCATCTGGGGCAGGTCGTTCAACTGCTCGCGCAGCCCACCCTCGCGCCCCTGCGCCGCCCGCATCAGCTCCTCGACCAGCGAGAGCTCGTAGGCGTAGTCGTCGGCCGGCTCGAAGATCAGCTCGATGCTCCTCACCTCCTGACGGAAGAGAGTCGCCACCAATTTGGCGACCGGATGGATCAGCGCCTCGACCTCGCGCCCGTGCGGCGTGCGGGCGATCTGCAGGAGACGGGGCAGGATCCCGTCCAGCACGTTGACCAGGCCGCCGATCTCACTGCGGAACCGTTCCTCCGCTTCGCCCGCCGGGATCGTCTCGTCCTGCTCCCGTTCGAATCGCAGCCGGGCCTCAGCGATGATCGTCCGCTCGACCTCCGCGGCGACGGTGCTCATCCCCTCCACGAGCGTCCGCAGGCCCGGCAGGTCCTCGCGTTCGGCATATGCGGAGCGGAGCGCGGCCAGCTCGTCGCGCAGCCGGCGCACGCGAACCAGGGCGCCGCGCAGGATGCGCAGAGACAGTCCGGTGAGAGCGGGCGCCTCCTCCCCCGCCCCCGCCGCGGGAGCGGGAGGAGCGGGGCTCACCGTCGAATCAAGCCCGCACGCCAGACCGGCCGGTAGCTGTCGAGCTGGTCGATCTGCCCGAGGCGGTGCAGAAAGGGCTCGACTTCCTCGACGATGAAGCGCTGCTTCTCCTCATCGTCCGGCACTTTCCAATCGCCTTCCACGTCCTGCAGGACGGCGTGAGTCCGTCTGACCCAGGCCGGGACGTCGCTGGGATCCTCGTCCCCGCGGGCCGCCCGCACCATCGCCAGTAGCTGCTCGTCGTGGCCGAGCGAGGCCAGCCGCTTGCCACGAGCGGCGCGGGCACTGCCCGACCGCGCTCGCTGGCGAGGTGCCGGATAGACCGGCATCGTGGCTCGCTGCGCCGCGTCCAGCATCTCCACGAACTGCCGCAGCCGGGCCCGCGCATCTTCCCCTTGCAGATATCCCTCCCGCAACAGGTCGCGCAGGTCCCAGAGCAGATAGCTGGCCATCAGCTGATAACCAGCCGCCAACGAGGCTCGGGTATCTCGAGCAGGCATCAGGAACCCCAACCGCCGCGCGCGCCCTCAGCGCTTCCTACTATGGGCGGCGGTTGTGTCCATGCACACATCATGACGTGAAAACTGCGGGAATTCCAGGGTCTCCTTCGCGTACCCGCATGGTCTTCCTGCGAACACCGCGTTTAGCGAAGTTATCTACCTGCCGGCGCCTTGACCGCGGCTGGGCCGATGACGCCGGCCTCGACGGCAGCCGCCGCGTAGGCGGCGGCCAGCGTCGCGACGGTCTCGTGGGCGTTGAGCCCGCTCGGGTTGGGGACCACCCAGAGGGCCGCGCCGGACCAGCGGCTGGCGCTGTCGAGCGTGTCCGGCTGCCTGCCCAGGGCTGCGCCGCGCTCGCCAAACGCGTCGCGGTACGCGGAGATGCCGGCGATCGCGACGACCCTGGGCCGGCGCTCGGCGACGAACCGCAACAGCCGCTCGCCCCCCTCGCGCAGCTCCTCGCGCGAGAGCTCGGAGGCACGCGCGGTGGCCCGCCGCACGAGGTTGGTGATCCCAACGCCCCGCGCCACCAGCTGCGCCCGCTCGGCAGCGGTCATCCCGCCCACCCGGTCGACCTCGTGACCGGTGATCCCGGCCGCGGCCAGCGCCGGGTAGAAGCGATTGGTCGGGTGCGCGAAGTGGGTCCCAACCGCGGCCGTCCACAGCCCCGGGTTGATGCCGACGAACAGCAGCCTCAGCCCCGGCCCCACGAGATCGTCGACCTCGCGGCCGCGGAACGCCTCCAACTCCGCACGCGTGAAGCTCATGCCCCGATCCTGCCCGACAGGCCGGCGGGAGCCAAGGGGAACGGGGGCCCGGCCTAGGGCTCGGCCGTGATCAGGACGAATTCCGGCCGGTCGAGGCGTAAACGAGGTGGGTGACGTGGGGCGTCGTGCGGCTGCTCACCGGCGTCAGCTCCACGCCCGCGGCGTCGGCGAACAGGCGCTCGCCGCCCCCGGCGACGAACGGCGTCACGTGAAGTCGCAGCTCGTCGACCCGACCGGCGGCGAGGTACTGGTTGAGGACGCAGGGCCCGCCGGCGATCGAGACGTCCTTCTCGCCTGCGGCGTCCCGGGCCCGCTCGAGCGCCACCTCGATCCCCTCGGTGACGAAGTGGAAGACGTTGCCGCCCTCCATCTCGATGCTGGAGCGCGGGCGGTGACAGAGGACGAACGTCGGTGCATGGTAGGGAGGGTTGGGGCCCCACCAGCCCTGCCAATCGAGGTCCCACTCGCCCTGATCGGAGGCGAACATCTTGCGCCCCATCACATAGGCACCGGCCGTGGTGATCGCCGCTCTCTCCTCGGCGTTTTCATCGACGTGGTCGAACATCCACGCGTGCAGGCGATCCGGATCGAGATCGCCGAACGGATTCTCCCGGCTCTGGTTCCTGCCGCTCGCGTAGCCGTCGAGGGTGATGGTCATGTCTGCGGTGACCCTGGGCATGTCTCCTCCTGTCGTCGAAACCCGAATGCATCTGCAAGTAGTCGCTCGACGCTACCTGCCCGTCTCTCCTGGAATCTCGCGATGGGCGCTGGCCTGGGCCCCGCCAAGCCCAGTCAGGGGTGCCATAGGATTGCGCCGTGCCGTTCACGCTCAGGAACCTCAAGGAGGATCTGGAGGATCTCGGACCCAACTTCGACGGCGCGCCGGACCTGGAGTTCCGCCTCGCAACCAAGGCACTCGAGCTCGAGCAGTCCGGGCTTTGCTACCAGCGGGTCCCACCCGGCTATCGCTTTCCGTACGGCCACACGCACAAGAAGCAGGAGGAGGTGTACGTGGTACTGCGCGGGAGCGGGAGGATGAAGCTCGACGACGAGATCGTCGAGCTCGAGGAATGGGACGCGGTGCGCGTCCCGCCCGGCACCTGGCGAGGCTACGAGGCCGGGCCGGAGGGCCTCGAGATCCTCGTCATCGGCGCGCCGAATCTCGGCGAGGCGCCGCGCGAAGACGTCGAAGGCCAGCGCGACTGGTGGGCTCGGCAGAAGCTCCGGGTCTCGTCGGGTCTGCGAGAATCGCCGGGTTGAACACGAGCGCCCAGACCGCCGTCGTCTGTGACTCCACGAGTTACCTCCCGAGTGACCTGGTAGCCGCGCGGGGCATCGAGACGATCAGCCTTTATGTCTCGGTCGACGGCCACCAGGAGCGCGAGCTGGACATCACCGACTACGCCGACTTCTACGAGCGCCTGCGGGCATCCACGAGCGGCGCGACCACTTCACAGCCTTCGATCGGCGACTTCACCGCGGTCTATGAACCGCTGCTCGCCGCCGGCAAGGAGATCGTCTCGATCCACATCTCCGCCGGCATCTCCGGCACCTTCGAGGCCGCCGGCCAGGCCAGGCAGCGGCTGATCGACGAGGACAAGGAAGGAGAGCGGATCCACGTCCTGGATTCGCGCTCGGCCGCCGGTGGCATGGGCCTCACCGTTCTCGGCGCTTCGGCGGCGGCGTTAGAGGGCGCTGACGGCGCGGCGGTCCTCACCCGTGCCGAGCGCACCCGCGAGGAGCTGAAGATGTGGTTCGCGATCGACACCCTCGAGTACCTGCGCCGCGGCGGCCGCATCGGCGGCGCCCGCGCCTGGATCGGCAGCGCCCTGAAGATCAAGCCGATCCTCACC
>Ga0190275_10000943_pt1 | contig 22698 bp, 38 predicted proteins | sample Popmic550T_FD_133745 | JGI IMG/M metagenome (GOLD analysis project Ga0190275, IMG submission 133745) | Populus adjacent soil microbial communities from riparian zone of Yellowstone River, Montana, USA - 550 T | ecosystem: Environmental > Terrestrial > Soil > Riparian zone > Trees stand | place...
AAGAGCGAGCTTGTCCGTAAGGAGAGATGAATCGTCGCCTCCCTCCTCTTCGGCTCCAAACAATTTGTCTAAGAGATTGACCTCAGGCACGCCCAGAGTGGTCAACCATTCCTGTGCGCCTTCCCATGCAGCCACCAGTGGCGCGAGAATCGGATTCTCTTCCGCTTCAGCGTCACCCATCATTACGTCTATGAGCCCAGGCTTGCCCGCTTGCTGCTCCTCGACCCAGGCAAGCCCGGCATCTATGGCGCTACCTATGGCCCCCCCGATTGTGGTCTCCTCGAGACCGGCCGCCAGAGCGTCGATAAACGAAGTTGCGACCCCTTGCCCGCCAGATCGCGCTTGCTCATAGGTCGTATTGAAGGCTTCAGTAATGTCCGGCCAGTTGACGACTACATCTATGGCAATGTAAGACAATGCAAACAAGGCGAGCAGCGGCGCGTGTACGGCCCACAACCCTGCCGCAGCCGCAAAGAATCCCGGCGCGGAGCTTATGGCCCAGGTCGCCAACCCGGCGAGGCCGAGATTCACCAGGCCGATGTTCTCAGAGATCCAGGTGAGCCCGCCGAGAAGCCCTTGAACGGCTGCTGAAATAGCATCTATGGCCCCCGGCAGGCCACCCCCTGCCACCTCGCTGAATTTCAGCAGAGCACCGCCAATGCCTACCGCTGCATCCCATAGGGACTGAAATACAGGTACGGCGAGCTCTATAGCATCGGTAATCTGCTGTTGCCCTTCGGCGCTCTGAGCCCAGGTAGAAAAGGATTCGCCAATATTGCCGATGTAGTCGGCAAGCTGAATAGCATAGGGCATCGCCGCCGATATGATCGCTATGAATCCTTCGACAAAACCGGTTGTCGCCGTCGTAAGATCCGCCATAATCGAGGGCACGCCCTCAAAAATGTTAGAAATGAACCCTTGCGCCGTCTCTCCCGACAACCACTCGAAGAAAGAACCTAAGCTAGCCTGCATCGCCAGAGCAGTAGCAGTGGCCGCCTCTCCCATCATGGGGATGTAACTCTCTGCTACATCCATCGCCGCCATGCCTATATCTGCTATGACCAAGGAGGCCGGTCCTAATGCGGTTACAGCCTGTGCCCCCAACTCCGACCACCTGGCCTGCAGAACCTCCATCGCGGCACCACCGTCATAGAGCCCTTCGGCCAAGACGTAGGCAGCCCCAGCCAGGAGTCCCAAACCAACCCCGGCGGCCGCCCCCAGGCCGCTTATAGCCGCGATCCCCCCCAGCAGGGGCACGGTGGCCGACGCAGCAGCCACAACAGCCGGCACGAGCAGGGTGAACCCGGCCCCCATGCGGGCGAGCATGGTGTCCATCGCCGTGCCCACAGTGGCACCCTCATCGGCGGCGGCGTTGAAAGCGAGAATCCCCGCCGTGGCTGCCCCGCCGTCGAAATCAGCGTTGACAGTCATCGTAGTATCGCCAGAGGCGGCCGCCCGGAACGCCGACACTTCGGAGCCCGCCCCCGCGAGACCTCGGGTGTCCGCGTCAACGGTAAACGTCGCGCCGTTGGAGGCATCCGAGCGCAAGCTAGAGAAGTAACTACGAACACTAGATAGCCCGGATTGATCCGCTCCTATGCGGAAGGTAGCTCCGGTATTGGCGTCTTGACGCAAACCAGAAAGAGTGTTTTTAACACCCGAGAGGCCGCTTTGGTCAGCACGAATGTTAAAGTCCGCGCCCTTCTTCGCGTCGGTCTGAGCACCTTGAATAGACTTACTCAACTTGCCCATAGCCGCGGCACCCTGGACAGCAGACTTGTCCGACGACGTACCGATCTTGCCTATCTCGGACTCGAACTTCTTGGCTTCGGCAGCGCCGGCCTTGAAGCCACGAGACATAGGCGAGGTGTTAACGTCGAGAACGACTGTTAAGCGGTCGAGTTCCGGCAAATTAACTCACCTCCTCTCATGGCCTGTGCTCACGCAGCTTCTTGGGAACGGGCAGACGTGCGGCACGCTTTTGCATCTCGCGCTGCTGTTCTTCGATATCCTGGGGCGTGGTTCTCTTCTTCAACCGCTCTTCTTCTTGCTTCTTGCGGTCGAAAACGTCGGTCGCCTTGATCTTGCGCTGTTTGTTAGAAGTGCGGTTACTGTTCACGATCCAGGCGGTGTTATGGGCGAGTATTTCGCGCTGGTCGTCTAGGCGGGACTGATATCCTTGGATAATGAGCCCTGTCTCAATGTAATCCTGCTCATCCCAGAACTCGTTAGGCGCTATCCCAACGTTTACTGCTTCCTCTAGGAAGCTCTCCCAGCTTCCGTAAGGGGTCCGGAATCCTTGGGCTTCTTCTCTTTCCCCGGCGGCGGATCTTTTGGGCCCTCATCCGGGGGGGTCTCCTCATTCAGTGGGGTATCGATAACACGACCCTGGTCGTCGTACTCCTCGCCTTCATCCTCATCGTCTGGGATCTCGTCACCTGTTTGGACTTTCTCGATCTCTTCGCGGATCTCCGCCTTCGTGCGCCGCGAGTAGGCAGCTATCAGCGACAGCGAGAGGTCTTCCATAGCCTCTACCTCTTCAGCCTGATCCATGATCGTATCCACCAGGGCGGTGCTACGAACTTGCCGAGAGTGGAACATCCGGGTGGCGCCCCAGAGCATTGCAGAGAGCAGCGTAGGGCCTACCTTGCCGGTGGCGAGGGCGAAGTCGATCTCGGGCTGAGACATTCCGGCTTCTGATTCGAGAGCCTTGCGCCCTGCGTTGTTGAACTTGAGCCGGTAGCGTTTAGTCGGCCCGTCGTCAAGGGCCGGCAAGTCGAACGTAACCTCGCCTCGTGTGTCGTTGCTCATGCTTCTCCTTCGTGCCTGGATTAATGCCCGCCCCCGATCCAGGTGACAGAGGCGGGCGTCTAGGTAGTTGGTAGGTTTGGTGTTAGGCGACCAGCGTAAGCGGCTCGTTAAGATTGATGGTCAACTCGAACGTTACCGCGGCCTCCTGCTCGCCAGCCTTGGAGAACGTGAGGATGTAGCCTTCCGCCTCGTACACATCGTCTTCAGAGCCGTCTACGTTCGCACCCGGGAACGTCGAGACCTCCTGAACGAAGACCGGGAGACGGTTCTGGTAAGAGTTGCGTAGAGCAGCGTGGGTCGCGTCATTGGTGCCGGGCTTCAGAGCCAGCAGCGAGAGGGTAATGGTCCCCGCCTCACGTCCGGGCAGGGTCATGGAGTGGTCGGTGCCCTTGTGGGACACGTCGATGGCGCCGCGCTCGGACTCGTGGGAGTAATTCGTCTGGTAGGCGACCTGCTGGTAATCAGGTGCGCCCTCGGTACCGACATTTACGGTCAGATAAATGTCATTACCAATCATCGCATTGGTTGATGCCATAATGGACTTGCTCCTTTCCTATTGGGTTCGGGGCAAGCTCGGGGCCGGTCTCTTGGTCGGGTCTCGGCTCCGAGCTCTAGTTGCTGCAAAGAAAAAGCGCCCCCAGAAAAGGGACGCTCGTGGACTTCTGTATGGTTGGTGTTAGGGCATCTTGAGAACGGCAGCGGAGACCTCGCCGGGCGTGGCGTCGATGTCCACGAAAACCTTGTTCGAGTCGTCTCCAGGCTGGTTGTACAGGCTGGGCGTGAACGGCCCAGCGAGCTTCGTTACTCCGGCGGCTATGGTTACCTCCCGCTCGTCCACGTCAAGATCGTCACGGGTTGCCGGGGTCTGGATAGTGACGGTGTGAGATCCGGCGCCCGTGTTCTTGAGCAGCAGAATCTCCTCTCCGTGATTCACGAAGGACGTTCCGTCGGCGGTCTGTGCGGTACCCGCAGGCAGAACCACCCCCGAATCATCTAGGGTTGTAGGCGCTAATAGGCCCCTCGCCATACTTTCTCCTTCCTCTTGAGGTTGCAAAGAAAAAACGCCCCGAAAGAGGCGCCGAAGTTGCTTTCGATTATTTCGTTTAGGGCATTAGGCCAGCGGCGAAAGCTCCTTTGTAGTTTCAAAGTTACAGACGAAATGAATCCGCCCCGCTTCGTCTGGTGGTAGATCCATCGGCGGCCCCAACGCCTTAATCCGTTCGTAGGTCACGCCCTCAATCACCCCGGAGTACCCCGAAAGCAACTGATAAACCCTCTCGGCCTTGCGGCGTGCGGTAGGGTAGTCCTTAGAGCGAGTAGCAAACTGAAAGCGGGGATACTCCATGATCGCTTCCTGTTGGCCCTTGATGTGGCGTGGCGCCTCACCTCCGTACCCTCGCAAAGCAGTAGCATCGTCGGGGGTAGTAGGGAGAGAGCCTATCTTCGGCCGACCTTCGCCCTGATCTTCCAGGTAGCTTTGTACTTCTTCTAAAAGCATTACACGGCACCACCTCCTGCACGCTGCCCCGGAGTCTTAGGCGTCAGGAATTTCTCGTATTGCTTCCTCTTCGCCTCTTGGAGCAACTGCCAGTCGTCTTCGTCTATCAACCGGGTAGACTGCAGGCGCTTCCACTGTGCCTCATCTATCAGGTATCCGGTAAGGTGAATGCTCCCGCCTGTAGGAAAATAAACTAGCTCGACCTCTATGGTCGTCTCTTCCATGCCGGAGTCCACGATCACCCGGCGCTGGTAAGGTACGATTTCACCGTCCACCTTGAGCATCAGCCCCACACCAGGCTCGTTAACTACCTCTACGAGCTTGCCGTGGATCATTGCGCTACCTGTTTGCTCTCCATTCTCAGCCACGCACACCCTTTCTCGCCGCATCCTTTACCGCATCCTTGTAGCGCGGTTTGTTCTCCATAAACGGCCGCTCTAAGAACTTGTCCCCGGTCCCCGGCGTAGTGTAGTTCTCAATGTCCACCGGGCCATTCTTGCCCATATGATTAAGCCAGCCGCCTTCGTGCTGGGGGATAATGTACGGCAGACCCTCGTAACCAACCTCTACCCCTAGACCGGGGATAAGCCGGAAGAAGGCATGAGCTCGGAGATCACTCTCTCGCATCGGCGCGACCCTTTGGCTCTTGCCCTGGAGGTCGGCGCCGATGCGAGGTAACGTCCTCTTAACTTCCCCCTCGACACGCCCGGGCATGGCCCCCAACTTGGATATAAGCCGGTCCGCTCCGTCAACTCGCAAGGTTAAATTCCTCGACATAGGGTAGGGCCAGGTGCCGACAATTCGGGTGATACGGCGGCAGGTTCCCGAGAGCAGACGGATACTCGGGATGCGTGCCGCTTATCGAATAGATGTTGTTCTCATACGGTGTGCATATGTCGAGGTCGTGGGCGTGCTCTGAAATCTGTACTAGATCAACGCCAACTTCGGCCAGTCGCTCGACGGTTCCTCGAGTGTGCGCCTCTCGCGCAGTCGTGCGTGCCGCCATCTCCGCGTACTTGGACAGATCCCACTCTCGGCCGACCCTATCGGTAAATCCCTTTATGCCCCGGTCCCTTAAATTGTCCTCGACTCGGGCGCTACGTTGCGGGCTCGTCTCACCTTGGATGAGGCCCTGCAGCGTCTCTTCCATCGTCGCCTTACGAAACACGTCGTCTACGCGGCGACCCACGTTGTTTACAGCATCCGTGAGGCGTCCGACAAGCCCCTCAAATAGCGCCCGTGCCGTTGCAAGGTGTGTGCCCCCAAGGCTCCCCGCTGGCTGTCCTGTGCCTTCCTCGGCCCGCTGCGCCCCGGTCCCATAGGCACTCTTCACTACATCCCACGCCGGCCCTGCTGCGTCCGTGCCCACGGCGCGATTCAGGAGCCTACTAAGAATTGCTCTTATCTCTGCCTGGCGCTGGCGCCGATAAGCAGATGTGAAGTCAGCGGCAGTAGAGAATGCCGACGCGAGAGCACGCGTAATCTGTAGCTCGGCTTGTTGAAAAAGAGCAATCAGGCGCAGAATGTCGCGCTCCATTTCAGGGGGCTGGTCCTGCATTTACCTGGTGTCACCGGTATCTGGATCGTAACCACATTCCAGGGCGTGCTCAGTCAGAGCTTGCCCGAGCGCATGAGCATCTTCGGGCACGAGCGGGTAGTTTACAAGCCGCTGCTCATTAACCCCATAGCCCGGACCAATATTCAGACGAACGTAGCGCCGATCATCCTCGGGCGTAATCACCGCCATTGCAAGTGTGCCCTCCAGCTTGATCTCACTACGCTGTAGCTTGCCCTCTGCCATCTGATGCCCCTCTCTATAATCCTGCATCACAATCGGGCCTCGAATCCTATTGCCCTACCTTTGAAAATGATCGGTGTCACCCTCCGAACCTCGGCGTCCTCTACTTCGTAGGTCGAGCCGTCCGGTAGCTCTATTTGACCACTTACAAGGTCTCCCAACTGGAGCCTATCTACGGTCATTAGGTTACTCTCTACCGCAACGTCCTGGCCCATAGCAGACTGCTTGAGGCCATCGTCAGGCTCGAACATGGCCGGGACCTCTACAGGGTCCTCGTAATCGAACTGGTTGTAATCGTTCGGCTCACCACGGCGGCGGATAGTCACAACCTGTTTTAAATGCGTCAGAAGATTCATGTGGTCGCCTCAAAGGTGCTCGTGTCAAAACTACTCGCCACCCCTAGCGTCCAGAATCCGCCCGTGTTCAACTGGTAGGGCACGAGCAGCCGTGCCATCCTAACTTCGTTCTGAGAGGGCTTCGGGTCGGCATACGTCACGGACACCCGGCCCGCACTCTCGCTCTTTACCGCCGGGTCCTCGTCGGTGGATAGCTGAAAGGCTCGCAAGGCAACCCAGTCGAGAACCGGCGGCGGGATCTCCTCGTCGGCATTATCCGTGCCGTCCGGGTTCGTATCGCGGGGGAACTGGAGAGCTTGCGGAGTTACGGTGTCCAGCTTCTCCCCTATAAAGGGACCGGCTGCGTCAAGCTCAGAGGACGCTATATCAGCATCGGCCTTTACTATGACCGCCGTAATGTCGAAACGGTCGAGAAGCCGCGTAGCTATTTCGGTGTTGTCTAAATACGGTGCCACGCGGCCTCCCTAGATGCTTGGATCACCCTTCGTTACTCGGCGCTGTTTACGCCACCCTTTTTACCGGGAACTTCGCCCTGCTCAGCAGCACGCTCAGCCTGGGCCTTAACCCTGACCCACGGGCCGCCCTCTTCGCGCTCCTCGACCGGAATAGCCTCGGTTGTATGCGGGTTGTAGTACGAGTCCCCAAGTCGCCCAGAGTAGTCGCCCCTCTTAGGGCCGGGGCCGAGCGCATCTTCGGGGCCAGTCGGCTCCGTGCGATCACCCTGGAGCATGGGCACGCCCAAGTCGAGAACGTCGTCTCGAGTCGTTACCCCACCAACGGAGTGCGTCAACCCTTCGTCCTGCTGGGTATCGCCCTTCTTTTCGTCCTTAGCCACTTTCGCGGCCTCCTCTCTCTCGAATCCCTGCTAAGAGATTTGTTTAGGCAGCCAGAACTCCGGTAAGCCGGGCCGCAGCCTTGCCACCGAAGATGCCGAGACCACAGAAGAACTCGAGGCGTGTACGGAAGACCGGCTTAGAGTCGATCTCCCCGAGATCCTTGACCTGCACCCCGCCATTCGTGAGCCCGGTAACGGCCTGGTCGGCTTCGTCCTCGCCAAACCGCACGGCGTAGATCGAGGATGCCACGGAGCTAGAGCCCTGTGTTTCGGTCTGGGGAATGATCGCCGTACCATCGGCCTTAGTGCCAATGTCGATCATCGGGATACCGTTATAGGTCTCGATGGGCTTACCAGTAGCTATCTCCTGGTAGGTATCCCAACCCCCGAGCCTACGCGCTGAAGAACGGATCTTGGAGCGCACACCAGCGTTCATATACAGAGCATCCGGCCCGCCCTGTACCGCGGCGATGAGCTCGTCTAGCTTGTCGAAGAAGTCATGGCCGCCGGCAACCGGGCCTAGCCCGTTCGTGGCCGCACCGATAACCTGTGCTCCCGTAAGCCGCTCTTTTAGGCCGTCGAAGCTGTTAGCATCAGCGCCAACATCTCCGTTGATAAAGCCATCTTGGAACTTATAGGCCGCCGCCTTGACCTTCATGCGAGTCTGTATCGCCCGCTGATCGTTGAGGTTGCCTCGAGTCTGGACTATGAACGTATCCACGTCCGCGTCCCCACCAAGGATAACCAAGTTCTCGGTCTTCTGGTTAACCGTGCCCGTGCTCTCCGCGTAGGCGGCGTTCACGGCCCGGAACTCAACGCCCGGAAGGCTGCCCTCTTCGTTGTACGCGAAAGCATTGCCCTCTATGCCCATGAGCGGGATGCGGTCGAGCACCGAAGACTCTATAACGAAAGTCTCCAACACCCCCCGCTGCAAATCATTTTCCGAGAGCTTCGCGCTCTCAACAAGCGTCATCGCCATTTAGTTGTTACTCCTTTGCCCCATAAGCGTGACGCAGCCGACCAATACCGGGAGTTCCGTCGTACCCACCATCTCCATTGCCACTAGCACCACCGTCCGCCGACCCGTCCCCGAACTCACGAGGAAACTCCTGTTTGAGAGCCTTGCGAACTTTCTCTAAGTTCTTAGGCCGGTAGTCGTCGTCGTATTCGACCTCTATAGAGAGATCATTAAGTGATGCGTAGGCAAGGCGTGGGGTAGGTAGCCCGATGGTCTCGATAAAGTTGGACCGTCTGACACGCTCTTTTAGGCTTTCGTTTTCAGTTCTTAGATCATCACGCTCACTAGAGATTGTCGTAAGCTCTTCGCTCTGATTACCCTCTAGCTCTTTGATTCTGCCTTCGGCGGTCTGCGCCCTGGTGCGATAGCCAGCCGACTCTTTACGAAGCGTCTTTACGTAATCTTCGCTAAAGGTCTTGCCGCTATCTTGGCCTTCCTGGCCCTCGGTGCCTTCTTGGCTGCCCTCGGTGCCTTCGGTACCCTCCTGGCCTTCTTGGCCTTCCTGGGTACCTTCCTGGCCTTCCTGTGTATCGTCCACATCTGCCTCCTGGGCATAGAAAAAGCCCCACCTGGGGGCTGTAGAAAACTGCTAGGTTATGGTGCCTGGATTACATCATCGCATCCCCCTACTCCTCCTCTTCCTCGTCGTCATTGAGACTAGCCCCATCGGGCAGGGCCGGAGCCATCGCCATCCGGGCTTCGGCTTCTTTCTTCTTCTCTTCCTCGAAGGCGTCGATCTGTTCTTCCGTGTACCCCTGCTCGAGTAGGATCTGCCGGCGCGAAACGCCCATCTCTTCCTTAATCACAGCCTTCTGCCACTCCTCTAGCTCATTACGGGGCTTCGTATCGGCCCAGTTTGTGTCCAACTCCAAGCCGTCCACCGCAGCCCCGCGAGCGATCCGCATGGCAAAAGCCATAGCGTTAGACCAGCCCTCACCGAACGATATGCTCCGGTCCGTTACCTTCCGGTCTAAGGTCTGCTCTGCGGTTTTCTGGCTCTCTCCGGAGACCATGCCCGAGGGCAACATGAAGTAATGCGGTGGGGTTTGCGTAACCTGGGCCATATCCAGGGACCAACCCTGCTTGACCTTCAGCATCTTCTCTAAATCAGCCGCATTGAACTGCCCGAGCTGCGTACCCTCGCCACCGTTAAGAACCCACACCCGCTCAGGACCGGCTTTGAACGGTGAGATCGGGTTGCCCTTATCGTCCTTCACTACCTCAATATTCAGCGCCCACCGCTGAGGGAAGGATTGAAACTCACCGCCCACCAGCATATCCATGACAGCTTTGTTGAGCCCGTCTTGAACCGGAAGAGCATCCCAAAGCTCAGACTTCCCGAACTCTTGAACGTCAGGAGCATTAGCAAAATGAAACACGGGCACTTGCTTATACTGGTTTACTAGCGGCCACGCTTCTCCGGGTACCACTCGATACCGGAAGTTCTGAGCGTTAAGCTGAGAGCCCATGCTTTGCTTCTTATCCGTCATGTACTTTTCAATACGGTCGGGATAGTAGAGGGTTAGGTAATGGTTCCCATCGCGTTCTTTCCAGAGCTTCGCGGCTCGCACGATAAACCCTACACTCTCGGGATCATACTCTACGCAGACCTCTAAAGGCGTGTTGGGGAACATGGTAGGGAAGCCGGTCTTATCGGGCCACACTACGACGTAGGTGTCACCGCCAGCTATGGCTGTCTGGTGTACCGAGCCCGACCGCCGGATCATGCGGTTACGCTTCCATATATCCCATGCGTCTTGAGAGAACGTCTCATCATCGCCCGCGCTAAAAGACTGGACTTGGAGCCGGTCCGCTAAGGCGTCGGCCACGGCACTACACAGGTTTAAACGGAAGTTCTGAAACAGTTTCTTAAAGATCGTCTCTTCACGCTTGGAGTCGATCATGGGCTTGTGCTTGCCGTTGTAGTAGTCGAGATGCTTACGGTACTCGGGTTGCTTCTTTCCTAGCTCGGAGACGGCCCACTTGATCTCTTCAATTTGTGGTTTAGTGGGCAATCTGTCTCCTCAGAAACTATAAACCGTTGCCTTGCCGCTCTCCGCAGCTCGCAACTCCGCCATGATGTACCGCTCCGCGTCGAGGTAGTGAAATGTTTCTTTGTCTTCGATCTTCTCAGTAGGCTCGCCCTGTTCGTCCAGTTCCCGCGAATAGGTGAGCTTCTGCTCGAGGTACCCCTCAAGATCATCAAAGACCAGGATCTCCCCCCGAGCATGAGCTCCATACACCCGGTCGATACCAACCTCTACGTCCGATATCGGCGGCTCTTTCACGGGCAAACCGCCGGACCGAAACTCGTTACGCCACTGGTCTTCGGACTTCGACCCACCTACGCAGTTCGGAATCATCGGCTCGCCCTCGAGCAACTTCTTTGCATGATCCTTCGCGGTTCGGCCCCCAGCCTTGTACTCACGATAGAGATAGAGCCGATCCGTACCAGGTTCTTCCGCATAGAACATGCCCACGGTGTTGACGCCGCCGAAGTCGAGGCCAAGGTGCCGAGGCCACGAGTCCGGTATAGCAAAGCGGGGAATCTTGTGTTGAGTTTCGTTGAAAGAATCGTAAATCAGTCCTGCGGGCCGGGTAAACAACCCGAGGTAGAACATTGCATACTTCCAGTAGGGAAGATCACGCCTCGCCCGCTCTGCTTCTTCTTTCGGGAACTTCGGGTTCAGGGTAGAGGGGAAATTCACGACCATGTAGTCGGGGTCGCCAGCCTTCCACTTATCCCATACCTTTTGTTTGAGCCATCCGAGGTTGTAGGGCGTGGTCGTTATCAGGACGCGGCCCTGGTGGATAGACAGCCGCCGGAGAATCGCCTCCCAACTCTCTAGCTTAAAGGCTTTCTGGCCGGCTTCGTCCAGCCACACCGCTTTGGCTGTAGCACTCTCCAGGCTCTCAGGATCTTGTGCATGTCCGAAGAAGACCACTGTGGGCTCATACTCCAGGCCGTCCGGCGGATCTCCGAACGTCCGACGCATCCCCTCTTCCGAGAACCGGAACTCGGCAGCACCGGCATGGTAAGTGCCTACCCCTAGAATCGCCTCAAAGTAACGCCGGAACGCCGGGAGAGCCTTACGCGCTAAGAGCTTGTACGTCGGAGAGACCACGAGGTAATCCCCCGGTCCCCGGTTGATAATCTCCTGGTACAACCACGGCGGCCCTAGCATCGTCTTGCCGGACTGCGCCCCAGCTATGCCAGCGTTGAATCGGGCAGTGCTATTCCAGAGCTTTAACTGCCCCTCGTGGAAGTTTAGCCGGAGCTTACGGCCATGAGGTTTCTCCCTCGTCGGTATCGCCGTTGCCATCCGTACTCCCTACCTGGATTATCTGAATGGGGCCATCTGAAGGCCCAGAATGCTCGACCTTCTCGGTAAAGAGCTTCAGATGCTTACCCAACAACTCAAGTGAGCTCTTCTTGTCGGCTAACTTGAACTTCGTGCGCTTCACAAACTCGGCATCCTCGCCACGACCATCAACATAGGTCTCGGAGGTGATCTCTTGAATCGCTGCGGCTTGCTCCCGAGTAAGGTTGCTTAGATCAATGTAGGCATCCCCGCCAGAGATCCGTATGTAATCCAGCATGTTAGAGAATCCAAGCCCAGCAAGCTCCTCGAGTACCCGATACGAAGTAACCCCGAGGCTCTTTAATCTCTCCCCGAGCGCCTGGTCAATAGCAGCGGCAATATCAGGTTTTTGTAGGTTCTCCTGTCCGATGCGTCCCGCGGTTTTCTCGCTGTACCCGGCGCGAATCGCCGCCTGGGTCGCATTGAAATCCACCAGATACTCAGCAATAAATACCCGTTGCTTATTGGTTAAATCAGCCATGCCAACTCTCTAAAAACTGCGCTCTCGAGAAAGGATCAGAAACCGAGAGCGCAGTAGCTTAAATACCTAAATCCTTGATAAACATTATCAAGACCATAATGAACGTCAGAAGCGTAAGAAGACCACCAACGTAAGGCCCATACTCGCCCATATTGCCTCCTAAGTCAAAGTGCGGGCGCCCGGGGAAAGGGGGGATTGCAGACGCCCGCGAGGGAGCTCGTGGGTTCGGTCCCGTCCCGGATTCGTCCGGGAGGGCCACGAGCAAAGGCCCCGCCCCACTAGGGACAGAACCATACACACCAAAAGGCCCCGAAGATTTAAACCTCCAGAGCCTCTTTTCGCATAGTAACCAAATGCTACACCGACTGCAGTAGACTCGTCAAGTGCCACGAGGAAAGTTTAGACATGCAAATTCGCCCCATTGTTCAGAAGCCGCCCGATCGTAGGCACGAGCCGCATCGGCTTCGTTGGAGAATCTACCAAGGTTTTGATGCCTCCGATTGACTTTGATCTTTGCTAGCCACTGCCCCCTAGACTTATCCCACTGCACGCCTTTGTACCGCGACACACCACGAATCTTGCGCCGATTAGCATGGTTATTAGAACGAGAACACAAACGCAAATTCGCACGCTGGTTATCAAGTCCGTCATGATTGTGGTGATCTACATCTTGAGAACTATTCATTACCACGCCAAGAATCTCTCGGTGCATATAAACATTTCTGGGCAGTCCAACCATGCGTTCAACGCGCGATGCACTCCGAACAGCATAAACACGATCATTCGGAGCAACTAACGCCCACCACGACTGCTCAGACAACCGTTCGTAATCTTCGTCGTCAACAACTGTGACGTAGCCCTTGGTCAGGGGTATAGTTCGACTCACGCTGCACCGGCCCTTTCGGTGTAGAGCCCCGGCGTGTTGACGCACGGCATCGGGGCACTTTGTTTCTTCTATTTTACCATAAAGCCGATAGATATGCGGGTTATGCGGATTGCCTGCCGGTCACAATGTCCCACGCACGACGCTCCGAGTACCCGGTCATGTCAGCGGCAACTTTCACTGCATCGGTCTTTTTTTTGCCGTCGTCTCTAAGCCGGGCATACAGAGCGTAAAGCTCATCGTTACGCCTGTCGATTTCCTTTTCCTCTTGAGAGGTCATTCTGGCCGGCCACACTACATGCAACTCTTCGTGCTGCAAATCCTTCGCAAGCCACTCGATAGCAGCGTCGTGCCGTTCTAAGAATCGCCGGGGAGACACCAATGCTACTTTCGGAGGCTTCGAGGGTTTGGCCCTTTGCCGCTGCTTATTCTCCTTATCAAGCTTACGGACCCGATCCCTCAAGTCTTGCACTATCGAAAAATCTGCAGGATCTGACAAATACGGCTCGATAAGGGCGCTGTAGGCACTTGAGCCGGTAATATCGCGGTCACCAGGCATACAGTAACCGCAACTAGAGTGCTTGCCTACGGAGGCTTGCCGCTGCATCCTAGTCAGCGATCCCCACAGAGCGAGGAAGCTCTGCTCGAGTAGCTTGCGGTCGGTCTTATCGAACTCCGCCCCGGTGAAGATCATCCCGGCGGGACCGTAGGAACCTTTGGCGTCGAGGTTCAGCTCCGCATCCGTGGAAGCCGCGGCGCCGAAGGCAGAATGCCACGTCCTCCAATCTTTGAGAAGCTGTAGAACCTCCCGTTTCTTGGCCTCGGTACTCAAGCATTCCTCCCGTATCCTCGCGTATAAAACTCCCCAACGCATTTATCGGAACAGAACTGCCATCCTTCGGGAGGATCACGTTTGTAACGCCATCGTCCCTCTACTTCCACTTTTAACCATCTATTGTGAACATTCACTTCGGTCTTGCAGTTGTCGCAACGGATCAATTCCACCCCTGGCTACTCCTCTCTCAGCCGGACACGATCCACGCGACCACAATCGCCGTCACGCACACGATCACCAGGCCCACGAACCCAAAGTCGCAACACAGCCTTAATGTGGCCGTTTACTGTTAGCTCCCACGGAGCGAAGCTCGCTTTCTCTGCCTTCTCTAGCGACTCGTCTGCCAGGGCTAGGATGTCCTTGTCACTCACTCCGACCACCGATCTCCGCAAACTTTGCACTCGTAAACAGGCCAGTATTCGCCCTCGTCATATTCTGTATCGCCCGTTTTCTCCGCATTACATACGCAACAATGCTCTTTGTCGCTCACCTACTCCTCCTCTCTCGCTCGATCATTTACTAACCAAAAATCCCCACACCGAAAGCACTTAGCTATCCTGCGTGGCGCTCCCGATACACGTGGCCCGTAAACCGGATTAGGATGGTCACACGCCCGAAGCCTCCACCACCACCGGAGCAAACGTTCGCGTAAAGAAAGGTGGTTAAACACTGTCTTTCTCCTCTCTCATCCCGCAGCCTCCTCCGTCCACTCGCCCAACGCCTGGTCGTGGTCCGCTATCATCACCGCGACCCAGACGAGATCCCCGAGCTCTTCGCACACCCGCTCCAGGTCCCCGGACAGCACCGCCTCGTGGAACTCCTGAGCCTCTTCGTCTAGCTTGTCGAAGAGCTTTCTAAGCGGCTCGCGGCGCCAGTCGGGTTTACCGGTATTCCTCACGGCAGCTTTCTGGGCTTCGACGGCCGCGGCGCGGATCGCGTGGGCGCCTCTCACGAATCTGCCTCCAGGGCAGGCAGAGCAACTAGAGATAGCCGAGGATCAGCAAACGTAAAGACGGCAGTAACTCCTTGACCGAAATCCAAACGGCAGTAATCTTCTATACAGTCCGCTACCGTCAACTTCCCTCGCCAAAGCGTGCAGGGATGGTTAATATCAAGAACCTCATAGGTTGCACCCATCGTCATCGTAACTGGTTCGCTCACCCCATCGCCTCCCGAATCTCCCGGTCCTGCCGATCCATCTGCTGTACTTCTAGTTCTTCCAACAACTTACCGGCCTCTTTGTTCTGCTCCTTGTACATCTCCGTAAGATCAGCGAGGCTGTACAACTCTCCATAAATCATCACCTGTGACCTACTTCCCTCGGCCATCCCTAAGCTGTAAGCCGTCAGCAACAGTTCTTCTATCGCCTTCTTAAACTCCGCTTTGCCTTTCACCCCATCACCTCCCTTACTTCCATAGCCTCGTTCTCCCGCTTCTGCCTCCGCAACGCCACCACCGTCTCCAAGATCCGCTCCCTGTCCTTAGCTGAAATCCACATGCCCTCTATAGTCTTGCGGACGAACTCGAACTCCAAGCCACTAATAAACGCGAACTCCTCGGGGGTCATGTCCAGGTCCTCGAGCACGGCTTTCAGGCCGGGGACCGTGCCGGCGGGGCAGATGTGCGTACCGGTGCTCTTCTTATGTCTCACAATCACACGCTCGCCATTCTCGGATGCTTCCTCTTTAATGAACGGCAATAATGCCTCCTTGTAAAACTTCCACTGGCGGCCTACTCTCCAGGCGGGGATCTCTTCGTCCTGCGCCATTTTGCAGACCGCAGAATGGCTCAAGCCTAAAAGTTTGGCGGCCTCAGCCGCAGTCAGAACTTGGCCTTGCTCTGTCACGCGGCCACCTCCCGCACCTTTTCATAAGTATCGATAAACTTGTTAGCGGGCATCATGGTGTACGCCGGCTGGTGGACTTCTTCCGCAAAAGAGATGTTTCGGACGGTGCGAATATGAAAGCATCTCTCGCCCTTAAACTCAGAACTAATGGGCCCGCCGCCCGGTATCGGATAGCAAGCCACGTCGTACTCGATCTCTGGCCTCTCCCGATGCCTGTAGCGTATCCAGTTCGCTGTCATGCGCTCACCTCCGGTCGAAAGGTGCTCTCAATATCCTCCCAGTCCTCAGATCCACACTCAGGACACTCCACGGGCCTATCTGCAAAGAACCATCGGTTAATGATGTACGCGCCTCGCTCTCCCCAACCGGCTCCGCAGTCCTGACAATAGACCGTAACGGAGCCTCTAGGACTATCGCTCTCAAGAATCACTTCCTTCACGCCCCCACCACTTCCTGCTTGATCTCGAAGACCTGCCGCGCACATTGGATTTTCCCGGTTCGCACGAAAGCCATATCCTGCATAGCCCTCACAATCTGTACCTTATGGCGCCGGATGCCGGCAGCCAGCTCAGGAGTTAGGTTCTTGCGCGGCCTCGCCCACAGCTTCTCCTCGCCGTCCGAGTTGCAGCGCAGGCCGATGCCACGCTCCGAGAGTTCAACCAGTAGCTCATATATCTCCTGATCTTGGTATCGGGCCCGGAGTTCCGACCGGATGCCGGGGAGTTCTTCTTCACGTTGGCGGAAGGCTTCGGCTATCTCTTGCGCCACCGCGGCACCCCGATCAGGCTCCGGGGCCTCTTCTACCTCCGTATCCGGGCCACGTAGCGCGGCCAAAACCTCTCCCTTGGTCTTATTAGTATTAAACATTACCAATAACCTCCTATACTCGAAAGGTGACAGCAAAGGTGACAGACAACGTTTTTTACTGTCACCGCGTATTCCCGATAGGTATGGCGAATTCGTAGAAGCGGTGACAGCGGTGACAGCAATTTCCCTATTGTTTCCTGTTCTTGCCTTATTTGTCCTATACACCTATGACACTTTCTATTAATTACCTTTTTTTCTAAAATAGGTGTCACCGCTGTCACCATGACTAGAATTCCCAATAGATAAGCCAAAAGACCGGTGACAGAAATCCGCATTTGTCTATCACCCACTGTCACTGGCTGTCACCGCCTAAAGTGCTCTTGAGTCGCACGCCTTGCCACATACGATTCGTATTCGTGGGTTTGTAGACGAACCCAAGGCGCTGCCATTCCTCCTTCATCCGGCTCTTGCTGAGCGGCGTGTGGCCTGCATTCTTTGCCCAATCCCGGTACCGCTCGTACAGGTACCCGGAGGCGGTTTCATGCTCGGGGCCGACGAAGCATTCCTCGTCCACGAACTGCGCCGGTAGATCGTTGGAGAACTCCCATTCGGCAGTGGCACTACGCATCTTCTCCGGGAACTCGAAGCCCCCGCGCTCGCTGAGTCGGGTTAATCCCTCGAGGGCCCAGTTGAGGATGCCGGCGCCTTCGGTCTTGATCAATTCCTTGATCTGCGGATCGCGTTCACCCTTGAGAGCAGGAAACGGAAGGATATGAACCCGCCGGAAGATCCCGCCCTGTGCGCTGGCAATGCGCGGGGCTTCGTTCATTGCCCACATAATCTTTGCTATCGGGCGGTAACGTTCGGCGGCCTTATACTTCCGGTCGATGTTTAGCGGTTCGCCGGAAATCAGCGCGTCGATAACGTGCGTGCTCTTGAGGAAGGACGCGGGTTGCTCGGTGCTGGTGAGTAGCGTTTTCCCCGGGATGCCCTCCAGGGCAAACGATGAGTTTTCTATCTCGGCCAGTCCCAACGTGCCGGCACGAGGTCCGAGCATCGCCTGGAAGCCCTCTATAACCGTGCTCTTGCCGCTTCCTTGTGGCCCCTTCAGCCATAGGGCTGTTTCTAGGGATGTGTCCGTAGTCAGACAGTAGCCCGCAAACTCCTGTAGGAATAGCACCGCATCCGGCACCACCTGATTCAGCACGGCGAGGAACACGTCGGCCGTCGCTGTGGGTTCGTAATCGTAGGTTAAAGCCCCGGTCGCATAGTCCTCGGGGCTATGATCCCGTAGAATCCTTTTCTCTATTTCAAGCGTCCCGTTCTGACAAACTAGAATCCCCGGGTTCGCGTCCCATATATCGCGCTTCGTGTAAGTCGTGGCTCTGGCGAGCTTGAGGACGCTGCCCATCAAGTGCCCCGTAACCTTCACGCCCTCGTCACGAGAGCCCTCTAAAACGTCTATCACCTGGCTCTCGATAACCCCGTCGTCTTCACGCTCCCAAAACCCCGCCCGATAAGCCCACCAATCATCACCGGAGCGGACATGATGCGGGTAGCGTTCCATCCAGCGGTCCCGGAGCTCATCATGTCCGAGGCCCCCATCCGACTTGCTGGGCTTGGTCTTGATGCGGTCCTCCCACATCTGTCGAGCGGACTTTTCGCTCATGGCAGCGGCAACTTCTGGAATCGAGACCAGGCGAGATCCGTTTCCTGCTTGCGCTCCGCCTCGGGCTGTACGTGCTCGAGCTCGGGTAGGATCAGATACTTGAACAGCCGCCGGCGCTTGATCTCGCGCCTCTCCTTCTCCTTAGTCTCGCGGATCTTGGCTTGCCGGTCCTGCTTGCGATACCACGACTCCGGGCGCTCCGGCAGATCTACGTTGAAGCGGTCTCCGAGCCAGGCGCACGCCATAGCGGGAGGCATATCGTTGAACTTCGCGGCGAGGGTTATAACGTCCCCGCCTTCCATGCAGGCGAAGCAATGCCAGAGAGTTTCACCCGCGCTGAAGGCCCCTGAGGTGCCGCCGTTGTGACACAGAGGACACTCCCCTCGCCATCGTCCCCCGGTCCTGTGCCACTCGACGCCGAGCTCTGGCTGAAGTATCGGGATCGTGACGGCTTCCTTGACTAGATCAAAGCGGCGGCGCTGGAGGGCTGAAGTGGTATTAACAATTACCATCATGACATCTCCAACGGTAGGACTTCTTGAGCGAGGCGTTTGGCGGCTATCTCGCAATACTTCTCTTCTATCTCTATGCCTATGGCTTTACGGTTAAGGTTCTTGGCGGCGAGTAAAGTGGTTCCTACACCCATAAACGGATCCAATATGGTTTGGCCGGAGAGAGAGATGTTATTGAGCAGTGTTTGCCAAGTGCGCGGCGGCTTTGGGCATGGGTGGCCTAGCCGCGGAGGAGGTTCAACAAGGCGGTAAGAACACGGAACTCCCATGACTCGCTTTGATGCATTCTTGCCGTAATAGAGAATTGGCTGAGCATCAGTATTGCCAAAGGTTTGGAGGCCCACCGCTGCCGGCTGATAAAAAACACCAAAGCTTTGCGCCGCTGGATATAAATCTAGGCAACGATTGCCTGGCGTAAGGACAACCGCTGTGGCAGTCTTGCGCAAGGACTGAATAACTGGCACCACAACACCTTCGACGTACACGCGGTCGTCTATAAATCCACCGGCATAATCACCTTTGCCTCTCGCTACGCCACCACTACGGCCACCCTCAATGCCATAGGGCGGGTCGGTAAGCACAACGTCAACGGGCCCAATCTCAGAAAGTACCTCCCGACAATCCCCATGAAATATCGTACAAGAATCGTCCTGGTAGTAAGGCTTTGGCAAACTCATGCTACCTCCAAAGATTTTGCAACCTTGTTTCGATTCTGCCACCACCAGAGCTCTACCGCCGCCCTGGCCGCTTTTACGTCACCAGCATGGTCGTTGTAGAACCTCGCGTACCATTGGCCCGGAGCGTCCTTTTTGATCCTGACCACGATCCGCTTGTTGACCTCGTAACCGTGCTCACGGAGCAGGAGGGCATAGAGCGCCGTCTGTAAGCCGTACTCCCGGCACAGTTGCGCCGAAGTCTTATAGTCCACCACCGCATACGATTCGTCGTGTAAGCGGCAATAGAGATCAAGTGTCCCGCCGACTCTCTCCCGCTCACTAACTAGGCTCAATTCGGTTTTTATCGGCTTGGCAACATGGGCGGCGAGGAAGGATCGAATAGCAAGAGCGTAGAGTTCCAAGTCTGCCGGAACGTTCTCCGCTCCGGGCCGAGGCTCCCACGCGAGTCTATTTGCTAGCGCGTGAACTTGTGTCCCTATCAATGTGGCGGTATTACGTACTCGGTCGGCTTCTGTGCGTCCTACCTTGTGGCGCCATGCCTCGAGGTGCCTTTTCTCGATAATCTGAAGCACTTCCGTGACCGATGGGACGGCGAACCCCTGGCCCTGGTACAGCCGAGGCCCGCCGCCCGATTTGTGAAGCTTTACCAACGCTTAGACTTCGAGCTCCGCGAAATCTTCATCGTTGGCGGCCTGCGCTGCAGCCTTGGTGGCCTCCTCATCAGAGTTATCCGCTTGAGCCTCAGCAGCAGCCTTACTCCGGCCCTTTTTGTTCGTCTTGGGCCTCACCTTTTCTATTCCGTTGCGGTGAATACCGGCTTTATCATCGAAGTAGCTATCCACGTCCAGCATGGCCTCTAGGCCGACAAGTGGATCGGTGTCATAATCCCAATCGTCGCCTACGAGCTTCCAAAAGCCCTTTTGGTTAAAGCCGGAACGCTCCCCGGTGGCGAGGGAGGTATGGCACGCAACCTCTATAACCCCGGTAAAGTCCGTTTCATATTCCACGTCCGGGTCCAAGTCCTCTTCAGAGGCCAGAACCTCGAAAATCCAGGCCAGTTTTTCGGTTGGCCCGGTCTTGTATTCCTTCGTGTATTGCTTTACTTCCTTGAGCCTCCCGAGGTAACGCTCCTCGAGCAAGATCGGTTCCTGCTTTAGTTCACTATCGTTCATCTTCGGCATTCGTTCCTCTTTCTTCGTTCTTCGTTAGGCTGTCTGTCCGTGTGTCGAGCGTCTACATAGCAACCTCCTCCGGTATCGGACTTGGCACGGCCAACCACGAGGGACAATCAGGGTCCGGCGGTGGTGCAGGAAGTTCTCCGGTAAGGTGCTCGACCCGAACCCCGAGCAGTTCGGCTAGGGCGTCTGCAGTCTCGTCGCGCACGGCGGTCCCGCGGTACTCAGCGTTCCAGATTTCGGGGTACGGCACGTCGGTCTGTTTATGGATCATGCGTAGGCTCACGCTGCGCTCTTCGCGGATTCGCTTTAGTTCGGGTATTAGGATCATGTAGTGTCCTCCTTCTCGTCCACGAGCACCCATCCGTCTTCACAGTGGCGCCACTTTTGCCCTACGAGGTCCTCCATACTTCTAGGACGCTCCTCACGATCTATCGTGTAACCCATCTTCAACAGAAGCATCTCCCCCTCTGAAAGCGTGGTTTTTTGCGTCACGACTTCCTCCATTTCTTCGCCTGGGGGCAAGTCACGCTGCGCCCCTACGATTAAGTGTTTTCATACGTTCGTAGTACTGGTGCTGACGGGTTTCATACTCTGCGTCATGTGTTCCACCGTGTTTCTGACCTTGATAGTCGAGCCCCAGGAGCAATTTCTCGCGGACCCGTTGAACCCGACAGTAAGGCTCTATCGCGGTGAGAAACCTTGCAGCCTGTCGAGTAGAAATCACCCATGCCCAGGCATCCTTGCATTCGGACCGCGTGGTGCGTTCCTTGAAGTATCCACCCCACCACCGATGGAACGGCTCCAGCATATCTTTATCCGTACTCACGATCTGTACGATGAGCGCACCCCAGTTGCGATGCGTCCGCGAATTAATCCTTACCGAGCCTTCTCCCTCCATGATGCCAGCGCACCAAGCAAGATCCGTAGCTGGCAAGTCTGTGGGAGCAGGATGTAGAGGCGCGTGAGAAATCGGTTTGCCGTGCTTCCGCCACCTTTGGTAGTGCATCTGGCACCATCCACGCCCATAGGGGCGACGTTCACACCCCCATTCCTTGCACCTAGCGTTCTCGGAATATGCTTGCACCGTTCGCACGCGTTCGACCATCGTCATCCCTTCTTGCGCCACTCTCCGCTGTGCTGGCACGTAGCGAAATGTGAAACGTAGAGTGGGCTTGTACCGTGGAAGGGACTCCCTTCTCCGGGGTGCGTGTACACCGCCGTTAGAACAATCTCCTCACGCACCAACGGACCGCGCCCGTACACCGCATGCCGGCGCTCCTCGAGGCGGATATTGCCGTCCGCGACCGGCTCTGAGTCGACTGGTATAGGCTTCCCCTTTTCGGTCGTGGCCCAGATAATTTCTGCGTCACAGCATCGGCAGCGGGTGCTCATACGGCCTGCCACAGCATTCGTTGATAAGGTTCGCTCTTGTCTACTCGGGGGCGTGAAATGCTAGCCTCAGACCACGACCGTGCCTTTCGCTCTCCAATCACCCTCCAACCTGCCGCTCTAAGAGAGGAACCGCTTTCATCTGAACGCGTGTAGGTAATGAGCTTGCGATACCCAAGAGCCTTAGCAGCTCTCCAGGCCGCGCCGTAGAGCATTGAACATGCGTTCTTAGAACCGTCTGTACAGCACCTAGTAACTTCTGCCGTGTAGCCGTCATCGTAATGGCGAGCCACCGGACGGCCAACCATAATTACTCCTACGACCTCCGAACCGTTATTAAGAGCGCAGCCAAACAGCCAGCCTATCGGCGGATTGTGGTGCCGATGGTGCCTGTGGATATACTCGACAGCTTCAGCAAATCGGATCGGTTGGAGCTCCAGCGTGCCGGTCACAACCCCGGACCTCCCGTACTAGGCAGCTTCGGCGCCTCTGTAGTTGGCGTAGTTACCTGCTCAACCTCTACCTCGGCCACGCCGTCAACCCCGAGCACCTTTGCCGCTCCAGCAGAGAGGTCAAGATCGCGCCCGGGTGTAAAAGGGCCACGATCTGCCACCGTAACGGCGACCCCCCGGCCCTCATGCTTGACCAGTAGTCGAGTGCCGCAGGGAAGCGTTTTGTGGGCCGCTGTAAGACCGCTAGGGTCGTAGGGGGTGCCGGAGCAAGCTGTGGGGTTGCCTTTCAGC
>Ga0190275_10000944_pt1 | contig 22695 bp, 21 predicted proteins | sample Popmic550T_FD_133745 | JGI IMG/M metagenome (GOLD analysis project Ga0190275, IMG submission 133745) | Populus adjacent soil microbial communities from riparian zone of Yellowstone River, Montana, USA - 550 T | ecosystem: Environmental > Terrestrial > Soil > Riparian zone > Trees stand | place...
CGGTCGTTATCAACGTTGAAGGCGGTTCGTGTGCGCCGGAAGGCGGTCGTTATCACGGGTCAAGGTGGTTCGTAATGAGCCTGATGGCGGTCGTTATCAAGGTGGCGGCGGTTCGTGTGCGCCGGAAGGCGGTCGTTATCAAGGGTGAAGGTGATTCGTGAGGAGCTTGAAGGCGGTCGTCATCAAGGGTGAAGGCGGTTCGTGTGCGCCTGAAGGCGGTCGTTATCAAGGGTCAAGGTGATTCGTAATGAGCTTGATGGCGGTCGTTATCAGGGTGAAGGCGGTTCGTGATGAGCGCGAAGGTGGCCGTCATCAACGATGAAGGCGGTTCGTGATGAGCGCGAAGGCGGCCGTCATCAACGATGAAGGCGCCCGCTCGGCGCAGTGGTCGCACTCACCGCGTTCCCGATGAATCCGACCGGCTCGGCGCCATGCCTTCCTCCCCTCGCCACCACCCATCCCAATCCCAGCAACGTCACCAGCGAGATGGCGGCGCAGGCGGGGATGAGGGGGTTGCGGTAGTGCATTTCGAGGGTGTGGTGGCCGGGGGGGATCTCGACGCCCTGGTAGCCGATGTTGGTGACGCGGGAGGGGCGTTCGATGCCGTCGACGGTGATGCGCCAGTATTTGTGCGGGGTGACGCTCATCACCAGGAATGCGCGGCCCGTGGCTTCGACCTCGAGGCGCGCGCCGTTGAACCATTCCTTTCTGGCGCGGACGACGCCGGGAGCGGGGCGGAATGCGGGCTCGTGGATGAAGGCGGCGTTGCGGGTGAGGCCTCCGCGGCGGATGGCGGCGACGAAGTCGTCCTTGTCGCGGATCGTCACGAGCTCGGAGGCGAAGTAGTAGCGGGGATGGTCGCGGCCGGCGAGGAACTGCACCGGCTCGATGTTGCGGTTCCAGCCGCCGGCCATCGCCAGCGCCTCTTCGCGTTTGCGGTAGACGCCGATGTAGCGGACATTCGACATGGTAGCGATCGTCTCCAGCCAGTCGTTCGGTCCGTTCTTCGAGAGCGCCGACACCGCCGCGCTGAAGTCGTGCTCGGCCTGGAGGTCGGTCATGTCGAAGTCGCTGTCGACGACGGTGCGCAGCCGCCAGTTGCCCGGCGTCATCGGCGGCAGGGTGTTGCGGATGGCCCACCAGTAGACCGCGTCGACGCCGAAGTAGCGCTGGGCGACCGCGTTGCGTTTGTCCCAGTCGGCGAGGTTCATGATCCGGTAATCGTCGCGATCCGGTGCGAAGCGCCGCACGGTCGGCGGCTCCTCGTAGTACGACGGCGAGGTCCGCGGCGCGATCTGCGGCGCCTGCGCCGCGAGGTCGAACAGGACGAAGGCGCCGAAGAGCGCCAGCCACGCCGTCCGCCGCGGGTCGAGGACGTTCCGGAAGAGGAGGAAGAGGAAGAGAGCGCGCAGGCCGGCGATGACGAACTCGCGGCGGTAGAGCGCGGTCATGGCGGCGATCGGACGGCCGGGAGCGATGCCGAAGATCTGCCGGAAGAGCGGCTGGGCGCTCTGCATCGCCGACACCGCGGCGGCGAGGAAGGCGGCGGCGATGACGGCGAGCGTGATCCGGAGCGCGACCTTCCGGAGACGCTCGTCGCCTGCCAGCAGGCGGTCGAGCGCCTGCGAGCCGAAGACGACCAGCGTGAAGACGCCCATGATCAGGAACTTCTCGGGAAAGCGGGCCAGGCTTCCGGCGCCGCTTTCGTAGAGCAGTTGCAGCAGTGGCGTGTTGTCGCCGGCGGAGACGAGCGCCGCCAGCGCCGCGATGACGGCGACCAGCCCCGCGCCGCGCATCCGCGCCAGCACGCCGGCCAGAGCCAGGACCGCTGCCGCCAGTCCGGAGTAGATGCTGAAGAAGAACGCCGTGTTGCGGAGGGGATAGAGCCGCGAGGCCCAGAAAACCGGCGTCCCTTCGACGTCCATCCGGCCGAGGATGTTCGGGAAGATCACCTCCGCGAAGCGGAGCGGCGGCGTGCTGAACGAGCGCACCTGGATGAAGTCCATCCCCCGACCGCGGATCGAGTCGCCGACGTGGTCGAATGCCGGAACGGTCTGCACGGCCGACACGAGCAGCGCCACCAGCGAGATCAGCGCGATCGCGCCGAGATGTTTCGGCGCGGTGCGCCAGCCGCCGTCGCGGGAGGCGCGGTAGAGGGCGTAGAAGCCGAGCAGCAGTCCGGCCTGAAACGCCGTCACCGGCTCGCCGATGACGAGTTGAATGCCGAGGAAGAACGAGGCCAGGGCGAAGTCGCGCGGCGCGCGGCGGAGGAGGAAGCGCCGCGCGTAGAGACAGGTGAGCGGGAACCAGGCGATGCTGAAGAGGAACGGGAAGAGGTTCAGCAGCGCCACCATCAGGCCGCCGACGCCGAACGAGACCGCGCCGAAGCAGGCCGCGGGACGGCCGAGGTCCATCGAGCGGAGCAGCGCGTACATCGCGAACGACGCGATGTAGAGGTGCAGGATCGCCATCAGGTGGAAGCCGGTGTGGTAGTCCGGCAGGAGGATCAGCCACGTCAGCGGATAGAAGACCTGGTACGCCGGGTTGGCGGCTGCCGGCTGTCCGGCGGAGATGTACGGGTTCCAGTACGGGAACTCGCCGCTGAGGACGATGTTCCGCAGCATCTGCTGGTGCGGGTAGTGGTAGAGGGAGACGTCGCGCGTGTAGAGGCTGGCGAAGCCGAAGACGACGTCGCCGAACAGGATCGTCGGGACGAGGGCGACGATCGCCAGCGCGAGCAGCCGGTGGCTCCGTTCGGGGGTCATGCCGCCTCCTCGCCGGTCGCCGCCGGAGCCTCGGCCGCCGCGGCAGGGCCGCGCCGTGCGAAGAGGAGCAGCGCGAGCAGCGTGGCGATGGTGACGGCTCCTCCGGCGGCGACGAGCGGGTTCCGGTAGCGCATCTCGACGAGATGCCGTCCCGGCGGGACGACGATTCCCTGGTATCCGATGTTGGTCACGACCGCCGGCGCCTCGGCGCCGTCGATGGTGATGCGCCAGTGTTTGTGCGGCGTCACGCTCATGACCAGGAAGGCGCGCCCCGTGGCCTCGACGTCGAGCCGGGCGCCGTTGTGCCATTCGGCGGTCCGGTGGACGACGCCGCGCGCGGGCGTGAACGGCTCGGCGTCGATGAAGGCGACCTGCCGGCTGAACCGGCGGACGGCGAGCTGACGGACGAAGTCGTCCACGTCGCGCGCGCGGGCGATCTCCGAGGCGAAGTAGTAGCGGGGGTGATGGAGTCCTTCGATGAAGCGCACCGGCCGGATGTTCCGCACGTCGCCCCGCGCCTCGGCGAACGCGCGCGCAGGGTTGCGGTAGATGCCGATGTACCAGACGTTCGACATCGGGGCGAGGATGTTGATCCAGTCGCGGCGGTTCTTTTCCGACAGCTCCCACGCGGCCTTGTTGAAGTCGTTCGCCGGCAGGAGGCCGGTCAGGTCGTAGTCGCCGTCGATGGCGGTGCGGAGGCCGTACGCCGCCGGGGTGATGGGGGTGAGAATGTTCCGGGTGATCCAGTGCTCCTGCTGCCCCTCCCTCGGCGCGCGGTAGAGCCGTCCTTCGCGCGACCCGATCGCGCCGAGGGTCGTGTTGAAGATGCGATACTCCCGCCGGTTCGGCGGCAGCTCGTCGGCGACCGGGAGAGGGCCGCGATAGAAGTCGATGCCGATCCGCGGCGCGACGTCGTTGACGACCGGGGCGAGGTCGAGACAGACGAATGCTCCGGCCAGCACGAGCCACAGGGGCCGCCGCGCGCGGTGGACGTTACGCAGGAGCAGGAGGAGCAGGACTCCGCGGGCGACGGCGACGAGCCACGCGGTTTGCGCGACCGGCAGGAGGCGGGCGACGGAGTCTTCGGGCAGCACGCGCCACACGCGCCGGAAGACCGTTTCGTACGCGGGACTGAAGCCGATGCCCGCGGCGATGACGGCGAACAGCGTCACGGCGGCGGCGCAGCCGAGGGCGATCTTCCGGAGACGCTCGTCACCCGCGAGGAGGCGGTCGAGAGAGTGGGCGCCGAAGACGATCAGGGCGAAGACGCCCATGAGGATGAACTTCTCGAAGTAGCGGAAGGAACGGGCGATGCCGCTGTCGTAGAGGAGGCGCAGCAACGGCGTGTGGTCGCCCGCTGCGAGGATGACGGAGATGAAGAGGATCAGCAGGACGAGCCACGTTCCCCGCAGCCGCGCCAGCAGTCCCGCCACCGCGGCGACGGCGATGAGCAGGCCCGGATAGATGCTGTAGTAGAACGGCCGGCTCCAGTCGTAGAAGCCGAGGCCCCAGTAGTCTTTGCGGCTCGCCGCTCCGCCGACGCCGAAGAGGTTGGGGTAGAACAGCTCGCCGAGCCGTCCGAACGGCATGCTCCAGAGCCGTACGGTCTGGTACTCGAGGCCGCGGCTGCGGGTGGAGTCGCCGAAGTGGTCGAGCGTCGGCAGGACCTGCACGCCGGCGATCAGGAGGGCGACGATCGAGATGGCGCCGATGGCCGCCACGCGCCGCGCAACAGTCCCCGCGCCGCCTCGGTCCCGCACGCCCCGGTAGATGGCGTAGAGCCCGAGCAGGACGCCGCTCTGGAAGGCGGTGGTCGGCTCGCCGACGAGCAGTTGCAGGCCGAGAAAGACGGCCGCCCAGGCAAAGTCGCGGCGCGCGCCGTGGAGGAGGTAGCGGCGGGTGTAGAGGCAGAGGAGCGGCAGCCAGGCGACGCTGAACAGCAGCGGGAAGAGGTTGAGGGTGGAGGCGAGGAAGCCGCCGAGCTCGAAGGCGAGCGCGCCGAAGCAGGAGGCGGGACGGCCCATGCCGAGCGACCGGAGGAACGCGTACATCGCGAACCCGGCCAGCAACACGTGCAGCAGAGGCAGGAGGTGGAAGACGTAGTCGTAGTTCGGGAGGAGGACGAGCCAGGTCGGAGGGTAGAAGAGCTCGTGCTCGGGGTTGGCGGCCATCGGCTGGCCGGCGCCGAAGTAGGGGTTCCAGTACGGCAGTTCGCCGGAGAGGATGATGTCGCGCAGGATCTTTTTGGCCGGGTAGTAGTACATCCGGACGTCGCGGACGAAGAAGCCCCGGATGCCGAGGAGGACGTCGGCGAATACCGCGGCAGGGACGAGGCCGACGATCGCCAGGGCGAGGAGGTCGGAACGGCGTGCGTCGGTCACTGCGAGGATTCTAAGAGGAAGAGCATGTCATCCCGAGCGTCGAGCGAGGGATCTGGGCGGGTGGGGACACGCTGGGCCTCCCCTCCCACCCAGGTCCCTCGCTCGACGCTCGGGATGACAACATGTTTTTCGCTATGCGCCGGCCGCTGAGTGGGCCGTGGTGTGCGATACGCGGTCGCGGAAGATCGGATGGCTCCAGATCTTCTTTTTGTGCAGCTTGTAGAGAACCATGGTCTTGAGGATGGCCAGGCCGTAGCGGGAGCCTTTCCAGAAGCCGACCTGGGAGGCTTCGTCGAAGTAGCGGGTCTGGATGGGGACTTCGCGGATGCGCAGGCCTTTGGCGACGCCCTGGGCGATGATCTCGGTGTCGAAGACGAAGTCGTCGGAGTTGGCTTCGAAGTTGACGGTCTCGAGGAAGCGTTTGGAGTAGGCGCGGAAGCCGGAGTGGTATTCGGAGAGGTAGACGTAGAAGGTGGCGTTTTCGACCATGGTCAGGAAGAGGTTGGCGAAGTATTTCCACTTCGGCATGCCTCCTTCGATGGGACGCCCGCCGAGCATGCGGGAGCCGAAGACGGCGTCGCATTCGCCGCGCAGCAGCGGTTTGACGAGCTCGGGGATGATTTTGGGGTCGTACTGGTGGTCGGGGTGGACCATGACCATGATCTCGCCGCCCATTTCGTCGATGGCGGTGCGGTAGCAGGTTTTCTGGTTGCCGCCGTAGCCGCGGTTTTTCTGGTGGACGACGGTTTTGATGCCGAGCTCGCGGGAGATTTCGACGGTGCGGTCGCGCGAGCGGTCGTCGACGAGGAGGATTTCGTCAACCCAGTCCTGGGGGATGTCGTCGTACGTCGCCCGAAGCGTGCGCTCGGCGTTGTAGGCGGGTAGGACGGCGATGACTTTCTTCTCGTGGAGGGCCATGGCAGCAGCGCCCGGAGGATAGCACGGCCTTCCGGGCTTGATCTGGAGGCGCTTTCCGCCCTCCGCCCGGGGACGACGGGAGGCCTCCGGCGGGCGGGCCCGGCCCGCAGCGTTTGTTGCCTTAGGCTGAACGCACGCTTCCACTCTGAACGCGATTCACGCGAAAACAAACGCCGCGGGCCGGGCCCGCCCGCCGGAGGCCCCTCGTCGTCTCCCCGAGTGGAAGGGCGGAAAGCGCCTCCAGATCAGGGCCGGACGGCCGCGGCTTCCTGCAGCGCACGGCTGGCTTCTTCCGGGCGGCCGACGCGGTCCATGTAGATCGCCTCATCGCGGAGCAGGCCGGTGAGATCGCGGGCGGTGGCGGAGCGCAGCTCGCCGCGCTCGTGGCGGAGGATCAGGTCGGTCGAGAACGGGTCGTACTTCGGGTTCAGGCCGCACCAGGCGTAGAAGCCGGACATCGCCAGAAAGTAAATGCTCACCACGGCGACGCACCAGGCGCCGAGACGGCGGGCGAGCACGATGAGGGCGGCGGAGACGACGGTGATGACCAGCATCGTCAGGAGGACGCCGCGGTGCAGCTCGGGCGGGGTGAAACCGAGGAACGAGCGCCAGATCGGGTCGGAGAGGCCGCGGAGGAAGGCTTCATAAAGCTCGGAGGGAAGCTGGAAACGATTCAGGTTGAGCTGCGTGGAAGCGATGAAGAGGCCCATCGTCCAGAGCGTCGTGGCGGCGATCGCCAGCGTGGAGAGCCAGCGCGGGAGGCGGTCGATCAGCGCGGCCAGGCCGAGGACGAAAAAGAGCGTGCAGGCGTCGAAACGCCGCTGCCCGAAGGAGGCGCCGCCCCAGAACCAGCGCTCCAGGATGCCGAGGAGGAGCCACTGCGAGACGAACGTCGCCGTTCCGGCGAGCGCCAGACCTTTATCGCGCTTCGCCAGGAAGAACAGGCCGGCGAGGGCGAGGACGAGGAGCGGCGTCCACGGGACGAGGCCGTGGTACCAGGAGAAGAGCGTCTCCACGAGGCGTACGCGCGAGAACATCTGCCACGAGTGCGCCTGGCCGCCGATGTTCACGAACACCAGCGGGCCGCCCCATAACACCTGACTGACGATGAGCTGCGGCAGGGCGGCGATCAGCGCTCCGGCGAAGAGAAAGTGCGCGCGGCGGAGGATCGGAACCGCGGGAGCGATGAAGAGCGGGATCAGGGCGACGGTGATGTTCTGCGGGCGGACGGCGCACGCGAAACCGATCGCCAGGCCGATGGCCAGGACGCGGACTTCCGTCACCTCCTCGCGCAGGCGGAGCGAGAGGAGCACGATCCCGGTGCAGACGGCGGCGCTGATCGCGTGCGACATGCTGGCGTGGCGGGTCGAGTAGAACGCCAGCGGGGAGCCGAACCAGATGGCGATCGTCGCCGCGAGGGCGATCCGGTCGCCGTAGTACTTCCGCGTCAGCGCGAACGCCGCCAGCAGCACATACAGCCCGCAGAGCGCGGAGGTGAAGGCGGCCGCGGTGATGTAGGGATTCGAAAAGCCGTTGGCCGGCTCTCCGGTCGCCCGCGCCAGCAGGTCGGCGGCGATGAAGGCCGGATACCACGCCAGCGACGCGCCGGCGGTCCAGTGGTTGCTGAGGTGCCGGGTCTCGGTGATGTCCTTGAACAGCAGCCCCTCGGGGCGGACGAGGCGCATCTGCGCCCATTCATCGATGAACAGGAGGTCGCGGTCGAAGTAGGTGGAGGGGAGGTAGGCGAAGTAGCCGACGCCGTCCGGACGGGTGAGGCCGGGGGTCAGCCAGAGGAGGACGGAGACGAGCCAGACGACAACGATGACCGCAGCTTCTCGGACTGGGGCACGCCCGCTTCCTCGCATGCGCGTGCGATGGTCTCATAAGCTTCCTCGCGGCGCCCGTCGCGGAGCATCTGCAGGACGCCGCGGGCGATGATGCCGTCGAAGAAGCGCTTGCGGTCGACGTCGGTCGGCAGCACGCTCTTCGCTCCCTCGCGCAGCGACCCGAGGAGCTCGTTGACCTCGGAGTACTCCGGTCCGATGAGCCGCTGCAGGTCTTCCTTGAGCGTCCGCGCGACCGCGGGCGACTTGCCGCCGGTGGAAACGGCGATCTGGATCCCGCCGCTCTCGATGATGGCCGGGACGATGAACTCGCACAACGGCGTGACGTCGACGACGTTGACCGGGATGCGCCGCGCCCGGCAGTCGGCGGCGATCTGTTCGTTGACGCTCTGGACGTCGGTGGAGGCGATGACGATGTTCGCGCCGTCGAGGTCGGAATGGTCGTACATCTTCCGCCGCAGCGTGAGGCACCCTTCCCGCGCCCACCCTTCGATCTCCTCGGTGAACTCGGGCGCCACAACCGTGACCCGCGCGCCGTACTTCATCATCGTCTCCGCCTTCCGCGCGCAGACGTTCCCCCCGCCGATGATCGCCACGGCGCGGTTCTCGATGTCGAGGTAGATGGGGTAGTAGGGATATTTCTTCGTCACGCGTCGACCGCGACTTCGTCAGTAAATCGGGTACCGGTCGCACAACTCCTTGACGCCTGCTTTCACCTCGGCGGTGACGGCGGCGTCGCCGCGGGAGTCGAGGACGCGGGCGATGAGGGAGGCGATGGTCTTCATGTCCGCCTCGCCGAGGCCGCGGGTGGTGACGGCGGGCGTGCCGATGCGGATGCCGGAGCCGATCATCGGCTTGTTCTGATCGAAGGGAATGGTGTTCTTGTTCGTGGTGATGTTCGCGTCTTCGAGGATCTGCTGCCCTTCCTTGCCGGTGATCCCCTTCGAGAAGACGTCGGCCATGAAGAGGTGGTTGTCGGTGCCGCCGGAGACGATGCGGAAGCCGGTCTCCTTGACCGAGCTGGCGAGCATGCGGGCGTTGCTGACCACCTGCCGCTGGTACTCCTTGAAGGCGGGGGAGAGCGCTTCCCGGAACGCCACCGCCTTGCCGGCGATGATGTGCACGAGCGGCCCTCCCTGGATGCCGGGGAAGACCGAGCGGTCGAGGTCTTTCGCGTACTTTTCTTTGCACAAAATCAGACCGGAGCGCGGCCCGCGCAGGGTCTTGTGGGTGGTGGTGGTGACGAAGTCGGCGTACGGGACCGGCGAGGGATGGTGGCCGGTGACGACGAGGCCTGCGATGTGGGCGATGTCGGCCATCATCAGCGCGCCGACGCTGTCGGCGATGTCGCGGATGCGCTTGAAGTCGATCACCCGCGAGTAGGCGGAGGCGCCGCAGATGATCATTCGCGGCTTCGACTCCTCGGCGATGCGCTGCATGGCGTCGTAGTCGATCAGCTCATCGTCCTTCCGGACGCCGTAGGCGACGACGTTGAAATCGCGGCCGCTGTAGGAGAGGGGATGGCCGTGGGTGAGGTGGCCGCCGTGGGAGAGGTCCATCCCCATGATCGTGTCGCCCGGCTTGAGCATCGCGAAGTAGACGCCCATGTTGGCCTGCGAGCCGGAGTGCGGCTGGACGTTGGCGTGCTCGGCGCCGAAGAGCTCTTTGGCGCGCGCGATGGCGATGTTCTCGACGATGTCGGTGGGGCCGCAGCCGCCGTAGTAGCGCTTCCCCGGGTAGCCCTCGGCGTATTTGTTGGTGAAGACCGAGCCCATGGCGGTGAGCACCGCGTGCGAGACGTGGTTCTCCGAGGCGATCAGCTCCAGGGTGTCGTTCTGGCGCCGGGTCTCCAGCCCGATCGCGTCCGCGATCTCCGGATCGGTGGCGGGCAGGCCGCGGTGCAGAAAGTCGTATCCGGTGGCTGCGAGCTGCTCTTCGTTGATCGTCGTCATGGTCCGGCGATCTTATCGAAAAACGCGATGGCCGCGCCCGCGAGGTAAAGCGAGCCGGTCACGACGATCGCACGCTCCGGCGCGTCCATCGCGGTCCGGAACGCGTCGTCCGGATCGGCGATCGGAATCGCACCGCCAAACTCATCCGCCTTCATCGAGCGCGGCGGATACGGCTCCGTGGCGATGACGCGGTCGAAGAGGGGGAAGAGGCGATCGACGACCGGCTGTACGTCCTTGTCGCGCATCATCCCGAAGACGAGGAGGCGCGGACGGGGAACGTGCTCGTCGAAATAGGGGGCGGTGAGGTTGACGGCGTGGAGGTTGTGGCCGCCGTCGATCCAGATCTCTTTGCCGGCTGCCACGATGCGCTCGAGGCGGCCGCGCCAGCGGGTGTTTTTGACGCCGCGCGCGATTGCTGCTTCGTCGATGCCTAGCTCGCGCGCCGTCCGCACGGCGAGTGCCGCGTTGCGGCGCTGGAACGGTCCGGGGAGCGGCGTGTCGTGTTCTTGAGTGACGTGGACGAAGCGGTTCCCGAACTTCGCGGCGCGTTTGCGGAGGACTTCCAGCACGGCCGGATCGTCGTTCGAGGTCAGCACCACCGTGTCGCGGTGGATGACCCCGGCCTTCTCCCGGGCGATCTTGCGGAGCGTGTTGCCGAGGAACTCGGTGTGGTCGGAGCCGATGGGCGTGATCGCCGCCGCCAGCGGCTTGACGACGTTCGTCGCGTCGAGCCGCCCCCCCATCCCGACCTCCAGCACCACCATGTCGCACTCCGCCCGGGCAACGGCGACGAAGGCGATCAGCGTCAGCGCCTCGAAGTACGTCGGCAGGATGCCGGCGCGGTCCGCGGCGATCTGCAACTCGCCGATGCACGCCTCGAGCTCCCCCTCGCCGATCATCTCCCCCGCGATCTTCCACCGCTCCCGCAACTCCACCAGATGCGGCGAGGTGTAGAAGCCGGTGCGATACCCGGCCGCGTCGAAGATCGAAGCCAGCGTCGCCGAGGTCGAGCCCTTGCCGTTCGTCCCGGCGATGATGACCGCGGGATAGCGTTTGTGCGGATTGCCGAGCGCGCGCAAAAGCACGCGCATGCGGGTGAGACCGGGACGGATCCCGGAGCCTTGGAGGGAGTCGAGCCACTCGACGGATGACAGGTCTATTTCCCCGTGAAAATCCGCAGGAACTTCCCGATCGCAGCCTTCATCTCCGAGCGCGGCGTGATCAGGTCGACCATGCCGTGCTCGACGAGGAACTCGCTGCGCTGGAAGCCGTCCGGGAGGGTCTGGCGGATGGTCTGCTCGATCACCCTCGGGCCGGCGAAGCCGATCAGCGCTTTCGGCTCGGCGATGTTGAGGTCTCCCAGCATCGCGTACGACGCCGTGACGCCGCCGGTGGTCGGATCGGTGAGGATGGAGATGTACGGCAGCCCCGCGGCCGCGAGGCGCGCCAGGGCGGCGGAGATCTTGGCCATCTGCATCAGCGAGAGGATGCCTTCCTGCATGCGCGCCCCGCCGGAGCAGGAGACGATCAGCAGCGGCTGTTTCTTCTCCAGGCAACGCTCTGCCGCGATGGTGATCTTCTCGCCGACGACCGACCCCATCGAGCCGCCCATGAAGGCGTACTCCATGGCGCAGATGACGACCGGGATCCCTTCGAGCTTCCCCTCGGCGCAGAGAACGGCGTCGCCGGTTCCGACGCGGTTCTGGTAGACCTTCAGCCGGTCGGCGTAGCGCTTCGTGTCGCGGAAGCCGAGAGGGTCGCCGGAGCGGATGTCGGTGGCGAACTCCTTGTACTTGTCGTCGTCGAAGAGGATCTCGAAGCGCTCGCGCGCCGTGAGACGGAAGTGATAGCCGCACTTCGGGCAGACGTTGAAGTTGGCCTCGACTTCCTTCCGGTAGACGATCTCCTTGCAGTCGTCGCACTTGACCCAGAGTCCCTCCGGAATCGCGACCTGCTTCTCGACCGCCTCTTTCGGCTTTTTCTCCTTACGGAACCACGCCATGGCGCGGACTCTAACGGGCGTACGGCAGGCGGTCAAGAAACGTCTCTATCGCCGGCTCCCTGACGGGCCTACCTTCGAGCTGTTTGAAAGGAGAATGAAACGATGAGACGTGCACAGGCTCTGCTGGCGGCGCTGCTTCTTTTCGTGGCCTCGACGGCCCATGCGAACACTTACGTGAGGTACTACCACTATTACGACGACGCGGCATTCACCGATTACATCGGGACGTCCTACACCAACTGCCTCGGATCCTGCGCCAGCGGCTGCAGCATCACCGGGCCCTACCGCATCTTCGAGAAGGAGGACTGCCAAACCCTCGAGATCATTTATACCGCCTGTCAGCAGTGGACGGGGAGTGGCTGGGTGAATATCAGTTGTCCCTGAGCCCCGGCCATGCCGCGGCGGCCGCGACGTAGAGGCAGGCCAGCGGCGTGAGCAGTACCCGCGGCCCCGACCCGGCGATCCAGACCGTCGGGTCGGGGACGTGGATGTAGAAGAAGAGGGCGGCGCCGGTGGTCAGGACCGCCACGAGCAGCGGCAGCGCGGCCCGCCGGACGTCGCCGAGGACGATCAGGGCGATCGCGGCGAGCCAGGGAAGCCAGTAGACGCCATACGATCCGGCTTTTGCCATTTGCCGCAGCGCGAGCGGGATGACGTCGAGGAAGATCGGCATGGTCGCACCGCCGTAGCCGCCGCTCAGGCCGTTCAGCTTCACGAACGCCACCCAGCCGCCGAGCGTGATCGCCGCCGGCAGGCAGACCTGGATCGCCCGCTTCACATTGCGCTGCACGAGCACGACGGCGATGGCAACGGCGACCACGAACGTGGCTCCCTCCAGCTTCGTCGATGCCGCGCCGGCGAGGGCGATCGAGGCGATGATGCCGCGCGTGCGGGCATCCTGAAAGAAGGTCAGCGCGCAGAGGGCCAAGATCTCAAACAGGAGCAGCGGTGCCTCGCCGGCGCCCCCGGCCGGCGCCTTCGCAACCGTGTAGGTCAACGCCGCCGCCAGGACCACGGCCGTGGCGTCGTCGCCGCTGATCGACCGGACGATCGCGACGATGGCGAGGAGGAAGAGGGCGGTGGCCAGCATCCCCGCCTCGAACGACATCTGGTGCGCCATCGTCTGCATCCAGGAGTAGAGGAGCGGGAGCAGCACCGGATAGTCGCGGTTCATGTAGGCGTGGCTCGGCTCATGGAGCACCGCCAGGGAGACGCCTCCCTCGCGGTAGAAGCGGATCGCTTTCGGCCCCCAGAAGAAGTGGATGTCGCCGGAGCTCATCCGCGCCGTCACGAGGCCGTAGACGAGCAGGACGCCGATCGCGGCGAAGAGGACGAGGAAGATCGTTTTCGGCTTCAGCGGCGAGGGGTACGTTCCTCCGCGCGCGGTACGGACGCCGGCCACGGCGATCGCGGCGAGCGGGAGGAAGACGGAGGTGCGGCTCCAGTCGATCCGGGCGACGGAGAGGAGTCCGAGGACCAGCCCGACGGCCACGATCCCGACGGCGCCGGCGATGGCGATCCGTCCTGCGAGGTCGAGCTTGCGGACATCCTCCAGCCGCCAGACGAAGAGGCCGAACAGCGGCAGGAGGAGGAAGGCGGCGAAGGCGAGGGCGAACGTCATCGCCGCACCTCGTAGATGTGTCCCTCGGGCCACGAGGAGTGGAGCGCGTACGAGGGATGGGAGAGCTCTTCGCGGACGGAGAGCACGTACCGCGGGAGCTCGCCGGTCTTGCCGTCGAGGATCGGCGGGAGCACGCGGTGATGCGGCATCATCCCGGCCGCGCTCAGAAAGTGCGTGACGTCGATGTTGGGAGCGGTCGACGGCTGGAACGCCGTGACGGTCGCGCCGCGCGGCAGCAGCTCGGCCGCCCGCTTCGACAGCAGGATCGCGTCGCGGCTGGCAAACGGCACCGGCCAGACGTGGTCCTGGACCGTCTTCGGCAGCTCGAAGTACGGCCCACCGAGCCAGTGGAAATGCCGCACCAGCGCCACCAGCAGGAGGATGGTCGCGACGATCGCGACGGCGAGGCGGGTGTATTCGCGGGAGATCATGGGACGAATGGGACTGATGGGACCGATAGGACCAATGGGCCGCAGCTCATCGGTCCCATCTGTCCCATTCTCCGGCGACTAAATTTCCCGGAAGATATACGGCCGCAGCACGTCCAGATTCTCTTCGAGCTTGCTCGCGTCGAGGTAGCGCAGCGTCGCCGCCACCGAGGAGAGGAGCGAGTTGCCGTCCTGCGGCGTGTAACAGAAGCCGACCACCTTGCGCGGGCTCGGGACGGTCAGCGTCGACGTCGGCACGACCGTCTGCGAGAGGATGCGGCCGTAGTAGCCGTGGTCGCGTCCGAACGAGAAGATCTGGTTCACGGCGCGCTTGTTCGTGTTGGCGATGCGGGGGTTGTTGCGCAGCGCGGCCTTCACCCCTTCGAGCGTGGTGTCGTGCTTGAGGTCGAGGTCGAACCAGAGCGTGTGCATGTACTGCGTCGGCAGCTTGATCGCCGAGGAGAAGAGATTCAGCTTCTCGCCGAGTGTCTGGAAGACGTGATAGGCGTCGCGGGCGTGATGCGTCCCGAACTCCGGATCGTCGTGCTTCCCCGCCTCCGGCGCGGCGATGAACGACTTCGTGTCGCTGACGTCGTTCGCGCGGCGCATGCAGACGAAGCGGCCGCCGTTGAGGCTCATCTTGCCGTCCTTCGTGCCGAGGGTCTTGAGCAGCACCGAGATGTTGTGCGTATTGCACGACACGACCTGCACGAAACGGTCGTCGGGCGACTGGATCTCGTCGTTGATGCCGAGGGCGTACGGCGTCCCGAAACCGAACTCCGACCCCTGCGCCAGGAAGCCCTTCGGCCCCTTCGACCGGACGTACAGCTTCTGCTTGTTGTCGATCCCGGCCGGAGTACAGTCGACGACCACCGTAGCCCGCTCGATGGCCTCCTCGGTGGTGAACGACACCCGATGCCCGAGCCGCGCAAACTCGTCGCGGGCCCCTTCGTCGGCCACCAGCTTCCCTCCGCGGTTGATCAGATGATCGACCATGGCCCGGTCATTGGCGGCGGGCGTGCGCTTGTGGAACGTGACCTCGTCGATGTTCCACTTTTCCTTGAAATCGGTGTAGAGCCCGATCAAAGGCTCGCCAATCGTGCCCGTGCCGACCACGTGGACGATGTTCTTCTTGGTCATGCTGGAAAAGCTCCTTGCTGCGAATCGCGCGTGAAATCGCGCGGGAGTCTAGCAGAAGCGGTCGGACGCGAATTTGACAGGGGGGTGGAGGGGTTGCAGAGTAATGAGATGGCGAAGAGGCTTGCGACTCCGCTGCGGGATCAGGAGAACGTAAAGGTTCCGGAAGGTTGGACCTCGGCCGACGACATTCGGGATTTCCGTGGTCCATTGCCGGAAGACGATCCGGACATGATCCTGAAGGATGGGCAGTATGTGCCGCGGAACGAGATGGTGCTGTCAGCCGAAGAGCGAGAGGCTGTGCTGACATTGATACAGGAGCTAAAGGCTCTTCCGAAGGGGACGACGCTGACGGCCGACGAAAGGCTCGCGTTCATTCGCAGACTGCCTCGAGGGCTTGATTCCTCATCCGAATGATCGTCGTGGTTGATGCATCAGCGCTCATCGACGACGTCCTCGGCGTCGAAAGCGTCGTTCGTGAGTTGGATCGACATGAACTGCATGCACCGGTGAGCGTCGATGCGGAAGTGACACACGGTCTGCGACGACGATGGCTTGCCGGCAGGATCAGCGGCGAGGAAGGAGTCTTCCTCCTGGATCTCTTCCAGACGATTCCTCTCGTCCGTCATCCCGTGCAGGAACTTGTTGCCCGCATGTGGGCAATCCGCCGGAACATCTCAGCTTACGACGCCGGCTACGTCGCACTCGCCGAATCTCTGAACGTCCCGCTCCTCACCCGCGACGGGCGCCTCGCCCGCTCCTCCGGCCACGCCGCCCGTATCGATTACATCGCATAACGTCTCCCGCGAATTTGACAGAGGGGAGGAGCGGTTGCAGAGTAATGAGATGGCGAAGACGCTGGAGATTACGTCGATCCCGGATGAACTGCACGACGCGCTCGTCGCTCGTGCCGAGAAGGCTGGCGTGTCTGTCTCGGAGCTTGTTGTCCGCGAGCTCGTGAACCAGGACCCGGGGAAGATGTCTCCGGACGAGCTTCAGAAGCGGCTCCGCCAGATTCCTCCGGTCGACTTGGGCGACACGACGATCGTCGATTTGATCAACGAAGGGCGTGAAGAGCGGACGGACCAGATTCTCGGAAGCATAGAAACGCCCGAGCGAACTCCCGAGGAACGGGAAGCGGTGAGGCAGGTTCTCCGGGATGTGCAGGCGTTGCCGGAGGGGGCGACGAACAAGGAGATATTCGAAATCCTGCTCCGGCTGCCCAGGCGGCCACCCGACTGGACGTCGGCGGACGTGATCCGCGAATACCGTGGACCATTATCGATAGACGATTCTGAGCTTCGAGGCAATGGTCGTCGTTGACGCATCGGCAATCGTCGACGCGCTACTGGGTGTCAGTGAGGTAGGAATGCGCCTGGCCGAGGCCGACCTGCACGCGCCGGTTTCGGTCGACGCGGAGGTGCTGCATGCTCTTCGGCGCAAGCTGATTGCGAAACTCGTGAATGTTGAGGATGCAGCGACGGCAGTTGTTGTGTTTCAAACGCTTCACATCACCCGTCATCCTGTCGCGCGTCTCGTGAATCGCATGTGGGCGATTCGGCAAAACATTTCGGCTTACGATGCCGGCTACGTCGCACTCGCCGAATCTCTGAACGTCCCGCTCCTCACCCGCGACGGGCGCCTCGCCCGCTCCTCCGGCCACGCCGCCCGTATCGATTACATCGCGTAGAATCCCCCGCCCATGGCCACGAAGCCGCAGAGCGGCGAGAAGTTGATTGCTTCGAACAAGAAGGCGCTGCACGACTACTTCATCCTGCAGAAGATGGAGGCGGGGCTGGTGCTGACCGGGACGGAGCTCAAGTCGTTGCGGGAGGGGAAGGCGCAGCTCAAGGATGCATACGTGATCTTCAAGAATGGGGAGGCGTACCTGTTCGGCGCGCACATCTCTCCCTACACGCACGGCAACCTGCAGAATCACGACCCCGAGCGGACGCGCAAGCTGCTGCTGCACCGGCGGGAGCTGGACAAGCTCTTCAGCCAGACCACGGAGAAGGGCCTCAGCGTCGTGCCGTTACGCCTCTACTTCAAGGGAAGCAGGGTCAAGGCCGAGATCGCAGTGGTGAAGGGCAAGAAGCAGTACGACAAGCGCGACACGGAGCGGGCCCGGGAGCTGGACCGCGAGGCCGCCTCGGCGATGAAGGAACGGCGACGGTGAAGGCAGAAGTCAGAAAGCAGAAGGCAGAAGTGAGTCGAAACCTCAGGCCTTCTGCCTTCCTCCTTCTGCTTTCCCACTGTGGTTCCACAGCCACACTCCTGACCTGTGACGGCGACAGGGGTAGTGCTTCTACCGAAAAGCCCGTCATCACTTAACTCAAGGTACAAGAGTAGCTTAGCCGCGAAACCGCTGAGTTGACCCCCGTGGCACTCGGCTCGCTCTAGGTACGGGCAACATGTTCGTCCAGCGCAAGACCATCAACACCAACGTGAGCATCACCGGCATCGGCCTGCACTCCGGGATCTACACCACCGTCGAGTTGCAGCCCGCGGGACCCGGCAGCGGCATCACCTTCGTCCGCGCCGATCTCGACGGCCTTCGCATCCCGGCCCTGCAGGCGTCCACCACCGCTCTCGAATACGCGACCACCGTCGGCAAAGACGACGTCCAGGTCGGCACCGTGGAACACCTCCTCGCCGCGGTCATGGCCTGCGGCATCACCGACCTCGACATCCACATCGACGGCCCCGAAGTGCCGATCATCGACGGCAGCGCGCTCCCCTTCATCCACCTCATCGACGCGGCAGGCGTGCGCGAACTGGATGCCCAAGTCCCGGTGCTCCGCCTGCGCGAGCCGGTCGAGCTGGTGGAGGGCGACAAGAGCATCCGCATGGTTCCGTCGAGCCGCCTGGTCATCAAGTACAAGATCGATTTCAACCATCCGGTCATCGGCAAGGAGTCGTTCCAGTTCGACTTCGGCCATGACAGCTTCCTCAAGAAAATCGCTCCCGCCCGAACCTTCGGCTTCATGCGCGACGTCGAGAAACTCCGCGCTGCCGGCCTGGCGCGCGGCGGCTCGGTGGAGAACGCCGTCGTCCTCGACGACCGCGGCGTCGTCAACGGGCCGCTGCGCTTCAAGGACGAGTTCGTCCGCCACAAGATCCTCGACCTCGTCGGCGACCTGGCCCTGATCGGACGCCCGATCGCGGGCGAGATCACCGCCCACAAGGCCGGCCACGCCATGCACTCCCGTTTCGTCGAAAAGATCCTCCAAGTCGCCGCGGCTCAGGAAGATGCGGCCGAGATGCCGCTCGGTTTGCGGACGTACGCGAGCTTCGCCTGATCGCACTCCTCTCGCACGTGTGGTAAAAAAGCCACACGTGCGAGCTATCACCCTCTCGCTGTCCCTCCTGGTGGCGGCAACCGCCGTCGCGGCACCGCAGCCGAAGATCGAGAACCTGAGCGCGATTGCGGCGAACGGGAAGGTCTCCGTCCGCTTCACCCTGGCCGGCGCTTTTGCGAGCGGCGAGATGGTCGAGGCCCTCCAGAGCGGCGTGCCGACCAGCATCAATTACATCGTGGAGATCTTCCGCGACCGCCCGAACTGGTTCGACGACGGGATCGCCCGGACGCAGGTCGAGGTGATCTGCACCTTCAACTCCGTCACCCGCGAGTACCTCCTCAACTACCGCCGCGACCGGCGGCTGGTCCGCTCTGAGACCTTCACCGACCTGGCCATGCTCCAGCAGCGGATGGCCAATATCGAGGAAGCCGACCTCTTCGACATCGGCGGCCGGAAACCGTACAAGCTGAAAGTGCGCGCGAAGGCGGGCCTGATGCGCGGCTGGGTGATGTACGTCATCCCGTGGGAAGTCTCGACTTCCTGGCGGGAGACGCGGGTCAAGACACCGTCGGAACGGGCGGAGCCATGAACCGTTTCCGCGATCTCGTCCTCCGCTACCGCAAGGACCCGCGGTTCATCGTCTCGCTGCCACTGGTGCTGCTCGCGGTGACGAGCCTCATCTACTACGTCACCCAGCAGGCCAAGGAGCTGACCCCCGAGGCGCTGAGCAACCGGCTGCTGCTCTTCGTCCTCTGGAACATCAACCTCCTGCTGATCATCGGCATCCTCTTCGTCCTGCTGCGCGGGATCGTCAAGCTGGTGCTGGAGCGGCAGCGCGGCATCATCGGCTCCCGCTTCCGGACCAAGCTCGTCGTGACCTACGTCGCCACGTCGCTGGTCCCTGTGATCATCCTCTTCCTCATCGCCACGGATCTCCTCCGTGTCTCCATCGACCGCTGGTTTGCCACGCCGGTGGCGACGATCCTCCGGAACAGCGAGGCCATCGCCCAGCTGGCGCAGGACCAGGCCGCGGAGATCGCGGCCGGCGCATCCCGCGAGATCGCCGCCTCTCCCGACGCCCGCGACGCCGCCCGCGTCGACACGATCCTCGCCCACGTCCGGGAGTTCCACCAGGTCGACCTCGCCGCCGTCTATCGCGACGGCATCCTGGTCAAGGCGCAGGCGAACCCGCGCGCGCCGATCCACGAAGTCCCCGATCCGTCGCTCCGTTTCTTCGAAGACGTCGCCCGGAAAGGGCGCGCGGTGAAGATCGACGTCGTCGCCAGCGGCAAGTGGGTGCGCACGGCCATCCCGGTCGCGGGGAGCGCCGACGTGGCGATGACCGGGGTTTTCCTCTCGGCGGAGACCAGCCGGATGATCGACCAGTCGATCATCGCTCACAAGAACTTCCAGCAACTGCGCACGCAGCGCAACACGCTCAAGGCGTCGCAGACGATGCTCTTCCTCGCGGTCACGCTGGCGATCCTCTTCGGGACGCTCTGGACTTCCATCTACGCATCCCGGCGCATCACCATCCCGATCAAAGCCCTCGCGGAGGCGACGGCGACGCTGGCGGAAGGCAACGTCGGGCATCGCGTGGAAGTCACCGCGACGGACGAGGTGGGGACGCTGATCGAGTCGTTCAACAACATGTCGACCCAGTTGGCGACGCAGCGGCGGCAACTGACCGAGACCACCCGTTTCACCCTCACCGTCCTCGAGAGCGTGGCCACCGGCATCATCGCCTTCACCGACGAGCTGGAAGTGCTCTCCATGAACCGCGCCGCGCTGCAGATGCTGCAGCTCGACATGCCGCCGCCGCGCACCGTCCTCTCCGACCTGCTCCAGGGCGATCTCGAGCCGGTGTCGAGCGCGCTGCAGGAGCTGACCGCCGGCCGCGCCCGTGCCCGGGAAGTGGCGCTGGTCGTCGGCGGCGAGCTGCGTTACCTCGAGCTTTCCGCCGCCCGCCTCGGCGGCGGCAGCGGCTGGGTGCTGGCTCTCGAGGACTCGACGCAGCTCGTGCAGGCGCAGAAGCTCGCCGCCTGGAACGAGGCCGCCCGCCGGATCGCCCACGAGATCAAGAATCCGCTGACGCCGATCCAGCTCTCCGCCGAGCGGATCGCCAAGAAGTTCGGCAAGGACCAGCCGGCCATCGAGGAAGGCTGCCGGATCATCGTCAGCGAGGTCAGCCAGCTCACCCGGATGGTCGACGAGTTCTCCCGCTTCGCCCGCATGCCGGCGATCCACCTGCGGCACGCGCAGCTCGCGGAGATCCTCCAGCAGGCGGCGAACCTCTATCGCGACGTGAAGCCGGGAGTGACGATCTCCGTCGACGTCGCCCCCGACATCGAGCTGCTGATGGATCCCGAGCAGATCCGCCGCGCCGTCGGGAACCTGCTGAAGAACGCCGTCGAGGCGACCGAGTCGGGCGACATCCGCGTTTCCGCCCGCCGCGCACCGCACCGGGTCGTCATCGAGGTCGCCGATCCCGGCCGCGGCGTGCCCGACTCCGACAAGGACAAGCTGTTCCTCCCGTACTTTTCGACCAAAGGCCGCGGCACGGGCCTCGGCCTGGCCATCGTCCATCGCATCGTCCGCGACCACGACGGCCAGATCCACGTGCATGACAACCAGCCGCGCGGGACCAGGTTTGAGATCGAGCTGCCGGCTTAAAACAAGAGATGAGAGATGAACGATGAGAGATGAGCAGGGAACGGGAGGCGGCGTTCATCGTTCATCTCTCATCGCTCATCTCTCGTGTCGCGCGAACTGAACCTTTATGGCGAGAATCCTGATCATTGACGATGAGCCCTCCATCCGGACGACGCTCGCCGGCATCCTCGAAGACGAGGGGCACCGGGCGACCGCGTGCGAATCGGGCGAGGAGGGGATCGCCCAGTACGCGCGCGACGAGTTCGACCTCATCCTGCTCGACCTCTGGCTGCCCGGCATGGACGGCCTGGCCGTCCTGGAGCGCCTCCGCAACGCCGGCGCGCCGCCGGTGATCGTGATCTCCGGCCACGGGAGCGTCGACGCCGCCGTCAAGGCCACCCGCCTCGGCGCATACGACTTTCTCGAAAAGCCGCTCTCCCTCGAGCGCGTCCTCCTGACCGTCAACCACGCCTTGAACGACCGCCGTCTTCGCGAGCAGGTGCGCGACCTCCGCCGCCACCTGACGCTCGAAGAGATCCTGATCGGCGAGAGCGAGACCATGAGGCGGCTCGAACAGCAGATCCGCAGCGCCGCCCCCTCGTCCTCGCGCGTCCTCATCACCGGGGAGAACGGCAGCGGCAAAGAGATCGTCGCCCGCTCCCTCCACCGGACGTCGTTGCGCGCCGAGCAGCCGTTCATCGATGTCAACTGCGCCGCCATCCCCGAGGAACTGATCGAGTCCGAGCTGTTCGGGCACCGCAAAGGAGCATTCACCGGCGCCATCGACGACCGGAAAGGCAAATTCGAGCTCGCCGACGGCGGGACGCTCTTCCTCGACGAGGTCGGCGACATGAGCCTCAAGACCCAGGCGAAAGTGCTGCGGGTCCTGCAGGAGCAGACCTTCCAGCGCGTCGGCGGCCAGCAGACCATCAAAGTCGACGTCCGGGTCCTCGCCGCCACGAACAAGGACCTGGAGGCCGAGATCGGCGCCGGCAGCTTCCGCAGTGACCTCTACTACCGCCTGAACGTCATCCCGATCGAAGTCCCGCCGCTGCGGGCGCGGGGCAACGACATCGTCCTCCTGGCCGAACACTTCCTCCGCCGTTTCGCCGCCGAGACGGGGCAGCCGAAGAAAAAACTCTCCGCCGGCGCCGCGGCGAAACTGCGCGCCTACCACTGGCCGGGCAACGTCCGCGAGCTGCGCAACCTCGCCGAGCGGCTGGCCATCCTTCTGCCCGGCGAGACCATCGAGCCCGAGGACGTCCGGCTCGGAGCGGCACCCGAGCCGCCGGCCGAGATCGCCGCCGGTTTACCGCTCAAGGAAGCCCGCGAACTGTTCGAAAAGCAGTACATCCTCGACCGCCTCCGGGAGCTCGGCGGCAACGTCAGCCGCACCGCGGAATCCCTCGGCGTGGAACGCAGCAATCTCTATCGGAAGATGGACGCATATGGCATCCGCGGGCGGGAATGACAGGCCCCAGAGCCGCGTTAGTTGCGGTGCTTGACAGCGAACCGAGGCGCCGCTAAAGTTCGCCGTCCGTAAGCGGGAATAACTCAGTTGGTAGAGTGCAACCTTGCCAAGGTTGATGTCGCCGGTTCGAGTCCGGTTTCCCGCTCCAATCGAAACCAATGAGAAGGGCCGCGAGAATTCGCGGCCCTTCGTGTTTCGGCAGGTTGCGGGCGCACCGGCTGGTTC
>Ga0190275_10000945_pt1 | contig 22691 bp, 21 predicted proteins | sample Popmic550T_FD_133745 | JGI IMG/M metagenome (GOLD analysis project Ga0190275, IMG submission 133745) | Populus adjacent soil microbial communities from riparian zone of Yellowstone River, Montana, USA - 550 T | ecosystem: Environmental > Terrestrial > Soil > Riparian zone > Trees stand | place...
CCCGGACCGAGCTGCGTGACGGGCTCGAGCGGCAGATCGCCTGGATGCGCGAGAACCAGGACCGCATCGAGCGCTGCATCGAGCGCCACGCCGAGCGCATGGCCGCGCTCGAGGCGCCCGCGGTCAGGGCCTGAGGCCAGGTAGCCACGCACATGGACTCCGGTCACTCAGCGGCGCACCACTCGACGGTCATCGTCCCCGCGAAGGGCCTCCAGTTCCCGAGCATCAAGGAGCTGTGGGCCTACCGCGACCTGGTCTATTTCCTGGTCCGGCGTGACGTCAGCGTCCGCTACAAGCAGTCGGCGGTCGGGGTCCTCTGGGCGGTGCTGCAGCCGTTGCTCCTGGCGATCATCTTCAGCGTCTTCCTCGGTCGCTACGCCAAGATCCCCTCGGGCGGCGGGGTGCCCTATCCGATCTTCGCCCTGTCGGGGATGGTGATGTGGCTCTTCTTCGCCAACGCGATGAGCCTGGCCTCGTCGAGCACCATCACCAGCGCGGAGCTGATCTCGAAGGTCTTCTTCCCGCGCATCATCATCCCGCTGGCCGCGGTGCTCCAGCCCGTGGTCGACTTCCTGCTCGCACTGGTCGTCGTGTTCATCGCGATGGCGATCTACGGCGTGGAGATCAGCCCCAAGATCCTCCTCCTGCCGCTGCTCATACCGCTGGCCCTGGCCGTGACGCTGGGCCTGGGGCTGTGGCTCTCGGCGCTGCACGTCAAGTACCGCGACGTCCAGATCGCGGTGCCGTTCCTGGTGCAGGTCGGCCTGTTCGTCACCCCGATCATCTATCCCTTCAGCCTGGTGCCCGAGGCGGCCAAGCCCTTCTACGCGCTGAACCCCATGGTCGGGATCCTGGAGCTCTACCGGTGGATGCTGTTCGCCTCGGCCGACTGGCCCGGACCGGTCGTGCTCGTCCCGATCGTGGCCGGGATCCTGGCGCTGATCGGCGGAGCCCTCTACTTCCAGCGAGCCGAGCGTGGCTTCGCCGACGTGATCTGAGGCGTTCGTGGACTCCCGTCTAGCCATCCAGGTCCAGTCGGTGGCCAAGTCCTACCAGCTGGGCGCCACCGACGTGGGACCACGCGGTCTGCTCTCGGAGCAGCTCGGCAGCGCGCTCAGGGCGCCGCTCCGGCGCATCCGCGGTGACGAGTCCGGGCGGCGGGAGAAGCCGGAGCCCTTCTGGGCGCTGCACGACGTCTCGCTGGAAGTCGAGCGCGGCGAGGTGGTGGGCCTGGTGGGCGCCAACGGCGCGGGCAAGAGCACGCTGCTCAAGCTGCTCTCCAGGATCACCGCCCCGACCCACGGGCGCATCGAGCTGAAGGGGCGTGTCGCGACCATGCTCGAGGTCGGCACGGGATTCCACCCGGAGCTGACCGGCAGGGAGAACGTCTTCCTGAACGGCGCGATCCTGGGCATGCGCAAGCAGGAGATCGCCTCCCAGTTCGACGAGATCGTCGCCTTCTCCGGTGTCGAGCAGTTCATCGACACGCCGGTCAAGCGCTACTCGAGCGGCATGTACGTGCGCCTGGCGTTCGCCGTGGCAGCGCACCTGCAGCCTGAGATCCTCCTCGTCGACGAGGTGTTGGCCGTGGGCGATGCCGAGTTCCAGCGCAAGTGCCTGGGCAAGATGCGGGACGTGGTGGACGAGGAGGGCCGGACGATCATCTTCGTCAGCCACAACCTGTCCGCCCTGCAGCGCCTGTGCACGCGCTCGGTCTGGATCGACCGCGGCCGGGTGGCCGACGAGGGCCCCACCCAGCAGGTCATCGCCAGCTACCTGAAGCGGTCGAGCGACCGCCAGCTCGACGGCGAGGCGCTGATCGACGAGGACACCCCGCGGGTCGGCACGGGCGAAGGACGCCTGCGCCGCGTCGCGATGGTCGACGCCGCCGGCGAGCCGCTCGAGCAGGTCAGGCTCGGCCAGCCGTTCACGGTGCGGATGACCTTCGAGACGTTCCACCCGATCGACGACGGCGTGATCGAGCTGGGGATCTCGACAGCCGATGGCGGCCGCGTAGTCACGGTCCAGAACGTGGATGGCGACCGGCCCCGGCTCGAGCTGGAGCCCGGGACCTGGACCATCGAGGCCCAGATCGACACCACCCTCCTCCCCGGTGACTTCACCCTCGACATCGCGCTCCACCGGTCCTGGGGCCTGACCTGGGACTACGTGGAGCAGGCCTACACCTTCAGTGCCCTCAATGTGGCCGAGGAGGGTGGCGACCACTACCCGTGGAACGTGGTCCGCGGCGCGATCCGCACCCCGTCGCGGTGGCGGGTGGAAGCTGCGCTGCCGGCCCCCGGCGCGTCGCGATGAAGCCCACCGGCCGGGTGCTCTATGTCGGCCACGCCTACTACAACGCGTGGTACCTGTCGCGGGCCCTCCGCCAGCTCGGCTGGCGCGCGGACGTCCTGAACTGGGACACCAACCCGGCGAACCAGGGCTTCTACCACGGCGAGGACTTCCGCTTCACAACCGACCGGCGCCGCGGCGTCTTTCGCAACCTCCTGTTCTACGTCCGTGCGCTGTGGCGCTACGACGTCTTCCACTTCAGCAACGCGAACGGGCTGCGGTTCGGCAACCCCCTGCACAACCTGTTCGCGCGGCTGGGCCTGCCGGGCGGCGAGATCAGGCTGCTCAAGCGGCTGGGCAAGAAGATCGTCTACTCGGGGAACGGCTGCCTGGACGGCGTGACCCAGACGTCGTTCGCCTCCTGGGGCGAGACCCCCGTGTGCCTTGACTGCCCGTGGATCGACAAGCCGGAGATCTGCAGCGACGAGACGAACACCCGCTGGGGGCGGTTCCGCAACGACCTGGCGGACTTCCAGATCCTCCTCGGCGGCAACCGCGCCGACTTCAACCTGGACCCGCGGGTGCACGAGGTGCCGGAGTTCTACTGCCTCGACCCCGACTTCTGGCGCCCCGGGCTGCCGATCCCGAGCAACTACAAGCTCCCGCTGGCCGACAGCACGGTCAAGATCTACCACGCGGTCGGCAACGCCGACCTGCGCACCAATCGCGTGACCGCGCGCAACCTCAAGTCCACCCACATCTACAAGCCCCTGATCGAGGAGATGAAGGCCGACGGCCACGACGTCGAGATGATCTTCTTCCAGGACGTGCCGAACCGGGAGCTGCGCTTCTACCAGGCCCAGGCCGACATCGTGGTGGACATGCTCACGTTCGGCTTCTTCGGCGCGACGGCGCGAGAGGCGATGATGCTCGGCAAGCCGGTGGTGTGCCACATCCGGCGCGAATGGCTGGAGCAGATGCGCGCCGAGATCCCCGAGTACGCGGACGAGCTGCCGGTGGTGGACGCCACGCCCGAGACCGTGTCGAAGGTGCTGGTCGACCTGGTCAACGACCCGGAGGCCCGCGCGGAGATCGGGCGCCGCAGCCGCGAGTTCGCCGTCAAGTGGCACTCGGCCGAGGCCGGCGCCACCCGGTTCGACGCCATCTACCGAGGCCTGCTCTCGGGCGCGCCGGGGTCCGACGACTTCCGCTGACCGTGCTGACCGGCCGCGAGATCACGCTGGCACCACTTCGCGACGAGGACTCCGCGGACCTCTTCCGCTGGATCAACGACCGCGAGCAGGTGCTCCTGAACGCGGCCTACAAGCCGGTGCACGAGCCCGACCACCGCGCCTGGTTCGACGCGGTGCGACGGCGCGAGGACGTGGTCATCTTCGGAATCAGGACGGTCGATGCCGACGAGTTGATCGGGTCCTGCCAGCTGCTGGCCATCGACCGCGCGCACGGCACCGCGGAGCTGCAGATCCGCATCGCCGTCCCGGAGGCCCGGGGCCGCGGTCGCGGCTCGGAGGCGGTCAGCCTGTTGCTGGCGCACGCTTTCGGCGACCTCGGCCTCCGGCGGGTGCAGCTCGCGGTGTTCGCGACCAACGAGGCGGCTCTGCGCACGTACGAGAAGGCGGGGTTCGCCCGTGAGGGCATCCTGCGCCGCGCGGTCGTGATCGACGGCCGCGAACAGGACCTCGTGATGATGGGCATCCTGCGTGGCGAGTTCGAGGCCTGACGTGGCGACTGATGTCGTCGCGATTCACCAGCCGAACTTCCTGCCGTGGCTCGGGTGGTTCGACAAGCTCGCCCGGGCGGACGCGATGGTGTTGCTCGACGACGTCCAGTTCCCCAAGAAGGGCGGCACGCCGATCAACCGGGTGCGGATGCTCATCGGCGGCCGGCCGTCCTGGGTCACGGTCCCCATCGACCGCTCCTACCACGGTGTGCGCACCATCGCCGAGATGCGCATCGACCAGTCGCGGGGCTGGCGGGAGACGACGCTCCGGTCGGTGACCCAGAGCTACAGCCGCGCCCCCTTCTTCGAGTCGGTCATGCCCGACCTGACGCGCGTGATCGAGACGGACACCGACAGCCTCGCCGAGCTGAACATGGCCGGCATCCGGTGGCTCGCCGAGGGCCTCGGGCTGGACACCGGGCGCCTGGTGCTCAGCTCCGGGCTCGACGCCGAAGGGACGGGAACCGACCGGCTGATCGAGCTCACGCGTGCCGTCGGCGGCAGCGCCTACCTGGCCGGCGGAGGCGCGGGCGGCTACCAGGAGGACGAGTCGTTCGGCCGCGCCGGGGTGAAGCTGCTGAGCCAGGACTTCGAGCCGCGGCCTTACCCCCAGGGTACCGACGAGCACCAGCCCGGCCTGTCCACCGTCGACGCGGTGATGCACGTGGGCTTCGAGGGCGCCGCCGCGCTGCTGTCGCCCTAGGCGTCCAGGAACGTCCGGCACCACTCCTCGAACGACAGCAGCGACCAGATCAGCAGCCGGCGGTTGGCCTTGCCGCCCAGGTGCTGGCCGACCAGGTCGTGCACGACCTCGCGGTCCATGAAGTCGTAGATGGCCGCGTCGTCGGTCATCAGCCGCCGCTTGACGTAGTCGATGCTCTCGCCCCGGAACCAGCTGGCGTCCGGCGCCGAGAAGCCCTGCTTGGCCGCATCGGTGACCGCCGAGGGCACGTACCGCTCCATCGCCTGGCGCAGCAACAGCTTGCCGTCCTTGGTGCGCTCGAAGAAGCGCTGCGTCTTTGGCCCGGGCTCGTTCTCGTCCAGGTGCACGACGTGGCCGAGGTTGCCCAGCTTGAGCCCGACCGGGACCTGCTGGGCGAAGTCCACGAGGTCGTTGTCCAGGAACGGCAGCCGCGTCTCGAGCCCGTGGGCCATCGAGAGCTTGTCCTCCACCACCAGGAGCCCGTGCAGGAACGTCTTGGCCTCGAGGTAGAGCGAGTGGTTCACGTAGTCCTCGGGCCGGCTCAGCTCATCCGGGTGGTGCGCGAACACGTCCCGGAAAATGTCGCGCGTCGAGACGTCCGCGACGTCGCCCCCGATCGGGGCGAAGAGCGGCTGCATCGAGTCCTCGGGCACCAGGCGCTGCCAGAAGCGGTAGTACTTGTCGATGTAGTGCTCGAAGCTGTCGTTCACGACGGCCCGGTAGTAGCGCCACGGGTAGCCGCCGAAGATCTCGTCGCCGCCCGCGCCCGACAGCACCACCTTCCCGAACTTGCCCGCCAGCTGGGCCGCGTAGAAGTTGGGGTAGCTCTGGCCCACGCGGGGCTCCTCGATGTGCCAGGCCAGCCGCGGCATCACCCGCTCCATGTCGCCCGCCTTGAGCACCATCTCGTAGTGCTCGGTGCCGAAGAGGTAGGACATGTGCTCCGCCGGGTCGCGCTCGTCGAACGCCAGCTCCATGCCCGATGCCGAGTGCAGGTCGAAGCCCACCGTGAAGGTCCGCAGCTCGGGGATCTGCGCGGCGGCGACCGCCGTGACCGAGCCCGAGTCCATGCCCCCGCTGAGGTACGACCCGACCGGCACGTCGGACACCAGCTGGCGGTTCACGGCCTGGCGGAACAGCCGGTGCAGCTCCTCGAGGTACTCCTCGGGTGCGGCCGGGGAGTCGGGCTCGCTGAAGTCGAAGTCCCAGTACCGCTGCGGCGTGGGCGGCCGCGTGTCGGAGCCGATCTTCATGAAGCAGCCGGGCCCGAGCAGATGCACCCCGTCGAACAGCGTCCGCTCGGTGAACAGGTTCTGGAAGGTGAAGTACTCGAGCAGCGCGCGGCGGTCGAGCTCGGTCCGGCGGTCGGGGTGCGCCACGACGGCCTTGGCCTCCGACCCGAACACCAGCGTGTCGCCCTTCGACGACCAGTACAGGGGCTTGATCCCATACCGGTCCCGGGCCAGCAGCAGCTCACGCTCGTCGCGGTCCCACAGGGCGATCGCGAACAGCCCGTTGAACCGCTCCAGCGCCGCGGTGCCCCAGACGGCCAGCGCGTTGAGCACGACCTCCGTGTCGCTCCGCGAGTGGAAGTGCCTGCCGGCCGCCTCGAGCTCGGCCCTGAGCTCCTGGAAGTTGTAGATCACGCCGTTGTAGGCCAGGACGAAGCGGCCGTCGTCGGTGATCATCGGCTGGTGCCCTCCGGGCCCCGGGTCGATGATCGCCAGCCGCCGGTGCCCCAGGCCGAAGCCCCCGTCGCTGTAGAACCCCTCCCCGTCGGGGCCCCGGTGGGCCAGCGTCTCGACCATCCCCTGAAGGGTCACGGGCGACACGGGGTCCCCGTCCCGGTTGTATATGCCAGCCAGTCCGCACATCGGCGCTGCGCATGCTCGCAGGCCCCGCTGGGAAGCCCTGCCGCCGTTAGGCTTCGCCGCCGTGAATCCCAAGGACGAGACAGCGGCCGCCGGCCGGGAGCTGGCCCCTCGGCAGCTCGCGGCGCTGCTGGCCTGCCCCGCGTGCGGCACCGCCCTGGCCCCGGCGGCCGACGCCACGGACGTGACGTGCCCGGGCTGCGGGGCCACGTACGAGCGGCTGGCCTTCGCCTGGGACCTGACCCCGCCCCGCGCTCATCTGACGGCTGAGGCCTGGGCCACCTGGGAGGAGCTCCAGGCCAACGGGGTCGTGGCCTACGAGGCCGATCCCCAGAACAACCTCGGGATCGGCGAGCGGGAGGACTACAACCTGTTCCAGCGCTTCGCGGACCTGCGCGGGCTGGTGCTGGACATCGGCTGCGGGCCCCAGGAGTGGCCGTCGCACTTCTCGGACGAGCCCGGCCGCGCGGAGTTCGTGGGCATCGACCCGCTGGTCGGCGAGCGGCCCGCGCGCTACACCCGGGTCCGGGGCCTGGCCGAGCACCTCCCGTTCGCCACCGGCGCGTTCGACCAGGCCGTGTTCGCCACCACGCTCGACCACTTCGTCGACCCCGTCCTGGCGCTCGCGGAGGCCAGGCGGGTGGTCTCGTCGGAGGGGACCATCGACATCTGGCTCGGCCACAAGAGCCCGGACGCGCCCAGGCCTCCGACCTCGCCCGCCTGGTACGAGAGCCTCGAGGAGCCCACGGGCGCCGACGACCTGTTCCACATCAAGCGCATGGACGACGCCGACGCCCGGTCGCTGTTCTCCGCCGCGGGGCTGGCCATCGCGGCCGAGGAGACGCACCGGGTGGACGAGTACCGGACGAACCACTTCTACAAACTGCGCGCCCCGGCCGGGTGAGGCTGCTGGTCACAGGCGCGTCCGGCTTCGTAGGCCGCGCGGTGCTGCGGGCCACCCCGGCCGACTGGGAGACGGTGGCCGTGACCCGCGAGCCGGTGCCGTGGGCGGGCGAGGTGCAGCGCTGCACCTGGGTTACGGCCGACCTGACCAGCCCCGACTTCCCGCGCTCGCTGCCGGGCGACGTGGACGCCGTCGTGCACCTGGCGCAGTCGCGCCTGGACCGCAGCTTCCCCGCGGGCGCGCTGGACGTGGTGGACATCAACGTGGGCGCCACCGCGCGGCTGCTCGACTTCGCGCGCGAGCACGCGGTCGCACAGGTGCTGCTGGCGTCGACCGCCACCGTCTACCAGCCCCAGTCCCGGCCACTCGCGGAGAACGACCCGCTGGACTGCTCGACGCTGTACGCCGCGTCCAAGCGCAGCGCGGAGCTGCTGGCCGGCTCATACGCGGGAACCACCGCCTCGCGGGTGCTGCGGTTCTTCACGGTCTACGGCGGCGGGCAGCGAGGGCGGCTGATCGCGGAGCTGATCGACCGGGTGCGCGGGGGCCGTGCGGTCACGCTGGCGGGAGAGCACGGGCTGGGGCTGAGCCCGATCCACGTGGACGACGTGGCCGCCACGCTGTGGGCGGCCGCGGGCACCCCGCCGCCCGATGACACGTCCGAGATCGTGAACGTGGGCGGGACGGAGGCGCTGAGCATCCGCGCGATCGCCGAGCAGATCGGGACGGCGCTGGGTCAGGAGCCCACGTTCGAGCACACCGGCCGGCCCGAGCCCGGCGGCTTCGTGGCTGACCGCACCCGGTTCGAGGAGCTGCTGGGAGGGCCCGAGCCGCGCCCCTTCGCCGAGGGCATCGCGCTGACCGTCGGCCACGAGCGCGACGGCGCCCCGCTCTAGCTCAGCGGATGTTCTCGCGGCCCCAGGCCGCCACCAGCTCGTCGTACCAGCGCTCGGAGCTGCGGGCCCGGCCGTCGACGCAGCGGCTGAGGCGCTCGCGCGGGCTCATCGCCGTGGGCTGCCACCAGCCGGGATGGGTCAGCACGTGGAGCCGCTCCTCGGTGCCCTCCGCGATCACCTCCGGCAACCGCCGGTGCCGCCAGTAGCCGTTGGAGTCCGACACGTACGAGTACCGCTCCCGGAGTGTGCGGCCGCCCGCGTTGACCATGCCGCCGATGTGGTCCTCGTCCACCTTGGCGGTGCCCGTGACCTCGGGGATGTGGAACGCGAAGGCGTCCACGGGGCTGCCGACCGTCGCGCTCAGGAGCTCCCGCTCCCACGCGAGCTTCCGGCCCAGGGACTCGGCGGAGTCGATGCCGCCGTAGTAGCCGGCGTCGAAGTGGAGCCCGATCCGATGCCCCAGGCCGGCGATCCTGACGGCCTTGTCGCGCACGTCCGCCTCGAGCAGGTTGTAGAACTGGCTGTGGAGGAGCAGAAAGAAGGTGGACGTCACGCCGAGGTCGGATTCGATCTCGGCCAGCGCCAGCGCGCGGTGCACCGAGAAGTCGACGTCGTGACGCCAGAGCACGTGTGGGCCCTCGACCGAGGAGCCGAAAGCGGCGAACTCGTACCGCTCGCGGGCGACCTCGAGCATCCGGCGATAGGCGTCCTCGGTGAAGTCCTCGAAGTGGTAGGCCTCCGCCTGCGACGGGCTCATGGTCAGCCGGGTCGGCGCGCGCGCACGCTGATGCCGCTGTCACCCACGTCGAGGTGCTCCACCTCGAGCCCGGCCTCCGCACACCAGCCGGTGACCTCCTCCGGGGTGTGGCGGGAGGCGTACGGCGGGTGGTACCAGTCGAAGTTGACCAGGTCGTTCAGGTGCGGGGAGAACGAGTCGTTCCAGAAGGCCTTCACGAAGTGCCAGTAGAAGAGCCGCTGCACATCGTGCTCGCCCGGCTCGATGCCCAGCAGCGGCACGCCGTGCTCGAGCGTGACCGTGGCGTCCAGCGCGGACAGCTCGCGGCCGAGCTCGCTCATGCCCGCGCTCATGGCCATGCAGTCCTCGACGCTCATCTTGGTGGTGCGCTCGCGGAGGTAGTCGTCGGCGTACTCGCGCATCGGCGCCTTGACTTTGTAGACGTAGACGGTGATCTGGCCGCCGGGCCGCAGCAGCCGGGCCAGCGTGGCGAACGCCCGCGGGGCGTCGGGCGTGTGGTGGATGACCTGGTCGGACGAGATCCAGTCGAAGGTGTCGGGCCCGAACGGCGGGTGCAGGATGTCCCCCTGGACGTAGTGGAGGTTGGCCGTCCCTCCGAACGTCTTCTGCGCCATCGCGATCCCGTTGCTCAGGTCCATCCCCACGACCTGGGCGGTGCCCAGACGGGCGAAGCGGGCGGCGTCCCCGCCCACGCCCGTGCCCGCGTCGAGGATGGCCTCCTTGCCCTCCAGCGCCCGGGCCAGGTCGGCCTCGTCGGCGTATCCGTAGCGCTCCACGTACCACTGGTACTGCTGCTCGAAGCGCTGGTGCAGCTCCTCCTCGGACACCTGGTCCCACTTGGCCGAGAACGTGTCGTAGGTGCCCTCCTGGTCGTCCTGGTCGGCGGCCAGCCGCGGGATGCCGCCCTCGACGGGGAAGGTGTGGCCCTCGGCGCAGGTGAGCGAGCGTCCGTCGGAACGCAGCGCGCCGCCCTCGTGGGGGCAGGCCAACAGGTCCAGCAGTGCGTCGCCCATCGCCGCGGCCGCGCTAGTCGGCGACCGCTTCGCGGCGGCTGGCGAGTTCCTCGACGTGGGTCCGGCGCCACTCGATCAGCTTCCGGAGCCCCTCCTCCAGCTCGACGGAGGCGGTGAAGCCGATCTCCTCGGTGGCCTGGTCCGGGCTGCCGATGCGGTTCTTGACGAACGTCATGCCGGCCGGCTCGTAGCGGATGCCCGCGTCCGAGCCCGTGATCTCCAGCAGCAGCTCCGCCAGCTCCAGGATGCTGGTCCGCGTCCCGGTGCCGACGTTGTAGAAGCGGTCCACGCTGTCGGCCTTCATCGCGCAGACGTTGGCGGCGGCGCAGTCCAGCACCGACACGAAGTCGTAGGCCTGGCTGCCGTCGCCGTAGATGACCAGCGGCTCGTTGCGGTCGAGCGAGTCGAGCATCTTCATGATCACCGCGATGTACGCACCGCGGTAGTCCTGGCGCGGGCCGTAGACGTTCATGTAGCGCAGGCCCACGTACCCCAGGCCGAAGCGGTCGTGGGTGGCCCGGGCCATGGCCTCGCCGGCGATCTTGGTCGCGCCGTAGAAGTTCCTGTTGTTGAACGGGTGGTCCTCGGTCATCGGCTCCTCGACCGCGTCGCCGTACACCGACGCCGACGACGAGTAGACGAGGCGCTCGATGTCGTTGCGGACACACGCCTCGAGCACGTTGTAGGTGCCCTCGATGTTCACCTCGAACGCCGACCGCGGGAACTCGTAGCAATGCAGCAGCCACAGGGCGGCGAAGTGGAACACGCCATCGGCGTCCCGGAGCGCGGCGTCGAGGATGTCCGTGCGGTTAATGTCACCGCCGAGCTCGAACACCGAGGCGCGCGGATCCTCCAGTGCGTCGGCCAGGTTCTCGGGCGTCCCGCGGGTGAACGTGTCGTAGATGACGACCTTCTCGACGTCCTCCTTCAGGAGGGCGTCGACCGTGTGGGAGCCGATCAGACCGGCACCCCCGATGACCAGGAACTTCTTTCCGCGTACGTCCATCGCCTGCGCTCTCTCGTCGTGAGCATGGGCTGCCGGCGGGCAGCAAGCGCTGAACAATAGAGGTGCGATCCCATTCACGTAGGGTGGTCCGATCGTGAGTCAGCGCCACGCATTCCGGAGCCTCGCCCGGCGGGCGCGAGAGCCGATCAACGTGGCCCTCGACCCCCTCCTCGAGCGCGGTCACCGGCGTTCCGAGGCCCCGCCTGTCGAGCGGTCCGGCGAGGGCGAGGGCACCGAGGTCGACGCCTACTGGTCGGGCCACACGGTGCGCGCCGAGCGGTTCCGCACGGTGCGTCAGTCCGAGCGCTTCCTGCGTTGGCGGTTCGGCGAGTACCCGCTGTTCCAGGAGTTCTGCGACCTCTGGGGCAGCCACGATGACGAGGTCGTCCTGGACTACGGGTGCGGGCCGGGCAACGACGTCGTGGGCCTGGCCGCGCACACGGGCGCCCGGGAGGTCATCGGGATCGACGTGTCGCCCAAGGCCCTCGCCCTGGCTCGCGATCGCGTGGCCCTGCACGGCATCGAGCCCGGGCGGGTGCGGCTGATCCAGGCCACCGACGGCGACCCGGGCATCCCGCTTGAGACCGGGTCGGTGGACTACCTCCAGAGCATGGGCGTGATCCACCACACCAGTGAGCCGGAGACGATCCTGGCCGAGCTGCACCGCGTGCTGCGCCCTGGCGGGCGCGCGTGCGTGATGGTCTACAACCGCGACAGCGTGTGGTTCCACCTGTACACGGCCTACGAGCGGATGATCGTGGACGACGCGTTCCCGGGCCTGGACGTGGACGACGCGTTCACCCGCAACACCGACGGCCCCGACTGCCCCATCTCGCGGGCCTACCGCGGGCCGGACTTCCTGGCGCTGTGCGAGCAGGCGGGTTTCGAGGGCCGGTTCGTGGGCGGCTACCTGTCGAGGCGCGAGATCCAGTCGCTGGACGAGAGCTGGGCCACCGCGCTGGCGGACGAACGGCTTGGCGAGGACCACCGCGAGTTCCTGCGCGGGCTGACCCGCGATCCCGTGGGGCTGCCCACCCACGGCGGGTACCACGCAGGCATCGGCGGGGTCTACCGGCTGGCCAAGCCGTCGGTAGCCTCAGCACGGTGACCCAGCAGGCCACCGACAGTTCCAACGCCGAGTTCTGGGACGAGCTCTGCGGATCGGGTCTGGCCCGGTCGATCGGCGTGACCGACGCCTCTCCCTCGAGCCTGGCCCGATTCGACGCCGCGTACCTGGACTTCTACCCGTACCTGCGCCGCTACTACGCGAGCGAGCCGCTGGAGGGCGCACGGGTGCTGGAGATCGGGCTGGGCTACGGCACGCTGAGCAGCGAGCTGGCGCGCCGCGGCTGCAGGTACCACGGGCTGGACATCGCGCGGGGACCGGTGCAGATGGTGCGCGAGCGCCTGCGCATGATCGACCGCCCGGCCGACGAGGCCGTGGTGCAGGGCTCGGCCCTGTCCATCCCCCACCCCGACGACGGCTTCGACTACGTCTACTCGATCGGCTGCCTGCACCACACCGGCGACCTGCCCGCGGCGGTTGGCGAGGTGCGGCGCGTGCTGCGGCCGGGTGGCAAGGCCGTGGTCATGCTCTACAACCGCCACTCGCTGCGCCAGCTGCTTGCGGTGGACCTGCGCCGGCTCCTGCGCCGTGATCCAGGTGCTTCGGAGGTGCGGGCCACCTACGACTCCGACGCCGAGGGCAACGCCGCTCCGCATACGGACTACGTCAGCCGGCGCGACGTGCGCCGGCTGTTCGCCGGCTTCTCGGACGTCCGGATCGAGGCCCGCAACTTCGACGACACCCGCGTGGTCCCGCGCACCGCCCTGCTGGGCAACGCCGACCGCCTGCTGGGCCTCGACCTGTACATCGTCGCCACCAAGTAGCCCCGTGGCCCGGACGCCGAACGGAAGGGTGCTGATCGCCTACGCGCTGCTGCAGTGGCCCCTGCGCAAGACGCTGGAGGACCACCTGTACGGCTTCCGGCGCTACGGCGAGCGCCGGTACGACTACGTGAACCTGGCCGTGCCCGGGATGGAGCGGGCGTACTCGCACCTGTCCTACGACGCCGTGCTGTGGCACACGTCCGTGCTGTCGTGGCTGCGCTGGTCGCCGGAGACCCAGCACGCGGGGCTGCTGCGGCGCAGCGCCCGCCTTCGCGGCTCGGCCGCGTGGCACGGCGCCCTGCCCCAGGACGAGTTCCTGCGCACCGACCTGGTCAACCGCTTCCTGGGAGACACCGGCGTGGACCACGTGTTCTCGGTGGCGCCGGCGTCGGAGTGGCCGAAGATCTACGACGGCCTGGACCTGGACCGCGTGGGCGTCTCGCGCGTGCTGACCGGCTACCTGGACGACGGCACGCTGGGCCGGATCGACGGGATCCTGGCCGAGGACCACCCACGCGACATCGACATCGGCTACCGCACGGTGCCCGGCAAGCCGTTCCTGGGCCGCCACGCGATCCTCAAGGCCGAGATGGCCGACGTGGTGCGCGTGGCCGCCGAGGCCCGCGGGATGAAGGTGGACATCTCGACCCGGCGCGAGGACACCTTCTACGGCGACGACTGGTACCGGTTCCTGGCCTCGTGCCGGTGGACGATCGGCATCGAGGGCGGGGCCAGCGTGCTGGACCGCGACGGGTCGGTGCGGGTGGCGGTCGAGCGCTACCTGGCCGAGCACCCGGACGCCGGCTACGAGGAGGTCGAGCGCGCCTGCTTCCCGGGCCGCGACGGCGAGCTGGGGCTGCAGGCCCTCTCGCCTCGCCACCTGGAGGCGTGCGCGACCCGCACCCCCCAGCTGCTGGTGGAGGGCGAGTACGGCGGCATCCTGCGCCCGGGCGACCACTACCTGGAGCTGCGCCGCGACCTGTCCAACCTCGACGAGGTGCTGGACGCCGTGCAAGCCGGCGGCGACACCGCGGGGCGGCTGGCCGACCGCGCGCACGCCGACGTGGTGGCCTCCGGCGAGTACACCTACCGGCGGCTGGTCGAGGACGTGGAGGCGGTGCTGCCCGCGCCGTCGCGGCCGGGGGCCGGCGCCACGCCGGCGCGGGTGTCGGGAGCGGTCGACACCGCGGCACGCCCGCTGATCCCGCTGGCGACGAAGGCGCTGATGCCCGTCCGCCGCAGGGTGCTGGGCGCCCTTGGCTCGGCCGAATACGCCCGCGACGGCACGCCCGCCGCCGCGTCCACGTCGCGGCGGGTCGGCGGTGTGCTGGTGCTCTACCACCGCCCGCAGGCGCTGTTCCACAGCGACGCCGACACCGTGCTCGAGCACGCGTCCGCGTTCGAGCGCCACTCCGGCCTCGGCGTGGTGTCGGTAAATACCGACCTGGGGTTTCCGGCCGCGCTGAAGGGGCTGGAGTTCGACGCGGTGATCCTGCACTACTCGCTGTTCGGGCTGACCGAGTACCGGCTCGACGACTCGTTCATGGCCTACCTGGAGCGCTCCGGCGCGTACACCGTCGCCTTCTTCCAGGACGAGTACTGCGGTGTGCCCCGCCGGCTCGACCTGATCCGGCGGCTGGACGTGGACTGCGTCTACACCTGCCTGGCCGAGCAGTACTACGAGACCGTCTACGGCTCGCGCACCCCGGTCCACACGCTGCGCACCAACCTGACCGGGTACGTGGGCCCGGACCTGGTGGCGGCCGCCGAGCGCTACGGCGTGCCGGACGCCGACCGCACCGTCGACGTGGGCTACCGGGGCCGGCCGCTGCCCGCGTACCTGGGCCGCGGCGCGCAGGAGAAGACCGAGATCGGCGCCGGGTTCGCCGAGCGCGCGGCGGACTCGGGGCTGGCGCTGGACATCGAGCTGGGCGAGCAGGACCGCATCTACGGCGCCGACTGGCACCGGTTCGTGGCCAACTGCCGCTGCATGCTGGGAGTCGAGTCGGGCGCGTCGGCGTTCGACCTCGACGGTGAGGTGATGGCCGAGTACGAGCGCCTGAGCGCCGAGCAGGGGCACGTGAGCGTGGACGACCTGACCACGCTCGACGGCCTGGACGAGGCGATCCCGGTGCGCACCGTCAGCCCCCGGCACTTCGAGGCCGCCGCGTTCCGCGTGTGCCAGATCCTGTTCGAGGGCGAGTACGTGGGCGTGCTGGAGGCCGGCCGCCACTACATCCCGCTGCGCAAGGACTTCTCCAACATCGACGAGGTGATCGAGCGCGCCCGCGACCCGGAGGTGCGCCGCGAGCTGACCGAGAACGCCTATCAGGACCTGATCGCCTCCGGCGACTACAGCTACGAGCGGTTCGTTGGCGGCGTGGACGACACGCTCCGGGCCGCCGGCGTCGAGCCGCTGCGGGACGCGGACGGCGTGCGCCGCGAGCTGGCCCGCGGCCTACGGGTGCGCGCGGCGCGCACGCAGGCGCAGTGGCTACGGCACGGCCTGCGTTACCGGGCGCGCTGGGCCCGCGAGCAGGTCAGCCGCCGCGGCGGGCGCTGACCGCCGCCTCGATCGCCGCCTCGTAGTCCTCCGCCAGCGCCGGCCAGCCGTAGCCCTGCGCCGCCGCGGCGGACGCGTCCGGTCCGCCGGCGGTCAACTCGCCCAGCACCGCCGCCACCCCAGCCGGGTCGTCGGCGGGGGCCACCAGGCCGGCCCCCGCCGCCGCCACGATCCCCGCGGCCGCCGAGTCGTCGCCCATCACCAGGATCGGCCGCTGCGCCGCCAGGTACTCGAACAGCTTGCCGGTGGCGATCGAGCGCGACGGCCGGGTGGCGGTGCCGGTGGCCATGACCACCAGGGCGTCGGCCTCGCGCTGCAGCGCCAGCGCGTCGGCGCGCTCGAGGTTGCCCACGGCGCGGGCCACACCGGCGTAGCGCGGGTCGGCCACCAGGTCGGTCTCAGCGCCGGACAGCGGCCCCGCGAACACCACCTCCAGCGGCCGGTCCGCCGCTTCGCCGGCGCCGGCATCCAGCGCCGCCTCGAGCAGCACCCGCGGCGCGTCCCCCACCGCCAGCAGCCGTCCGGTGTGCACCAGCGAGAAGCGGCCGGGATCGAGGATGCCGTCGGCGCTACCCACCCGGTCCTCGGGGTCGAAGCCGTTGGTGATCACGTCGACCGGCACGTCCAGGCGCCCGCGCAGGTCGGCCGCGATCGGCTCGGTGACCGCCACCACCCGGTCGGCCCGCCCCAGCAGCGAGCGCTCGAGCCACGAGTCGACCGACTCCAGCACCGGCGATGCCCACGGCGCGTGCGGCGGGTCGAACGTCCAGCCGTCGCGCAGGTCCGCGACCCAGGCGGCGCCACGTGCGCGCAAGGCGGCTCCCACAAGGTGCGCGGACTGGGGCGGCCCCGTGGTGATCACGCAGGCGGGCGACTCCCGCAGCGCCCGCGCCACCGCGAACGGCGTCCAGCTGATCAGCGACAGGTCGGGCGGCACCAGCGACTCCAGCGCGCTGGCCTGGGCGTAGGTGCCCTGCGCGGCACCCTGCTGGACCTGGAGGCTCTGGCGGCGCCAGTTCAGGGGGGTGGTCAGCAGGTCGCGCGAGCGCACCGTGCGCGCCTCGGGGACCGGGCCCGCGCCCGAGGCCAGCGAGGTCAGGACGGTCACGCGGTGGCCGAGGCGCGTCAGGTACTTGGCCAGCGCGGCCGGGCGGCGCGCCCCGACCAGCGGGCTGGGGGGCGCGTGCTGGGCCACGATCAGGATCGAGCGCGAGGGCGGCACGCGCAGGAGCCTACGGTCCCGCACAATGTCCGGCCCGTGACGGATCGCTGCCCCGCCTGCGACGGCCCCCTGCCCGACGAGCCCGCCCTGCGCGGGTCCGACCGCCTGCACGGCCTGCCGGGCGACTTCGGCGTCCGGGTCTGCCCGGCGTGCGGCTCGGGCCGCACGACCCCCTGGGTGGCGGGTCCGGACCTTGGCGCGCTCTACCCCACCTCCTACAACGCCCACGGCCTGCCCCCCGGCGGCGTCGCGCGGGCGGGCGCCACGGCCCTGTTCCGGTGGCGCATGTGGCGCGGTCTGCGCCGTGACCCGCTGGGCGCGCTGGCCGCCGCCCCGCCCGGACGGCTGCTTGACGTGGGCAGCGGCCGCGGCGACCTGGGCGTGGTCATGGGCGAGCGCGGCTGGCGCGTGACGGGCCTGGAGCCCTCGGCGGACGCGTGCCGCGCCGCCGCCGAAAGGGGCGTCACGTGCGTGGAGGGCACCCTGGACACCGCGGCCGGGGAACTGGAGGGCGGCTACGACGCCGCCGCCTTCCTGCACTCGCTGGAACACGTGCCCGAGCCCTCGGCCGCGCTGGGGCAGGCGCACGGGCTGCTGCGCCCGGGCGCCCTGGTGGCCATCTCGCTGCCCAACTTCGGGTCGGCACAGGCGCATCGCTTTGGCACCGACTGGTTCCACCTGGACCTGCCCCGCCACCGCAGCCACCTGACGCCCGAGGGCCTGTCGGTGCTGCTGGAGCGGTCCGGCTTCCAGGTCCGCTCCGTGACCACCTCCTCGAGCGCGGACGGCCTGCCCATGAGCCTGCGCTACCGCCGCAACGGCTCGGCCACCGCCCCGTCGGGGCTGGCGCAGACCGCCAAGCTGCTGGCCCAGGCGCCGGTGGGCAGCGTGCACGACCGCATGGCCGGCAGCGGCGACCTGCTGCACGCGACGGCCGTGCGCCCGTGACCGGCGCAGCCGAGCTGTCGGTGGTGCTGGTCAACCACAACGGGGCCGACTGCCTGCCCGCGGCGCTGGCCGCGCTGCGAGCCAACACCGGCGAGCCCGAGCTGGAGGTGGTGGTCGTGGACTCCGGCACCGGCGACGGCAGCTGGCAGGGCCTCGAGGACGGCTGGGACCGCGTGCGCGTGCTGCGCTTCGAGGAGAACCTGGGCTTCTGCGCGGGGTGCAACCGCGGCGCCGAGGCCGCCGCCGGGCGGCTGGTGGCGTTCGTGAACTTCGACGGCGAGGTGGAGCCGGGCTGGGACCGGCCGCTGGCCGCGCAGCTGGCCGACCCGGGCGTGTCGGCGGCCACCGGGCTGGTGCTCAGGCCCGACGGCGGCGACCTGGAGTCGGCGGGCCTGGCCATGGCGCCCACGCTGGCCGCGTACGCGCTCATGGAGGGTCGCCCGCGCGCCGACGCGCCGGCCGCGCCCATCACCGTGCCGGCCGCCTCCGGGGGCCTGATGATGGTGCGGCGCGAGGACTTCCTGGCGCTGGGCGGCTTCTACGAGCCCATCTGGATGTACGGCGAGGAGACCGACTTCGCGCTTCGCGTGCCCGGCCGGATCGTGCTGGACCCGGCCAGCGCGCTGCGCCACGAGACCGGCCACGCGGCCGGCCCGATGCGCTCGGCGCTGCGGCTGTACTGGCACTCGCGCAACCGCCTGGTCAACGCGGCGCGCCACCTCCCGCCGCTGGCGCTGGCCCGCACCCTGGCGGCCTCGGCCGCCTTCGACCTGGTGACGCTGGCGCAGGTGCGCACCGCCGAGGGCGCCCTGGCCACCGCCCGCGGCTGGCGCGACGGCCTACGCCTGATGCGCGCCCAGCGGCCCACGCGCTCGGCCGCCGAGCGCCGCGTGGCCGCCTCCCGCGTGGGCTCGCTACGCCAGGCCGCGGCCCAGCAGCGCGCGCTGGGGCGGCTGGGCTAGCCGCGCCGCTGCCGCGCCCACCGCATGCCGCGGTAAGCGGCCACGATCAGCGCGCTCATCACCGCGTTGGCGGCCACGGCCGCGCGCCGGTCGCCGGCCTGGCGGCGCGCCACCTCGGCGTGTTCGCGGAACTGCTGGTCGAACCCGCCCATCGACAGCGTGCCCTCCACCATGCGGAACTCCGACAGCATCCGCTCGAGCACCACGGGGTCGTGCTCGCGCGCGATCCGGATCCACAGGTCGTAGTCGTGGGAGATGGCGTACGCCGGCTCCAGCGGCCCGGCGGCCTCGAGCACCGGCCGGCGCACGAACGTGGCCGGGTCCGAGACGAAGTTCTGGGTCACGTACAGGTCGAACGACCAGTGGCGCAGCAGCCAGTTCTTGTAGGCGGTCACCGGCTTGCGGATCTCGGCGCCGTCGCCGTCCACGATCCGGCAGTAGCCCGTCACCCACGCCGCGCCGGGATCGGCGAACGCCTGGCCGACCGCCTGCAGCGCGCCCGGCAGGTAGCGGTCGTCGGCGTTCAGGAAGCCCACCACGTCGCCCGTGGTCATCGCGATCCCCTTGTTCACGGCGTCGGCACGGCCCTCGTCGGGCTCCGAGACGAACGGCAGGCCCGCCCTGCGCACGAGGTCCTGGGTCCCGTCGGTCGAACCCCCATCCACGATCACATGCTCGATCCGCGGATACCCTTGGGAGCGAACGCTGTCGATCGCGCCCTCGATCACATCGGCCGCGTCGAAGGCAGCGGTCACGATCGAGATGGAGGGCAGCGGCATCGGGCGGCACAATACGGCGTCGCAACTCGGGCCCTCCCGGGACGTTTTGAACCCTTGAACCGATGATGAAGACCTACGAAACAGCGCTGGCGGTCGTACCGGCCTACAACGAGTCGGCCAACGTGGCCGACGTGGTCATGGACCTGCACGCCTCGGCGCCCGACTTCGACGTGCTGGTGGTGGACGACGGCTCCACGGACTCCACCGCCGACCTGGCCGAGTCGGCCGGCGCCCGCGTGCTGCGGCTGCCCTTCAACCTGGGTATCGGCGGCGCCGTGCAGGCGGGCTTCGTGTACGCGCTCGAGAACGGCTACGACTACCTGGTCCAGGTGGACGGCGACGGCCAGCACCTGGGCGGGGAGATCCCGCGCCTGATGGCGGCCATGCGCGACGGCGCGGAGCCGGACATGGTGTGCGGGTCGCGCTTCATCTCCAAGGAGTTCGAGTACCTGGCGCCGATCAGCCGCCGGACGGGCATCCATCTGTTCGCCTTCCTGCTGTCGCGGATCGTGGGCCAGCGGGTGACCGACCCCACGTCGGGCTTCCGGCTCTACAACCGCCGCGCGATCAAGCTGTTCGCCAACGACTACCCGCACGACTACCCCGAGGTCGAGGCGGTCCTGATGGTCCACCACCACCGGCTGCGCATGCGCGAGGTGCCGGTGCAGATGCTCAACCGCACCGGCGGCGTCTCCTCGATCAACTCGGGCAAGTCGCTCTACTACATGATCAAGGTGCTGCTGGCGATCTTCGTCGGCCTGGCCCGGCGCCGCCCGGTGCCCGTGCCCGGCCAGGAGGCGCCCGTGACCGCGGGCCACTCGATCTGATGGAGGCCAAGCTCCAGGTCCTGGCGATCGTCTCCAGCGCGGCGCTGCTGCTGTTCGTGCTGGAGCTGGTGCGCCAGCGCCGCTTCCTCGAGCGCTATGCGCTGCTGTGGCTGGCCAGCGCCCTGGTCCTGCTGGGGCTGGCCAGCTGGAGCGGGCTGCTGCGCTGGATCTCGACCACCGTCGGCATCGCCACGCCCTCGAATGCGCTGTTCGTGATCGCGTTCGGCTTCGTGCTGGTGCTGCTGCTGCACTTCTCGCTGGCGGTCTCGCGGCTGGCGGACCAGTCCAAGGTGCTGGCCCAGCGGCTGGCGGTCATGGAGGAGCGCCTGCGCCACCAGGAGCAGCAGCACGAGGAGCGCGAGCAGGAGCCCGAGGACGCGGACCGTCCCCCCTTGAGCCGGCTGCCCGGTTCCTGAGGCTACGATCACCCGCGTGCCCAAGGCGCTGATCACAGGCATCACCGGCCAGGACGGCTCGTTCCTGGCCGAGCAACTGCTCGCGAAGGGCTACGAGGTGCACGGGCTGACCCGGCGCTCCTCCTCCTTCAACACGGAGCGGATCGACCACCTCTACCGCGATCCGCACGAGGAGCAGGTGGAGCTGTTCCTGCACCACGCGGACCTGTCGGAGTCCTCGCGGCTGGTGCGGCTGGTCTACGAGATCCAGCCCGACGAGATCTACCACCTCGGCGCCCAGTCGCACGTGCGGGTGTCCTTCGACGTGCCGGAGTACACGACGGACATCACCGGCATGGGCACGGTCAGGCTCCTTGAGGCCATCCGCGACGCGCAGGTGCCGGCGCGCTTCTACCAGGCCTCCTCCAGCGAGATGTTCGGCGCCACCCCGCCCCCGCAGGGCGAGGACACCCCCTTCCACCCCCGCTCCCCGTACGCCGTCGCGAAGGTGGCGGCCTACTGGATCACGGTGAACTACCGCGAGGCCTACGGCATGCACGCCTCCAACGGGATCCTGTTCAACCACGAGTCCGAGCGCCGCGGCGAGACGTTCGTCACCCGCAAGATCACCCGCGCCCTGGCCGCGATCAAGCTCGGCCTGCAGGACAAGCTGTTCCTGGGCAACCTCGACGCCAAGCGCGACTGGGGCTACGCCCCCGACTTCACCGACGCGATGTGGCGCATGCTCCAGCAGGAGCAGCCCGACGACTACGTGATCGCCACCGGCGAGATGCACTCCGTGCGCGACTTCCTGAACGAGGCCGGCCGCCACCTCGACCTCGACTGGGAGTCCCACGTCGAGATCGACCCCAAGTACTACCGCCCCTCGGAGGTCGACGCGCTGGAGGGCGACGCCTCCAAGGCCAAGCGCGTGCTGGGCTGGGAACCACAGGTCAAGTTCGCCGAGCTGGTGCAGATCATGTGCGACGCCGACCTCAAGCGCCTCGAAGACCAGCTGGCCGGCCGCGGAGTGCGCACGGGCGACCGTGGCTGAGCCGGACCCCGGCTTCTGGTCCGGCAAGGCCGTCGCCGTGACGGGCGGCGCGGGCTTCCTGGGCCGCGCGGTCGTGCGCGACCTGCAGGGACTGGGCGCCGACGTGAGCGTGGTGCGATCGGCCGACCACGACCTGCGCCTGCCCGACGAGGCGCGCGCCGCCGTGGACGGCGCCGAGGTGGTCGTCCACCTGGCCGCGAACGTGGGCGGCATCGGCTTCAACCGCCGCAACCCGGGCCCGCTGGTGCACGACAACATGGCCATGACCAGCAACGTCTTCGAGCAGTCCAGGCTGGCCGGGGTGAGCAAGCTGGTGTCGGCCTGCACGGTGTGCGCCTACCCCAAGTTCGTGGACGCGCCGTTCAACGAGGACGACCTGTGGGACGGCTACCCCGAGGAGTCCAACGCCCCCTACGGGCTGGCCAAGAAGATGATGCTGGTGCTCTCCGACGCCTACCGGCGCCAGTACGACTTCGACTCGTGCGCGCCGATCGTGGCCAACCTCTACGGGCCCGGCGACAACTTCGACCTCGAGGACTCGCACGTGATCGCGGCCATGATCCGCAAGTACGTGGAGGCGAAGGACGGCGGCGACGACACCGTGACCCTGTGGGGCACCGGCGAGCCGTCGCGCGAGTTCCTGTACGTGGACGACGCCGCCCGGGCGCTGCTGCTGGCGGCCGAGCGGCTGGAACGCTCGGACCCGGTGAACGTGGGCGTTGGCGTCGAGACCCGGATCCGCGACCTGGCCGAGACGATCGAGCGCCTGGTGGGCTTCGACGGGGAGACCGTGTGGGACACCTCGCGCCCCGACGGCCAGCCCAAGCGCTTCCTGGACACCACCCGGGCGCGCGAGTGGTTCGGCTTC
>Ga0190275_10000946_pt1 | contig 22678 bp, 18 predicted proteins | sample Popmic550T_FD_133745 | JGI IMG/M metagenome (GOLD analysis project Ga0190275, IMG submission 133745) | Populus adjacent soil microbial communities from riparian zone of Yellowstone River, Montana, USA - 550 T | ecosystem: Environmental > Terrestrial > Soil > Riparian zone > Trees stand | place...
AACGTCTCGAAAGAAATAACGGAAAAGTCCGACAAAGCTGCAGGGCTTGCATCAAGAATGAAGAACAAAATAGTCGCGTTCTCCGAGGGTGTGGTGGATGGGTTCCACAACGCTGCAGATTCTCTCGAAAACAGAATCAGAGGCCGCGCTGCCTCTTCCGAAACGGGAAAAGCTGCCGGCGTCAACGGCCCAACCTCTTCAAAGCCGTCCAGCGCCGTAAAAGAAGCGCCCCCGACCACAGACCCGAAGACCAGCACCGCTTCCCAATATGGCAAGAACCTTCCGTCTTCGGACCAATCGCAAAAAAACTCCGTTGACAAGATCAACCCATCGTCTTCTTCAAAAAACGTCTTCAAAAACTCTTCATCAGCGCCCAGCGCATCCAGTCTCCCAGGATCTAGCGGAAAGTCCGACATATCATCAAATCTATCATCTTCCAAACCGTCATCATCCTCTAAGTCGTCATCTTCCAAACCGTCATCCAAGTCATCCTCATCCAAGTCATCTTCATCCAAGCCGTCCTCCTCTAACTTCCCGTCTACCAGAAAGAGCTGAGTAAATTTCTTTGAGGTCTATATTAGTATTTGTCAGTACAGGTGGGGGTGCTAGTGGGCAGAAGGTCGCCTATATTGGATGGTATTATTATCGCGCTAACACCATCATCATGATCACCCCTGCGCTGCCACGCCCGCCTACCTTTGATCTCCAGATCCTCAACTCAGCTAATTAACGCGTCGAATGCCTTTTCGGATGGTATGGTCAGTTCTTCTGTACTCCGAGTATCTTGGTGACGCATGGGTGCACACTTCGGCTACTTTTATTTTCAGGCTGTTTTTCAGAGTGCAGTGCAAGAAGGTCGTTCTGTTTAGCAGATATTTCGGAGAGGAAGAGACCGTTCTGGAAATTCCCCTAATTGGCCTAACTGCTAGGGGCAGCCTAGACTCTGTTGGGCTGTTCAACTGCAACAAAAGGGTGCAGATCAAGTTGCTAAGCAGAGAAGCTGCAGAAGACGTTGAAAAAACCGTTATTTATACAAAAAGCATCATGTACTTGCAAAAAGAGCTAAGAAAAATAAGAAAAAACTCCCATAAACAGCTCAAATCGTAGCTAATACGCACCGGTCGCAATCCACCAAAAAATAAAGCGAGAAGATACCCCTGCCCTTACGGCTAACAAGATGCGATCTCCAAAATACCCTATCACTGCGGTTGCTAAATCTTCTTCCCAATTCAAGCTTTTATGCTACCGCGTACCTATACTGACACTTTATTAGGAGAGATAGCCGGTACGTTAGAAATACCCCAACGTATCGCATCTCAATCCAACATATCTCACATCCATACCTTACAGTTACCTCATTAGAAGACTACCTAGATTACCTAGATTACCTAGATCATCACCTAGATAACCTAGATAACCTAATCTGGAAAACCCCCAACAGTCCGCATCTCAATCGAACAACACCATCCCAAAGCCCCTTTCTATCTCACCCTTCATACACCCCATCCTACATCCCATCCTACACCCCACCCTTACACTACTCTTCACTGTTTGTTTCTACCTTTAGCAGGATGTTCTCCTCTATGAACATATGCGAATACTCCGTTGCTGATAAAAACGGCGCCTCTTTCGTGCATCCGCACCTCATCCACTCGTGAACAATCGAGGTTTCCCGCGGCTCCAGCGACTTTGGCTCCTCTTCGCACTGCGAAAGCCTCATCTCCACCTCTTCTGGCGGCGACTCTCCCTCTATCTCCTTCTGCACCTTTATCTTCTTCAGCTGCACAAGTAGTACGTACTCTTCAACGGTTCCCATCAAGAACAGCCTGTGTATCCGAACAGGCCGCAGCTGTCCCAGCCTCCACACCCTCGCCATCGCCTGCATGTCGTTCGCAGGGTTCCAATCCGAGTCTATAATGATCATCTGCGTCGCCTTAACAAGCGTCAGCCCCTCTGCTCCGCACTTCGCAGATAGCACCACCACCTTCTGCCCCCTCTCCTGAAAAAGCCGCAGAGCGCGCTCTCTCTCCTTCACTCCCATGTTCCCGTGGAATTCTACTACGTCCTCTTTTTTCAGCTTAATTTCTCCTCTTGCGCACATTCCCTCGATTATTTTGCGCGCATGTCTTACAGCCTCTATGTACCTCGTGATAATAACAAGAGACTCCTGTGCGTTCAGTATCTCCCTACACAGCGAGGAAAAAACCCTCCATTTACTTGGAGACTTGTTCAAAAAGACCCTCAGCTTCTGTATTTCGTGTATGTGCACCTTGGATCTGTCCTCGGACGAAGAGATCCCGTTGTAGTACTTCAGATACTCTGCGTACTCCTGGTTTTTTATGATCCAGATAATCTCTTCCTTTTTGGGAAGTTTTACGCTTGTCCGCTCGATTTTTCTTCTCAGCACCGCCTCTTCCGCAATTCGCGTCAGGTCTCGCACCTCCTTCGCGCCCTCCGCTCTCAGGTCCACCAGCCCAAGCAGCGTCCTGTACTCCTGCACGCTGTTTTGAAACGGCGTTCCCGTTAGCAGCAGCTTTTTGCTGCTGATTTTCTTCATTGCGCTGAGTATCTGCGAAGTTCCCGTTCTGAGCCTGTGCGCCTCATCGCAAACCACCAGCGAAAACTCGAATCGCTCAAGCGGCTTAGACACGGGAATTCTCTCGTAGCTCAAAATCAGCACGTCCTCACTTCCCGTGTACTTACTTAGGCTTTTTTCGATTCCGTTGAATATCCGCAGAGCCCCCACCCACTTTCTGATCTCTCGCTCCCACACCCCCACCAGAGAACACGGCGCCGCCACCAGCACCTTCCCACCCGCTTTGCAGAACATGTAGATTACGCCAATCGCCTGGAAAGTCTTTCCAAGCCCCATTTCATCTGCAAGCATCGCGCCCTCCGACGTTCTCAGCCTCTCAAACACGAACTTCACGCCTTCAATTTGGTAGTCTTTGAAGTGCTTTAGAAGAGACGGCTCGATGTATGCTCTGGAATTAAAAACAAGCGAGCCTTCTGGTGGAGGGGGTACTGCCACTCTTCTCCTAACTGGATTCGATATAACAGCTTTTTTTTCCTCATTTGGCCTTTCTAACGGTATTTCTAGGCCCTTTTCCATGTCTGTCGTAGCCAAATAGAGAGAGCCTTCGTACATCGACGCCTTTTTAGGAAACATCCTATCAACAGCCTTTCCTTCTTCTGCGAATAGCACGAAGTAACCCCCTCTTCTTTCCAAAACGCCTTTAAAAACGGAAGACTCTCCGTTTCTTCTTCTGTAAACGCATTCCATCTTAACCACCCAAATTTTCTGAATCCAAAAATGAAGAGGCACGGGAGGCTGGCAGGGTGGGTAGGATAGTGGGTAGGATAGGTGGGTATGTTAAGATGGTATGGCATTTTAAGCATCGAAGCATTCTACGCTATCTGCTATCTGTCATCTGCTATATGCCATTCACTATATGTCACCTACTACCAACTATTCGCTATATGCTATATGCCACTCACTACGTTACCCTATCATCTAACAACTATCCGCTACCCTCTACCCTACCAACTACCTGCCACCCTACCCACTACCCACCACTCACTACCCTACCCACCACCCCTTTAAGCTATTGTGTTATTTATTAGATAGACTTAGCAAACACAAAAATGTGAAGAAGGCCTCCTATAACTCCTCCTATGTACTGCCCAAGGAAGTAGACCCATATGTTGGTCCATACGCCTGAAAAAAGCGCTGGCGCAAAACTGATCGCGGGATTGAAAACCCCTCCGCTCGATCCAAGCCCAAGAAGAGACAGAAAACCCAACGTGTATCCGATCGCGATAGGTGCAAATGCAGATCTGTTTGGCGCCTGTGAAGTAACGACTCTGAACTTGTCTTCGTTGTCTACCTCGTCTGGAATCTCGATCTTAACTTGCGTCGGCGGGTTGAACACGTTGATAGCGACTGAGAAAACGATGTACGTGAGAATTCCTGTAAGTATCGTCTCTGTTATAACCGCGTTCCATCTCGTAGCGTCGGGATATATTGTGGACCTCGTCTCTCCTAGCAGGACAGAAGACGCCCCGGGCTTGCAAAGAAGCATCAGCGCAGAAGCAGCCATCGCTCCTAAGTGCTGCATCACTATGTACCCGATGCCCATTCCCACAGGAAGCTTTCCCGTTACCACCGCTGCAAGGGTTATCGCAGGATTGAAGTGCGCTATGGTTATGTCCATGAACGAGTAGATGACCCCGATCGAGGAAAGGGTGATCGCCAAGCACACGCAGATCATTTGGGAGCCCGGCTCGTTGATGATGCTTATTCCGGTCACAACAGAATAGACCGCGTACGAAAACAGCGCTGTACAGAGTCCCTCTGCTAAAAAAGATCTTGCTGTGCTCCAGTTGAATGTGAGTGCCATTATTTATCGGGCTGTCTCATATTTATTCTGATGACAGGCCAATAGCCAAATGTATTTGTTCTTTTAAATTTTCGTTTCATCTTTTTTTCATTTTCAAAATCTTTCCCTTTTAGTTTTTGTAAGCACAGAATTATCTTCTCTCTTCACTTGCCTGTTGTTTGTAGGTTATTTAAATGAATAGTTTTTGTTGCTACCGGTCGCAGCGTGCTCTCAGTACCAGCCGCAGCTTATCTGCGAAGGTACCCCTGCTCTTACATTAAATATCCTCAGTCTCCCTAGTCTTTGGTATTTTTCTGCACAAACCGTCTTTTACTGGCCGTTTTTTTCATCAGACGCCTCTTCCGGGTCCGGTGCCACCCCTGCGGAAAGCTGCCACACTTGCAGGGTGTTGTCGTCTCCCACAGACGCGATTTCCCACGGCTCGTGCGGGTTCCAGCAGATGTCTGCGAGCGCGTCGATGTGTCCTCCGTGCACAAAAAGCAGCTCCGGCGGCCCCTCCTCTTTTTCCTCTTCGGTCTGCGCCTCCCCAGCCTTCGAGAGGTCCCACACGTTCACTCGCCTATCTCTGCCTGCCGTTGCCAGCACGTGTTCGAAATGCGGCGACCACTGCACCTGCACCACCTCATCTTTATGCACCGAGAGAACGTGGATCGGTGCGCGCTCGTTTCTCAAGTCCCAGACTCGCGCGCTTCCGTCTTTGGACCCTGTGGCAAGAACGTTCGGGCTGTCAAGAGAGAACTGCGAACATAGCGTCTCTCCAGAGTCGAGTACTTTTCTCGATCCGTCTCTCTTGTCGATTATTATAGTGCCGGCTTTTTCTGTTCCCACCGCGAGCATTTCTCCAAATACTGATAAGGAAATATCGTTTATCTCTTCTTTTTCCTTGATCACGCCTGCAGGGGTGGGTCCCGATGCGACGTCGAACGTGCAGATGAGCCCGTCGTATCCAGAGGTTGTGAGAACGCCGTCTTTCACAGGGTGCCACAGCAGCCCGTACCCTCCCGCGGTGTGTCCCTCCAGTACCATGTTCGGCGCTGCCTCTTTCGGAAATGACGCGTGCTTGGTGTAGTCGTAAATAGCGACTTCTGGGAGGTCTGTTCGCACAGCGATGATGCTGCTGTTTCCCCGCATGCACCGCGCCCTGTTTATCTCCTTTTTAACGGGAATTTTCTGCAACACTTTGACCTTTGACTCTCCAAACCCGTACCCGCCGTCTTCGCGGCTTTTCAAAGACGCGTCGCAAACCGTATCCGGAAGCGTTATTCCCACTATTTGGAGGTATTCCTCCTCCTGTCCTGCGGTGTGCGTTCCAAGAAGGACTCTTTGCGTCGTTGTTTCGCTCTCCTCGTTTCGTATTGCGTCTGGAAACCACTCGACGGTAAGAGAGGGCCACGCCAGCACGTGCGAAAGGAACATGTCGTACAAATATGGCACGTTCTTTCTCCATATCCTGAACTCTTCTTCTATTTCAAGATCTTTTCTATCCTCATATGCGTCCTCATGTGCATCCTCATCATCACCTAGATCCCTACCTGCACCATCACATTCACCGTCACCTATATCACTACAGCTATCCTTACCTACATCACTACACCCATCCTTACCTGCATCTCTACCTATACCATCACCTGCATCTCTACACCTATCCTCAAATCCACCATCACCTGCATCTCCACACACTCTTTTCTCCCTAAGTGCGCTGCTCTCCTCTTCTTTCCTGCGGCCCTGCATCGACTATTCCAGAAAAATTACCAACTTAAATTCTGAAAAATTTATCCCCATATGGACCGGCTCGGATACTATAAGACTCTCGGTCTCAAAGAAAACGCAACACAAGACGAAATAAAGTCTGCATACAGGAAACTCGCGCAAAAGTACCACCCAGACGCCCCAGGGGTCACTGAAGAGCTGAAGAAGCTGAAAACCAACGAAGAAAAAGACGCGCTTAACAAAGAGATGCAGAAGAAGTTTGCGGAAATATCAGCAGCGTACGAGGTGCTGTCCGACCAGAAGAAGCGAGAAGCGTACGACTCAGGCGTCGACGAGGGCTCGTTCGACTTTGGCGACTCGATTTTCGGCTCGTTCTTCGGAAGAAGCAAAAGGCCGCAGAAAGCAGAGCCAAAAGTCGAGAATATAACCGTCACTCTGTTGGACGTGCTGAACGGAACGACAAAAAAGTACAAAGTCCCAAGGAAAATACTCTGCAAGGGGTGCGACTCAGTTGGGTACAAGAACAGCTCGACGTGTAAAAAATGCAAGGGAACAGGAGTGTGCATTGAGGTGGTGAACATGGGCGGAATGCACCTGCAAAGGGAGGCGCACTGCAAGACGTGCTCCGGAAGGGGGATAATTGTACAGGGCCCGCCGTGCAGCGAATGCTCCGGAAAGGGAAGAAAGATCGAAGAGAACACGGTCGAGCTCGAGATTCCAAAAGGAGTGTGCGAAGGCACGCAGTTCCTCTTTCCAAACGGAGGGGACGAGGAGCCGGGGCTGGGAGCGGGAGATCTTATCTTCGTTGTGAATGTCAAAAAAGACACGAGGTTCCACCAGCTGACGCAGGAGCATCTGTACGTAGAGGAGCACGTGCCGATAAAAGCTCTTTTGACGCTGGCGCCGCTGAAGATCAAAACGCTCGGCGGAAAAGAGGCCGAAGTGAAGATGCCGGACATAAGCAAGGTAGATCTTGGAGAAGAGTTTCTGTGCGTGTTTGGAGAGGGGCTGCCGCGGCAGAAGCGGGAAAACATCAGGGGAAACCTGTTTGTGCGAATAGTGCCCGTATTCTGCGCTCCGAAGGATCTGAAGCAGCTTGGAAGCGAGCTGGTGGAGCACGTTGAGAAAAGAGAGAACAGGGGCGCGCTGGAGGCGAAGTTTGTCCATAGAAGAACTATCCGCGACACCGCAGGAGAAGAGAGGGAGGAGTCTAGATCTGGAAGTAGCAAGGAGTGCAGGACGATGTGAGTTTGCGAGGGTAGCGGAAGGTGGTGGAAACGCGAAGAGATGGTGGCGCAGTCGACGCAGTTTAGAAAGCGCGCTTATGAGTATTCTGGCTGTTTTGATAGGGGTGAACGGGGCTGGAGCAGCCAGAATGCGGGCAGACCGTTTTTTGCCTACTCCGCAGCTTCGGTCGCTACGTCGAGCTCTAGAGGAAGAATTGGCACAGCTCTGGCACGGTTGCTGTATAGAGTATGTCTGGCTTGGTGGACAGAGCGCCGCAGCACATCAATAATATCTTTGTTCTTACTTCGGTCTTTGGAAAAGCGCTCTCGAATATCCAAAATAGTCCCGTACTTTTTTATTTTTAGGTACGGAATAGTTTTGTAAAACTCAACTCACTTTTTGCAGCGCCATGCCCGAAGAAATGCGGATCAAGAATCCGTGCCGGGGCGCAGCCCGTGTCGAGAAATATCCCACCACATACAACATGTACAGACCCTCCTACCCATCTGCCCTAAAATCCCTATTTCAGCTTATTTCTGGAATTTAAAAAAAGCGGCCCCATCTCTCCAAGAACTAATATTTATGCGAAATTTATTTGATTGTTTATGCTTTACGAATGCGTTCTCTCTACCTTTCTGCTTTCGACCTGGGCGTGCTTTGTTTTCTTCAGGCGGAGCACGCTCCACGGAGGAGACCAAGTGAAACGCGGGGTGCACAAGGACTTCTTCATTCTGTTCTATTTGAACGGGCTGCTTTGGATGGCGCTCTGCGCAAAGTTCTCTCCAACCAGGTGCACGGCTCTTCTGTGCGTTCATTTACTTAGAAGGTTTTTCGAGTCTGGGGTCTATTGCTACAAGATCTTCAGCAAAATGAGCGCGCTGCAGTTCATATGCGGACTAATCTACTACCCTGTGCTCGTTTACCACAGCTTCTTTGTCGAGGAGCCCCCTATTTATTCGATGTTTCTGCTCTCCTCAGCCGCCCAGGCGGTTTCGCACTATTTTCTCTTCCACAAAAGAGAGTTTACCTACTACACCCACTATTTCACAGAGATCCTGATCCACTACTCGATGAACAGAGAGGCCCTAAACTGTCTCTGGATTGCCTCGTTCACTCTTATCAACATTTTCAACAGATCCGCCCAGACCCCCAAGACTCGCAGAATCTCTAAGAAGTGTGCCCCAGACGCGGTCCCAGTAGACAAATAGTGTTTGGTGGTTGCTAAGGGATAGTTGGTATAGCTAAGACAGTATGACCTGATAAGGGAAGCGCGAGAGTATAAGCATGGGATAAAAGGGGAACCAAGGGGAGGCGGTGTTTGTTCAGATTAAAAGGATGGGGAGATTGTGTCTATCTATCCTACACCATCTACATTATCCCATCCCACCTACCCCATCTACCCATGCATCCCAAATTATCTACCCTACACTACCCCACCTACCATACCCTGCCTACCCTACCTACCATACCCTACCCCCAGCAATACACAACCCACATTTATTCTGTTTTTTTTCTTTTTACCAGGGTAGTTGAAAGCTTTCGAGAAGGGCTCGCCCTTAGGAAGGTCTGAGAGTAGCCGTACCGGGCCGAGATGGCCAAAGGAGAAATCCTTATGGTAGCAGCTGACCAGAAAGTCCCCGAGTTTCGGTTGAGACGGCTGCTGGCTAGCGCAATAGTCAAATTCGAAAGGTGGGAGTTCCCATAACAAAATTCAGACTACTCTTCAAATACCCTTTTTTATTTTAATTTCATGTCCTTTGCACCAAAGTACACCCTCCTGCCAGAAGAGGCCCTCCCAAAGCTGAACGACTTCTCTCTCAGCTACACAATCGAAGCGTCCGAGATGCCGCACACGGAAAGAGACGCGATCTGTCCTTTTTTCGTCTCTCTTCCGAACTCGATAGTGGAGGTGGTAACAAGAGACATCGCAATAGAAGAGTACATGCAAAGAAGAGAACAAGAGACAGAGCCTGAAAAAAAAGAGCAAAAAGAAGAGGTCGAGTTCGAAATAGAAATAGACGAGAAACTGCTCGAAGAAGCGTTTGAAATGTTCGGCATAGAAGGAGAAGAGAACGAAAAAATCACAACGGTAAAGCAGAAAAACCAGCACACCTACGAAATGACCGACAGCGAGAACAAAAAACAGCTTCTGGGGTGCTCCTCCATCGACCAGAACAAATATCTTGTGCTAACAGCGTCGAGGAAGCTGTACAGAGTCGGCAAGTCGTTTACGGTCAGAAAGATAAAAGAAGCGTAGGTAGCGTGGGCGTGGATGGGTGGCGTAAATGGATGGATGAGAGCAGACGGTATAAGGCATATCTTTAACGTGCTAGCAAACTGTCCTAATAAGGTAATCAGCGTATAAATATGCGATAAAAGAGGAGGAGTGGCAACGAGCCTGTTCCAACTGCGGAAAAGACGCCAATCCAGCTAGGCAAAAGGGCCATTCCAGCCCTACTCGTATCTTATCAAACTTGTTGGCCATGGGGTATTTAAGTGAATAACGTTTAGAAATGTCAGTATAAATGATGAATTCTACCACCTTTCAATCTTCAATACGAGGTGTGCAGAACTCTTACTATTGGTCGTTGAGCCATTGCTTGAGTTTGTCATCTTTATTGGATTTTGAATTGTTTATGTAGATGGTAAGTTTGATTAGAGGACCAACTAATTTGTCACTTATCTGTGATTGAGATCTGTATTGGTGACTATCAATACTATGCTCCAATACTTACACCCACACCAACAATAAACGCCTTTCATTCTTCGATACGAGGTCTAAAAAACTTTCATACCGTATAAGGTACCCGCAAATTTTTGACAAATACTGCACTTTTGAACTGGCGACAAATAGAGCTGAGAATTCTACTGCATATCTACACGCCGAGAACTACCTATCGCTATGTACGACCGATCAACACAAGAGGAGTAATCGGATACGTTCCAGAACAACAAATAACTTCGGCTATAGTGGGATCCTCTGCCCACCCTTCCACACCTGCCCACCGCTCTATCGATCCTTATCTGCCGCCCTGCCGCCCGCCACGACTTTAATAAAATTTTTTATTACTCCCAGCAACTGGAGCTCTCTCCTCTTCGGGCAGCGCTGCCACCCGCTCTTCAAAAACGCTCCAAATGTGCCTCGCGCATATTCTATCTCTACCCTCCAGTTTGCGGCGAGAACACCTCAACTTCTGCCTTGTCGGACATGCTAACAGACTCTGGCGTGTCCTCCGCACTTAGCGTTCTTCCTTCGTATATAAACCTAAGTTTGCTTGTTGGAGATACCCCCGTTCTTTTTAGATAGTCTGCAAATACTTTTCCTAATTTGGTAGTGTTTTTGAGCTTGAACGTCCAAATACCGCCGGCCTGGTCGTGGATCTTCATGTGCACGTAGTTTTTCTCTTTCTCGCTGCTCTCTTTCATTTCCTCAATTTTTGGTTTTGTGATGATAATTTATGAACCCGCCATGGTTGAATGTCATAGTTACTCTGAAAACCTTCTCTTTTAAGCTCTTTATTTCTTGCTAAATAGGCAGGATGTGATTTTTCTCAGAAGCTTCGAAAGCTTCCCCTCTTTTTTAGAAATCGCCATTGTGTTCCTCTTCAGCCTCTCCACCACGCTCATAATCGATCTCTCTGTTATGTCTACTTTGTGTTCAAAAATACTAAGTAGCGTTCTTTCGTATTCGTTGATAGTCAGCTTGTCCATCATCAGTATGTTCGACCAGGTCCTGTTAACGTACGCTCTGTCCACCAGGTACTTAGAAGATATGATCAGAGACACCGAAAACAGAGCCGTGCTAGACCCGCACAGCTGAATAGCCGCATCAAGCCTCTTTTGAAGCAGCTCTTTTCCAAGAGGGTCTCTAAGTATTTCTTTTCGGAGAGCCTCCATATGTACCGCCGCTTTCTCTCTTGCCACTATCGCAAGATATATTCCGCCAAGAAGCACAGGCGTCGGAAGATTCGCCCTTTTGATGATGCAGGATATTTGAGACGACGAAGGATCCCCTGTTTCTTCTAGATATAGTTTTTCGAGGGTGGAGTAGAGGGCCTCATTATGCGTGAACACGCTGCTCTCCTCTCTGTTCATGGTGTTCCCCGCGATCCTGTGCAAAGTACCCATCGATTTCTCATTGGTCGGTTTCCAGTTGGTCAGCAGGTGTTATCTTGCTGGGGTGGATGATAGGTGAGGTGGGGTGGATGATGCGGTAGGTGGGATAGATGATAGAGTTGGTGGTAAATGGTGTGGTAGATGATGGAACTGGTGGTATGGTAGGTGGTATGTGTATATCCCCACTGAATATCCCCACTATATCACCCCACTAGATCTCCTTATCTATAATACCTGATACATATCAAATGCTGTACTGAACTATGTAATATACGTACCAACCATACTCCACCCCACCCCCCTACCGCCTATCTATTCTAACACTGAAACACATAAGCCATATCCAATTTATTCGTACATCCGATCACATCCCTACTCGCTGACATCTTCCACCCCCTCACATCTGCACTCGTAACGTACTAAACCTTCTTGTAATCCATTCTTCCCTCTAGCTTCTTCTGCTCTGATATTTTTCTAACGCTCTTCACTAAGTCGTCCTGGGTGATGAAGTCTCTCTCATCTCTTATCGCGAGCATTCCCGACTCTGTGCACACATTTCTCAGATCTGCTCCGTTGAACCCGTGCGACATCTTCACAAGCGAGTCAAAATCTATCTCTCCCCGTTTTTCCATCTTCTCCGAGTGTATTCTCAGTATCTCCAGCCTGCCCTGAGCTGTAGGCAGGGGTATCTCTATTTTTCTGTCGAGTCTTCCGGGTCTTAGAAGCGCCGGGTCGAGTATGTCCGGCCTGTTCGTGGCCATTATCACCTTCACCTTCCCCAGATCTTCAAATCCATCCATTTGGTTCAGCAGCTCCATAAGCGTACGTTGAACTTCCCTATCAGAGGAGGTGCTATCAGAGGACCTTTTTCCTCCTATTGCGTCTATTTCGTCTAAGAAGATAACGCACGGCTGGTTTGTCTTTGCGTACGCGAACATTTCCCGCACCATTCTGCTGCTTTCTCCGATGTATTTTTCGATTATTGCAGAGCTCACCACCTTCAGAAAGTTCGAGTCGAGGGTTGCGGCTACTGCGCGCGCCAGCAGCGTCTTTCCGGTGCCCGGCGGGCCGTACAGAAGAACCCCCTTCGGAGGGGATACTCCCACTCTCTTGAATATTTCCGGGTTTTTAATTGGGAGCTCGATCACTTCTCGAATTTCTCTGATCTGTTCTGAGAGCCCTCCTATTTTATCGAAGGAAATATCGCCCGGCTTCTCGATGGACATCGAATAGACGAGAGGGTCGACTTCTCGGGGCAGTTGGCGCATGATGGTGAGGGTGGTTATGTCGAGGGCTACTCTAGCGCCAAGGGACAGAAGCTCTTTTGGGATGTTTTTTCTTGCACCTACGATGTATCTTGGGCCCTGTGAGGTTTTTACTATGTATTTGTCGTCTTCTAGCTGTTTTAGCACCTCTCCTACCATTTGGCCTACGCTTTGGAGGGCGTCTATGTCGCGTTCTGTTTTTTCGTACTCTTTTTCCAGCTGTCTTGCGGCTTCTCCCATCTTTTTTATGAGGCCAAGCGACTCTGCGTGGGACGCGATCGACTTGTGGTAGCTCAGGAGCGCTTCTTTCTTGTTGTTGTCCAGCATGTAATAAAATAAGAATGCGCAAATATAAATAGAAGAAAATATTCGAGGCATGATCAGCGAGTACTTGGAAGAGGCCGAAAAATGGAAGGTGCTAAGCGAGTGGAAGGTGGAGACGATCACGCGGACGCTTCGAATCAGCAGCGGGGACAAGGAGTGGAGGGAGCTAACAGCGATGTACTGCGGCAGGAGCAGGGAAGAGGTGCTCCTGAACAAGTACAGCGAAGAGATGTACGAGGTGCTGAAAAAAAAAGCGCGGGAAGAGGGGGTCGGCGAGGAGGAGATAAGAAGCACGCAGATGAAGGAGATAAAGCTGGAGAAGAAAATAAAAAAGATAGAAAAAGACGTTTTACCTGAAATAGAAAGGGCAACAGAGATACTAAAAAGGGAAATATTTCAGAAAAAAGAGAACAAAGAAAGGCTGCACGCGCACTTTCAGAGAAGAAGAAGCGCCTGGGGAAGCTACCTGATCGAGAGGGTGCTGGTCGAAGTGCTGCCGGTGAACGTGCGGATGTACCTCGTTGGCGGAGGCGGCAGGCCGGGCGAGAAGGTGCTTTTCATATGGCTCGACAGGAAGGACGCGTTTTCTAACGTGGATCTTCAGTTTATGGGAGAGGCAGACAGGGTTGCGGTGGTGGAGGAGGGCAGAGAGGCGACAGAAGAGGAGATGAGCGTGCTGCAGGCGCTCTGGGGGAACGTGAGCAGGACGAAAAAAGAAAATGGTCTTACCGAGGATCGAACTCGGGTTACGGGATTCAAAGTCCCGGGTGCTACCGCTACACCATAAGACCCTGCGTGAAAACAAAGACGATGTAGACGGATCGCGTACAGAGGCCCGCCAGCCCTGCAGATAGAACAATGGCGCAGGCCGTCTCAGCCGCCTGTTTTAAATGGGCCGAAGACAGCGCAGAAATATTAAAGAAATAGAGTTAATTGGTGTGAGAGGTTGGAGCTGGTGCGGGTGGACCAGTCGCACGTGGCACAATTTGGATCTTAGCGGTGGTGGCAGTTGGCGATGGGTGGCTGCGGTTCGGAATAGTTTTTACAGCCAGCACCAAAGATCCCCCTGCCACCCCCGCTATTTGCAAAACCGCTTACCTTCAATGCTTTATTAGTTGCAGGCGAGGAATAGGAAGCGGTAAACCCTATAACAGCACCATCTGGAGATTTACTCGGCACGACCGGCTGGTGGTACCGTTAATATCGTTACCCGCAGACTTCTCCAGCACGATCACCAGCAGGCTAGAAGCTCCCGTACAGAAATCCGTTTGCAATAGCATTCAGCATTCCTTTGTCGTACGTAATGTTTGTTCTGGAGCTATATTCGAGCAGAAAAAAAAGAAGCATACACGCCATCGATAACTCAACAAGAAAAGCAACGAGCCAGAAGCAGGCCTCCGTAATAATCGCAGTAGCGACGCATATCTTCCTGAACTTTGAGACATTCCTGTACTTGGGATCTAATTCAGCAACTCCCTCGTAGTACATTACGTCCAGCTTTCCTTCGTACTCTTTGTAGATCCTTCGTAAAGAGAAGATCATAAAGGAAAAAGAGACAAAAAACACACCCACAGAGAAAAGATACGATGTAAAGCGGTATTGGCTCTTTGCAAGGAAGTAGAGCACCAAGCAGAGGGAAAGAGAGTACGCGCACCACCCCCAATACAGAACGTAATGAGTGATGCACTCTTTCGAAAAATCAAATTTCCTGTAGTACACAAATATGTGTCTACGTCTCCAAAGATATCTGAAGCCAACGGATAACTTAGAAACCCAGTAGGTAAGCAGAAGAATAGTCAATAACCGTGCGCACCCAGGAGAATCTTCGAGCTTTTTGTGTCCCTGCACTGCAATCGTGAACAGAAATATGTAGAAAATAGATGCCAGGTGGCAAGAAGATACAGTCTAGAGGTAAAAGAAATGGCTTGCCTTGCTAGCCCAGCTTCTTCGGCTGTAACCATAACTTTCCCCGTATCTGATACTCCCACCTCCATTTGTAACCGTCATCCAGGAAGTCTTCCCGTGCTCATAGTAAACGCTACCTGAAGACCCCCGCTCTATATCTGTGGCACCTCTTGCGCTTTCCTGTTGGGATAGATGGGTCGGTGCGAGTTCGGTTATTTCGTATCTCTTCAGAGGTGCATCGTTATCGAAGTTGGTAGAGCGCGTCTCTGTGGTATTTTGGCCCTTCTGCTGGTCTAGGATCAGCTGCAGGCTCCTGTACCGGCACTCCATTCCTTTTTCTAAGGCATCTATGTCCCTTAAGGAAGAGCTGCAGGTGTTTTGGGTGAGCTTGGCATCCCAGAGGGCGTGTATGTCCTTATACATTTGGGGCTCCGATCTGGCTAAGGCTCTGTACTCCGTCTTATCTGAAGCTTTCTTGGTTTCTGGCATGCCTTGGCACCCTTCCGAGCATATATTCTCGTTTTGCGTATCAGCTGATCATTTGTTAGATTGAGGTGTGGTGATCTATTGTTGGGTTGAGAGGGTGGTGATCTATTGTTGGGTTGCAATGGCAGAGATCATTTGTTGAATTGAGACGGTGGTGATCTATTGTTGGGTTGATGTGGTGCAGATCATTTGTTGGATTGAGATGATAGAGATAAGTTGTCGGATTGAGATGGCAGAGATCTATTGTTGGGTTGAAATGGTGCAGATATGCAGTGCACTGGAATATCTTTAGCAGATTGAGTAACTCTACAAGGCAATAGTTGGGATGTCTTCTTTGGCATTTCAGCGGTTTATTTTGTTATCGCACGCTTATGCCCTGATCTACTCTATTGGGATAGTTCGTTATGCATGTAAGGCGCAGTTATTTATTCTCTAGGCAGAGGTATCTAAGTGAATAATGCAGTGATGGGTACCTTAGAGCGCATAAGAGCTGGTAAACTATGACCAGTACGTGTATTTTACTCTTCGTTACGAGTCTCGCTAGCAACAAGTACCAAATGTCCGCTTATATATCCCACAGCCAAGATAAACACCCCTCCGCCAATAACAGCGTTATCTTATCTATCACCCGCCAAAATCAAATCAAAAACCCTTCTATATCGCTCCCACCTGTCCTAGCCTCTCTTGATTGCGCCCAGCACGCTGTTAAAATACCTTGCACCCTCCTCTTCCAGAGCGCACAGCAGCCCCTGCTTGATCTCTTCCGTGCGTGCAGACTTCGCATACTCAAGCGCCATGGAGTACTTGCATATCCTCCTCGCAGCCTCGAAATACTCCTCCCTTACGTTATATATTATCAACGACGCAACCTCCTTCTCAATCTCTGCCTCTTTTTCCACGTCTCTTCCCCTGTTCCTGAACACGTCTTCGAGATAGTGCATCACTTCGCCTGTCTCCGTGATAATCGAAACTATCTCGCTCATTCTCTTCTCCACTCCGCTCGGGCTCTCCGCAACCGCAATGTGGAAAACCTCCTCTTCTCTTCCTCTGTTTATCTGCGTCTCTGAAAAAACCTCCACTATTTTCTCCCTCAGCATCTCTCCGATCCTCTGCAGCTCTTCCAGCTCCTCCCGAGTCCCCTCCCTGCTCTCCATGCACTTTTCAATCTCTTTCCGTCTTTCGCGCAGCCTCTCCCTCGCAAGCTCTTTCCTCTCGCTTCTCCACCTTCTAAACGTGTTTTCTTCGATATTTGGATGCATTTCATCGCTGTCCTCTTCCAGAATCGCTCTAATCGCGCCGTACTCCATTAATTCAATTATTTTTGCTCTTGCACTATGAAGCCCCAGACACAGCCCACCACGCACTCCTCCATCCACCCCATCGACGGCATCCAAGCCGCCAACAAGAACATCTACAGCTACTTCATGAAAAGCGACCAGTCGTACTACGTGCCAGCAGAGCACAGGTACACCGCGTACAAAAAAGACAGCGACCAGACGTACATCGTCGTAATAACAAAATACGAAACGACAACGGACGACTGGGCGTACAAACACAACAGCAAATCTATCGAAATAGAGTGTCTAATCGGAAAAGACAGAAAAAACCTCCAAAAACACCGAACAGAGCTCTCTTCGCTGATAAAAAGCATACATCTTACGGAGATGTCCCTGCCAAGCGAGAAAAAAACCGCCCCAGAAGAAACCTTCATCGGCCTCGTATATCCAGACCATCTCAACAGAACAAGCATCATGGTGATGGTGGACAGCGTGATAAAACACGGAAGATTTAAGGGTATTTTGATACTGCCGGTCTCTCTTAGCGTCTCGTTCGGCCTAGGCCTCTCTAACTCGGTGGTAGTCAACAGAATAGAGGAAACCGTCGTGTGTATCGAAGATAACTGCGTACTTCAAGAAACGTACATAAAGGGCAAGAAAAGCTCGTCAACGCTCTACGGAGAGGACCCCGTCGAAGAGTTCACGAAGAAAGAGGAGACGTACCCCGAAGTAATGAAGAACATGTGCCACATCTGCGAAACGCCGTTCGAGCTGTCAGAATTCAGCAGACACTTCAAAAACAAGCACCAAATAGACGTTTATAGCGACCAGAAAAGCGCTGACGCGATATTGCAGCGGTGCAGGGCTCTGCTGCCGGAAAAAGAAGAGCTGCAGGAGGGAAGTCGCGCCGCAGAGCCTCTCCACAACAGCTCAGAAGAAGAGAGCGCAGGAGAGAAGGAGCAAATGGACCAAAGAAGCAAAGATGCAGAACTGCAAACGCAGCAGAGCGTTGAAGAGAAGCCGTTCGAAGCAGCTGCAAGGGAGGTGGTGGGAAGGATCCAGCCGCAGGAAAGAGCAAAGAAGATATGCTCTTCGCTGATATACGTAACAGAAGAGGTGGTAGACAGAGAAGACAACAGAACAGAAGACGAGAGAGCTGGTGAGGATAGGACAAACGAAGAAAACGGCGAAGAAAAGCGGGTAGGAGAGGAGAGAGGATATAATCGAGCTATTGTACAGACGTACGTTACAGACCCGGAAATCAAAACAAACGTAACTTATCTATCTAAGAAAGAGGCAGAAAAAGTCGCGTGGAAAGGGATGTTTGCGCTGACCAACATAGAGCCGTCGAAAGACCTGTGGCTCACGGACAAAGAGTGGGAAAGCGTTGGGCTCCGCGTTCTGAAGGAAAAGATCCTCTTCCCGATATAGCAAGAGGCGTAGGCGACGTTCAAGGAAGGACACGCAGTACTATTCGACTGGCATGTAGCCCGCCAGGACGTTTTGGTAAATTACCAGATTGGGCAATATCCCAATAAGGCAACTGTTAGATCCTAGATATGCGATAAAAATAAATAGCTGAAATGGATGCTCGATTGCCATGTAGCAGTGCCCCTATGCTAATCAGCCGTATAGTGTAAAAAGGTAATTGTAAACGGCAGATATCCATTCGACTTACCAAGCAGGCAAAGAAGAGTCCCAACCCACAGCTCTAATAAAAAACCAGCAGTGCAGATGCGTGTTAAAAGCTGTTCGTACTGGGCGCAATTTATTGTTAGTGTTGGCTGTGGGGTATTATGGTTAGTAACTGCTTCTGAAACTCCAGCAGATGTCTAATACCAGCACTAACCCATACTCAAAACCTCTTATATGATGTTTGGCTTGTACTTTGGAGACGTTTTCTGGTCTTCCCAGTTTCCGCATCTCTGCTCTTCCTCTTTCTTCTGCTGTTTTCTCGGCTTTTTTGCCTCTGCTTCGGCGGCTTCAGGCGTGTACAGAGACGCAAGTCCGTTCAGAATCTGGTTGCATTCGTCGTAATTCGCCTCTTTTTTCTTGTTTCTCTTTTTGGTAGGTCTTGGCGGTTGGAACATGCTGTTAAGAGCGTTAAACTGCTTCTCTGAGTGCCTGTTAATCTCTTCAACGAGTAAAGCGAAACAGTCCTTCTTTATTCCTGGCGCTGGTGAGATATCTTCTGCCTCCATCTCTTTTTCACTCGTTTTTTCGTTACATTCGTCCTCTTCTACCTCCTCTGCCTCCTCTACCTCTTCAACGCTGCTTTCTGACCCGCTTTCCGCGTCTTCTTCTCTAATTCCGCCTGCTAGGTCAAAAAAATCGTCCTCTAGATCATCTCCGTGGACTTTTCTATTCAGAACATCGGATATCTCCCTTTCCTCCTGTGTACTTGGCTTAAAACACGGCTCAAGCGAAAAAGTCATTCTTCTATTTCCGTTCATAAAAATCCTGCTCGAAACCGCAGCTATTCATACTGTAAGTGTACACACGTCGGTCAAGCAGATGGTTACGGTGCAGATACTAATCATAAAGATAGACGACGCAGGCCCCGTACCAAATACTAAGATATCTACTACAGCCTATCCAGTTCGATACCCCAGCTCTACACACTTAGATATCCCAGGCGCACAGAGTATATAAACGAGCTTTAAAAGACTCATGGACAGCCGAAAACCCCTCTTCTCTGTTTCTTCTCTATTTCAATAGCCATTTATTCCATCGCCTACTTATCCACAAAAAACTACCTTATCGGTCTAAATGACTAACTAGAGTAGTTTTTGGTACTAAATAGATGCACTCCAATCCAACTTGCTGTTTGTCTTTTCCACAGGGTCTCCACACTTTGCCTCTCTCCCACTTCACTTCTGTCTCTGCTACAGGATCTTATTTGGGTCCCAGCACGTTCGTTCCTGCACTGGGAAGTCGTCTAGGCCCTCGACATCTTCTTCGCTTATCTCTGCTGTCAGCGCTTTGAAGTTCTGCTCGATTCTTTCGGGCGTTTTGCTCTTCGGAATGACCGCGCACTCCTTCAGCATCGCCCATTTCAGGATCTGCGCTGAAATGTCTCCCTTTTGCTTCATTCTCTTCAGCACCGGGTACTTTTCCGCCCACTCTTCGCTTAGCAGCTTTCCTCTTCCAAGGGTCGAGTACGACTGCACCACCACGCCGTTCTCCTGACAGAACTCCACCACTTCTTTCGGGTAGCAAATCGGCGACAGCTCTATCTGGTTCACCTGCGGGCGCTCGTGAAACGCCTCAAACAGGTCTCTCAAATGCGATATCATAAAGTTACTTACTCCGATGTTCTTAACGACGCCTTCTTTCTGCAGCTCGATCAGCGCCTCGTACGTTCCGTGCCTGAGCTCTTTGTTCTTCGGGTCGTCCAGCTCAACCTTCTCTGCGCCTGGCCAGTGGATCAGCACGAGGTCCAGGTACTCTTCGTCCATAACTTTCATGCTTTCTCTGAGCGACTCTTTAGCAGCGCTGTATCCCTGGTTCGCTGTCGATATCTTCGTTGTGATGAACACGTCTTCGCGTTTAATGCCTGTTTTTCTAATTCCCGAAGCGACCTCTCCTTCGTTTCTGTACACCTGTGCTGTGTCGTACAGCCTATACCCGTTCTTCATTGCCGCGTTGACAGCGTTCTCCACCTCTTCTTTTCTCATCTGGTACGTCCCAAGTCCAAGAATATCTATCTCCCTGTTATTGTTTAGCCTGAGCCTTTGCATGCCACTTCAAAATATTTTATTTTAATACCTTATTTGTTAATTCCTATCGTGCAGATTAATTAGATTACTGCAGAAATATGCCTGGTAGATTAGGCCACCCAACCAGAGCATGGCCCCGTTCCACAGCTTCGTAAGATAGAGAGGCTCTGTCGCAAATTCAATTTACTACGTCTCGCTCGCCCCACGTTACTTATCATCCTATATCTGCATCCAACCCAGCTACTTATCATATTCACATCCGTCCATCCATCTCACCTACTCATCATATCCCCACCCCATCCAACCTACCGCCGATTTATAAATTCGGGTTTTTTTAATTCGAAATGAACGATGAGGTGCTTCAGCTCAGAGAAGAGTCTCTTAACGAGTACACTTCCAGCCTATGTTCTAATTATCAGAGCCGAAAAAAAGAGCTCGAGATCATCATCACGAACATGCCGCAAAAACACTCGTTTGCTAACCACGTCTCGATAGAGCTCGAAAAAATGAACGAAGAGATACTGCAGGCGGAGATCGAAATACTGAAGAGGTCTTCCAGGAACTACGTTTTACTAACCAACGCGCTTCTGTACCTCGAAAGAAGATGGAACACGGAGGTTGTTGTCGAAATCATTTCTCGGTCTTTTTCGCAGGAGATACGCGAAAAGGTCATTTCTCTTATTATTGATAGCGAAGAGGCCCCTGTAGATAAGAAGTGCGCGGTCCAGCCGTTTTCTCTGAGCACTTCAGAGTTCCCAGGCGAGCTAGAAGATATTCTGAGAGTTATCCAGGCGCTCCGGGAGCCCAGAGTTGTTTCTTCTGCCAGAGACGTGTTTACATCGTACAAGGTGCTTTTGGCGTACGGCCAGCACGCCCACCTCGCAGTGGAAGAGCTGCTGGCTCTTTCGCGGCTTGAGGGCTTCGAGATCAAAAACATTGTCGGCGCGATTTTCTTGGGAGTTGTCCTGAAAAGGAAAGAGGTGCTGAGCTATTCCAGCTTTTTGGTGCAGTACTGCAAAAAGGAGAAAAGCGCTCTTTCGTACGCCGCACATGCCCTTTTGCAGATATACAACAGGAAACTTAGCATCTGGAACGAGCTGCAGGACGTCGTTCCGCACCTGTACACAGGCCTTGAAAAAGACCAGGGGCTCACGTGCTCTCTTCTATACACTCTGAACCTGAAAAACGCTGTTTTCTTGTACGAGACAACCAACGGAAAAGTGCCCGAAATGGAAGTTTTTGATCTGTGCAAGCGCGGGAGACACTCCCTTCCGCACCCCGACATAAGAAGCGCGGTCCAGTCCCTCCTGACCATCCCAGCAGAAGAAACGTACCCAACGGACACGAGCGTGCAGATCGGAACCGTCGGCTCCGAATGCGCCGCGAATTTCAAGCCGACAGTTGAATACAGCAAAATAGACAAAATAGAGGCCTTCTTTCAGTTCTTCTTCACAAAAGCAAGCCTCTCGTTTACCCACTTTAATAACACCCTTCTGGAATATAGACACGTTTTCAACATGCTCAAGAAAGAGGAGGTAGGCATGTTTGTGCACTCTATCCTATCGTCGGCCAACAGCCTGGTTTTCAAAGAGCTGGCCGTGCACAGAACGTATCAGCTTCTCAAGAAAAGACATTTCTGAGCCTGCATCTTTCCCGGATTGCCGTGCAACCTTTTGCGCTGCCATGTAAGCTGCCTGGTTGGCGTTAAATCTGTTCGACTAGCAGGGAATCCATTGGTACTTGATAAGCTGCGATGGGACTGAAGAACAATATGGCCGAGGTAATTGTCAGAGTATAAGTCAGAGTGCAAATATGCGATAAATAAACGATTATCGAGCTGGCAAAGAAGTCTTTCCCGCCGAATTCATCGACATGTTTTCAGCAGGTCTTGGTTTCTAGATTAGGTGATGTCTTAATAAGGGCACTTTCAGGGTCGAAATATGCGATAAAAGTTGTTGAAGCAGCAAAGAAAGCTTCCCAACCGACAGCATCAGACTATGAGGTGGGCGCGTGAATGCCGGAGTGGATTGTGTGCCTTCGCTGTTTGATTTTTGCTGGATGCGAGAGGAGGGCGTACTTCCGAAATATCCGATAGTCTTCCGTACTTTTTTTTTGAAAAGTACCGGCGCTTTTTTTATTTCAGCCTTGGTTGGTGAGGGTCTGCGGAAGTATGCAGAAAAGAAGAGACGCCAGAGAGACAGGAAGAGAGAGAGACAGAGAGGCGGTATATAGCTATGTAAATTTCACAT
>Ga0190275_10000947_pt1 | contig 22673 bp, 22 predicted proteins | sample Popmic550T_FD_133745 | JGI IMG/M metagenome (GOLD analysis project Ga0190275, IMG submission 133745) | Populus adjacent soil microbial communities from riparian zone of Yellowstone River, Montana, USA - 550 T | ecosystem: Environmental > Terrestrial > Soil > Riparian zone > Trees stand | place...
AAAAGGGATGGTACTGACGGGCGGCGGCGCGCTGCTGCGCGACATCGACCGGCTCCTCATGGAAGAGACCGGCCTTCCCGTCGTGATCGCGGACGATCCCCTGACCTGCGTCGTGCGGGGCTCGGGCAAGGCGCTGGAAAAGATGGAGCGCCTGGCGACCATATTCACGAACGATTAGTGGAATACCAGCCGCCGCCGTTTTTCAGGACCGGTCCCAGCCCTCTTACCCGCCTTTTCATCTTCACGCTGCTGTCGCTCGTCCTTCTCGGCACCGACGCGCGCCTGAAATATCTCGACTCGGTGCGGCAGGTGGCCTCGGTCATCATCTACCCGCTCCAGCGCATCGCGGGCGCCCCCTTCAGCATCGTGCAGAAGACCTCCGAGTTCTTCACCACCCAGGGCTCGCTCCAGGACGAGAACGCACGGCTCGGGCAGGAGGCCCTCGCCCAGGCCGCACAGATCCAGCAGCTCGCTTCGCTCCAGTCGGAGAACGAGCAGCTCCGGAAGCTTCTCGGCACGCGCGACCGCCTGCCTTCGCGTACCTCGTACGCGGAAGTGCTGTACGCCGCGCGTGACCCGTTTTCCCGCAAGATCGTGATCGACAAGGGCTCGCAGCAGGAAGTGCAGGCGGGCCAGCCGGTCATCGACGGCGCCGGCGTCGTGGGACAGGTGACCCGCGTCTATCCGTGGCTTGCCGAAGTGACGCTCGTCACCGACAAGGGCCACCTCGTTCCGGTGCTCAACACGAGGAACGGCCTGCGCGGCGTCCTCGGCGGCACCGGCAACGACGGCGCGCTGGAACTGAAGTTCGTTCCGCTCAACGCCGATTACGAGAACGGCGACGTGCTCGTCACCTCGGGAATCGACGGCGTCTATCCGCCGGGCCTGCCGGTGGGCCAGATCGCGAACATCGAGCGCAACGCAGCGTTTCTTTTCGCGCGCATACTGTGCAAGCCGGTCGCGGGCGTAAGTAACCACACGCAGGTGCTCGTCGTGCACGCGGAGCAGAAAATCCCGGAACGCCCGGTCGAGGAAGTAAAGCGGCCGTTGCCGGCGAAGAAGGGCAGGAGAGGCGGAACATCGTGACACCGCTTTACTCTCACCCCCAAACCCCTTTCCCTATCAGGGGCGAGGGGAGATCCGTGGCGCGAACGGTGAAGCCGTTCGCGCATAATTGACGATGGAAGTCCTCGCCCGACACGAGATCCTGCTCCCGGTCAAACCCGCGTTCATCATCACGACGCTGGTCGCCGCGGCGCTGCTCAACATGATGCCCTGGTCGGGCTGGGCTGCGTGGCTGCGGCCGGACTTCGTGGCGCTGGTCGTGCTGTATTGGGTGATCGAGCAGCCGCGCCGCGTCGGTTTTCTCGCCGCGTTCTCGCTGGGCCTCCTGATGGACGTCGCCGAAGGCGCCCTGCTCGGCCAGCACTCACTCTCGTATTGCATACTCGCCTTCGCGGGCATCGCGCTCAACCGCCGCGTGCGCATGTTCAGCCTCACTTCGCAGGTCGTGCACGTGATCCCGCTGCTTCTCGTCAATGACCTGATCGTGCTGGGAGTGCGCCTGCTCGCCGGCGCGGAATTCCCCGGGTACCGCTATTTCCTCGGCAGCTTCGTGGCGGGTGCGCTGTGGCCGCTCGTTTCCGTCGCGCTCAAGCTTCCGCAGCGCCCCCGCTCGGACCCCGATCATGTCTGAGCTCAAGATTTCCCCCGGCGTCGAGATGCGCGACGCGGAAGGCGAGCTCCATCACTTCCGCGTCCGCTTAGGGATCGCTTCAACCTTCGTGCTGCTGATGTTCGGCGTGCTGTTCGCCCGGTTCTTCTACCTCCAGATCGTGATGCACGATCACTACCACACGCTCGCCGAAGCCAACCGGATCTCGATCCTGCCGATCGTGCCCAACCGCGGCATCATCGTCGACCGCAACGGTGTCGTGCTCGCCACCAATTACTCCGCCTACACGCTCGAGATCACGCCGAGCAAGGTGGAAAATCTCGACGGAACGATCGACGAGCTCGCAACCCTTGTGGAGATCACGGCGCGTGACCGGCGCCGCTTCAAGAAGGTCCTCGAGGAGAGCAAGCGCTTCGAGAGCCTGCCGATCCGCACGCGGCTCACCGACGAGGAGATCGCGAAGTTCGCAGCGAACCGGTACCGTTTTCCCGGAGTCGACATGCGCGCGCGGCTTTTCCGTGAATACCCGCAAGGCGAATTCTTCTCGCACGTGATCGGCCACATCGGACGCATCAGCCAGAAGGATCTCGACCGCCTCGATGCGAACGAGCGCAGCTCCAATTACCGTGGGACCGACTACATCGGCAAGACCGGCCTCGAACACAGCTACGAGGATCAGCTGCATGGCACGACCGGCGTCGAGCAGGTCGAAGTCGACTCGGGCGGGCGCGCCGTGCGGTCGCTTTCGCGCACGCCCCCGGTCTCTGGAAGCAACCTGGTCCTGAAGATCGACGCGAAGCTCCAGGAAGTCGTCTTCAAGGCGTTCGGCGAGCGGCGCGGCGCGCTGGTCGCGATCGAGCCTGCGACCGGGGGGGTGCTCGCATTCGTGAGCAAGCCCGGCTTCGACCCTAATCTCTTCGTCGACGGCATCGATCCGCAGAACTGGAACGAGCTCAACACTTCGCCGGACAAGCCGATGGTGAATCGCGCGATGAACGGCACCTATCCGCCGGGCTCGACATTCAAGCCTTTCATGGCCCTCGCGGCGCTCTTCTACGGCAAGCGCACGCCGAGCCAGGCGATCTCGGACCCCGGGTACTTCAACTTCGGCGGGCACCATTTCCGCGATGACAAGGTCGGCGGGCACGGGAGCGTCGACATGTACAAATCGATCGTGGTCTCGTGCGATACCTACTATTACCACCTCGCCAACGAACTCACGATCGATCTCATCTCGAACTTCATGGGGCAACTCGGATTCGGCTCGCGCACGGGCATCGACATCGCGGGTGAGTCGGCCGGCGTGCTGCCTTCCCGCGACTGGAAGATGCGCCGCTTCAAGCAGAAGTGGTACGCCGGCGAGACGATCAGCATCGGCATCGGCCAGGGCTACAACTCGTATACCCCGCTGCAGCTGGCCGCGGCAACCGCGACGCTCGCGAACAACGGGGTGATGTATCGCCCTCACATCGTCGATTACGTCGAAGACGCCGCCAAGCGCGACCGCACGCTCGTCGAGCCCAAGCCCTGGCGCACACTCGACGTAAAGCGCGAGCACATCGGCGTCGTGCGGGCCGCAATGGTCGGCGTGAACAAGGAAGGCACCGGCGCGCGTGCCTTCGCCGGAGCGCCGTACACGCACGCGGGCAAAACCGGTACGTCGCAGTTGTATAGCCTCAAAGGCGACAAATACGTGGAAAGCAGGGTGACGGAGCGTCTGCGCGACCACGCGCTGTTCATCGCCTATGCACCCGCCGACAAGCCGACGATCGCGCTCGCGGTCATCGTGGAGAACGGCGGTTTCGGCGCGCGGGCCGCGGCGCCGATCGCACGCCAGGTTTTCGACTACTGGCTGCTCGGCAAGGAGCCGGCGAAGCCCGCCAAAGAGGACGACGATGCACCCAGCCATTAGGCGCATCGGGCGCTTCTTCGCCGGACACCTCGACCAACCGCTGCTGGGCGGGGTACTGCTGCTCATGCTGACCGGGCTCATGGTCCTCTTCAGTGCGTCAAATGGCAGCTTCGTTCGCCTTTCGGGGCAGACGATGAACATGATGATCGCTCTCGGCGTGATGTGGGTTTTCGCAAACATCCCGCCCCACTACCTGATGAGGCTCTCGGTTCCCGTTTACGTCCTCGGGGTGCTCATGCTGCTGGGTGTCGCCTTCTTCGGTGAGATCGTGAACGGCGCGCGACGTTGGCTCGACCTCGGCGTCACCCGCGTACAGCCTTCGGAAATGATGAAGATCGCAGCGCCGCTCATGCTCGCCTGGTACTTCGATCGTTACGAGGCGACGCTGCGCCTGAAAAACTACGCGGTGGCCGCAGTCCTGCTCATTGCGCCGGTCATCCTGATCGCGCGCCAGCCCGATCTCGGGACTTCCATTCTGATATTCGCGAGCGGCTGCTACGTGATTTTCCTGGCGGGGCTTTCGTGGCGCGTCATCGCCGGGCTTGCCATCGCTGGCGCTGCGAGCCTTCCGGTCGTGTGGTCAGTGCTCCACGACTACCAACGCCAGCGCGTGCTCACGCTGCTCGACCCGGCAAAGGATCCGCTCGGGGCCGGTTATCACACGATACAGTCGACGATCGCCGTGGGCTCCGGCGGTCTTGCGGGAAAAGGGTGGATGAGCGGCTCGCAGACCCATCTCGACTTCATCCCGGAACGCACGACCGATTTCATTTTCGCCGTCTTCTCCGAGGAATTCGGCCTCATCGGCAACGGGATCATGCTCATCCTGTTTCTCCTGGTGATCGCCCGGGGAGCCGCGATCAGCGCGGCCGCGCCTACGCTCTTCGCGAGGCTGCTCGGGGGTGCGATCACGCTCACGTTCTTCACCTATGCCTTCGTGAACATGGGGATGGTGAGCGGGATCCTGCCCGTGGTCGGCGTTCCGCTGCCGCTCATCAGCTACGGCGGCACGTCGCTCGTGACGATCTGTCTCGGCTTCGGGATCCTCATGAGCATCCACACGCACAAGAAGCTCGTGCAGACGTGATCGGCGCGAGATGAAGATTCCCGCTCTGACGAGAATTGGGCTTTCGTTTGCCACCGCGATGGTCGTGACGGCGCTGGCCGGATGCGCGAGCGCCCCTCCGCAGCCGCAGCAGCAGCCGCCGCGGGCGGAGCCGCGCACCGAGCGTCCGCCACAGACCGTGCGGGCACCCGCGCCACGCGCCCCGGCGCCCGCGCCGACTGTTCGCGCGCCGCGCGGCGGCGGTTATTATCTCGACGACGGCCCGGGGGACTCGCCTCCACCGGATCTCGAACACGTCGCTGAGCCGGTCCCGCAGCTCGAGCCCCTGCACCGCGGGGCGATGCGGCCTTATGTGGTGCTGGGGCAGTCCTTCACGCCCATGACCGAGCTCCAGCCCTACCGTGCTCGCGGTACGGCGAGCTGGTACGGGCGGCGCTATCACGGTAAACAGACCTCGAACGGCGAGCTCTACGACATGTACGGGATCAGCGCAGCGCATCCCACCCTGCCGCTCCCGAGCTACGCGCGGGTCACGAACGTCGCGACGGGTAAATCCGTCGTGGTGCGGGTCAACGACCGCGGGCCGTTCCTCGACGGCCGGCTCATCGATCTTTCGTATACCGCCGCCCTTAGGCTCGGCGTGATCGGCGGCGGCCACGCGACGGTCGAAGTCGAAAGCATCATCCCCGACGGGACGACGGCCGGGACGGCTTATGCCGTTGCGCCGCCGAGACCGCGCGTAGGCGCGCCGGCAGTCCCTGCTGCGGTCGCGGCACGCCCTGCCCCGCCACCGACCTCGCCCTATGCCGGACAGGCCGATCCCATCCTTGCGCTCGCCGCTGCCGCGCGTGACCCCGAGCCGCTCGCGACACCGCCCGCCGAAGCGGTGTCGCCGCCGCCCGCGCTCGCCACCCCCGCCTCAGTGCTGAAAGCAGCGGTCGCGGAAGGCGGAAGCATCTTCCTCCAGCTCGGCGCCTTCGGCTCACGCGAAAACGCCGAAAGCTTCCTCCAGCGCACGCGCGTCCAGTTCGACTGGCTCGCCGAGCGCCTGCAGGTGCGCACGCGCGAAGGCCTGTTCAGGGTGCACGCCGGCCCGTATGCGAATGCGAACGAAGCGCGCAACGCGGCCGACCGGATCGCTTCGGCGCTGGGCACTAAGCCCGTCGTAACCCGGTAGGTATCAACCACCCCCATCCCAACCTTCCCCCTGAGGGGGAAGGAGAATATTCCCTCCCCTTCAGGGGGAGGGCTAGGGTGGGGGTGGTTTACAGGACGTATCGAGCTAGATCCTCGCTCTGCGCGAGGTCTTTCAGCCGCTCATCCACAAAGGCCGCGTCGACCACCACCGTCTCGCCCGAGCGCGTGCTCGCGTTGAACGAAACGTCTTCGAGAAGACGCTCCATCACCGTGTAGAGCCGGCGTGCGCCGATGTTCTCGGTCGTCTCGTTCACCTGCCAGGCGATCTCGGCGAGACGGCGTATCGCTTCGGGCCTGAAATCGAGCGTCACGCTCTCCGTCGCGAGCAGCGCCTCGTACTGGCGCACGAGGCAGGCGTCGGTGTTCGTGAGGATCTGCTCGAAATCCGCGACCGAGAGACTCGCGAGCTCGACGCGGATCGGGAAGCGGCCCTGGAGCTCGGGGATCAGGTCCGAAGGCTTCGAGAGGTGGAACGCGCCGCTCGCGATGAAGAGGATGTGGTCGGTCTTGATCATCCCGTGCTTGGTCGAGACCGTCGTGCCTTCGACGAGCGGCAGGAGATCGCGCTGCACGCCCTGGCGCGAGACTTCGGCGCCGTGACTTTCCGCGCGGCTCGTGATCTTGTCCATCTCGTCCAGGAAGACGATGCCGTTCTGCTCGACGTTCGAGAGCGCCTGAGCTTTCAGGTCTTCGTCGTTCACGAGCTTTGCAGCCTCTTCGTCCGTCAGCACTTTCATCGCGTCGCTAATCTTCAGCTTGCGCGTGCGCTTGCGGGCCTGCCCGAGATTCTGGAACATGCCCTGGATCTGCGAGGTGAGATCCTCCATGCCGGGCGGCGCGAAGATTTCCATCGCCGCCTGCGTGGCCGATGTCTCGATCTCGATCTCTTTATCGTCGAGCTCGCCTTCGCGCAGCTTCTTGCGGAATTTCTGGCGCGTCGCGGAATCGCTCTCGACGGCGGCGCCCGAATGCTCGCGCGCCTGCGGCAGCAGCACGTCGAGGATGCGGTCTTCGGCCATGTCTTCCGCGTGGTGGCGCACCTTGCGCGTGGCGTGCTCGCGCGCGTCCTTGATCGCGGTCTCGACGAGGTCTCGCACAATCGTGTCGACGTCGCGGCCGACGTAGCCGACCTCGGTGAACTTCGTAGCCTCGACTTTCACGAAAGGCGCATCGGCGAGGCGCGCCAGCCGGCGCGCGATCTCGGTCTTGCCCACGCCCGTCGGGCCGATCATGAGGATGTTCTTCGGCGTGATTTCCTGGCGCAGCGGGTCGCCGACCTGCTGGCGCCGCCAGCGGTTACGCAAGGCGACCGCGACCGCGCGCTTCGCGTCGTGCTGACCGATGATGTGCTTGTCGAGCTCGTGGACGATTTCCTGGGGGGTCATTCGATGACTTCGATCGTGTGCTGCTGATTGGTGTAGATGCAGAGGTCGCCTGCGATCGAGAGCGCGCGCTTCACGATCTCGGCCGGCGAGAGGTCCGTGTTGTCGAGCAGCGCCTTCGCCGCGGCCTGGGCATACGGGCCGCCGCTGCCGATGGCGATGAGCCCCTGCTCGGGCTCCAGCACGTCACCTGTTCCGGTGACGATCAGCGACGTCTCCTTGTCGGCGATCGCGAGCATGGCCTCGAGCCTGCGCAGCATGCGATCGGTGCGCCAGTCCTTGGCGAGCTCGACGGCAGAGCGCGTGAGATTGCCCTGGTGCTTCTCCAGCTTTGCTTCGAAGCGCTCGAACAGCGTGAAGGCGTCGGCCGTGCCCCCGGCAAAGCCTGCGAGGATGCGATCCTGGTAGAGGCGACGCACTTTGCGCGCCGTCGCCTTCACCACGACGTTGCCGAGCGTCACCTGCCCGTCACCTCCGAGCGCAACCCGGTTGCCGCGCCGGACCGAAAGTATGGTCGTGCCGTGAAAAATGATCTCGCTCATCGGGATGGAAGGTTCGTGGACGGGAAGCCAGAGGGGAGGGACCCAGACGTACATGGGGCCGCGCGCGGGGCTTTCAACGGCATTATACCGATCCCCATGGGGGCTTCCGTGAGCGAAGGAAAGGAGGTTACGGAGGGAAACCATGGGTTTCCTTCTGTTCGTGGGCGGCCAGGCCCGAGCGAAGGCGAGCGCCGCCCCTAGCCGCGGGCGAGTGTCCCCGCGATGTCGACTTCGTGGGCGCGCCACGCCGGCACGAGCGCGGTGGCGACGCCGACCAGGAGCGCGAGCCCCACCACCCACAGCTCGCCCGAATACCAGGTCCACCCGGTCACCGAAATCTGCTGCGCCTGCCGCAGCGCAAAACCGAGGACCGAGGTGAGCAGGTGACCGAGCAGCAGGCCCAGGGCGGCGCCGAAGGACGCGAGCATGATGCCTTCGAAAAGGAGCAGCGCCATGATGTTCTCCCGCGTCGCGCCGAGGGTACGCATCACCGCCAGGTCGTAACGCCGCTCGTTGAGGCCGTGATAGAGCGCGATGAAGATCGAAAGCGCGGCCGAAAGCATGAGCACCAGCGCGAAGCCGCGCATCAGCTCCATGCCGACCGCGACCACGCCAAAGAGCCGTGCGGTCTCGAATGCGGGCGAGGCGGCCTGCAAATCCGGAAAGGAATTCACGAAACGCGTCAGTGCAGTCGCCGAGGTGGCCGACGCGTAGCGCACGAGCAAGGCGCTGATCGTGCGGCCGTCATCCGCCGGCGGCTCTGCGACCAGGGCGCTTTCCGATCGCTGCGGCTCCGGGTGGATGATCCACTGGCTCGGGAGGTCGGTAAGCACGAGCTGGTCGATCACGGTCCCGGTGCGCGCGAGGATGCCGACGATCTGGTAGGGATGATCGTTGTGGGGGCCGGTGCCACCCGCAAGGAGCCCGTGATCTGGCACGAACGTCGAGCCGATCCGCGGACGGAAGCGCGCAGCGACATCGGCTCCCAGCACTGCTTCCATAGGCTCATGCCACAGGCGTCCTTCAGCGACTCGGGCGTCGTATTGCGTGACGTAGTCGTGTGTCGTGCCGACCACGCGAAAGCCCGAGTAGTTGTCGAAGAGGGTGATCGGAATCGCGGTGCCCACGCTCTTTTGCTGCGCGATCTGCTGGGCCTCGCTCCATTTCACGTAGCCCGTCGGCAGATCGAGCGCGTAGATGCTTGCGAGCACGATCTGCGTCTGGCTGCCCTTGGCGCCGACGACGAGATCGATCCCGCGCGCGTCGCGGTAGACACGCTCTTCGAGCTGGGTGCTGGTGAGGAGCAGCAGCGTCACGGCAGCCACGCCGAACGCGAGCAGCGATACGTTGAGCGCCGTGCTCAACTTGCGCCGCCACAGGTAATGAAGGCTGATGCGCGCGAGCGTCACGGCGACCCCAGCGCGTATTGCCTGCGGAAGCGCGACTTGATCCGCTGGTCGTGCGTCGCGATGAGGAGCGTCGCCCTGCACGCGTTCGCCTGCGACTCGAGAAGGTCGAGCGTCTGCATGGCGTGCGCATCGTCCAGGTTGGACGTCGGCTCGTCGGCGAGCAGCAGCGTGGGGCGGTTCACCACCGCACGCGCGACCGCGACCCGCTGCGCCTGCCCGAACGAAAGCTCGTGGGGATACGCATCCGCCTTGTCTTCGAGCCCGAGATCCGCCAGCACTTCGCGCGCGCGATACGGATCGGGCGGAAGGCGCGAGAAGAACTGCGCGAGGATGATGTTGTCCTCGACCGTGAGGCTGTCTACGAGGTGCAGCCGCTGGAGCACGATGCCGACGTGGCGTCCGCGAAAGCGGTCGAGCGCCCGCGGCTTCAACCGCATCAGGGGCTGCCCCGCGACGAGCACCTCGCCGTAGCTCGGCTTGAGTATGCCGCCCAGGATGTGCAGGAGCGTCGTCTTGCCGCTCCCCGAAGGGCCGAGCACGAGCCAGTGCTCGCCCTGCTCGGCCTGCCAGTTACGGATCTGGAGTGCGTCCGAGCCGTTGTAGGCGTGGCGCAGGTCGCGAATCAAGAACATCGGGATAGGCCCGCGCGGGCCGAAAGCTTTACGGCGTTACGCGTCATGCCGGCGCAGGCTCCGCGCTGGAGTGCTCGACGCAGGCCGTCAGGCCCTGCTCGAAGAATTCCCGCGGGAGACCGCGGCCGATGAAAACAAGCGTGCTCGATCTCGATTCGCCCGGGCGCCAGGACTGTCCCGGCTCGGTGCCGAGGAGACCGTGAACGCCCTGGAATACGAGTCGCTCCGCCCGCCCGGCGATATTCAGTATGCCCTTGTAGCGCAGCATGTCCGGCGCGTAGCGATCGACGAGGAGGCCCATGAATTCTTCCAGCTTCTCCAGATCGTAGGGGCGCGCTTCTCGGACGACGAATGATGCAATGTCGTCTTCATGGGCGTGCGCTGCATGAAGCGGCAGCGCTTCGAGATCGCGATCGGCGTCGAGCTCGAAACCGCGCAGATCGAGGAGGCTCGCGACGTCCGTATGCCCGTGCTCGACGCGTGCGATGCCTGCCCGGGCATTCATGCGCGAGAGGCGCTCGGTGAGCACCCGGGTGTCAGGCTCGGATGCAAGGTCGGTCTTGGAGATCAGGAGCCGGTCGGCGAAGCCGACCTGCGCCCGTGCCTGGCGCTCCGCGTCGAGCGCGGCGGCGCCGTGTTTCGCATCGACCAGCGTCACGACTGCGTCGAGCCGGTAATCGTCGACGCACTCGGGCTCGACGAAGAACGTCTGCGCCACCGGCGCCGGGTCGGCCACCCCGGTGGTCTCGATCACGACGTGGTCGAACGCGAGCGCACCCGCTTTGCGCTCGCGGGCGAGCCGCCCCAGGATGCGCACGAGATCGCCGCGCACCGTGCAGCAGATGCAGCCGTTCATCATCTCCACGATCTCTCCATCGCGGCCTTCGAGCAGGACCGCGCCGTCGATGTCCGCTTCGCCGAGCTCGTTCTCGATGACCGCGATCTTTCGCCCATGGGCTTCGCTGAGGATGCGATTGATGAGCGTCGTCTTCCCGCTGCCCAGGAAGCCGGTGACGATGGTGACGGGAATGCGGGTCTCGGGGGCTGTCGACATGATGGATACGGGCAGGATACTGCGCGGCGAATTATACTGGGGCGGATGAAACGCGTTCTTCTCGCGCTCATCGCAGGATATCGCCTGCTGCTGAGCCCTTTTCTGGGACCGTCCTGCCGTTTCTACCCGACGTGTTCGGCCTACGCAAGCGAGGCCATAGCGACCCACGGCGCATTGCGCGGAACCTGGCTCGCCGTGATCCGGATATCCAGGTGCCACCCGTGGCACCCCGGCGGCGTCGACCCGGTTCCACCGCCGCGGCCGCGGCGATAGTACTAGGCGGCTGCCGCGGCGATAGTGCCAGGCGGGCAAAACCGCCCGCAGCCGCGGCCTGCGAACGAACAGAGGGAAACCAGATGGTTTCCCTCCGTAACCTCCCTTCCTTAGAAGAACGCGAAGGCGCGTGCTTCGATGCTCTGCCGGGCGGGCGCACCCGGCGGCGTGGTGGGATCGTCGATCGCGCTGTGCGGCGTGAAGCGGGCGCGTCCGTCTTTCTGCGAGTCGTAGACCTTGAAGACGATCGCCTCGTCGCGCTTCATCCGCGGGAAGTAGAACCAGCGGTGGTCGGGGTTGTGCTTCAGCCGGTAAGTCTGCCCGACGCGGTGGGGGTATCGCCGCTCCGCGATCATCAGGTCTTCCATCGCGACCGTGCGGGCATCGGCGACTGCGAGCGGGTTGGACTCGATCGGCTGGTTGATCGCGCGCCACACCTGGATGATGGCGAAGCGCCGCTCGAGCAGCTTCTCTGCCTCCTCGCCCATGATCTCGCGCACACGCTGCGGGCCGGACCACTCGGTGTAGTCGTTGTGCGCGGAGAGCACCGGCTCGCGGATGAGCCGCGTCTCGCGCTCGACCTCGTCGCCGGAGCGCAGGGTGTGATCGAAAATCACCACGCGCGACGCGCCCGAGGTTTCCTGGATGAGCCGCTCCACTTCCGGGAAGTAGACGCGCTGGAGCTCATCGGCATCGAAGAAGTCCTTCATCGCGGTCTTGTGCTCGACGAGGACGAATCCGCTGCGTTCGAGCGAAAGCTCGCCGGCTTCAGCGCGGCCGTCGCGAATCTCGACCGGGCGCATATCGAGCGTCCCGGTGCGGCGGCGCTGGATGTTGTTCGGCCCGAACGTCTCATTGACGAGCGTATCGCCCGTGTCTACCGTATAGGGAATTTCCGCAGTGATCACGAGGCCACCCATGAGGGAACGAATCGACGCGGAAGGCGCCCGCCTTCCCATCAAGCTCGATACTACCTCCAATGGTGAATTCCTGCCGGTACCGCTCTCGCGCGCCAACGTACACGCGAACCGCCTCGCTCACGAAGCTGCGACGGCGAACGCAGGGCGCCTCGGGTTATCGCGCCGCGATTTCCTCGTATCGGCGTGCGGCGCCGCGAGCACGCTGCTCGCGTTCAATGCCGCGAACGCCGCAGCCGGACGCACCGGCGGTTTCTTCGAGCTTCCTGCCGAAGCGGCGCTGGAGCAGCAGCTCGCGGCCGCGACCACCGGCGGCAAGGGCGAATTCATATTCGACGTGCAGGGCCACTTCGTCGACCCGAGCGGCGCGTGGCTCGCGAGCGCGCCGCAGGACGCGTTCAAGTGGTCGCCCAAGGCCGCCTGCGGGCTGGCGAGCCGGCCCGGTCCGCGCAGCCACCTGGCATGCCTCGGCCCCGAAGAGTTCGTGAAGGACGTTTTCCTCGACAGCGACACCGACATGATGGTGCTCTCGTTCGTTCCCGCCCGGCGCGACGCCGAGCCGCTGACGATCGAAGCCGCCGATGCGGTGAGACGGATTGTCGACCGGCTCCAGGGCACCAAACGGCTGATGATTCACGGCCGCGTCAACCCGAACCAGCCGGGCGACCTCGAAGGGATGGACGAATTGAAGGCGCGCTGGGGCGTCGCCGCGTGGAAGACCTATACCCAGTGGGGCCCCGACGGCAAAGGCTACTTCCTCTCGGACGACGCGGGCACGCGCTTCATCGAGAAAGCGCGCGCGACCGGCATCAAGGTGATCTGCGTCCACAAGGGACTGCCGTTCGGCAAGCAGTCTTACGAGCACAGCCAGTGCAGCGACATCGGCGTCGTCGCGAAGCGTTTTCCCGACGTGAGCTTTCTCATCTACCACTCGGGCTTCGTCACGGGTGTGGCGGAGCGGGCGTACGATCACGCCGCGAAGCGCGACGGCATCGATACCCTGATCCGCTCGCTCGTCGAGAATGACGTGAAGTCCAACTCGAACGTCTACGCTGAGCTGGGAAGCACGTGGCGCTTTCTCATGCGTGAGCCGACCGACGCCGCACATGCGCTCGGCAAGCTACTCAGGCACTGCGGAGACAACAACGTGCTGTGGGGAACCGATTCGATCTGGTACGGCTCGCCCCAGGACCAGATCCAGGCGTTTCGCACATTCCAGATCGCCCCGGAGCTGCGCGCGAAGCACGGCTATCCCGAGATCACGCCCGCGTTGAGGGCGAAGATCTTCGGCCTCAACGCGGCGCGCGTATACAACCTCACCCCGGGTGAAGTGAAGAAGTACACGAGCCGCGACGCCATCGCGTTGGAGCGCGCCGGTTACGCCGAGCGGCCCGAGCCGCATTTCCTGACATACGGCCCGCGGAGCCGGCGCGAGTTCATGAACGTGCTCGCGTGGAATGGCGGCTCACGCGCCTGAAAATTCGTCGCAAAGTGAAAACCTACTTTGCACCGGGACTGCCAATTTGAACTGAATCGCGGGCGAAGCCCGCCGATTCGAGCGTGAAACTGCTACGAAACACCGACCGTGAGGAACTTCAGCCGGCCACGCGGCACAGGAGCCCTTTCAGGTATTCGCCTTCCGGGAAGTTGAGCGCGACCGGATGATCGGCAGCTGCGTGCATCCATCTCTCGATGCGCACGTCGGCCGCCGCATCGAGCGCGGCGCCAGCGACGATCTTCTGGAAGAGATCCGCCGAGACGCCGCCGGAACACGAAAAGGTCATCAGGAAGCCGCCCGGGCGCAGCATCTTGAGCGCGAGCAGGTTGATGTCCTTGTAGGCGCGCGAGGCTTTCTCCGCGTGCGCCGCGGTCGGCGCGAACTTGGGCGGATCGAGCACGATCACGTCGAACGTGCGGGCCTGGTCGCGGAGGCGCCGCAGCGACTGGAACACGTCGGCTTCCAGAAGCTCGGCCTCGGGCAATCCGTTGAGCTTTGCATTGGCGCGCGCGGAGGCGAGTGCCAGCTCGGAGCTGTCGATCGCGAGCACCGACGCCGCGCCACCCTGCAGGGCATTGATCGCAAAGCCGCCGGTGTACGAGAAGCAGTCGAGCACGTCCTTGCCCCGGGAGAGCTTGCGCAGGAGCAGCCGGTTGTCCCGCTGGTCGAGATAGAAGCCGGTCTTGTGACCGGCGTCGATCTCCACGCGAAACCTGAGCCCGTGCTCGTGGATGATGTGCTCCGGCTTCAGTGCCGCGCCGCGCAGCAGTCCGGTGCGGGGCTTCAGCCCTTCGAGCTCGCGCACGTCGGCGTCGGAGCGCTCCCACACGCACTCGATCCCGGGCACGCTGCACAGCGCGTCCGCTATCGCATCGCGCCACCGCTCGGCGCCCGCGCTGAGGATCTGCACGACCGCGGTATCGCCGTATCGATCGGCGACGACGCCGGGCAGGCCGTCGGATTCGCCGTGCACGAGACGCATCGCGTCGCCCGCCTCGTCCAGCGCGAGCGCCGTACGCGCCGAGGCTGCGTCCTCGATCCGCCGGACGAAAAAGCTCGCGTCGATCTCGCGGTCATCCCAGGTCCACACCCGCGCGCGGATCTGGGAATGCGGGCTGTACGCGGCCAGCGCCAGCAGGGCGCCGTCGCTGGCGCGCACTTCGACCGTCTCGCCGGAATCCGGATTGCCGTCGACGCGCGCGATTGCGCCGGAGAACACCCAGGGGTGGCGTCGCCTGAGCGACTTCTCGCGGCCCGGCTTGAGAACGACTGAATTCAATTCAGTGTGCCGGCGGGGCCGGCGCTCGCGTGCCCTGCGGCCTCACCGCACCGCCTGGGGTGTAGTCGAGCACAGCGCATTCACGGCCGCACTCAGCGCATCGGGGATGTCCTCAGGGTGGTTGAGCGCGAAGCCCAGGTCGCGCAGGAGCCCGTCCTGGAGTCCGTAGATCCACGCGTGCACCGCGAGCTCCTGCCCGCGCTTCCACGCATCCTGCACGATCGTCGTTTCGCAGACGTTCGCGGCCTGCTCCAGAACATTGAGCTCGCACAGGCGGTTCACCCGCGCTTCGCCTTCGGGCATGGCGGAGACCAGCGGGCGATGCGCGGACTGCACGTCCTGCACGTGGCGCAGCCAGTTGTCGATGAGACCGAGCTGCGCCCCTTCGAGCGCGGCCCGCACGCCGCCGCACCCGTAATGCCCCACGACCATCACGTGGCGCACTTTCAGGACTTCGACCGCGTACTGGATGACCGACAGGCAGTTCAGGTCGGTGTGGACCACGACGTTGGCGACGTTGCGGTGAACGAAGAGCTCGCCCGGCAACAGCCCCACGATATCGTTCGCCGGCACTCGGCTGTCGGAGCAGCCGATCCACAGGTAGGGCGGCGCCTGCAACCCGGCGAGGCGCGCAAAGAAATCAGGCTGCTGCCGGATCCGCTCGGCTGCCCAGCGGCGGTTGTTGTCGAAAAGGTCGTGCAGGAGGCGCATGGCCGGGCTTCAGGCTTTTCGCCGGGCGCGCGGGTGCGCCGCGTCGTACACCTTGGAGAGGTGCTGGAAATCGAGATGGGTGTACACCTGCGTCGAAGAGATGCTCGCATGTCCCAGCATCTCCTGCACCGCGCGCAGGTCTCCGCTCGATTGCAGGACGTGCGAAGCGAAGGAGTGGCGCAGCACGTGCGGATGCACATTCGTCGCGAGGCCCTGTCTGAGCGCCGACGCCTTGAGCCGCTGCTGCACCGACCGCGGGGTAAGGCGTCCCCCGAGACGATTGACGAACAGCGCTTCGGCGTCCAGCCGCGGGATCGCTTCGCGCGCCGTGAGCCATGCGCCGAGCGCCTCGAGCGCCTGGCGCCCCACGGGCACGATGCGGGTCTTGGAGCCTTTGCCCGTGACGCGCACGGTGCCGTCGGCGTGATTCACGTCGGCGGGGCCCAGACCCGTCAGCTCGGACAGCCGCAGTCCCGAAGAATAGAAGAGCTCGAACATCGCCTTGTCGCGTATGCCGAGCGCGCCTTCGGCGTGCGTGTCGAGCAGGCGGCTCGTCTCGTCCGGCGAGAGCGCGTGCGGAAGGCGCTTTGCGGCTTTCGGCGCGCGTATGCCGACGCAGGGATTGTCGCCGTGGCCGTGATCGCGAGCGAGATAGCGGAAGAAGCTCCGCCAGGCCGAGAGCCGGCGCGCAATCGATCGCGGGTCGAACCCGCGGCCGTGAAGCTGGCCCGCGAAGCGCCGGATGTCGTGCACGCTCAGGGTGTCGAGCGCGGTGGCGCCGGCGAGCTCGAACAGCGCTTCGACATCGCGGGCGTAATTGGAGACCGTATGGGGAGAGAGCCGCCGCTCGTGCGCGAGGTGCTCGAGATACTGCGCGAGCCGCGGCGGGTGCCGTTCGCCGGAAGGCTCGACTCGCGGCCGGGCGTGCCCCGTGGCGCGGGGCTTCAGGCCACGCCCTCCAGGTAGCGCGTCAGCGCGGTGCCGGCGAGCTCGCCGATGCGCTTGAGATAGACCGTGCCCATCTCCGGGTAGAAGCGCTGCGCGTCTTCGCTCCCGAGCGCGAGCACGCCGAACGGCTCGCCCGACGTGAGCGGAATGATCGAGAACGATTTCAGCTGCGGGGCCGGCTCGCCGAAGAGATCGGCGGCAACTTCCGCGGGCACGTGCGCGCCGCAATACGGCTGCGTCAGCGTCGCCGCGTACATTTGCGTGGCCGCGCTGATCGCGCCAAGCTCCGCCGGGCCCGCATCGGGAAGCTTGCGCCACACTTTCAGCGCGACGTGCGGAACGGCGAAATCCTCGCGAAGATTGAAGCCGATGGCCACGGCCAGCGTCGGGAGATCGGCGGCGGTGATGAGCGCGAGCGCGAGGCGGTGGACCTTCTCGCCGATCGCATCGTTCTCTTCGCCGTACTGAATCACTTCGCGCAGCTTGGTCTCGAAGCCCTTGCAGCGCTCGCGCAAGGTGAGGATCTGGCGCTCGCTGATCGGGATGGCGCGGCCGCCGTGCGGGTGCGGCAGATAGATATCCGCGAGCACGTCCGCATACTGCTCGAAGAACTCCGGGTGCTCCTGGAGGAAGGTCGCTACGACGTCGGGGGTCATGTATTTAACGCTTGTCCTTGGGGCTCGATTGCCGTCGCTTCGAGTATACCAAGCGGCCTTCGCTCTTATCCCTCTTTACGCGGCGCCCGGAAGCTCGATTTCGCCTTCGAAGACCGTGACCGCGGGCCCGGTCATCATCACCGGCCGCCCTGCGCCCGCCCAGGAGATGACGAGATTGCCGCCGCGCGTCTCGACGCACACGGCCTCGCGATCGAGCACACCGCGCATGACACCCGCAACAACCGCCGCGCACGCACCCGTGCCGCAGGCGAGTGTCTCGCCCGCCCCGCGTTCGTACACACGCAGCCTGATCCGGCGGGCGTCGACGATCTGCATGAACCCCGCGTTAACGCGCCGCGGGAAGCGGGGATGGTTTTCGATGAGCGGTCCCTCGAGCGCAACCGGAGCGGTGTCGACGCCGGCCACGATCTGCACCGCGTGCGGGTTGCCCATCGAAAGGACGCTGACTTCGACGCACCGGCCGTCGAGGTCGAGGTCGTAGGTGAGCGCGCGCGCCGGGGCTTCGAAGGGCACCTCACCGGGCTCGAAAAGCGGCACGCCCATGTCCACCGTGACCTGGCCGTCGGGCTCGAGACGCGGCACGATGATGCCGCCCAGGGTGCCCACGCGAATTTCGGTCTTGTCGGTGAGTCCGCGCTCGTGAACGTAGCGCACGAAACAGCGCGCGCCGTTCCCGCACTGCTCGACTTCACCGCCATCCGAATTGAATATCCGGTAATGGAAATCGGTCCCCGGCTCGTGTGCGCGCTCGACCTGGAGGATCTGGTCGCAGCCCACGCCGAAATGACGGTCGGCGAGAAATTTCAGTTGCGCGGGCGTCAGCGCGATCGGGCGTGCGAGCGCGTCGAGCACGACGAAATCGTTGCCGAGGCCGTGCATCTTGGTGAATGGGAGCTTTACGTTCGGCAATCGCGTTCCATGACGTAGTCGTCCATTACGAATCCCCCGCCGATGTCTTTCACGACAGACTCCCGGATGCCGAACCCGTGCTTCGTGTACGCGGCGATCGCGGCGGCATTGCGCTTGTTCACCGCCAGCACGACTTTCTCACACCCCAGGCGCGAGGCGCGCTCGCAGGTGTGCTCGATCAGCGCCGCGCCGTAGCCCCTGCGCTGGCGTTGCGGTTGCACGTAGAGCTTGTCGAGCTTCAACTCCTCCGGCTGTCCATCCCGCAGTGACGACGCGAAGGCCAGCATTGCTCCGTTTTCGGTGAGCACGTCCCACCAGACATCGGGGCGCGCCAGCTCCGCGGCGACGAGGGCCGGCTCGTAGCGCTGCGCGAGCATGTACTCGGTCTGCGCCTCGCCGATGATCGGCGGATAGTGCTGGCGCCAGGTCTCGCGCGCAAGCGCACAGAGGTCGCCCACGTCTTCCAGCGCCAGTGGGGATATCGAGCGATTCACGGGATCATTCTAGTAGAAGCGTTCTTCCCCCTCGGGACGGGTCTTGAAGCGCTTGTGCAGCCAGTGATACTGCTCGGGCATTTCACGCACGCGGGCTTCGATGAAAGCGTTCATGCGCCGCGCGTCCTCTTCGACATCGTCGCTCGGGAAATCGGGCCACGGCGGGTGGAACTCGAGCACGTAACCGCGCCCGCCGGGAAGCTGCCGGGTCAGGACCGGCACGATCGCCGCACGCGCGAGGCGCGCCATGCGCGACAACCCGGTGATGGTGGCGGCCGGCACGCCGAAAAACGGGACGAACACCGAGTCGCGGGGACCGAAGTCCATGTCGGGCAGATAGTAGAACGGCAGGCCGTCGCGTATCGCCTTGACCATCGGCCGCACCCCATCCTGCCGCGAGAAGAGGCGCGGCATCACGAAGCGCGTGCGGCCGTGATAGAGAATCGCGTCGAGGTGCGGATTCTTCTGCTTGCTGTACATCGAAGCAGCCGGGTAGTCGGCTGCCAGGCGCGTCCCGCCCATGTCGAGGCCGACGAAATGCGGGGCGAGCCAGATGACCGGCTGCCCTTCGACGGCCTTCCAGTGCTCGAGGCCTTCGATGCGGACCACGCGCTTCACCCGCGCCTTCGAAGACCACCAGACGATCCCCCGCTCCAGCACCGCGCGGCCGAACGCCTGGAAATGACGCCGCAGGAGCTTTCGCCGCTCGCTCTCGCTCAACTCTGGAAAGCACAGGCGGAGGTTGATCCGCCCGACGCGCCGGCGCTCTCCCGCCGCGTGAAAGAGAAGCAGCCCGAGCGCGCGCCCGAGCGGGGCGAGCAGCGCGAGCGGAAGGAAGTGAAGGACCCAGATCAGCGCCAGCCCGACCCGGATCATTCGATTGCGGCGCCGGTCATCACTTCACGGCTTCGCACGGCGTACGAGCTCACTTCACGCATCGGTCGTGACGGGCTCCCGTGCGGGCGGCGGCTCCGCGCCGGAAGGCACTTTGTACCGGTTGTAGCTCCAGAGATACTGCGTCGGCGATTTTCGGATGACGTGCTCGACCGCGCGGTTGAGCTCGCGCTCGTCGAAGTCGCTGCCGCGCCACGCCTCGAAATGGAGCAGATAGCCTTTCCCCTTCGGGAGACGCTCGGCGAAGGCGAGGATCACAGCGGCGCCGGTCTGCTTCTGCAGTCGTCGCACGAGCGTCATGGTATATGCAGGACGGCCGAAGAAATCCGCCCACGCGCCTTCGCCGACCTGCGGGGCCTGGTCCGGAAGGAGCCCCACCGCCTCGCCGCGCTGGAGCGCCTTGTACAGGGTGCGGACCCCGCGCAGGTTGGCCGGAGAGACGCGTGCCTTGCCCCGATTGCGTCCCTCGAGCATGAGAGGCTCGAGCCAGCGCTGCCGGGGCGGCCGGTAAAGGGCCGTGAGGGGCACGCGCTGCGCCGTGTAGATCGCGGAGACTTCGAAGCACCCGAGATGCGGCGTTAGAAAGATGATGCCGCGGCCTTCGCGCTGCCCCTCCTCGACCACGTTCCAGGTCCGGCATTCGACGAGGCCCAGAACCTCGTCGAGGTCGCCGAACCAGACCTTGGCGATCTCGACGACGCCTTTGCCGGTCTCGGCGATGACCTGGCGCCGTGCGCGCTCGAAGGCCCCCGCTTCGGGATAGAGACCGCTGCCGGCAAGATTTTCCCGCAGTCGCGCGGCGTAGGCGGGCGAAGCGAGATAGACGATCCACCCGACGACGCCGCCCACACGGTGCAGCCACGCGAGGGGGAGGCGGGCGAGCGCGCGCAGCACCGAAGTCATGGCCACATTGTACCGTCGTCGCCTTCCAGGAGCGGCGTAGACCTTGCACGCGCCTTCCGGGGGCATCATCCCCATGCCGTGTGCGTGTAATGCGGCGGGCTTTCCGAAGGCCCGGCGGAAGGCCGGCCCGGAGCGGGCGAAGCGTGCGTTATGCCCGGGATAAGGGCCAGAAACGGCAGCGATTTCTGGTATTCTATGCGGCCTTTTAATCCCCCAAAAAGCGTCCGCATGAGCGATTTTCTCTTTACTTCGGAATCGGTCTCCGAAGGCCATCCCGACAAAGTAGCCGACGCAATTTCAGATGCGGTGCTCGACGCCGTACTGGCACAGGACAAGAACGGCCGCGTTGCCGCCGAGACGCTGGTGGCGACGGGCCTCGTGGTGATGGCCGGCCAGATCACGACGAACGCGAACGTGAATTACAGCGACCTCGCGCGCGACGTCATCAAGCGCATCGGTTACGACGATTCCGAGATGGGCTTCGATTACCGCTCGTGCGCCGTGCTGACCGCGTTCGACAAGCAGTCGCAGGACATCAAGCAGGGCGTCGACGAAGGCTCGGGCATGGACCTCGAGCAGGGCGCCGGCGACCAGGGCCTTATGTACGGCTTTGCCTGCGACGAGACGCCCCAGTTCATGCCGGTCGCGATTCATTACGCCCACCGCCTGATGGAACGCCAGGCGGAGCTCCGGCGCAACGGCAAGCTGCCGTGGCTGCGTCCGGACGCGAAGTCGCAGGTCTCGGTGCGCTACGTCGATGGCAAGCCGCATCACATCGACACGGTCGTCATCTCGACCCAGCACCGCGAAGACATCTCGCAGGAGCCGCTCACCGAAGCCGTGATCGAAGAGATCGTGAAGCCGGTGCTGCCGAAAGAGCTCATCGGCAAGGACACCAAGTACCTGATCAACCCGACCGGCCGCTTCGTCATCGGCGGGCCGCTCGGCGACACCGGGCTCACCGGTCGCAAGATCATCGTCGACACCTACGGCGGCTATTCACGCCACGGCGGCGGCGCGTTCTCGGGCAAGGACCCGTCGAAAGTCGATCGCTCGGCCGCCTACGCCGCGCGCTACGTGGCGAAGAACATCGTCGCCGCCGGGCTTGCGAAGAAGTGCGAGATCCAGGTCGCGTACGCAATCGGTATCGCCCGCCCGGTCAGCGTGCTCGTCGACACCTTCGGCACCGGCCGCATCGCGGACGAGAAGATTGCCAAGCTCGTCGAGAAGCATTTCGACCTGCGGCCCAAAGGCATCATCTACTCGCTCAACCTGCTGCGCCCGATCTACTCCAAGACTTCCGCCTACGGTCACTTCGGCCGCGACGAGCCCGAGTTTTCGTGGGAAGCGACCGACAAGGTGTCGGCGCTGAAGGACGACGCAGGCATAAAGTAAGGCTCGACCGGGGCGGCATAGGGGCGTTTGCCCCCGATCCGCTCCGGGTTTTTCATGTAGAATTCGCCCTCCCGAGGAGCGTTGCGACGGAGATCTTCTCCGCCAGGCTCGGGAAACGGTTCGGGCAGCAGCTGCCGGCCGTGAGTAACGGCGCTCACCGCGTGTGTCCCAATGCACGGTGAGCACCGGACGGCCCTCAGGGCCCATCCCCTCATCCCCGCACCCCAGACACACCGGCTATTTCCAGCAAGCGGCGCTAGCCGCATGAGCACGCCGTCGCGCCGCTGAGCGCGTCGGATTGCATGTAGCGGTGAAAGCCGCTTAAGCACGCCGTTGCGCCCGAACCAGCGGCGTAGAACCTACAGGAGTTTTCGATGAGCGCTGTACCCCGAGAGATCAAGGGCGATTACTACGTCGCCGACATGAGCCAGGCCGCCTTCGGCCGCAAGGAAATTTCCATCGCCGAGACCGAGATGCCGGGCCTCATGGCGGTGCGCGAGGAATACAAGGACACGCAGCCGCTGAAAGGCGCGCGCATCGCGGGCTCGCTTCACATGACGATCCAGACCGCGGTGCTGATCGAGACCCTGACGGCCCTCGGCGCGGAAGTGCGCTGGGCCTCGTGCAATATCTTCTCGACGCAGGACCACGCCGCTGCGGCGATCGCGGCCTCGGGCGTCCCGGTGTTTGCGTACAAAGGTGAAAGTCTCACCGAATACTGGGATTTCACCCACCGCATCTTCGAATGGCACGATGGCGGGCTCCCCAACATGATCCTCGACGACGGCGGCGACGCGACCCTGCTCGTCCACCTCGGCCAGCAGGCTGAGGCCGACATCCACGTCCTCGACAACCCGAGCAGCGACGAGGAGATGTACCTCTTCGCCTCGATCAAGAAGCACCTCG
>Ga0190275_10000948_pt1 | contig 22664 bp, 21 predicted proteins | sample Popmic550T_FD_133745 | JGI IMG/M metagenome (GOLD analysis project Ga0190275, IMG submission 133745) | Populus adjacent soil microbial communities from riparian zone of Yellowstone River, Montana, USA - 550 T | ecosystem: Environmental > Terrestrial > Soil > Riparian zone > Trees stand | place...
CAACGCACCGCAGCGCTACCTGGCTGGCTGGACTTCTATAACTGGCGCAGACCGCACGGCTCCCTTGCTCACAAGCCGCCCGGAACTCGGCTCGCCGAGTTGAACAACGTGGCTGGTTCTTACACCTAGAATGGGCTCCGCACGCCGGCGTAGCTCAGTTGGTAGAGCACTTCATTCGTAATGAAGGGGTCCCCGGTTCAAGTCCGGGCGTCGGCTCTGGGGCATCCGCTTCGAGGCTCTATTCTTCGTTTGATGGCAGCTTCAGTGGACTTTACGATCGCCTTCGAGGAGCCCGACGAGGACGGATGGATCGTCGCGCGCGTGCTTGAGGTTCCAGGCGCGATCAGCCAGGGGCGCACCCGCGAGGAAGCCCGCGAGAACGTAGTTGATGCACTGCGCACGGTTCTGACTCCCGATGAGGAGCTGGCCGGCAAGCGTTCAGAGGCCGACCTAGAGCACGTGCATTTCGTCGCCGCGGCGTGAAGCGCCGCGACCTCAAATCAGTCGGAGCGGGCTGGGGAACGTAGCAGCACCTACGCAGTGGCTGACCCCAGCGGCGCCCCCCGCTCGATCGCCTCGGCGTAGACGCCGTGGAGGCTGTTCGACGGCGGTGGGATCTCGACTCCGTAGGCCTCCGCCATCGCCCGCGCCAGCGTCGCCTTGAAGGTGTGGCCGTGCCAGGCGTGGGGCTCGGTGGCGCGGCCGACGTGGAGGTGGGTGAGCTCGTGGAGCAAGGTCTCGAGGACGTCGCCGGGACGGATGCCGGGATAGGCGGTGACCGAGAGGCGGTACTCGGTAGGGACCGCGAAGCCGAGGCGGTTGGGGCGCTTGGCGGCGCGGCGAACCTTGAGCTCCGGCGCCTTTGCGGCGAGCGGGCCGGCGGCGAAGGCGGGCAGCGCCCGCAGGCGGTCCATCTCCCGGTCGAGGGCGACGCCGGCGACGAGGTAGTAGGAGGCGGGGCGCGGCCGGGGGCGGGTCGGGCGGGCGGGCGCCGGCCGGCGCGACGGCTTGCGGCGGCGAAGGAGGCTCGGCGTCATCGCGCCAGTCTCCTAGAGCTGGCAGTCGGGACACCAGTAGGTGGTGCGGTTGGCGTCGCCCTGGCCGCGCGAGGCGATGCGGCCGCCGCAGGCCGGGCAGGGGCGGCGGGCACGGTAGACGGCGTAGGCATGGCGGCCGCTGGCGACCGCCTCCAGCATCTGCCCGCGGGCGGCCTCGAGGACGGCGCGGAGATCCTCGTCGCCGAGGTCGCCGATCGAGCGCCAGGGATCGAGGCCGGCGGCGAAGCAGGCCTCGCTCTTGAAGATGTTGCCGATGCCGGCGACCAGGGTCTGGTCGAGGAGCGCGTCGCCGAGGCCGCGGGCGGGATCGGCGCGCAGCGCTCGCACGATCGCATCGAGGTCGAGCTCGGGGGCGAGGATGTCGGGCCCGAGCCGGGCCAGCTGGGGATCGCGGGCGAGGCGGGACGCCGGGATCAGCCGCAGCGTCGGGCCGCCGAACTGCACCGCCTCCCAGGCCTCGCCGGCCAGGACCGCCCAGGCGGCGCCACGGGGCTTGCGCCAGCGACCGCCGCGGGGGTAGACGTGCCAGGAGCCGTTCATTCCCATGTGGCTGTGCAGGGTGAGGTCACCGAAGCCCAGCAGCAGGTTCTTGCCGTGGGACTCGACCCGCTCGAGGCGGCGGCCGTCGAGGCGCTCGATGCCGGCGGCGCGCCCGCGCGGGTTGGGCGCGCTGGCGGCGACCGTCTCCCCGGTCAGGACGGCGCCGAGGCGCCGGGCGGCGCGCAGGATCGTGTCGCCCTCTGCCATCGACCAATGATGACCAGCGATAGGTTTGTGTCCATGCGACGGCGACGGATCGACCCGCTTGCCCGCCAGCTGGCGCTGGAGATCGCCGCCGGGCGGATCGCGATCGGCGTCGGCGCGCTGCTGGTGACGCGGCCGGCGCTGAAGGCGCTGGGCTTCACCGAGATCGACTCCGCGGACATGGCGCTCGGCCGGATGGCCGGCGGCCGTGACCTCGCCCTCGGCCTGCTGACCGTCGCCGCGCGCAACGACGCGGCGAACCTGCGGACGGCGGTGCTGGTCGCGGCGGCGGTCGACGCCGCCGACGCGATCGCCTTCAGCTTCGCCGCCCGCGACCCGGACACGCGCCGCGCCGGCATCGGCGGCGGCATCGCCGGTGGAGTTGCCGCGGTCGCCGGAGCCTGGGCCTGGCGCCGGCTCGGGCGCTGAACGCTGCCGACATCGACCCCACCAGGGTGGGGCGAAAGTCGGCTGCGGCGCCTCAGTTGCTGCCGTTGGGGCTGGCGCCGACCGGCTCGCCCTGAAACTCGTGCGACTCGATCACGCGGTCGATCAGGCCGTACTCGACCGCGGCCGGGGGCTGGAAGAATTTGTCGCGTTCCATGTCCTGCTTGATCTGCTCCTCGGACTGCCCGGTGTGCTTGACGTAGATGCCGTCGAGGCGTTTGCGCAGCTCGAGAATCTCTTTGGCGTGGATCTCGATGTCGGTCGACTGGCCCTCGAAGCCGCCGCTCGGCTGGTGGATGAGGATGCGGCTGTTGGGCAGCGCCATCCGCTTGCCTTTCGCCCCGCCGGTGAGGATCAGCGAGCCGGCCGACATCGCGATCCCGTAACAGATGGTCTGCACGTCGGGCTTGATGAACTGCATCGTGTCGTAGATCGCCAGACCCGCGTAGGCGGAGCCGCCGGGCGAGTTGATGTAGAGACTGACGTCCTTTTCCGGATCCTCGGACTCGAGGTGCAGCAGCTGGGCGATGATCAGGTTGGCGAGGTCCTCGGTCACCTGTTCCCCGAGGAAGACGATCCGCTGCGCCAGCAGGCGCGAGTAGATGTCGAAGGAGCGCTCGCCGCGAGCGGTCTGCTCGACGACCATCGGTACCAGTGGCATGGGGCCTCCGTTTCGGGGTTCGACTGCGCCCCTGACCTTATCCAGGTGCGAGGACCGGCGAATGGCGGTCGGCTACCGTTGCCGCGACTGCGTGATCGTCTCCGTGCACATAGCCGACGTCGGGCCGCGCGCAGCGGCGGAGGTGCTGCTGCGGCCGCCGCGGCCGGCTCGGGTTCCGGGGCTCACCTACGCGGAGACCACCACCACCGCGGCGCTCGGCGAGCCGCTGCTGCCACCGAAGCACTTCGGACGGGTCGGGATGATCGCCGCCTGGAACGACGACGAGTCCCTCGAGCGCTTCCTCGGGGCCCATCCCATCGCCGCCCACCTCGCCGGCGGCTGGCAGGTTCGGCTGCGGCCGCTGCGCGTCTTCGGCGCCTGGGCGGGGATGCCGGGACTGCCGGCGCGGGCGCTGCCGGTCGCAGACGAGGAGCCGGTCGGGGTCCTCACCCTGGGCCGCCTGCGGCTTCGCCGCGTCGCCGACTTCCGCCGCAGCGCCGCCCCCGCCGAGGCCGAGGCGATCGACAGCCCGGCGCTGCTCGCCGGGACCGGGCTGGCGCGGCCGCCCCGCCTCGTCGCCACCTTCTCGCTCTGGCGCAGCGCCGCCGCGATGCGCGAGTACGCGACCGGCGCCGGCGGCACCCACCGGGCGGCGATGCAAGCCGACCGCGCCCGCCCCTTCCACCACGAATCCGCCTTCGTCCGCTTCCGCCCCTACGCCTCACAGGGGAGCTGGGACGGCGGCGACCCGCTGGCGGGGCTCACGAGCGCGACGGCGTAGGGGTCAGGGCGCCGGGTCGCCACCGCTCGTGGCGGCCAGGCCCTTTGCCTCAGCGGCCCCGATGTACGGAGTCAGCACCAGCTCGATCAATTCCGGGGCGAGCCCGGGCAGCCTGGCTGACGTACCGGCGCGAAGGTGGAATCCGACTATCTCGGCAACCGCGCCGATCATGCCCTCCTCGGTTATCACCGGGAGATCCACGGGAAGGTCGACCTGGTTGCGGCCCGGCATCAGCATCGCGGCGAAGTGTCCCGCCGCGCGCCGGTAGCGCATCGCCCCGTAGAGGCCGTAGCGAAAGGGCTCGACGATCAGCAGCCGGGCCAAGTCGGGGTCAGCCCGGGCCAACTCCAGGGTCGCCCTGATCCCCGCCGCGGCCCCGTTGGGCCAGTCCGGGTGCATCGCGCAGGCGCTTGCGACCTTGGCGTCGAGGCGCTCGAAGGCGGTGTCGAAAGCGCTCGCGAAGTCGTCCTGAGGAAGCGCTGGATCGTCCCCGGATGCCACCACTTCAAGGCCCCCGATGGGGAGCCGGCGGACCCTCTGCGGCAGCCATGAGCATAATAAACATGAGTGTCTATCACGTTCGTGCGTCGTTGGCGGCCGCGCGCTGGCCACCGATTCCCGCTTCCACTGCAAAGCAGCCGTGGCCCTCACGCTCCCGACCGCTGGCACCGGGGCGGCGGCCTAGGAACTGGGCTCGCTCAGCCCCGGACCTGGCAGGGGCTGAGGAAGGTGCCCTTCATCCTGGTGCCGTCTTTGAAGCTGAACTCGCCGATCGCCTGCAGGCGGCCGTCGGCGCAGCGGGCGTTGACGTAGCTGTGCTTCTTGCCCTTGTAGGTCCATTTGCGGCCGACCCGGATCGAGCCGGAGATCGGGATGCCGGCACCGCCGGCGATCTTCGGGATCTCGGCTTTGACCCGGTAGCCGTAGCGGCCGTTGCTGATCGATTCGATCCGGATCGGGACGATGAAGGTGGTCGGGGCGGGCACCTTGAGGTGGGCGTGGGCGTAGACCGTCGGGTCCCCACCCACCCGCGGCCCGTTGAAGAGCGTGATCCCGGAGGAGGCGGGGATCGGGTCCTGTTCCGGGAACTTGACGACGGCGCTGCCACGCCCGGTGCCGACGATCGCCCCGGGGCAGAGCTTGCGCGCCGCCGCCACCGTCGTCGCCTGCAGTTTGCCCGCCGAGCATTTCGGCAGGCCGGTGGTGTCGACCGAGCCGTGCTTGTCGAATTCGAACTCGAGCGTCTTCAGGACCGGCGGCAGTTCGCCGTCGACGGTGCTGATCTTGCCGTTGCCGAAGAGGACGATCGGCGCGTCGACGTTCTTCGGCAGCGCCGTCGGCGTGAAGCCGCCTTCGCCGTCGACGACGATGTTGCCGGCCTGGATGTGGATCTTCGTCACCTTCTTGACCCCCAGCGCGCTGCCGGCGGCGACGAGGACGAGCACGGCGGCGATTGCCACCGCCAGTCCGCGGTTGGTCCTCCTACCCATCCGTCTAGCTTAACCCCCTTCGGTGGACTCGGCGTCGATCTGGCGCATTGCCTCGAGCTGCGGCTTCGGGATCTCGTGCCCCCAGCCCCACGGCGCGGCGATCGCCAGCTTCCACACGGTCCCCACCCGGTGCAGGACCGTGATCGCGGTCGAGACCCGCTCGAAGGGCTCGCTCTCGGCCCCGGCATGGCGGATCGCCCAGCGCTCGGAGCCCAGCGCGACCCGGCCGGCGAGGAGGAACGAGCTCGCCCGCACCTCGATGTGGGCCCGCCTCGCGGTCAGCTGGGCGAGCACCGCGCGGATCTCCCCGCGCCCCTCGATCGCTGTGGAGTCGGGGGTGATCAGGCGGGCGTCTTCGGCGAAGCAGGCGATCGCCGCCGGCAGGTCGGCCAGGTTGATCGCCTCGATGAAGGCGAGGACGCTCTGCTGGGGCGTCGATGTGAACCCTGCCTCCGCACTCGCGCGCGGTGTCATTCGATCGAGTTCGGTAGAGAAGTAATGGGCTGCTCAGTTCAAGCAACGGATGGCGGGCACTCGGCCCGCCATCCGTCGATGCCAAACGTACTTCTACGCCTCTCTATTCTTCTTCTTCCAGATCGATTGCCTGCACGTTGCCGTCCAGATCGAAATGCATCTCGGCAATGCCGTAGAGGTATTTGGTGCTGAAGGCTTCTTTTTCCTGCGTCAGCCCGGTCAGCACTCCATTTTCGTTGACTTCAACCTCGAAAGGCACGTTGATCCACCTCGGGGTTGGACTGGACTGTGATTCGACGCACACATCCATGTCCATCCGGTAGCCCGTTGCGAATGAGCCTTCGATCTGACTTTCGAAGTCAGCGCCACAGGCGGTGATCCAATAGTTCCATTTGCAGTAACCGTAGTCTGCATCCTCCATCAAGAACTGGCCATACTGGCCTACGGCCACCTCGGCAGTCCCGCCTTCGCACGTAGTGACATTGGGGCCTTTTGGATACTGTCGGAGGTGGAAAAAGCCGTTGCTCGCATCGGGCTGGCAACTACCGTTGATCCCCCCTGAACAGGGGTCACCAGTGTCCGCGACAATGTATTCAGTGGTGGGATCTGCCGCCGCAGCGGGGACAGAGATGGCCATGGCCATAAGAGCGCAGCCGACGAGTAGCGTCAGCCTCCGTTGCATGTTTGACATATTGAGTATTCTCCTTAGATCCAATGGGCTCACGCTCATTGGTGACATGGCGCCGGGGATCTCTGGTCTACAAACTACGAGGCCCTGGCGCCTCTTTTTATCTGCACTGTGACTCTCTCATATGTATGGTCGTAAGTGAACCTTTTGGACATAGTGTCTAGGAAGGTTAACCTCTACTTAAGGACCGCCTGGTACCGAGTCGCGTCTCTGCGCCGACCGCTAGCCCACCTGGGATGGGTTGAACTTGCAGTGTGTGAAGTCGAAGCTCAGTACCTGGTTATTGGCGAGGTTGGCGGTGTGGGTGAGGCGGACGACCATCGACTGGGCGGCGATCTTGTTCTCTGCCTTGAGCTTGTCGGCGACTTTCGCGAACAGGTCAGCCTCGGTCTCGACGTAGCCGAGCCAGCGCGAGAGCGCCGCTTTGTCGGCGGCGGGAGGCGGCACCGCTTCGAGCTGGGTCAGCGCCTTCCTCAGCGCCCGCGACGCGGCGGCGAACTGCGCGCCGGCCGCTTTCAGCTGGCCCTGCTTGACCTTCTGGCGGACCCCCTTGAGGATCTTCTCGTTGGCCTCGGCGTTGGCCTTGCAGATCGGCTCGACCTTGGCGACGTATCCCTCGCGGGTGAGCTCGGCGCCGAAGGCTGTCGGCACGACCAGGACCAGGACCGCGGCCAGGGCCGCGCTCAGCTTAAAAGCTCTCATTTTCCTGCCTCCAGTTGTTCGGGGGTGAGCACGTAGGCCTCCAGCGCGCCCACGGTCCATACATCTCCGTCCAGGTACATCGGCATGTCGGCCGAGAGCACGTCCGGGGTCTTGTAGATGACGAAGGCGCGGTTGTCGGGGCCGCGGCGGATCGAGGCGACGTCGATCTGGGCCGCCTCGGCGCGGGCCTCCGCGGCGACGCGGGAGAGCATCGACCCGTAGGTGTCGGCGCAGCCCCCGCCTTCTTTCTCGAGGTTGGCGCGGAGGAACGAGTAGAGGCGAGCGCAGGCAGTGGCCCAGTCGCCGCTGGCCTTGGCGTTGAGGTACTGGACGAGGGCGAAGGTGATGTCCGTCGCTTCCTCCCCTTCGGACTCCTTGCCGAAGGTCTTGATCGACGAGTAGGAGTTCTCCATCGCCTCCTCCTGGGCGGGTTGGCTGGGCGGCAGGGTCTGGACGGCGCCTTTGGCGGTGACGCGGGCGCCGCGGATCGAGCCGGGGTTGGTCTCGAGCGAGGCGGGCTTGCCATTGCCCTTCGCGGCCGGGGACGCGGCCTGGCCGTCGTCGCGCGTCGCGGGAGCGGCGCCGGAATCGGAGGAGCCAGAGCCGCTGGCAGGCGCTTCGGCAGCCTGGCCGGCGCCGGGCTCGTCCTCGGGCTCACCGGCTGGCGCGGTCGTGGTCGCCTCGGCCTCGGTGGTCGCCGCGGTCTCGGTCGTGCCCTCGTCGTCGCTGCCGCCGCAGGCGGCGAGCAGGGCGCTCGCCAGCAGCAGCGCGATCAGGGCGGGCAGGAATCGCTTCGGGTACATGGCTCTCATTCCTTTGCGGGGGCAAGGTGGACGTGCCAGGCGCCGCCTTCCTTGGCGAAGGCGAGCTCGCCGCCGGTGGCGAGGGTGGCGGTGGCGCTGGGGCCCTTCAGCTCGGTGATCTCCTCGAGCTCGAGGTTGGCGTTCTTCGCCTGGAAGAGCGGATTGCGGTCTTTGCCCCAGACGACCAGGCAGCGCTTGCTGCCGTCGTTCTTGCCTTCACCCAGCTTTTGGACGTCGTTGGGGAGGAGCGTCGCGCAGAAGGCCTTGGCGTCTTCGGCGGCGACCGCGACGGCGAAGCGCTTGGCAACGGCTTCGATCTGCTCGCGGTCGCGAGCTTCGCGCTCCTCGGTTGGAGAATCGGAGCCACCGCAGGCACCCAACGAGACGGCGAGGAGCAGCGTCGAGAAGCCGATCGCGAGGAGACGCCCCATCAGCCGCCCCGCACCCTGCAGCTGCGAATGGCCGCGTTCTTGACGGTGACCCCGTCCCGGAAGGAGTAGGTGACCCGGGCCAGTTCGAAGGCGACCTTGTTGAAGCCCGGAGGTGCCGGGCAGGAGGCCTCGACATAGCTCTGACGTTCGCCGCGATAGGAGAAGCTGCGGTCGATCACCATCTCGAAACCGGTCAGGTAGCCGTAGCCGGCGGCGATCGTCGGGAAGCGGGCCTTGAGCACGGTGCCGAAGGCGCCCGAGCCCCTGTGGATCGACATCGGCACCAGAAAGGTTCCCTTCAGTGGTTCGGTGGTGTAAAGGTGCATGAGAATGCCCTTCGGGGCGTTGAAGAGCAGCAGCTTGGCTTCCGAGCGGGCACGTTTGCCGTCGGGGAAGCGGAAGGCGGAGTCGACGGTGCCTTCGCCGATCTTCGCCTGGCCGCAGGCCGCTAGGGCCTGTGAGCTGCTCAGCCCCTGCAGGCGCGCTTCGGCGCAACTCGGCAGGCCCCTGGCGTTGATTTTCCCACCGCGGGAGAGCTTCACGACCATCGTCCTCAGCGCTGGCGTATCGGAGGCGTCGAGGTTTTCGAAGGTCCCTTTGAAGCCGACCTTGACCGGGACCAGACGATCGCGGGGCAGTGCTGAAGGCTTGAGGCCGGCCTCGAAGGAAACCAGGAGCTTGCCGGTCTGCACGAACTCAGCCCGCGAGGCGGCGACTCCCAGGATGAGGAGCGCGACGAGGCACGCCAGGCTCGCGCCCAGACGCCCCACCCTCCTGCCCGCGCTCACTTCTGCCTCCGCGAGGGCGGCAGCACCTTGAAAGCACGCCGCTTGGCTTTGCTCTTGTTGCCACTGGCGTCGACGCCGACCGCCAGCAGGCGGTAGCGGGCCGGCTCGAGGAGCCGGTCGTTGAACCGAGTGTCGAAGCGCAGCTGGTTAGGGCCGGGGTCGAGCTGCTCGCTGAAGGAGCCCGCTATCGCCTTGAAAGGGCCGCGGCGGGGCTTTCGCTGCAAGGTGAAGCGCACGGTGGCGGCCTCCGAGGAGCCCAAGGAGACCTTCGCCCCGTTCCTCGCCTTGAAGGCGTAGGGGGAGATCGAAAAGGGAGCCAGGCGCGGCGGGCTCGTGTCCGGGGGCGGCGGTGCGACCGGAGTGTAGGTGTAGAGGTTGGCGGGAGAGTCCGCATTGGAGCCGCCGGCGGTGGTGACGGTGACCGAAACCGGGCCGGGCGGATGGGGCGGCGTCGCAACCATGATCTGGTTGGCGCGGGCCGAGATGACCTGGGCCGGGACGCCGCCGAAGCTGACCGAGGTGGCGATCGCCAGGTGAGCGCCTTTGATGACGACGATGTCTCCGCCGCTCTCTGGGCCGGCGATGGAGGTGAGGCCCAGCAGCAGCGGCGCGGCGAGGAGGACGGTGGCATTGAAGAGAGGCTCAGACCCGGCGCCGGTGGCGGTAGGGGCGGCGGTCGCTTCGTCGGGCAGGCCGGGGAAGTAGGAGGCCCAGGCAGCTCCGGGTGCGCTGGCGTTGCCCAGCAGGGTCGAGGGATAGGAGCTGAGCGAGACGTTCTCCAGGTTGACTCCCAGCTGCTGGCCGGCGGCGATCGAGATCGCCGCCGGGGTGCTGCCTTTGCCGTCGCTGACATTGGCGATGCCGGCGGTGGCGACGCCCTTGAACTGACCCGCTCCCATGTCCTTGACGATCCGCAGCCGCAGCTTCCCCGGCGGGGCGCCCTTGACCCGCCAGGAGGTGATCGTGCCGTCAGCCGGCGCCACCAGCATCGCCCCCGGCTCAGAGAGCGCGGTGGGGATGAAGGTCTTGGCGGAGCACAGCTCCGGGGCCAGCGCGTCGCAGCTGGCGAACGGGTCGGAGGCGGCGAGGCTCGGGGGGCCGAGCAGGATCGTGACCGCGGAAGCGGGAGCAGGGAGGGCGAGGAGGAGGCCGAACGAGAGCGAGAGCAGCGCCCGCCGCATCAGAAGAGGCCCCCGCTCGTCTGCCTCTGCACCCGCACGATCCGCCGGGTGATCGTGGTGCCGACGTTGCCGAGCTCGTCGATCGCGTAGACCTCGAAGCGGTGGCGGCCGACCTTAGCCTTCAGCCTGGTCGTCGCCGAGCAGGGCTTGAACCTCTGGCCGTCGATCCGGCAGCGGAAGACCGAGCCGGGCTTGTCGGCTTTGAACTTGAACAGCAGGCTCGCCTTCGCCCCCCGCCTCAGGTTGATCTTGCCCGGCGGGGACTTGACGATCTTCACCGTCGGCAGCGGCGCGGCAACCGTCCAGGGGTAGGCCGCGGGGACCGAGTCGACGTTGCCCGCCGCGTCGGTGGCCCTGACCGCGAAGAGGTAGGAGCCGTTGCGAAGGCGGCTGTAGGTGACGCCGGAGGCGGGGCAGGGGGCGAAGGGGCTCGAGTTGAGGCTGCACTCGAAGGCCGAGCCCGGCTCGGTGGAGCCGTAGCGGAAGGAGGCGCTCTCGGAGGGGCTCGGGTCGGGCGGGGCGGAGAGGACCGTGGTGTCGGGCGGGGTGAGGTCGATCAGCACCCCCTGCACCGTGAAGGCGCGCTCGGCCGGCGTCGGGTCCTGGTTGCCGGCGTTGTCGACCGCGTAGACGCGGAAGACGTGGGCGCCGTCGGGGAGCTGGAAGTAGCTCTTGCCGGAGGCCGAGCAGACCTGGACCGGGCCGCCGTCGAGCTGGCAGCGGTACGAGGAGCTGGGCTCTGAGGACGCGTAGGTGAAACGGGCCTCGAAGCCGCCGGAGGGTTCGGGCGGGGCGGAGTCGATCGTGGTCTCGGGCGCTTTGGCGTCGATCGTCCAGGCGAAGGCTTTCGGCGTCGGGTCCTCGCCGCCCTCACCGACCGCCTTGACGGTGAAGGTGTGCGGGCCTTCGGCGAGCGGGCCGGGATAGGATTTGCCGCCGCTGGGGCAGGTGGCGAAGGCCTCGAGGTCGAGCTTGCATTTGAAGCTCGCCCCGGGCTCGCTCGGGACGGCGGCGTAGGTGAAGGAGGCCGACGTCTGGTTGGTCGGGTTGCTGGGGAAGATGGTGAGGGCGGTGTCGGGGGGGCAGCGGCTCTCGGTCGGGGCCGAGGAGTTGCTGCGGGGCCCGGGCGAGGTCTGCGCGAAATCGCTGGCGCTGTTGCTGGTGTCGTCGGCGCCGTCGAGGTAGGTGGCGCAGCCGCCGGTGAGCTTGCGGCGCAGCGCGAGCCCGTCGGCGATCGTCCCGGCGTTGGCGGTCTGGGCGTCGGGGAAGCCGCCGAAAAGCGGGTCGAACAGCGGGATCGACCCCCACGTGACGCAGTCCTCCGCGCCGAGGCCGGCGCCGGTCAGGCACACCGCTCCTCCGCTCGGGCCCATCCGGTCCGTCCCGCTGCCCATGTTGAAGTCGGCACTCGGCGTGAGCCCTTCGTCTACCGCCTCCTGGGTCGCCAGCAGCACGGTGCGCTGGCTACCGCCGTTGGCGACATCGGAAGGGATCGTGTGGGTGGAGGCAAGGCTGCCGGCCGAGTTGTAGAAGCGCAGCACCTGCCCGTCGATGTCGCCCTGCCCGTCAGCGGTCATCTGCAGCATCACGTACTCGGCGTTGACGCCGTAGGTCGTTGATCCCGGGAACACCTCCCGGATCTTCAGCGGCGAGGCCCCCTGGGCGGGTGCCGCGGCGGCGAGGAAGGTGGCGAGCGCGAGAGCGGGCAGGCCGAGCCTGACCAGCCTTCTCTTGGCTCTCCCCAGCACGCCCCGCCTAGCCCTTCGCGGGACGCTCGCCCTTGGCCTTGGCGCCGCTCTTCTTCGCCTTCTTAGCGCAGCCCGAGGAGACCAGCGGCACCTTCTGGGTCAGCTCGATCCCGTTCTGGGCGGTGTAGGTGACAGTCGCCTTGGGGATGGAGCGGACCTTCTTGCGGGTCTTCACCAGCTCCCCGTCGACCATCTTCTTGGTCACCTTGGTCTTGAAGCAGATGTCCTGGCTGTTTTCCAGCAGGCTCTTCCTGCCGCCTTTCATCGTCAGCTCGAACTTGCTCACCGGCGCGTCCGGGGTGACTTCGAATGAGTTGCGAAGGCCGCCGTTGACCGAGTCGATGCGCCCGACGACGTCGAGGTCGACCTGGCCGCGCAGGCCCAGGACCAGGTCGGGCAGCGGGTTGGAGCTCGAGCGCAGGTAGACCGGGCCTTCGAGCGGGTCTTTCAGCAGCGGCGTCGTCGCCTTGGCCGAGCCGTAGATCGAGCCCTGCGGGCACTGCTTAGCGGCGAACTGAACCCGGGTGCAGACCGTGTTGATGTGGTTCTGGGCGAGGAAGATCGCGTGCGGCAGAGCGACCGAGATCGATTTCAGGTTGGCGTCGCCGGGCCGCGGGGTCAGGGTCGCACTCAGCTGCTGGTAGGCGCTGCGCTTGGTCCCGCCCTTGACCTTCAGGCTCAGCTTCGGCTTGAACGGCAGCTCTTTGCAGCCGTCGACCTGGAAGCGGCTGGAGACCCTGGCGAGGACGTCGTCGCCCTTGACCAGCGGGTCGGCGGAGCCGGCGACGGCGCCGCCGATCGCCATGACCTCGCAGTTGGTCGGGTTCAGCATGAAGCCGGGCTTGTCGAGCTTGACCGCGACCTGGCGGATCCGCAGGGGGACGCCGCCGACGATGTAGGGGACGTCGGTGGAGTCGATGCGGACCTGGGCGGTCTGGGACTCGACGTTGATCCCGGTCCTGATCACGACGTTGCCGAGGTCGAAGGCCGGGTCGCCCGGCACGCCGCCGGCGATCGCCGGCACGATCGTGGTCACGCTCAGCGGCGAGAGCGGCTTCGGGCCGGCGCCGTCGGCGTCGTAGGGACCGCTCAGATAGAGCTTCCCCTCGGTGGGCAGCGGCAGCGGGCCCGCCCCGGCCAGGGTGTCGACCCGGCCGATGTAGGAGGCCGGCGGGCAGCTCGCGGCGTTGGTCTCTTCCAGGCCGGTCTTGGTGCGCGCGGCGGCGATATTGGCCTCCGGGCAGTAGGGGGTCTGGGAGAGATTGGCGGTCAGGCCCGGCGCCATCTCGAGGGCGATGCCGGAGATCTCCTGCTCGCCGTCGCGCCTGGAGACGTTGAGGACGAAGTCGGTGTGGGCGCCGGCTTTGACGCTGGTCGTGCCGGCGTTGAAGCCGGGGCCGAAGACGCGGTCCTCGGGCTCGGTGACGCAGGCGAGGCCGCTCGGCATCTGGGTGATCGGGAAGGGATCCTCGATCAACGCCACCGGGCCCGAGTCCGGGTAAGACCAGGGGGTGAGGCTGACCGAGTTCTTGAACTGCCCACAGGTGGCGGGCGTGTTCAGCGGCGCCCGGGGGCCGTTCTTGAACTTGAGGTTGAACTCGTTGAACGGCAGCTGCGGGTTATCGACGAAGGTGGTCGAGATCTGGCCGGTGGCCGGGTCGAGGTCGACCTTGCCCGCGAGCTTGACCGAGAGCCCTCTCTCTTCGTCCTGGGCGACCAGGTAGATCGAGGTGAGGCTGCCCGGGAACGGGTTGTCGCGCTGGGGCGCGGCGTAGACCGCTCCCTGCAGGGGGTCGGGCAGCAGCGGGCTGACGATTTCCAGCGTGCCGATCTTGGAAGTGTCGGGGCACTGGTGGGGGTCGTTGTTGAAGGTGATTTTGGGGCTGGTCGCCGTCAGGCCGATCTGGGCCGTGGTGCAGCCCCGCAGGCCGTTGGCAGCCGCCGGGTTGAAGGAGGTGCCCTGCGGCAAGCGCACGGTCGTGTCCTTGAGGTGGGCGGTGGCGCGGCCGGCTGGGGTCTTCCAGTAGGCGGGGGCGCCGCTAGCCTCGTCGGGGTCGAAGGCGACCCCCGGCGGGGGCTCGTTGTTCTGGGGGATGCTCAGCTTCACGTCGAGCCCGGAGGGGCTGTCGGCGACGCTCACATCAGGCCGCAGCGTGATCGAAGGATCGAACTCGAGATTCTCGCAACCGGTAATCGGATCGGCCCGGGTCGTTCCAGTCACCCAGGGGTTGCCGCCGAGCACGGGGAACTGCCAGGAATCCGTATCGAGCGTTACCGGCAGGTCCTCACCCGAGCACTCGGTCGGCTGGGTGAAGAAGGGCTTGATCGGTCCCCAGGACGGGTCGTATTTAGTCTGCAGGGATGGGTCGAGGCCGGTTTCGTGGGCCAAACGGAACATGTCGAGGCTGTCGTTGTCGGTGCCCGACAGTCGCATGCTGTCGTGCTCCGATGACCAAGGCGTTCCCCACAGCGTGAAGGCCTGCCCACCGAGCGGCGCGTAGTCGGGGATCAGGAGCGCCAGCGTGTCGACGCCGTAGTCGCCGTTGGTCCGTCCCCGTGCCGTGATCGGCACGTTGACCCGGCCTGCGATCGTGCCGATCAGGAACTCGGCCGTGACCGTGTCGCGCGCCTCGATGTTGTAGACGGGGGAGGACTCGTTGTTGTTTGGGAAGGGAGCACCCGACGTGAAGGCGATCGTCGTAAGCCCGACCTGGGTGCTGCCGTCGCACATCGGCGGTATCGCCTGGGCCTGAAGCGCCGGACACTTCGGCAGAGCCTCGGGGTTGCCGACGACACCGGGCGGTAGTTTGGCGACGATGTTCTTCACCGTCCCATCCGCAACCCCGAGGCCCAGATACTTGAAGTAGAAGGCGGCGGTGGCGTCCGGGTGCGAGCCGGCCTCCGTCACCGGGTCCAGGCGCCAGCTGGGCTCGGCGCCGGCGGGCCACGGCACGTCGGTGCCGTCGGCGCCGCGGACCTGAGTGCTGATATCGATGCAGTGGGCGCGGATCGCCGACGGCGCGGTGCCGCCATTCGAGGGGCCGACGCCGCCGTTGTCGGTTGCAGTGCTGGAGAGGTCGCAGGTCCCCGCCCAGAGGGCTTCGGTTCCGGGGTAAGCGGGAACGTCCGGATCGCCCGGCAGGCCGGTGTTGATGTCGGCGAAGTCGAAGCCTTCGCCGTAAACGGCCTGGGCGCTCGGGACAAAGCTCAGCGAGAGCGCGGCCAGCGCCGTGCCCAAGATGGCGAGAATCGTCTTGCCCTTGATCATCGGCCTGCCCTCCGGGTCGTCTTGGCTGCTCGCTGGGAGCGCTTCGCCTTCTTGGTCACGCACTTGCCCTTGCGGCGCACCTTGCCTTTGGCGCATTTGCGCGGCTTCGTCGCGGGTTTGGCTTTGTGGTTGCCCTCACCCGTGAGGCCGATGCTGGTCGCGCTCCTGGGTGCCACCGCCGGGATCGCCTCGGACTCGCAGCCGAAAGCCAGGACGTCGCAGGGAGTCGGCGGTGGCGTATACGGGAAGCCGCCGCCCACTCTCGCCACGTAGATGTCGAAGTCCTGGGGGTCGATCTCCCTGGGGTCGATCGCCTCGGTGGTGACGAAGAAGACGCTCGATCCGTCCTCGGTGTTGCCCGAGAACCAGGCATTGTCATTCGACTTCCCGGGCGAGATCAGGCTGAGCTCGCCCTCGCGCCACTGATAGACGTCGTAGCGGTCGCCGTTGGTGTCCTCGGGGAGGAGCTCCGAGCGACTCTCGAAGAAGACCGAGACGCCGCCGCTCGAGTCCTTGGCGATGCTCTCGTTACGAAGGCCCCCCCAGCCGCGGGCGGTCTCGCCGGTTCCGGCGCTCATTTCGCTCGCCGCTTCCGATCCGCTGTAGCTGAGGTCGCCGTTGCAGTGGGTGACCGGGTTGACTTTTCCACTGAACTGTTCGGTGTAGTCCTCACAGCTATAGGGGACCGCTCCGGGCGGGGGGGCGGTAACGCGTACCAGCTCATCCACGGTCGAGTCGTACAAGTAGAGATCGCCAGAGTCATCGTCGTCGTCGCCAGTCAGTCGGCCACGGGTGCTGAAGACGATGTGGCTGCCGTCGGTCGTGCCCCTGACGCAATTGTTGCCGATGTCTATCGCGATGCCGCCGCTGCTGTGGGTGCCGATCTGACGGCCGACCAGCGGCGACGTGGTCGCGCATTTGTTCCAATTGCCAGCGACGGGAAGCCTGGAGATGAAGCGGTAGCGATCGGCACCGGTCTCGTTGGCGTCGTAGAGATAGAGGTTGCGGGTGCTGTCGTCGGCGACCGCTCCGCCCGGCGTCGTCGAGCCTCCCGCGGGCGCGGTTCCGTCAGCACCGGCAATCGGCGCGCGGGTGACGAAGTAGGCGCGGGTGCCGTCGTCGGAGAGGAAACGCAGGGGGCTCGAGCGGCTGCCGCTGCTCACCCCACCGAAGGCGTTGGCGTCGGCGTCGCCGCTGGGGCCGCCGCTGACTCGGGCCAGCTTGCCGTCCGCGGGATCCTCCCCCAGGTCCGTGGGCAACTCGTAGCGATAGAGGTCCCAAGAGTTGTCCTGGGCCTGATCGGTGGTGATCGATTTGCCCGCGTTGGGGTCGTCGGGGGTGAGCGGGGCGTCGGTCTTGAAGTAGACGACGCTTCCGTCGCGTGAGGCGCCCTGGAAGATCGCTCCCGCTCCCATCTCGGCGATCTGCTGGCCGGCGATCATCGATCCCTCGTAGGATCCGTCGCCCACCGCGCTGGAGCGCGAGCGGGAGATCCAGCGCACCTGGGGGTTCTCGCCGTTGGCGTCGTACTGGCGGACGAAGAGCTGCGGCGGGCAGGAGGTGCTGGGACCGGTCCCCGTGGTGCAAGAGGTCGGCAGTCCGTTAGCGGCGGGATCGGGGCTGGAAAAGAAGACGCGCGAGCCGTCGTCGCTGAGGGCGGTGGCTACCGGGGCGAACCGCGGGCCGCCACCGCCGAGGATAGCCCCCCTTTGACTGGTGATGCTCGGGGCCTCGGCCGAAAGGTCGACGACCGGACCGGGAGGACCGATCTGAAGCTGCGCGAATGGTTCGGTTGCCGTCGCCGCCTGGGAGAGGGTGAGCACCGAGCCGTCGATCGCGACGATCGTCGTCCCCGAGGGGATACCGGGGCCGACGATGGCCTGGCCGACGGCGTAGCTGCCGCTCACAGTAAAGGTCACGGTTATCTCGTTCGAACCGCTCGTCGTCGAGGCGAAAATCACGGCATCGGAGGAAAGCGGGGCCGAGAGGGTCAGCTCGTCGGCGCTCACCGACGTCACCCGCGTGCCGATCGGGATGTCGGGAGAAGAGACGATCTGCCCGGGGGCGAAGGTGCCGCTGTCCGTGACGAGCTCGCTGACGACGGCTGAGCCGGCGCTCACGTTGCCCGTGCCCGTCGCGTCAGGCATTCCATCGGACTCGGCGCAGACCTGGGTGCCGATCGTGTCGCTCGCCACGCCAGTGCCGACCCGTGCCGGGAGCTCGGTTGGGTCGTCGCCACTGGCGCCGGTGCACTCGTTGACCAGATCTTTCGCCGCCGTCGGCAACTGGTCGGGGTCAGCGGACCGCTGCAGATAGATAGTGCGGCCGCCGTTGGCGGTGCTGAAACCGGTGCCCGGGATCTGCTGCTCGCCGCTCGGATCGTCATCGCCGACCGTGCTGGGATCCTCGGCTACGTCGCGGAACTCGCCGGCCCTGGCAAAGACCGTGCCTTTGTCGTTGAAAAGGCTGGGTTCTAAGGAGATGGCATCGAGGTTGAAACCGAATTTGGCCCGAGTTGCGTCGGTGTCGCCCATCCACGCCGTGTATCCCTCGGTTCCGGTGCCCTCGCGATAGGTGTAATCCCTTAGCTTGGCCTCACCTGCATGGGGGAGCAGCGAGACGTTGGCGAAGACGCCAATCGAGTCGAACTCCGCTGAACTGCTGACGCCCCGGAGGATTGAGGTCGCTGAGGGTTCAATCATCGCCAGCGTGTTGATCGTCCGATTGGTCCAGCCGGCCGGCGTGCGGCGGATGATCCGCCTGTCGCCATCTGCGGGCGCACCGACGTCTTCGGTCAGCGGGAAGAAGGTCGTCGACCAGGCGAATGCGTCGCCGCTCGGCGAGGGGATACCGGGGTTGACGTTGTACTCGGCGCGGCCGAGGGTGATGTTGGCCCTGGTCGCCTTGAAGGGCGGCGTGACCATCTCGTAGGCGCGACTGGGAGTCGCCGGGGGGGTTGACCGCGTGGTGAAGATGATGTCGTTGCCGTGGGTGGTGCCCTGGGCGTTGGTGGCGACGAGGCGAACGTGGTAAGTCGTATTCGGTTTGAGACCGGCGACGTCAGCGAGAACTATCTGGTCAGTTCCGCCGGAGATGCTTGCTTCTGGGACCGGCACTTTCGAGCCATATTTGGTGCTCGTCCCATACTCGAAGTAGTAGGTCGTCGACAAGTTGTTGGGATTGATCTTGCCGGCAAAACGGGCACTGGTTTCGGTGCGCGCCTGCGGGTGGAAGGTTTCGAGCTCAGGCCCGATCGCATCGGTGAGGAAGGTAAGCTCGGGGGAGATCGAGTCGGGGTTGCCGAAGGGCTTGGTGACGAGGATTCGGACCCGATAGAAGGTATTGGCCTCCAGACCGGTGACGTGGTCGTCGACCACGATCGGAGACGTCCCACTCCCGAGATCGACAGCCGGCGCCGCGTCAGTCCAGGTCACTCCATTCTTCGAGTACTGGAAACGGTAGCTCGCAGGCAGCGAGCCGTTGGGATTGACGGCCCCGTTTAAGGTCGCGGAGTGAGCCTCCAGATTGGTCGGCGGGCTGATCGTGAAGATGGCCGGCGGCGCCCCGTCATCGTCCGCAGCAAGGACTCGGTGGCTCGAGGTGAGGTAGAGATCATCGCCGATGCCATCCAGTGCGATCCCGTTCGGCGTGACGCCGGCGCCCTGATAGTGACGATCGGCCTCGGCCGGAGTCCCGTCAGGGTCGGAGAACTCGAGGACGCCGATACTGGAGTTGCGGGCGACGAAGAGGTTGTCATTGCTGGGGTCGACCGCGAGGCCCGTGGTTGACAGGTTGGTCGGCGTCGAGGTCAGGGTGACGACATCGATCGAGCTCTTCAGCAAGTCGGTGGAGAGCGTCTCTTCCGTGTCGAAGCGCTGAATCCGGTTGAAGTTCTGGTCCGACGGAATGGCCCTGACGATCCGCGCCGAGTCCGACGCGTAGACGAACCCCCCGGAATCGACCGCGAGGTGGACCGGCTGGCTGGAGGTGAAGGCGCCATCGCGGTACGCGGGAACGGAGTTGGTGGCGGCGGCCTTGCACTGAGTGGCGACGGTGCAGATCTCGAAGCCAGGTTGGGGACCGGCGGGTGCCGTAGTGGACACGTTGACAGTAGCGGAAGTGCCCTGTTGTTCGGTTTCTATCTGCGAGCCATCCCCGCTGATAAGCGGTACGTCAGTCAAACTCAACGCACCGGTGAACTCCACGGTCCACGTGTGGGCCATCGGTTCGCCAGCCGAGTCGGTGTAGAGGATAAGGTCTGGACCGGTGACGCTTACGTTTCCACTGCCAATCGTGGGCAATGCCTCCAGGGCAGCATCGACCGCGTCCCCCGAGGCGTCGTAAGCAATAGGGGCGGTCGTTTGACCTTCGAAAGTAAGAGTGAAAGTGCCGCCGGTCAGCCCGTTGAAAAAGCTTTCGGTATCTACCGTTACGGCTTGATGCTCATTGATCTGGTTGATCACCTCGCCCGTCCCACCCGGCTGGACCACATCCCAACCCCAAGCGCGGACCCATGATCCAGTCGGGCTGAATTCCTGGATGCGGCGATTGCCCGGGTCGGCAACGATAACGTTGCCGGCGTTGGTAGGGCCGGCCGGGACGACGGCGAGGCCGGTCGAGTTGGAAGAGGACGTGGCGAGCTGGCCGCCGAGGCCGCCGGTCGTGCCGGCCTTGCAGAGGCTGGTGCAGATCTCGAAGCCGGTGCCCGTGTTGTCCGGGCTGGCGGCGGTGGCGACGTCGTAGCCCCAGGTGCGGATGAAGGTTCCGTCTGCCTCGAACTGCTGGACGCGGCGGTTGTCACGGTCGCGGACGTAGACGTCCCCGGTGGTCTGGTTGATCCCGATACCCTGCGGGTCGTCGAACTCGCCCTCCTCGTCGTCAGCGGTGGTGAGGCTCGTGCAGGGGACCTCGGAGGAGTCGCAGATCTGGGCGCCGTCGCCGCCGTTCACGACGCTGCGGCCCCAGCTAAACCGGAAGGTGCCGTCAGGGCTGAAGACCTGGACGCGCATCCGGTCCTCGTCGACGACGTAGACGTAACCGTCGGTGGAGGCGCCGAGTGGGTCGGTGGTCCCGTCGGCGACGTTGGCGTAGTTGACGGCGATCCCGCGGGGGTCGTCGAACTGACCCTGGGCGCCGCCGGTGGTGGTCGTGCCGGCGACAATACGGTCGACGATCTTGCCGGCGGAGGCGGCCGGGGCGAAGGCGAGCAGGGCGAGGGCGGCGAGCGCGAGGACCAGCAGGCTCTTGCCCGTCCGACCTGAGGGCGCACCACTCCCGTCGAAGCCACGGGAGGCACCACGGGTGGCGAGGGAACGACCGTCGTTGCGACCGGCAGCGCTGGCGCTGCGGCCGTGGGTGAACGCGGACATTGCCTTCGCTAGGCGAGTCACGTAGGTGTCTCCTCTTCCATGAGCCCCTCTGCCGGCCGCTTCCCTTAGCGGCCCCCTCGAGGCTCGGTTTCCCTGTGTCCCTGTATTCGGGAAACACGACGTCTTATGGACATCAGTGTTTCTCGAACTGCACGAGAGAGTAGACACTTCGTTCTATGAATGTCAAGTACAGATCTGTTCGTCACTCAGAAACGGCAGCACAGAGCCGAATGCCGCCCCTCTCGATTCGCCGCGGTGAGCCTTCGGCCTATTGAACGACCGGCGATGATCAGCTTCGCGGCTGAGCTTTCAGCAGAGTGGCGACGTCCTCGATATCGCGGTCACGACCGGCCTCTCGCTTCAACCGGATCAGGTCGTCGAAGCCGACCGCGCGGACGCGGACGCCCTGGACGATCGCTTCGACCGCCCGGGGCCGCATCTCCTCGTAGGGGCGGCCGCCGGGGATCTCTCTCGGATCGAAGAGATCTAGCCCTCCGGCGGCGGTGCGCAGGGTGAAGTTGCCGCCGTTGAAGAGGTCGTCCGGGTTGCGGGGATCGACGTCCACGAGGTCGGCGTCCACCCCGAAGAGCACGGCGTCGAGCTCGGCGAGCGCGGTGGCGAGGCGCTGCATGTTCTCCGGCGTCCACTGGACCAGGATGTCGACGTCACGGGTGTTGCGGACGTGGCCGTGAGCGTTTACCGCGATCCCGCCGATCGTCAGATACTCGACCTCGCGACGCTGCAGGACCGCGAAGATCCGCACCGGATCCAGAGGGCCCCGGTCGAGCTCAGATGAAAGATCCTCCAGCACGTCAGGCCTCGGAATCGGAAATGGGGCGAAGCTCCGCCCGGGCCAGGCGATCGCCGAACTTCATCCACTCGAAGAGGCCCTCCAAGCGCTGTGAAGGGCTCAACCGCGCCTCGGCCGCAAGATGGACGGGATCGGCTTCGCTGCCGGAGAGCTGGTGCAGCTCAACGCTGGGCTCGAAGCCGAGCGCCGTCATCAGGGCGGTGAACCGCTCGAACGACGGCGACTCGTGCCCATTCTCAATCCGACTGATCGCCGGCGCGGCGACCCCCGTTCTGATCGCGAGCTGCCGCTGGGAAACCCCAGCGGCCCGGCGCGCTTCGCTGAGGATGGAGCCAAGGGCGGGCGGTTTCATAACGGATACGTTAACGTATCCAAGCAGCGCTCCCGTTAAAGCTGCGTCGCGATAAGGCCGGCGAAGCCGACAGCGAAGGTCGCGATCATGCCACCGCCGAGCTGGAGCATCGAGCGCTGGAGGGAGTCGATGCGATCGGCCATGCGATCGAGCCGCTCGTCGACGCGCTCGAACTGGCGGTCGACACGCTCGAACTGCTGGTCCATACGGCGGGCGAGCTCGTCGACCCGGACACTCAGGTCGTCCATCCGCTCGTCGGTCCAGGTCGCTCTGGTCATCGCCTCCACGATCATTGCAGGCTAAGACAAAACGTTGCGCCGGATGCACGCGGAATGCACCAACTCCGTCACCGAGAACGCCTGAAACTCAGCCCCCGTCGCCGCTGAACTTGTAGCCGAAGCCCCGCACGGTCACGACCAGCTCCGGCTTCTGGGGGTCGCGCTCGACCTTCTGGCGCAGGTTGGAGATGTGGACGTCGCAGGCGCGCTCGTCGCCGTCGAACTCGGTCTGCCACAGCTCCTCCATGATCTGGGCGCGGGCGAAAACCTCACCGGGGCGGCCGACCAGGAGGCGCAGCAGCTGGAACTCGGAGCGGGTGAGGCTGACGGGGACGCCGCGCACGGTGGCGACGTGGCGGACGAGGTCGATCGAGACCGGGCCGGACTCGATCTTCACCGCCTGGGCCAGCGGCGAGCGGTCGAGCTCGCGGCGGCGCAGCTGGGCGCGGACGCGGCCGAGCAGCTCCCGGACCGAGAAGGGCTTGGTCACGTAGTCGTCGGCGCCGACCTCGAGCCCGACCACCTTGTCGACCTCGGCGTCCTTGGCGGTGAGGACGATGATCGGCACGGCGCTGCGGGAGCGGACGTCG
>Ga0190275_10000949_pt1 | contig 22653 bp, 18 predicted proteins | sample Popmic550T_FD_133745 | JGI IMG/M metagenome (GOLD analysis project Ga0190275, IMG submission 133745) | Populus adjacent soil microbial communities from riparian zone of Yellowstone River, Montana, USA - 550 T | ecosystem: Environmental > Terrestrial > Soil > Riparian zone > Trees stand | place...
CAGCAGGAAAGGTATGCGCCAGCCCCACGAGCCCATGGCCGCCTCGGAGAGCGTGGCGGCGAGGAACGTCGAGAGCGCCGAGCCAAGCAGGAACCCTATCAACGTCGAGAACAGCAGCCAGCTCACCGTGTAGCCGCGGCGCCCGTCGGGAGCGTACTCAGCCAGGAAAGTAGCCGCGCCCCCGTACTCGCCACCCGCGGAGAAACCCTGGAGGCACCGCAACAAGAGCAGCAGCAGCGGCGCCGCGAAGCCTATCTGCGCGTAGCTTGGAAGGATGCCGATCAGGGTGGTCGAGATGGACATGAGGATGATAACTGTAGCGAGCACGCGCTGGCGCCCGATCCTGTCCCCCAGAGGACCGAAGACCAGGCCGCCCAGTGGGCGGGTGAAGAAGGAGACGGCGAAGATCGCAAACGTGCTCAGGAGCGCCGCGGTCTGGTCGTCCGAGGGGAAGAACACGACGGCTATATACGTTGCCAGAAAGGCGTACGTGGCGAAGTCGAACCACTCCACCATGTTGCCCACCGCGGCCCCTACCACGGCCTTGCGTAGCGTTTGCTGGTCCACTTGCGGTACGGTTGCTTCTACGCTCCCATCGCGACCTTCCACAACATCCTCCCTGTAATCGGACTCCCCGTCGCTTCTCTACCGGGTCAGCAGCTCCTCGTTGGCCATGCTAGTGATGAACATGTGGCCGGGGGAGTGCGTGATCATGATCTCAGGGGCCGCCTCCAGGGCGACCGCCTGCGGCGTTACCCCGCACGCCCAGAACACAGGCAACTCTCCTTCCCTTACCTCGACCGGCTCTCCGTAATCCGGTGTGTCAAGGTCTTCTATTCCCAGGTCTTCCGGCGAGCCGACATGGACGGGCGCCCCGTGCACCTGCGGTACCCGCGCCGTCACCGTCGTCGCCAGCGGGACGAGCCCGGCCGGTATGGGACGCATGGAGACCACGAGCGGCCCGGAGAACTCTCCGGCGGGGGTACACGCCACGTTGGTGCGGTACATGGGCACGTTGGTGCCTTCCTCGATATGTCGCAGCGGCACGCCCGCAGAAATCAGCGCATGTTCGAAGGAGAAGCTGCACCCGATCAGGAACGCCACGAAATCATCCCGCCACAAACCAACGATCTCCCGGCGCTCCTCGACGAGATCTCCCCCGCGGTAGACCCTGTAGAGGGGTAGGTCGGTCCTCAGGTCGGCGCCGGCCGCGGTGAGCCGCGGCTCCGGGTCTCCAGGGTCGGTGGCCTCGAGCAGGGGACAAGGCTTCGGGTTGCGCCCACAGAAGCGCAGGAAGTCGAAGGCGTCTGCGTAGGGCAGTACGACCAGGTTCGCCTGCACGTACTCCTTGCAGATACCGGCGGTAGGACGATCCCAGGCCCCCGTGCGGCACGCTTCCCAGGCGGCTTCCGGTTCGGCGAGGCCGAGGGTGCTCAAGAGCTCCCCCTCAAGAAAGGGCCCTCGTAGTTCGATTCTCCCCTCGTAAATCCTCCCACACGGGTAACCTTAGCAGCATACGAAGGCAGCGGCAAAAGCCCCGCACGGGCCGCTCACGGGATGGCCCGCATACCGTGGGGCATCGTATGCAGGCGTTCGATGCCGTCGGGCAAGACGTGGACGAGGTCCTCGATCATTATGGCGCCGGCGTCGGTGGTATAGGCGGGCGTCTCTATGGCGAGCACCATCCCCGCCTCGATGGGCCTCCTGTTGTGCTCCGAGATATAAGGGGGCTCCTCGTGAAAGGTGTCGATCCCCAGCGAGTGCCCGTAGTGACCGCGTCGGAACCGCGGGTAGCCGTTCTTCGTGATGTGGTCCTGGGCGATGCGGAAGACCTCGCCTATCTCCAGACCTGGCCTGATCTCATCGCAGGCCCTGTCGTGGGCCTCCTGTAGAACACCGAAGAGGCGCTCGGCGGCCGGCTTCGGCCTGCCGTAGACGAAGGTGCGGCCCCCGTCACCCCTGTAGCCGTTTACCGTGGTGCCACAATCGAACTTGACGAGGTCGCCCTCCGTCAGGCCCGCGTCGCGCTCGGAGTCGACGCCCACACCCACCCCGGCCCCAACAGCGGGGAGGATCCAGTGGTCCGAGTAGTCCCCGTAGCGGGGGTCCTCGATGGCCGTCCTGGCTACGCCCATCGCGTATCGGTGCCGCACGTCGGTCGCGTTCATACCGGGTTCGAGGTTCTCGACCACGAAGCGCATCCCGGCCTCGGAGAGCTCGGTCGCCAGCTTGAGCCGCTCGACCTCGAAGGGATGCTTTATGCTCCTCAACCCGTACATGTCCTCGGTGAAGTCCACCCATTCCGACCCGGGAGCCAGGGAAGAAAAACGCCGGTAAGAATCGAAGAGCATGTAGCGGAGGTCCGTCCCTATCCTGGCCCCGAGCAATCCCCTGTCGCCGAGCAGGCCGCGCATGATCTCGTCCTGCTCGTCCTCATCGAACTGAGCGGGACGGCCCATCTCAGATTCCCCGGGCGCGAGGGGATCCCGTACCGCCGCGGCGTCCCTGATCTCGGGCCACAACCTGTAGGACCTGACGTCGTCTATGCCCGAGACCCTCCGCGCCGGCCCGGCCTCGAAATCCCCGACCATCATGCCCACCCCGACGCTCTCGTCTGCCGGGATGACGGCGAGCACGGTCCCCTGCATGCGCCACCACTGCATGAGAAAGTAGCTCTGGAATCCCGTGGCGTAGAACACGTTGGACGGGGTGTAGGCCACGTACGCGTCGAGATCCCGGGAGCGCAACCGCGTCTGGATGGCCGAGAGGATCCTGCTCTCCACGCTCGGGCTCCTCCTTTCGACCTGGTAAGACGCGCCCGATTATAGGGAACGTCACAGGTCAGCGCCCACCGTTGACGCCGGTGCCCGGTGCGGCCACACTTGCGCGGAGGGATCATCCGAGTCGGGAGGAACGCGCGTGCAGGACGCAACCAGGAGGGTAATAGACCTCGAGCAACCGCGGACGGAAAGCATGCCGATCCATCCCGCCCACAAACAGGCCGGCTACCGCTACTTGCTCCACCGCCACCACGAGGACGAGTTCGACCCCGAAAGGTCGGGGCCCCGCACGGGGGCGGCGGGCGTCCTAATCTGTGGCGAGCACACGGGCACGCACATAGACGCCCTGAGCCACCAGGCAGATTCGCTCACCCTCTGCGGTGGCGTCTCCGTCAACGAGGTACAGTCCCCGCGCGGCTTCTCCCGGCACGGCGTCGAGGAGATACCGGCCATAGTCGCCCCCGGCGTGCTCCTCGACGTGGCCGCCAGTGCCGGCGTGGAATCTCTAGATCCCGGTCGCGTGGTGACGGCCTCCGACCTTGCGGATTGTTGCGAGGCTCAAAGGGTCGATGTCGAGGCCGGGAGCGTGGCGCTCGTGCGGCTCGGTAACGCCAGATTCTGGAGCGACGAGGAACAGTATCTGGCGGGGCCGGGGATGGACGCGAGCGCGGCCCGCTGGATGGCCGACAAGAACGTGCTGGCCGTGGGGGCAGACAACATGGCGTGGGACGTGCCCGGGCTGGAAGACCCCGAGCTGGGGTGCATGATGCCAGGTCACCTGCTCCTGCTGGCGAGGCACGGTATCTACATCATCGAGAACCTGAACCTCGACGAGCTGGCGGCCTCCGGCCACCACACCTTCGAACTCGTCTGCACGCCCCTGAAGCTAGTCGGCGCGACCGGCTCCCCTGTAAGGCCCCTGGCGATCGTACCGGGATAGGGTAACCGTCCCGAGACCGCATTGGCCGGAGCTCAGAATCTCTGCGAATGCCTTCTGGGTGGGTCAACCACACCGTGCTTGATAGCGAACACGAGCGCCTGTAGCCTGGAGTGAACGCCGAGTTTCTCCATGATGCTCGCCACGTGGTTTCGCCCAGTCTTGGCGCTTATCCCGAGACGCTCTGCTATCTCCTTACCGTCCAGTCCCTCGGCAAGCACCCGCAGTACTTCGATCTCCCTGGGCGTGAGCCGCGCCACCGCCCGGCGGGCTTCGCGGTCCTCCTCCCTCTGGTGTCCGGCGAGCCTGAGTAGATCCACGACCTCCTCCAGGGGCATGAGCATCTCGCCAGCCCCGATACGGCGCACGGCGTCGATCACCTCACCCATACCCACCGATTTGTGCAGGACCCCCGCCGCTCCGGCCTCGACGGCCCGAGCCACCTCCGCGCGGTCGAGGCTGCCGCTCACGACGAGCACCTGCGTTTGCAGGTTCTTGCTGTGCAGTTCTTTGATCAGGTCTCCACCATATCCGTCGGGAAGGCCAAGGTCGATGATGGCCACGTCCGCCACCGGTATCCCGTTGTCTATCATCTGGCGCGCCTCGGCGAGGGACCCCGCGTGCCCCACGACCTCGAAGCCCGGCTCGAGCTGGAATACCGCGGTGGCGGCGTCCCTGAAAGAGGTATGATCCTCCACCAGCAAGATGCTCATCCGGCCCTGTGGTCCTCTGTCCCTGGCAACCGTGAAGCGTACTCTGGTGCCTCTTCCTGGCTCGCTCTCGATTCGCAGGGCGCCCCCTAGCGCGCGGGCCCGCTCGTGCATGCTCTTCAGGCCTATCCCGGAGGAAGTTCCAGCCTCGAAACCTCGCCCGTCGTCTTCGACCTCGGCCCAGAACCTGCCCTCCTCTACCCCCAGGCTCACAGACACGTTTTCGGCCTCCGAGTGGCGCCGTGTGTTGGCCAACGCCTCCTGGAGGATGCGCAACAGCTCAGGGTCTTTCCGGCCGAGGGGATGGGGGGGTAGATCCTCTGCCACGCTGAGTCGTATGTGTCGGTCGGGGGACATCCGGCGGTTCAGCTCCACGAGGGACCTGACCTGCTCGGGCAAGGGCCTGTAGCTCTCTACTTCCAGCCTGAGATCGTAGACGGCGGTGCGTAGCTCCTGCCCCGTGCGCTTCATTGCCTCGACCGCCCGTTCCAGCCAGCGCCCCAGGTTCGGGTCTTCCATCATCGACTGGGCCAGTTGCGCGGCGGTAAGAGCGTAGGTGAGATCCTGGAGCGGCCCGTCGTGCAGGTCCCTCGCCATGCGCCTGCGCTCCGCCTCCCTGACCTCACGCATCCCTTCCTCGGCCCTTCTCCACTCGATGGCCTCACCGAGCACGTTGGCGACGGCTTGCAGAAAGTTCACGTCGTCCTCCGTGAAGATCCTCTGTTTCATGGTGTGCGCCCCGATAACGCCGAAGGGACCCCGCTCCCCGCCTACGACCGCGCTCATGCCGCTGACCACGCTGTGACGAAGCAGAAGCGGTGACCTGTCGAACCTGGTCTCGTGTGCCAGGTCCTCCAGAATTACCGGTCCGTTCGAGAGCAGCGTGTAGCCTGCCTGAGAGCCTGTGCCCGTCTTCTCCGTCGCGTTTCCGACGAGCCCCTCCTCCCATCCGATGCCAGCGCGCAACAGCATCTCGTCGCCTGAAGGAAGCAGCTCGAGGGTTCTGCAGTACTCGACGCCCAGGGTACGGGCCACGAGCCCGACGGTCTCATCCAGCAGGGCCTGGAGGTCAGGCTCGGCGAGCGCCTTCCTACCGAGGCCGGCGACCGCCTCCTGCTGTCCCGCCCGCAGCCTGGCCTCCTCTTCCGCCAGCCTGCGCTCGGTGACGTCTTCGTGGGCCACCACCACTTGCGGGCGAACGGTATCAGGCAAGCGCGTTACCCTCCCCACGAACCAGCGCTTCTTGTCTGGAGAGTGACAGGGATACTCTAGCTCGAAGGCCTCTAGCCGGCCGGAGATTACATCCCTTATCCCCCGCGCGAAGGCACGGGCATCCTCGGCTTCCTTGCCGGTGGCCGCGTCACAGACCTCCAGGTAGTTGGTCCCGGGACCGACACTGGAGGTGATCGGAGGGTTGGATGATGCGAACCTATGCCATGCCCGGTTGGTGGCGGAGATCCAGCCCGTCTCGTCGAGGATGGCTATGTGCGTAGAGAGGCTGTCCAGGGTGGAGCGAGCCAGGTTTTCGCTCCACCTGCTGTCCGTCAGGTCCGTGTTGACCACAATCGCGCCCACGATACTTCCTTCTTCGCGCATCGGCGACGCCGCGCACCGCAGGAGCACGTCCTCCCCGGTCTGGTGGTGCCGCGCGACGATCTCCTCGATGACGGTCTCACCTTCCAGTGCGCGGGATAGTGGTTCCTCGGTCCTTGGAACGTGCTCCCCCGTCTCCGGGGAGCGGTGTCGTAGCTTCTCGAAGAGAACAGAGAGGCCCCCTTCTAGCTCGGATATATGCTTACAGCCGAGCATCAGCAGGGCCGCCTCGTTGCAGGCCGAGACCCCTCGCTCGTCCCCCACGTAGACGGCGTCGGACATGCCGTGGATGAGGGCGTCGAGCTCGGCACCTCCGGCGGTGCCCCCCCCGGCTCCCCTGAGATATTCGACCATGACCTCCTCCGAGAGGTGGTTCGTTCTAGGGTTGCCCCCGGGCTTTCCTTCGTCGACCGATGATGGTCCTGATATCCATCACCATTACTACAGAGTGAAGCAATCGTATCATGGGCGAACCCGGCTTGGCGAGGGTGATAACCTGACCCCGGTTTTTCGTAGTGCAAACGTACTACGAAAAGATAAGGCACACGCATCATGACAGGACTCCCCGCACGAGCGATGATAGGGATGCGATAGGAAAAGGTGGGGTTCGAACCGGACGGCAGTCTCTCGGGGAGCCGTCCGGTTCTCTTGCTGCAAGCTCGCGCTTTGTGTAACGTGAAGAATATCTTTGCGGCAGAAGGAGGAAAAGCCTATGAGCGAGACTGCCCCGACCGCACCTGATACCGTCGTTCTGGTTCACGGTTTCTGGGTAACCCCGCGCAGCTGGGAGAAGTGGGTCGAGCGCTACGAGGACAAGGGCTACCGGGTACTCGCCCCAGCCTACCCTGGCTTCGAGGTAGAGGTGGAGGCTCTGCGGGAGGATCCCTCCCCGATAGAGGCGCTTACCATCCCGGCTATCACCGACCATTTCGAGGCGGTCATGGATGAGCTCGACAGGCCTCCTATCATTATCGGACACTCTGCGGGGGGGCTTATCACCCAGATCTTGCTCGATCACGGATACGGGGCAGCGGGTGTCGCCATAGACTCCGTGCCCGCCGAAGGCATCAGGGTCTCACCGGTCTCGCAGATTCGCGCTATCTTTCCGATCCTGAGGAACCCTGCCAACCGCCACAAGGCAGTTGGCTTCACGCCCGAACAGTGGCACTACGCCTTCACCAACACCCAGAGCCGCGAGGAGTCGGATGAGGTCTACGAGCGCTACCATATCCCAGCCTCGGGCAGGCTGGTGTGGGCAGGCCCGCTAGCCAACTTCACGCCGGGCCACCAGGAAACGTACGTCGACTTCCGCAACGAGGACCGTGCGCCGCTTCTCTTCATAGCCGGTAGCGAGGACAACATCATGCCGCCGGCGGTCAACCAGTCAAACGTCAAGCACTACCGCAACACCAGGACCCCAACCGACTACAGGGAGTTCGAAGGGCGTTCGCACTACGGTGTGATCGGGGGCGAAGGCTGGGAGGAGGTAGCAGACTTCGCCCTGGAGTGGGCCGTCGAGCACGCCAGGACCCACCCAACAGCCTGAGCACATCCTGGTCCCAGGGGGCCGGTCTCGCAGCATGGTCTCGAAATCCGAGGCTCTGGCCCGCGAGCCGCCCTACCAGTCGGAAAGTTCGTCTGTGTGCTGACCAAGGGTGGGAGGGGGGCGGCGGATGGGTAGGCGTTCGCTGTCGATGAGGATAGGGGAGCCGAGCATCCTCAGGGCGCCAGCCGAAGCATGAATTATGTCCTGCAGCATGCCCGAGCCCCTGACATGGTCGTCGGCGAACACGTCGGCGAGGGTGTTGACGGGGCCGCTCGGGACCCCAGCGGCCCTGACCTCCTCGGCCCATTCGTCGGCAGGCCGCTTGCCGATCTCCTCCTGGAGCTCCGCTATCAACGCTTCCCGGTTTGCCACGCGGTCGGGGTTGGTGGCGAAACGGTCGTCATCGGCCAGCTCGGGACGGCCCACGGCCTCGCACAGCGCGGCGAACTGGCTGTTGTTGCCGACGGCCACGACGAGGGGCCTGTCCGAGGCGTCGAAGGTCTGGTAGGGGACGATGGAGGGATGGGCGTTGCCGATGAGGCCCGAATCCTCGCCGCTTACCAGGTATTCCTGGCCACGATTGGCCAGCCAGCCGAGCGTAGATTCGAAGAGCGGCACCTCGATGCGGGCGCCCTGCCCGGTCACGTGGCGTCGGTGGAGGGCCGCCAGGATCGCGTTCGAGGCGAACAGCCCGCACACTATGTCCGAGATCGCCACCCCAACCTTGGTCGGCTCGCCCCCGGGCTGGCCGGTGATGCCCATGACCCCGCCCCTCGCCTGTACCAGAAAGTCGTAACCAGGGCGCTCCTCGTCAGGCCCAGGACCGAAACCGGTAATGGAACAGTAGATGAGGCCCGGGTTCGTCTCCCGTAGTGCGTCGTAGCCGAGACCGAGCCTCTCGAGCGCCCCGCGCCTCCAGTTTTCGATAAACACGTCAGCCCCCGCCGCGAGATGCTTGATCCTCCCCAGACCCTCCGCATCCTTGAGGTCGACCCCGATAGAGCGCTTGTTGCGGTTGATGGCCAGGAAGTAGGCAGACTCCCGGGCCTCGCCCTCGCCAGCGAAAGGCGGTCCCCAGTGACGGGTGTCGTCGCCGCGATCGGGATGCTCGACCTTTATCACATCGGCGCCAAGGTCACCCAGCACCATCGTCGCGTAGGGCCCGGCCAGGACCCGCGAGAGGTCCAGAACCCTGACGCCCGCAAGGGGAAGCTTCGAATCGTCTACCATGACGCCAGTCTAACAGCACGCCGCTTCGCGGCTCGTCAGCACGCTCGGCCTAGGGCCTCGCTCCTCAGCACACTAAGGCCTTCGGCCTCCGTTTGTCAGCACGCTTCGCCCGGCTCCGCCAGGCTCGCTTTCAGCCAGATCCCGTTGCGGCCTGCACCCTTCCGCACGACAGCAACGGTGCCGGGAAGAGGTGGGTAGTCGAAGCCACCGCTACGGAGCGAGACAACTGGCCGAAAGCGAGGCGAAGCCGAAGCGTTGCCGACAAGCGAGACCCGCAGGGTCAATGCGTGCTGACGAGCGGAGGCGAAGCCGTAGCGTGCTACCATGCCTGTGCGAAGGTCGGGCTCCGAGAGAGGTGGAAAATGACCGTTACGCAGGCTGGCAAGAACGCCGATACCGATGCTTTCGATTCCATGGCGGTCCAGGATTTTCTGGGCCTCGACGCCCAGCTCTCGGATGAAGAGAAGAGCGTCAGGGAGGGGGTGAGGTCTTTCGTGCACGAAAAGATCAAACCCCACATCGCGGCCTGGTACGACGAGGCCGTTTTTCCGAGGGAGATCGTGCCCGAGTTCGCCGAGCTCGGCCTGCTTGGCATGCACCTCACTGGTTACGGGTGCGCGGGCAGGAGCGCCGTCGAGTACGGGCTCGCCTGCATGGAGCTCGAGGCTGGTGATTCGGGATTGAGGACCTTCGTGAGCGTGCAGGGCTCGCTCGCCATGAGCGCCATACACAAGTTCGGCTCTGAGGAGCAGAAGCAGGAGTGGCTCCCCCGGATGGCCGGGGGGGAGGCGATCGGGTGCTTCGGCCTGACGGAGCCGACCGCCGGCTCGGACCCCGCAAGCATGAAGACCTTCGCCACGAGAGACGGCTCCGACTGGGTCCTGAACGGGGAGAAGCGTTGGATCGGCCTTGCAACCATCGCCGACGTCGCGGTGGTCTGGGCACGCACCGATGAGGAGAAGAACCCCGTCCGCGGCTTTCTGGTTCCAACGGACTCCGCCGGCTTCTCGGCCAGGGACATAACCCCCAAGCTCTCCATGCGAGCCTCGATCCAGTGCGACATCACCCTCGAAGACGTCCGCCTCCCCGAGGGCGCTATGCTCCCCGAGGCGAGGGGACTAGGCGGGCCTTTCGCCTGCCTCAACGAGGCGAGGTACGGGATCATCTGGGGCGCGATGGGGGCGGCGCGCGACTCCTACGAGTCGGCACTTGCTTACGCGATGGAGCGGGAGCAGTTCGGGAGGCCCATAGCCTCTTACCAGCTCGTGCAGGAGAAGCTCGCGAACATGCTCATAGAGGTGGGCAAGGGCACGCTCCTCGCGCTCCACATCGGTAGGATGAAAGACGCGGGCACGCTCAAGACCGAGCAGATCTCCTTCGGCAAGCTCAACAACGTAAGGGAGGCTATAGAGATAGCCCGCGAAGCCCGCACCGTGTTCGGCGGCAACGGCGTCACCCTCGACTATCCTCCCATGCGCCACATGAGCAACCTGGAGAGCGTGAGAACCTACGAAGGAACGGACGAGGTCCACACCCTGATCCTGGGCGGAGCCATAACCGGAATCCCCGCCTTCCGGTAGGGCGGATTCGAAACCCGTAATGGCAGGTTGAAACCCGCCGCCCGTCCGGGCACGCCCCATATTGCTCGATTACAACGCACCTGACATGTGAACGAATCCACCCCACGGGGGTGCACCCAACCGTATGGGTACAACCCACCCCGCGCGGGTATAACCCACACGATGCGTTGTTGGGCGGTTCGCGAACCGCCCAACAACGCATCGTGACACGACAACGTGCGTTCCACCAATTCGATTCTCAACGAACGGGGGCGGCATGGCACAGATGAAGGCGATAACGGTCGAGGAGTTCGGTGAGGCGGATGTGCTCCGGTACGTCGACGCGGACCGCCCCGACCCGGGTGAGGGTGAGGTCCTGATCGAGGTCCGCTCCGCCGGCGTGAACTACGCAGACACGATGCGCCGCCGAAACCAGTACCTGGAGTGGCAGGACCTTCCCTTCACGCCAGGCTCCGAGGTGGCCGGCACGGTCGCCGAGGTGGGGGAGGGGGTGGACGACGTCTCGGTTGGCGATCACGTGGTCAGCCTGCTCGGGACGGGCGGCTACGCCGAGTACGCCGTCGCGCCGGCCCGTGGCCTCATCCCGCTCCCCGAAGGCCTTGACTTCGACCGGGCCGCCGCCATCCCCTTGCAGGGCCTGACGGCCTACCACTGCATCAAGACCTCGGGCGCCCTGAAAGACGGCGAGAGCGTCCTGGTCCACGCCGCGGCGGGCGGCGTCGGTACCCTCGCCGTCCAGATGGCCAGGCTACTCGGGGCCGGCACCGTCATCGCCACCGCGAGCAGCGAGGCAAAGCTGGACCTCGCCCGCTCCCTCGGCGCCGACGTGCTAATCGACTACACGGAAGACGACTGGCCGCAGCGGGTGCTCGAAGCTACCGAGGGCAACGGTGCCGACATCACCCTGGAGATGGTCGGCGCCGACTTTCCCCAGAAGAACCTCGAGTGCCTGGCCGTCTTCGGCAGGATGGTGGTCTTCGGCGCCGCGAGCGGGGAGCGCGGAACCATCGTCCCGGCCGCCCTCATGAAACCCTGCCACGCCGTCGTCGGCTTCTACCTGCCCCAGATCATGCGCCGACCCGACCTCTTCGTCCCCTCCCTGGAAGAAGTGCTGGGCTGGATCTCCACAGACGACCTGAAGCTCACCATAGGCGACACATACCCACTCGACCAGGCCGCAACAGCCCACGCCGACCTGGAAGGACGCAAAACGACGGGTAAATTACTGCTGAATCCTTGAGAGCTAGTAGCTTTCAGCAGTCAGCTATCAGCTATTAAGTGAAACACGAGACGCCCGACCGTAAACGGCAATCCGTCGCGAGCCATCCCCTACAAAACCCGTCTGGGCAACAAGAAGGGCGGGGATCCTCTCCCCGCCCAAAAAAGCCGAAAGCTGACAGCTAGAACTGACCGCTCTAAATAACCGAGCTGCTTGGGCCACCCGAGACGTAGATCGTCTCGCCGCTGATATACGAGGCGTCGTCGGAGACGAGGAAGGCCACCACGTTGGCGATGTCCTCAACGCGCCCGAAGCGCTTGAGGGGGATGTTCTTCTCGAACCGTCCCTTCATCTCCTCCATGGACATGCCGACCCGCTCTGCGGCCTCCTTGGTCATCTCGGTCTCGATCCAACCGGGGGCCACGGCGTTGACGTTCACGTTGAAGCGGCCGAGCTCGAGAGAGAGCGTCCGCGCGAGGGCCTGCAAGCCCGCCTTGGCCGCCGAGTAGTTGGCCTGCCCCTTGTTGCCCAATGCCACAATGGAGCTGGTCATGACGATCTTGCCGTACTGCTGCTCCACCATGTACTTCTGGGCCGCCCTGGAGCACAGGAAGCTGCCCTTGAGGTGGACGTCTAGCACCTTGTCCCAGTCGTCCTCGCTCATCTTGAATGAGAGGTTGTCCCGCAAAAGGCCGGCATTGTTGACCAGGATGTCGATCCGCCCGAAACGGTTCGCGATCTCCTCGAACGCCTTATCCACCTGCTGCGCGCTCGATACGTCGCAGGCTATGGCTATGGCCTCGGCCCCGGCTGCCTCCACGGCCTCCACCGTCTCCTGACAAGCCTCGGCCGAAAGATCCAGGACCGCCACGTTCGCCCCCTCCTGCGCCAGGCGGATGGCCTCAGCAGCCCCTATCCCACGCGCAGCCCCCGTTACTACCGCCGTACGCCCGTCAAGCCTCAATCTTCCACCTCTCTCCATCGCCAAACACCGTGAGCCACACCCCGGAGGGTGTGGGCTTTGTTACATGCCTGTTAATTGTATACGACCGGAACTTATGTGTCCAGAACAGATAGGTACAAACGTACAACGATCTAGGTCATATCCTTGTACGTTGGGAGAAGTATACGCCTTGCGTGGGGTGGGGTTGACTTTTGGATCACGGGTACGAGAGCCCCCACCGGCCGGCGGGGGCTCCGCGATCCTGCTGCTAGGTTCTTATGTAGATGCCGCCGTTGATATCGATGGACTGGCCCGTGATGTAGTCGCCGTCCTCGATCAGGTACCGGGCGGCGCGGGCCACCTCGTGCGGCTTGCCGAAGCGGCCGAGGGGGACCTGCTTCTTGAGCTTGGCCTGCGCCTCCTCGGGAATGCTGGCGACCATGTCGGTCTCGATGAAGCCGGGGCTGATCGCGTTCACGGTGATGCCGGATTTGGCCAACTCCTGGGCCGCGGTTTTGGTGAAGCCGAGTAGACCGGCCTTGGCCGCCGAGTAGTTCGCCTGTCCGATATTGCCAGCCTCACCGACGAACGAGCTCATGTTGATGATCTTGCCTCCGCCCTGCTCGGTCATGTGCGGCAGCACCGCGTGGACCGTGTAGAAGGCGCTGTTCAGGTCAACCTGAATGACCTTGTCCCAGTCCTCCACGGAGAGCTTCTTCAGCGTACGGTCGATGTTGATGCCGGCGTTGTTGATCAGGACGTCTATACGGTTGAACTCTTCTATGGCCTTGTCTATGAGCTTCTGGGCCTGCTCGGCGTCCGAGACGTCGGCCTGTACCGCTATGGCCTCCCCACCGGCTTCCGAGATCTTCTCCACCAGATCATCGGCGGGCTCCTTGCTCCTGGAATAGTTGACGACTACTTTGGCCCCCCCGCTGGCCAACTCCTCCGCGATGGCCGCACCTAACCCCCTGCTGGCGCCGGTGACCACGACAACGGCTTGATTCAAAGTACCCACACTGCCCTCACTTTCCTCTAGGCTCCTGAGACAGAGTTTATTGACAGAAGGATGCCCACGCAAACTAGGTACCAACGGCACCTAAGAGGGTGTGGCCAGAAGTGCAGCAGCAGGCCGACAGACGGAGGCGACCCGAAGAGCGCCCGAGCGGGCGGCGTTCGTCTGAAGTGGGGTGATAAATTGGAGAACGGGAAAGGAGTGACGGACGCCGATCCCCCTCGCGCAATGCTCCCCAAATCTACAACGCCAGGGTGGACCAGTCATGCACCTTTCTATGCAATTCTGGCCGGAAACCGGACCGTCGTCCGCGACACCACCGACACAGATCAAGCGCCCGAAGCCGCAAACGGGATGCTCTGTCATAATATATGCAGGACGATTAGAGCCGCGCGGGAGCTAGATGTAATAGTGACTTTCGACGTAGACCGGGAGTCGACCATAGCTCTTCATATCATGGGACTTCCGGCATACGGTCGGATACTACCCTTGACGTGCGGATACATATATGTAAAATGCACATAGAGCAAGGAAGAGAGAGATATGAGTGACGAGGCACAGGAGCGCGAGGTAGAAAGCACGGAGCGGGGCTTCAGGGGGGTAGAGGCGAGGCCGCGAAACTGGCTGGTGCCTGTAATTCTGCTGTCGTTACGAGAGTGGAACTCCTACGGGTACGAGTTGATGGAGCGGGCTTCGGCCTTCGGGTTCGAGGCGATGAACCCGGGAACTCTGTACCGCACGCTACGTCAGATGGAGAAAGAGGGTATCGTGGAGTCCAGTTGGGAGACTTCGCGGGGCGGCCCGGCGCGCAGGATGTACACCATCACCGACGCGGGGCGCTCTTACCTCGATTTCTGGGCCAAGTCGCTCGAGCAGTACCAGCGGACCATGGACAATTTCTTCCGGCTCTACACTGGCAGGTCGCTGCGGGAAGAGAGAGAGCGCGGCGGCGAGAAGTAGTTCGCGTCACACGCGAGAGAGGAGAGAGGCAATGCCCACCATGGAGCAGACGAACAGGGCTGTGCAGAGGCTCGCCGAGAACACGAGGGACTCTTACCAGACGGTCGTGGACCACGCGGTCGGCTTGCAGGAGCGCAACGTCAGGTTCGCCCGGGGTGTGGTCGACGGCACCATCAAGGAGCTCAGGCATCAGGCCGAGAGCAACCGCAGCCTCGCGGGCGAGCTGTTCGAGCGCGCAGACGAGCAGCGCGAGGCGTACCGGACCCTCGTCGAGCAGTCCCTCGACGCCTACATGGAGTTCGCCTACGCGCCCCTCGCCTACTACAAGGAGAACCTGGAGGCGACCAGGAAGGCCGTCCGCAGGTAGGTAGGGCTCTGCTAGGCAGAAGAAGGTTCTGAGACGGGGGGAGCGGGCCGGGTGGCCCGCTCCCCCGTTGTGTGTTTCGTGGCGGCCTCAGAGGGTAACAAAGCATACCCAGGTGGGTTCGTAACAGGAAAGGAGATCATGGACGAGAGGCAGCAAAAGCAGGTAAACGAGGCGGCCGAGAAGTTCGCCGACGCGCTCAAGGAGTCTTACCAGTCCATCGCGGACCGGTCCGTCTCGGCGCAGGAACTAAACGCGCAGGTGACGCAGGACTTCTTCAACGGCGTCATCAACAACCTGAGGACGCAGGCCGAGAACAACAGGGCGCTTTCTGAGGACCTCATCGAGCAGCAGCGAAAGCAGCAGGAAGCCTCCCAGGCCTTGGCCCAGGAATCGCTCGGGGCTTACATGGACTTCCTCAACTCCATGTTCTCCTACTACAGGGGCAACCTCGACGAGGCGCAGCGGAGGGCCAACCAGTAGGGCTGGGTGGCACTTTGCGGCGAGAACAGGGTCTGGGCCACGTGGTCCGGGCCCTGTCTTTTGATGTATCCTGTGTTCACTTAGAGACGGAAGGAGTAGAGGGTGAGCTTCGGCAACGGTAACGGTAACGGCGAGATCATCATCTCGACGCCCCTCAGGACGGGAATAGGCACTTTCGGCGGTTCGCTCAAGGACACGCCGGCCACTGACCTCGGCGCCACTGTCGGCAAGGAAGTACTCTCGCGGGCCGGCATCGAGGGCGACCAAGTCGACCAGGTCATAGTAGGAAACATCCTCTCCGCCGGCCAGGGAATGAACCCGGGCAGGCAGGTGGGTATCAAGAGCGGCCTCCCCGTAGAGGTTCCCGGCATGACGCTCAACAGGATGTGCGGCTCGGGGCTGCAGGCCATAGTCTCCGCGGCCCAGGAGATAGCCCTGGGCGACGCCGACGTGGTCCTGGCCGGCGGTATCGAGAATATGGACAGGGCTCCCTTCCTGCTGGACAAGGGCCGCTACGGCTACAGGATGGGCATGCCATCGGCCGAGATACAGGACCATATGGTCTTCGACGGGCTATGGGACGTGTTCAACGACTATCACATGGGCGTCACGGCCGAGAACGTGGCAGAGGAGTTCGGCATAACCCGTGAGGACTCCGATGCCTACGCCGTAAGAAGCCACCAGCGGGCGGCCAAGGCGCACGAAGAAGAGCTCTTCGACGGCCAGATCGTGCCCGTCGAGATCAAGAAGAAGAAGGAGACCGTCCAGTTCACCACGGACGAGCATATCCGCGCCAACGCGAGCGTGGAGGGCCTGCAGAAGCTCAAGCCGATCTTCAAGAAGGACGGCGGCACGGTGACGGCGGCCAACGCCTCCGGCATCAACGACGGCGCGGCCATGATGCTCGTCTCGAGCGAGCGCAAGGCCGAGGAGCTGGGCTTGCCCGTAGCCGGCAGGCTCGTCTCCGCCGCCGTGGCAGGGGTCGACCCCTCGGTGATGGGGACGGGTATGATCCCCGCCTCCAGGCTGGCCCTCAAGAAGGCCGGGCTCTCTGTCGATGACCTCGATGCCGTCGAGGCCAACGAGGCCTTCGCCTCTATCGCCATCGCGGTGGAGCGTACGCTCGAGGTACCCGAGGAGAAGATGAACCCGGTGGGCGGAGCGATAGCCCTCGGGCACCCCATCGGGGCAACGGGCGCCGTCCTTACCGCCAAGATACTGCACCACCTCGCCCGCACCGGCGGCCAGTACGGCCTGGTGACGCTGTGCATCGGCGGCGGCATGGGTATAGCCGCGATCTTCGAGCGCGTCTAAGCGCCAGAGCGAGAGCGCTAGCCCAGGGGCGTCCGGCATCTACCGGGCGCCTCACCCTTTTCGGCCGAACTTTCTCTCAGGAAGATCGGCTAGCCGGCCAGGTATATCTCCACGCGTTCGTTTCCATCCTGCCAGCTCTTGCGCTCCGGGAAATCCAGGTGTCGGAGCAACCTCAACATATCGGCGTTCTCGCGCTTGACGAGGGCGTAGAGATACCCTATGCCGTTCTCGCGGGCGGCTTCGATCAGGCACCTCGTCAACCGGATACCGAGGCCCTTGCCCTGGAACCTGTCCTCGATGAGTGCTGCGTATTCCGCCCCGTCCTGGTCGCCCACCCGCGCGTAGCGCACGACCCCGACTATCTCCTCGGGAGACTCGGGATTCAGCGCCACCAGCGCGAACTTGTCTCGACCGTCCACGTCGGCGAAGCGCCTGGCCATGTCATCGGAGAGCGCCTTGAGGGGACCGAAGAACCTTAGCTCCACGGACCTGTCGCTCGACCGGCCGACGAGCCGCTGCAAAGCGGCTGCGTCTCCCACCCTGACACGCCGCACGGGCACCCTGGTTCCGTCGCCCAGCGTCAGAATCCCGCCTTCGTTCATCGGTCGTTCCTACTTCGTGTGCTCACGTGTCGCACACACAAAACTCTACCGCGTCTCTGGCTTCTGGTGAAGCTGGGCCGGTCTTCTAGCCTTCTGCCCGCACGTTCACGCGGTGCCAGGCGTTGTTGGCGTAGCCGAGAAAGTTCCACACCTCCTCGACCGTCTCGGGTTGCGTGCCGTCTGCCGAATCCGTGGCCCTGGCCACTATCTGACAGGCCCCCGGTGCGAGCTTCAGGCCGGCCTCCCAGAAGCTCCAGGCCGTGGCATGGTCGCCGTGCTTTTCGAGGCTCGCCTCCACCCAGGACTCTCCTCCATCGCCGGAGACCTCTACCCGCTCTACGCGTCTGGCACCGCCCGCTACGGCGTAGCCCCGAACCGGCACGGGCCCGGCCGGGAGGACCGCGCCTTCTCCCGGGTCGCAAACCACGGAGTTGAGCGGGATCTCTCCCAGCATCTCCCCCCCGGAGAAGTCGACCGTCTCCTCGGTAACGTCAGGCGGAAAAAGCTTGTACTCGCGGGCCTGGTAGTGGTTGTCCGAGGGGGCTTGCTGGAGCGAGATCCCAGAGAGCCACTTGACGTTGCGGGCCCCTATGTAGCCGCCAACCACAACCCTCAGCGGGAAGCCGTGCTCCGGTGCCAGGGGCTCGCCGTTCATCTCGTAGGCCAGGATCACCCCATCGCCTTTGGCATTCTCGATCGGGACCGACCCCCCGAAATGGGTGCCCGTGCCCGACTCCTCATCCTCGTCAAGCCCCGTGAAGGCCGCGTGCCTGGCCTCCTCACGGACCCCCGCCGAGCGGAGCACCTCATGCAAGGGGGCGCCGGTCCAGCGGGCGTTGCCGGCGGCGCCCGCCTCCCAGGGGACCTTCCCCGGCATCGCGCGGACCTCCGCGAGCTCCCGCCGGCGGTTGCCAGCGCAGTAGAGGGTGGCGACCATCTCGACCCGGGAGAACTCGTTCTCTAGCTGCTCCAGGGAGAGCTCCAGGGGCCGCTCCACCAGGCCATCCACGGTGAGGCGATAGGTTGCTGGGTCGACCGCCGGTAGGGAGCCGTGGTTGCGCACGTAGAACAGCTCCCTGGGTGTCACGTAATCGCGTCGAAGCAACTCCAGCGGGGTTTCGGCGTTGAAAGGCTGCTCCCGCTGGACCATCACCCCGGGATGCTTGGGTGAAGGGTCTGTCTTGGACGTCTGCCTCACGAATGCCTCCTGACTCTGATAAGACTTCCGCTCATTGATCCCTGAGTTCTGCAGCCTTACGCCCCCGATGGAGGATCACGGCCGGTGGGCCGTCCTGATCATCGCTCGAGAGCCGTCAGCTTTCAGCTCTTGGCTGATTGCTGAAAGCTGAAAGCTAATGGCTCACCCAACATTACCCCGACTTCTCTTCGGCGCGTTGCGGCGCCCTCGGGGAGAAGGCGCGGTGGCCGGTTATGGCCTGGCCCACGATGAGGGTGTTGACGTCGTTGGTGCCTTCGTAGGTGTAGACGCCCTCGATATCTGCCATGTGCTCCATGACGCGGTAGTCGAGGAGGATGCCGTTGCCCCCGAGGACCTCCCTGGCGGCCGCGGCTATCTGGCGTGCCTTGGCGACGTTGTTCATCTTGAACATCGAGACCGTCGCGGGGTCGAGTTCGCCTGCATCCTTCAGGCGTCCCACGTGGATGGAGAGTAGCTGGCTCAGGGATATCTCGTTGACCATCCCGACGAGCTTCTGCTGGACGAGCTGGAAAGAGGCTATGGGCTGACCGAATTGTTCCCTCTCTCCGGCGTAGGCCAGAGCCGTCTCGTAGCAGTCGGCGGCCTGCCCGAGCCCGTCCCACCCTACGCCGTAGCGCGAGTGGGTAAGTATGGAGAGCGTCGAACCGAGGCCTTCGGCCCGGGGCAACCTGGCGCCCTCGGGAACGTGGCAATCCTTCATGGTGATGTGCGTCTGCCAGGCTGCGCGTTGTGAGGCCTTACGGGGTAGCACGTCGGCTCTGAAGCCGGGGTTATCGGTCTCGACGAGGAAGCCAAGGATCCTGCCATCCTCGGTCCTGGCCCAGATCACGGCCACGTCCGAGAAGGAGGCGTTGCCGATCCACTTCTTCTCCCCGTCGAGCACGTAGCCGCCGTCCCTCTCCACCGCCGTCGTGCCGAGCGAGCCGGGGTCGCTCCCCGCCTCCGGCTCGGTGAGGCCAAAACACCCGATCTTCTCGCACCTCGCCATGGCCGGCAGCCAGCGTTGCTTCTGCTCTTCGGACCCCAGCTCGTGTATGGTGGCCATGGCGAGCCCACCCTGCACGTGAACGAATGTGGCCAGAGAGCCCGACCCGCGCGCGAGCTCCGCGAGAGCTAGCCCGTAGGCGACGTTGTTCCAGCCGGCACACCCGTACTCCTCGGAGAACGTCCCGCCGGCGACGCCTACCTCCCCAAGCCCTGGCAGCACCTCGAACGGAAACTCGGCCCTGTCCCAGTAATCTGCGGCCCCGGGGATCACCTCGCGGTCAACGTACTCGCGTACCCGGTCCCTGACCGACTTCTCCTCGTCCGAGAGCAACTTGCCCACGTTCACGAAATCCACGGGCCGTACCCCCCGCCGCACACCCTCAGACGTTACAGCCATGCCCCAAACTCCTCGCTCCGATACCCAATGCCGTATTGAGCATAGGTTCTAGAATCCACCCAGTCAACGTAGCGTGGCCCCGCGAAAGGCGTGAAGGTGAGGAGGTAAGGTTTCAGGCTACAGGCTACAGGTCGTGGGACCCTCCACCTCTGTGAGATCACCCCACACCCGTCATTCCCTTGAGCAAGCGGGAATCCACGCTCACACAAATCGCATCGCCAACAACCCGAAACTGCCCGTTTGTGTAACGACTACCGAGGACCGATTCGCCTCCCATTCCTGAAGCCCGAAACCTGAAGCCTGTTGCCTTCTTTCGCGGATGTGTCATTCTTTTCTCTTGGGTGGGTCGTCAGGAGGATAGAGTGGTGTTTGCGTAGTTCGGACGAGCAGAGAGGTCTGGAATTGCGTGGGACACACCACGATAGAGTGGCGCGTAACGAGTTGCGAGCCAGTGCGCTATGGGCGCGGCCCTGCCGGGCCTACAACGTCCAGATCGGGCTGGACGCAGCCGCCAGGACATCGCTCGGAAGCATCCAGCAGAAGCTGAAGCGGGCAGAACCCAACCTGCTGGAGTGCCCCGCGAGGACCCTTCATGTGAGCGTGGCCTGGCTACTCGCCATGCACGCGAGTTATCCGGCTCCGGAGGATTCCATCTGGGAACGTCACGCGGACGGTTTGGACAGCGGAGCTGCGCCGGATCGCGACAGAGAGCAGCAGGGTGTTTCGGATCACCTACAGACACCTCATAGCCACCGATTCCGCCGTGATCGCCCTCGCCACTCCGACCGGGCCGGTGAACCGCATTCGCCGCATGATCGGCGAGCGCCTGAGCCTACCCCCCGAAACTCGCAACGAGGCGGATCTGGTGCACACCACGCTGTTTCGCTACAACGGCCCGCTCTGCGATCCCCGGAGATTCCTCGCCAGCCTCGAAACGGAGAGAGCACACGCCACCTCCGAGGTCGACGAACTGGTCGTCTCGAAGGAGCTGGTGTTCCCCTCCCTGCAGACGGAGGTCCTGGCACGCCTCCCGCTCGCCCCCATCTAGACACATCGACCCGCCGAGCAAATACCAGGCAACAGTTGGTTGACCTGAAGCCTGAAACCTGTAGCCTTTAGCCTTCAACCGCCGAACGGGTCACCCTGTTCGAGAATCGCCCGCCATCCGCCGTCGCTTTTAGCGGTAGCAGAAGAGTGGGTATATAGTGAAACCGAATACAACCCGGCGGCCTGGCCGTCAAGGTGGAAATACTCGAGGAGGAACAGATGAGCGAACGTAACACCCCAGATCGTGGTGCCGAAACCCCGTCTCCGATGGCACCGTTCGACGCGTGGGCCGAGTGGATGCAGGCCAACACGGGTGCGATGACGGCGGCCCCCGGGGCCAGCGTGCCCTGGCTGATGTCGCCCGGCGTCAGCACCGGGGACGAGGCGGAGGCGTTGCCCGAGGGGGACATACGTACCGATCCCGTGCTCTCCGTCTTCGAGAAGCTCTGGGACGCCAACCCGCTGCAGAACGTCCTACCCATCGACTGGATCGAGATCACACGCTCCCTGCAGACTCTGTGGGCACGCGAGATGTCAGACCCGGCACGCGCCGTAGAGCGGGCCACCGACTTCAACATCAAGCTCTTCGAGAGCTCGATGCAGAGTTGGCAGGACGCCACCAACCGCCTGTGGGGCCTCGATACACAGCAGGAGAAGGAGGAAGAGGAGCGTCCCGACAAGCGGTTCTCCGAGCCCGACTGGGAGCAGAACCCGTTCTACGAGACGCTCAAGGAGAACTACCTGCTCGCCTCCAACTTTCTGCTCGAGGAGGCCGAGGAGACCGACGGCCAGGATACCGAAGAGCAGCGGCGCCTCAAGTTTCACCTCAAGCAGTTCGTGGATGCCATGGCCCCTGTCAACTACCTCCTCACCAACCCGGCGGCCCTGAAGCGGGCGTATGAGACAGGCGGCGTCAGCATCGCCGAGGGCGCGCGCAACCTGCTCGCTGACCTTCAGGAAGGCCGCCTGAGCATGACCGACGCCAACGCCTTCCAGCCGGGCGAGAACCTGGCCATAACGCCGGGCAAGGTCGTCTATCGGAACGAGCTCATCGAGCTCATCCAGTACGAGCCGACCACCGAGCAGGTCTACGAGACGCCCGTCATGTTCATACCGCCCTGGATCAACAAGTACTACATCCTCGACCTGCAGCCCAAGAACAGCTTCGTCAAGTACCTCGTGGACGAGGGCTACACGGTGTTTATGATCTCCTGGAAGAACCCCGACGCCTCGATGGAGGACACCCAGTTCGAGGACTACATGACCAAGGGACCGCTCGCCGCGGCCGAGGCCGTCAGGGACATAACCGGTTCCGATAAGGTCAACCCGGTAGGCTACTGCGTGGGTGGGACGCTGCTCGCCATCACGCTCTCCTGGCTCGCCGCTGGCGATGACGAGAACCCATTCGGCCCGCCGACGTTCATGGTCGCCCTGCACGACTTTACCGAGGTGGGGGAGACCGGGGTCTTCATCGACGAGCCGAGTATAGAGTTCATGGAGCAGCAGATGCTCGAGCGCGGTTACCTCGACAACCGCAAGATGGCCAACATGTTCAACCTGCTGCGCTCCAACGACCTGATCTGGTCAAACGTCGTCAACAACTACCTGCTCGGCCAGAAGCCACCGGCCTTCGACCTCCTGTACTGGAACTCCGACGGCACCCGCATGGCCCGTGACGCCCACAGCTTCTACCTGCGCAATACCTACCTGGAGAACAACCTGGTGCA
>Ga0190275_10000950_pt1 | contig 22647 bp, 18 predicted proteins | sample Popmic550T_FD_133745 | JGI IMG/M metagenome (GOLD analysis project Ga0190275, IMG submission 133745) | Populus adjacent soil microbial communities from riparian zone of Yellowstone River, Montana, USA - 550 T | ecosystem: Environmental > Terrestrial > Soil > Riparian zone > Trees stand | place...
AAGGAGCTGTCCGAGCGCTACGAGGCCATCCAGCGCCAGCTCGCGGCCAGGAACCGCGAGCCGGGCAAGGACGGCTGAGCCTCGCTACGCGACCTCTAATGGAGAGTCGCTGTCGCTGCCGCCCTTGCGCTGCTTCATGGTGCGGCCGGCCACCTCGTACTGCTTGAGCAGGCGGCGGAAGTTGGAGCGATCCACCCCGGCAGCGCGCGCGGCGCTGGAGACGTTGTTGTTGTTCTTCTCCAGCAGCGCCGTGAGGTAGCGCCGCTCGAAGGCCCGCATCGCCAGCCGCTTGGCCTGCGCGTACGGCAGGTGCGCCAGGCTGAACACCTCCACCGGCGAGCCCGCCTGCGGAGACTCCTGGAAGCCCGGCGGCAGATCCTCCACGTCCAGCACTTCGTTGGAGGTGAGCACCACCGCGCGCTCGATGACGTTCTCCAGCTCGCGCACGTTGCCCGTCCACCGGTTCACCGTGAGCGCCTCCATGGCCCGCGGCGTGAACCCCGTCACCTTCTTCGCCAGCTTCGCCGAGTACACCTTCAGGAAGTGGTGCGCCAGCAGGGGCACGTCCTCCGGCCTGTCCCGCAGCGGCGGCAGATCAATGGTGATGACGTTGAGCCGGTAGAAGAGATCCTCGCGGAACTTGCCCTCTGACTTGGCCCGGTTCAGGTCCACGTGCGTGGCGGCAATCACCCGTACGTCCACCTTCACCGGCTCGTTGGCGCCCACTCGCTTGACTTCACCCTCCTGCAGCACGCGCAGCAGGCGAACCTGGGTGGCCGGTGGCACATCGCCGATCTCGTCCAGGAAGATGGTGCCGCCGTCGGCCGCCTCGAAGAGGCCCTTCTTGTTGTTGGTGGCGCCCGTGAACGCCCCCTTCATGTGGCCGAACAGCTCGCTCTCCAGCAGCGTCTCCGTCAGCGCCGAGCAGTTCACCGCCACGAAGGGCTTGTCCTTGCGCGCGCTGCGGAAGTGGATGGCCCGCGCCACCAGCTCCTTGCCCGTGCCGCTCTCGCCCTGGATGAGCACCGTGGCCGTGGAGTGGCTCACCGTCTCCACCAGCTTGAACACCGCCCGCATCTGCGAGGACTGGCCGATCAGATCCTCGAACTGGCTGCGGACCGTGAGCGCCTCCTCCAGCGCGCGGGTGCGATCCTTGAGCGCCTTGCGCTCGGCCGCCTTGCCCACCGTGAGGCTCAAGTCGTCGATGTTCTCGAAGGGCTTGGTCAGGTAGTCGTACGCCCCCGCCTTCACCGCCTCCACCGCCGTCTCCACCGTGGCGTAGGCCGTCATCATGATGACCTCCACGTCCGGCCGCTCGGCCTTGATGGCCTTGAGCAGATCCATGCCGGACAGGTGGGGCATGTTGATGTCCAGCACCGCCACGTCGATGGAGGGATCCTTCGCGGCCGTGAGGCCCTCCACCGCGTCGTCGATGCCCACCACCGGATAACCCTCGCGCTGGAGGATCTGGGTGACGGCCTTCAGGACGACAGTGTCATCGTCCACCACGAGGATCTTGGCGCGCTTGGGTTGGTTCACGGCAACCTCTCGAGCTGCAGGGGAATGGGGAGATAGACGGTGAAGCGGGAGCCCTGGCCGACCTGGGTGTCGACCTGGAAGACGCCACCGTGGTCCTGGACGATGCGGTACGCGATGGACAGGCCAAGCCCTGTCCCCTCGCCCGGCGGCTTGGTGGTGAAGGACGGCTCGAAGATGCGCGGCAGGTACTTCTCCTCGATGCCCGTCCCCGTGTCGGCGACAGCGAAGAAGCACCGCTCCCCCTCGCGCCCCGTGTCCACCCGCAGCTCGCCCTCCGCCTCCGGCAGCGCATACAGCCCGTTCTGCAGCAGGTTCAGCACCACCTGCGACAGCTGGGCCGGATCCCCGAACAGCTTGGGCAGCCCGGCCGACAGGTTCATCTCCAGCTTCACCTTGGGGTTGGCCTTCAGCTGCGCCTTGAACAGCACCGTCGCGTCCTCCACACACTTCGACAGGTCGAAGTGGCGCCGATCATCCGGCTTGCTGTGACGGCTGAACTTCAACAGGCTCTCGACGATGCGCTTGCACCGCAGCGCGCTCTCCTCGATGAGATCCAGCGACTCCTTGTCCGCCTCCGTGCGCCCCGAGTCCCGCTTCATCAGCTGCGCGAACGCGAGGATGCCGCCCAGCGGGTTGTTGATCTCGTGCGCCACGCCCCCGGCCAGCTGCCCCACCGCTGCCATCTTCTCCGTCTCGATGAGCCGCTTGGTGAGCGAGTGCTCCTCGGTGACGTCCCGGTAGGTGCACACCACGCGCTTGTCCCCCGGCATGGGGTAGGCCGCCACCACGTAGGAGCGCCCCTTCTGCTGGATCTCTCCACGAGCGCTCTTGCCCGTCTCCAGCGCCACCGGCAGCGGGCAGCCCTGACACGGTGTGTCCCGCCCGAACAGATACTGGTAGCAGGTGGCCGCCGAGGCGTTGGTCCCCTCGCCCGTCGCGGCCACTTTCAGGTACGCCAGGTTCGCCCGCCGCACCGTGTAGTCCGGCTGCATCACCGCCAGCGGGGACTCGATGCAGTCGAACGTCTGCTCCCAGTCCCGCTTGGCCTGGCTGAGCATCAGCGTGCGGGACTCCACACGCGCCTCGAGATCCGCGTTGAGCTTCTTCAGCTCCGCATTCTGCTGCTGCGTCACCTGCATCAGCCGCTGGTTCTCCGTCACCAGCGCGTACTGCTCGAAGGCGCTCTTCACCGTGAGCACCAGGTGGCTGTCGTTCCACGGCTTGGAGATGAAGCGGAAGATCTCCGAGCGGTTGATGGCCTCCTCGATGGCCATCTGATCCGCCTGCCCGGTGAGCATGATGCGCTGGGCCAGCGGCACCTGCTCCTTCACCCGCGTGAGGAAGTCCACGCCATTCATCCCCGGCATCCGGAAGTCCGAGATGACCACCTGCGGCGAGAACTGCTCCAGGCGCTTCAGCCCCTCCTCGGCATCCGTGGCCGTCTCGATGTCCCAATCACCCCGGCGCAACACGCGCCGGATGGACTTGAGGATGTTCTCCTCATCGTCGACCAACAGCAGTCGCCCGCGGGAACCCGCCTCTTGTGTGTGCGCAAGCCCCACTTGCAGTCCTCACCTATCTTTCCCCGTCAAACATTTGCAATGTGGTGGCCAAACGAATGAGGGGAAACCAGTACGCCAACCTATTGATTCTTCTTAGTTTTCAATTTCGTGATGAAATCGCTCTGGGGTCATTCTATACCCGCGCGGTGACAAAGGGTCAAGAATGACCCGGGTCACACAAGGATGACCCGGGTCATTTCCCATCGAGCCCAGGTCATTTTCGATCGAACACACGAGCCTCAAGCGCGCTGGGCGCTGGAGAGCAAGGGCACGGGCGAGTGGAGGCAGATGCGGTTGCGGCCCTCGCGCTTGGCCCGGTACAGCGCCTCATCCGCGGTGAGCAGGAGCTGATCCGACGAGAGCACCGTGCGGTGAGGGAAGCCGGAGATGCCCAGGGAGGCCGTCACCCGGAGGGTGCTGTCTGGCCCCACCCGGAGCGTGCCCAGCTCCTTCCCCATGCGCTCGGCCACGGTGATGGCGCCTGTGAGGGGGGTGCGCGGCAGGAGCACAGCGAACTCCTCGCCTCCATAGCGGGCGACGATGTCCGTCTCGCGGACGCTCTGCTGGAGCACCCGGGCCACCTGGCGCAGGACATCATCTCCTACGGAGTGGCCGTAGCGCCCGTTGATCTCCTTGAAGTGGTCCAGGTCCACGAGGATGACGGCGAGCGCGTCGTCGTAGCGCTGGGCGGCGCGGAACTCCTCGCGCAGCCGCTCCTGGAAGTAGCGGTGGTTGTGGAGCAGGGTCAGCGAGTCCAGCACGGAGAGCTTCTGCAGCTCCGACACCTGAGAGGCCAGCGTGTTGAGCACCTGGTGCGCGGAGAAGGCGAGCTGCATGCGGGCTCGCAGCTCGTCGTCGTCCCAGGGCTCGGCCACCACCTCCACGCCCAGACGGAGCGCCCCCAGGCGGAGCGTGCGAGCCTCCGCCGGAGCAATCACGATCACCGGCGCTCCCCGGCCCGGCCCCTCCACGTCCATCAGGCGCCGCAGCAGCGCCAGCTCCGCGTCCGAGGAGGGCTCCCGAGCAGGCTCGAGGCACAGCAGGACGAGATCCACATCCAAGGCGAGCCGGGGGACTTCAGGGCCCGGGGGCACCACGCGCGGGGCGTACTCCGGGGAGGCGAGCGAGCGCTCCAGCTTCGCCGCGGTCGACCGAGAGTCATCCACCAGCAGCAGCGAGAAGGGCTTCTCTCCCACAGTGTCCCCATCGAAGGTCGGCTCAGGACGCTACCATGGGGCTTCCACCCGGAGCGACCCCGACGATTGCGTTGGGCTACCGCCCTCTGCTAGCCAGCCTTCCTGCAACGCCGTCGCGAGGACCGTCCGTGGCCAACTACCCGAGCATCAGCCTCTTCTTCCCCGCCTGGAACGAGGAGGACTACGTCGAGCGCGCCGTCACCCGCGCCCTGGACGTGCTGCCCCGGCTCACCGACGACTTCGAGATCATCGTCGTCAATGACGCGTCCACGGACCGGACGCAGGAGATCTGCGAGGAGATGGCGGCGCGGATCCCCCAGCTGCGCGTCATCACCCACCCGGTGAACCTGAAGCTGGGCGGGGCCATGCGCACCGGCCTGTCCGAGTCCACCAAGGATCTCGTCGTCTACTCGGACATTGACCTGCCGTGGGACTTGCGGGAGCTGGAGCGGGCGCTCCACCTCATGGAGTACCTGGAGGCGGACATGATCTGCGCCTTCCGGTTCGACCGCACGAGCGAGGGCCCCAAGCGCATCCTCTACTCGTTCATCTACAACCTGCTGATCCGCTCGCTGTTCGACATCAACATCAAGGACGTGAACTTCAGCTTCAAGGTCATGCACCGGCGGGTGCTGGAGGCCATCGAGCTCAAGAGCCTGGGCTCGTTCATCGACGCGGAGCTGGTGGTGAAGGCCATGCGCAAGGGCTTCCGCGTCTTCCAGATGGGCGTGGACTACTTCCCGCGCACCCGCGGCGTGTCCACGCTGGCCTCACCCTCGGTCATCATGAAGATGATCCGCGAGCTGGCGGACCTCTACCCGGAGACGCGCGAGCCGGGGGCGCCGGTGAAGCCCGTGCGGCTGCCTCCCTCGGTGGCGCCGCTGCACTCCACCTCCCGGCGCCGTCAGCACGGGTAGGCAGGAGAGGCTGTGGGACGCGGCACGCGCCTCATCGTCAACGCGGACGATCTCGGGCTGCACCCCTCGGTGGACGCCGGCATCCTCCGGGCCCACCGCGAGGGCATCGTCACCAGCGCCACGCTGCTCGTGATGGGCCCCAGCGCTCCTGAGGCCGTGTCCCAGGCGAAGGCACAGGGACTGGCGCTTGGCGTCCACCTGGCCCTGTCCACGCGGCTGCCCTGCGCAGCCCCGGAGGCCGAGGTGCCGACGGTGGCGCCAGGAGGGAGACTTCGAGCGAGCTGGGCGGACTTCGCGCGTGCGTGGCTGACCGGCCGGGTGCGGCGCTCCGAGGTAGCGCGGGAGCTGGAGGCGCAGCTGGCTCGGGCCCGCGAGCTGGGCGCGGAGGTGGACCACCTGGACGCGCACCAGCACCTCCACCTGCTGCCAGGCATCCGCCCATGGGTGGAGGCGCTCGCGCGGCGTGAGGGGCTGCCCGTGCGCTGGCCGGACCGGCTCCCGCGTGCCTCGTGGCGCCACGCTCCGGGCCCGGCGCTGAAGACGCTGCTCCTCACCGCGCTGGCGCGCACGGCACCGCGTCCTCCTCCCGGCGTGAGGCGAGTGAGCGCTGGCGGCGTCTTCGAGGCGGGCCGGCTCGATGAGCCCACGCTGCTGGCCCTGCTGGACTCGCTGCCCGAGGGCGACTTCGAGGTCGGGTGCCACCCCGGCGAGGGCACTCCGCACGTCCCGGAGGATCCCGCGTGGACCTACGGGTGGCAGGCGGAGCTGGACGCCCTCACCAGCCCTCGGGTGAAGGCGCGGCTCCAGGAGCGCGGAATCCTCCTGGCCACCTACGGCAGCCTCCGCCTCGCGGCCTGAGCGCCCCAGAGTCCAGTAGCGCGCGGCCCTCGAAGTCCCTGTTTGACAGGGCGCCGAGGCGGCTGCCAGACAGGCCCCGAGCCGTTCTCATCGACGCACTCCAGGGAAGATGCCATGAGCGACCCACAGCCCTCCGTCCCTCCGCCCCAGCCTTCCAGTCCTTCGCGCAAGCCGCTGGTGGTGGCCGTCTCCGTCCTCGGGGTGGTTGCCCTGGGCACGGGCTGGTACATCCTGAAGAACAAGGGTGAGCCTCCCTCCACCCCTCCCCCACCGGCCGCCGCGGCTCCCACGCCTCCCGCGCAACCGGAAGCACCGCAGCCCCCGGGCCCGCCTCTCCCGGCATTGGATCAGAGCGACACCCGCACGCGCGAGCTGGCGGGCGCGATGTCCACCGATCCCGAGCTCCAGAAGTGGCTCGCCTTCGAAGGGCTCATCCGGCGCTTCACCGCCGCCAGCGCCAACATCGCCGAGGGGGAGAGCCCTCGCGCCGTGCTGCCATTCCTGGCGCCCCAGGGCGCCTTCCAGGTCGTCGAGCGCAACGGCCGTACCTTCATCGCCCCCGAGAGCTTCGCCCGCTACGACACCGTGGCACGCGCCCTCACCTCGCTGGACACGCAGGCCACCGCGACGACGTACAAGGCGCTCAAGCCACTCGTCGACCAGGCCTTCGCCGAGATCGCCCCTCCGGGCCAGCGCTTCGACGAGACGCTGTCGCGCGCCATCCAGCGGATGCTCGACACACCCGTACCCGAGGGGGACCTCGAGGTGGTGGACACGCCGGGCGTGAACTACGCCTACGCAGCCCCCGAGCTGGAGCAGCTCAGCGCCGCCCAGAAGCACCTGCTGCGCATGGGCCCCGCCAACGCGCGTGCCCTCCAGGCAAAGCTGCGCGAGCTCCACGGGGCGCTCGGACTGCCCGCCGCCGGCCGCTGAGAGGGGCTCATCCTTGAGCCTGACGAGGGCCCCTCTTCCTGGTAGAGCTATGCGCCATGCGCTTGCTCCTGAACATCCTGTGGATCGTGCTCGGAGGCGGAATCATCGTCTGCCTCGAGTACCTGCTGGGCGGGCTGTTGCTCTGCCTCACCATCATCGGCATCCCCTTTGGGGTGCAGTGCTTCAAGATCGCCGGGCTGGCGCTGCTGCCGTTCGGCAAGGACATCCGGGACGCGCCGGGAGCCAGCGCCATCGGCTGTCTGCTGAATGTCTTCTGGATCGTCGTCGCTGGCATCTGGATCTTCCTGAGCCACATCGCGCTCGCCCTGGGACTGGCGGTGACGATCATCGGCATCCCCTTCGCCATCCAACATGTGAAGCTCGCGATGCTCGCGCTCGCGCCCTTCGGTAAGATCGTGCGCGAGACTCCGGAGTGACCATGCCCAGCCTCGAAGGAAAAGTCCTGTTCATCACCGGCGCGAGCCGCGGTATCGGCAAGGCCATTGCGCTGCGGGCCGCGCGCGATGGAGCGCGGATCGTCATCGCCGCGAAGACGGCCGAGCCCAACCCCAAGCTCCCCGGCACCATCTACACCGCCGCCGAGGAGATCGAGGCCGCGGGGGGCAAGGCCCTGCCGCTCATGGTGGACATCCGCTCCGAGGAGCAGATCGCCCAGGCGGTCGCCAAGACGGTGGAGACGTTCGGCGGCATCGACATCTGCGTGAACAACGCCAGCGCCATCAGCCTCACCGGGACGCTCGAGACGCCGATGAAGCGCTTCGACCTGATGCACTCCATCAACACGCGCGGGACGTTCGCCACCTCGCAGGCCTGCCTCCCGTATCTGAAGAAGGCGAAGAACCCCCACATCCTCAACCTCTCGCCCCCGCTCAACATGGCGCCGAAGTGGTTCCAGAACCACGTGGCCTACACCATGGCGAAGTACGGAATGAGCATGTGCGTGCTCGGCATGGCCGCCGAGTTCAAGGACGTGGGCATCGCCGTGAACGCGCTCTGGCCGAGGACGACGATCGCCACCGCGGCCATCAACATGGTCGGCGGCGAGGAGATGATGCGCCTGAGCCGCAAGCCGGAGATCATCTCGGACGCGGCCCACGCCATCCTCACGAGCGACAGCCGCTCCTGCACGGGCAACTTCTTCATCGACGAGGAGGTGCTGCGCTCGCGCGGTGTCACCGACTTCGAGCAGTACGCCATGGAGAAGGGCGTGACGCCCCTGCCGGACTACTTCCTCGACTGATCGGGCCTGGGGCCGGCCTGCCTCAGGCGGCCTCTGCGACGTAGAGGATGTGCGGGGTGGTGTAGCCCTTGTCCAGCTCCACCACCTCGCGCAGCTTGAAGCCCGCCTCCTGCAGCAGGGCCACCACGGTGTCCTGGGGCTCGAGCACCAGCCCACCGCCCGCCTTCGTGCGGCCGAGCAGCTTCACCATCACCCACTCCTGCGCGAGGCACTTGTAGTGCTTCCAGGAGCGGTTCCCCTCCGCTTCCTTCAGGAGGAAGCGCCCTCCCAGGTGCAGCAGGGCGCGCACGCTGCGGAGAAACTCGGGCCACTGCTCCCGGGGCAAAAGGTAGAGGACGTCGGACACCACCGCGGCGTCGAACCCTCCCGGCCGCTGCGCCACGAGGCGCTCCACGGTGGCGACCTCGAAGTGGACATTGGGGAGTCCACCGGCCGCCTCCTCTGCCCACTTCACCTTGCGTGGGTCCGGATCCACCGCGTACACGGTGCGGCTCCTGTCCTCCGTGGCGATCATCGCGGAGAGCAGCCCGTGGCCGCACCCCACCTCCGCGACGACGGCGCCTCGGGGCACGCGCCAGGCGACGGCCTCCAGGGGCGCGGAGAGGGCGCGGGCGCGCACGTGGAAGCGCTCGGCCGGTGGGAGCACCGAGAAGAGCTTGAGGGTGGTCTCGGTCAACGAGCTCATGAGAGGTAGAGCTCCCTGCCAAAGCCCCAGGAGAGGAAGACAAGCCCGACAGCGCTCACGGCCACGAGCCCGCGACGCAGGAGCGGGCGCTCCTGCAGCAGCAGCGCGAGGGTGAGGAACAACGGGAAGGCGGAGATGAGGTAGCGCGCCATGCCCATGAAGTCCTTGGTGGACAGCGCGGGCAGCCCCACCACGGCCAGTGCATAGACGGCGTACCCCCACCCCAGGCGCCGCGCCGTAGGCACCACGAGAGCGAGCCCGAGCAGCGTGAGCACCGCGTGGGTCATGAGGCGCACCCGGACATCCCACCCCGTGTCCGGGGAGAAGACGACGTTGAACCAGTACACCTTGAACCACGTGCTCGGGCCGGGCGCCTGCTCCCAGCCTGGAGAGCCCTGCGTCTCTACGAAGGCGAACGGCGCTCCAAAGGAGCGGTCGAGGTAGAGGAGGTAGAGGAGAAATCCGAGCGCCGAGAGCGCAGGCAGGAAGTCCCCGAGGCTCCACGGCTCTCCCCGCTGCCGCTTCCACTCGAGCCGGCGCACCAGCAGCCCAAGCACCACGGCGGGGGCCACCGGCCGGGCCGCCGTGGCGATCGCCCCCACCAGCACCGCCGGCACCAGGTGCCCCTTCTCCAACAGGAGGAAGGCGCTCACCACCAGCAGGACGAAGAGGGCGTCCGAGTACATGACGCCATAGAGATAGAAGGTGAAGGGGTACAGGGCGATCAGCAGCCCCGCCTGGAGCGCGGTGCGCTCATCCACCCGGGTGCGGGCCCAGGCCGTGAAGAGCACCATCGCCAGGGGGCCACAGAGCAGCGTGATGAAGATCCCCGCGCCGTACACGCTGGCGCCCAGCTTCATGAGGGCCCAGATGGCCAGCGGGTAGAGCGGGAAGAACGCGACCGGGCTCTGCTTGCCGGGCGTGTAGGTGTACCCCTCCTCAGCGATGAGCTTGTACCAGCCCGAATCCCACGCAACCCACCCCATGGAGAAGTAGTCGTCGAACCCCAGCGCCGGGGCAGCAGGGTTCTTGTGGTGGAGACGCCATGCGCCGGCACTCGCGGCCGCGCCACAGATGACCGTGGCGAGCAGGACGACGAGCGCGATGGTGCGCGGGGCGGAGCGGGACATGCACCCGTGGCATCGTCCAGCCTGCTGCCTGGGTCAAGTGGCTTCGCGCGGACGAAGGGATAAATCCTCCTGACTCTCGGGCTCCCACGCATTGCGTGCCCCGGAGCCGCCTTTCCTCAGGAGACGTACTCCGCCGCCCCGTAGGCAGCCGCCAGCAGGAGCATGAGCCCGCCGCTGGTGGCCATCACCCCGAGCCGCAGGCGTGGGCGCTCGCGCAGCATGAGCGCGAGCGTGAGGAAGAGCGGGAACGCGGCGAGCAGGTAGCGGCCCATGCCCATGAAGTCCTTGCTGGACAGGGCGGGCAGCCCGACGATGGCCGCCGTGTAGAGCCCGTAGCCCCAACCCAGCCGCCGCGCGGTGGGCCACACCAGCGCGAGGGCCCCCAGCGTGGCGGCGGCGTGCCCGGCCAGCCGCAGGAAGTCGCCCACCGGCATGTCCCTGGAGAAGCTGCGGAACCAGCGGACCTTGGCCCACGTGCGCCAGCCCGGCATCTGGTCCCACCCGGGCGCGGACTGCACCTTCACGAAAGCGAGCGGCTCTCCGAAGGTGCGCCAGAGATAGAGGACGTAGAGCAAGAAGCCCGCAGCGGCGAGCACCGGGAGGAGATCCACGCCGCTCCAGCGCTGGCCGCGCTCGTGCTTCCACTCGAGCCTCCGCGCCAGCAGGCCCAGCACGAGCGCAGGCGCGACGGGGCGCACGGCCGTCGCCACCGCTCCCAGCAACACCGCGGGGAGCAGCTGGCCGCGCTCCAGCAGCAGGAAGGCCGCCACGATGAGGAGCAGGAAGAGCGCGTCCGAGTACATCGCTCCATAGAGAAAGAACGCGCAGGGGTACAGCGCGAGCAGCAGGCCCGCGTCCCTCGCCGCGTCCTCCTCCGCGCGCGTGCGCGCCCAGTGGACGAAGAGCACCAGCGCCAGCAGGCCGCACACCATGGTGAGCAGCACCCCGGCCAGCCAGGTGTCCAGGCCGAGCGCACTCAGCCCGCGCAGCACCAGCGGGTACGCTGGGAAGAAGGCCACGGAGCTCTGCGCACCGGGCGTGTAGCTGTAGCCCTGGGTGGCGATGTGCGCGTACCAGCCGGCGTCGTAGCGGGCCCAGCCCAGGGGCGGCGGCAGCTCGGGCCAGGTGTCGCGCGCCGGGCTGTAGCCCTCCGCGTAGAGCCTCGAGGTCAGCGTCACGGCCGCCGTGCACGCCAGGAGCGCGCCGAGCGCGGTCAAGGCGACGATGCGTGAGGCCGAGCGGTGCATGGGGCGGTGTGGACTTCGTCCAGAACCGCCCTCGGGTCAAGTGGAGACCGGAGCAGTGGGCCGGCCCCCTCCCCTTCGTGTTCCACCAGAAGGCGAGGAGGCCTGCTGCTCGGGGTTCAGCGTGAGTGGAAGCCCTTGGCCTCGTTCACCACGTCCACCAGGAAGGGAGCCGGCGTGAACCGCTCGCCATACTTGTCCTGGTAGTGCTCCAGCCGCTTGAGCAGCACTGCTGGCGCCAGGCTGTCAGCGTACCGGAAGGGACCGCCCAGGAACGGCGGGAAGCCGAGCCCGAAGATGGCGCCCACATCCCCATCCCTCGGACTGCGCAGAATGCCCTCGCCCAGGCAGCGGATCGCCTCGTTCACCATCTGGAGGGTGCACCGCTCCGCCATCTCGGCGTGGTCGAACCGCCGGCGATCCGGCCCGCTCGGCAGCAGTGCGTAGACGGAGGTGTCCACCTCCTTCTTCTTCCCGGTGTACGTGTAGAAGCCCTTCTGGTTCTTCCGGCCCAGGCGCCCGTCCTGGATGATCTTCTCGAGCGTCTTCGGCGCCGCCAGCCGCTTGCCGAACGCCTCCTCCATGATGGGCCCCACCTTGTGCGCGACGTCGATGCCCACCTCGTCGAGCAACGTCATCGGCCCCACTGGGAACCCGAACTCGACCAGCGCCCTGTCCAGCTCGGCGATGTCCGCACCCTCGGCGAGCAGGTACGCCGCCTCGTTCATGTACGGGGAGAGGATGCGCGAGGTGTAGAAGCCCACCCCGTCATTGACGACGATGACCGTCTTGCCCTGCTTGCGGCCCACCTCCACGCAGGTGGCCGTCACCCAGTCCGCCGTGCCCTTGTGGGTGATGATCTCCAGCAGCGGCATCTTGTGCACCGGGCTGAAGTAGTGCATCCCGATCACCTGCTCCGGCCGCTTGCTGCCCTTGGCCAGCTCGGTGATGGGCAGGCTGGAGGTGTTGGACGCGAAGATGCAGTCCTCGCGGGTGACGGCCTCCGTCTCGGCGATGATGCGGTGCTTGAGCTTCAGGTCCTCGAATACGGCCTCGATGACGAGGTCCACGCGCTTGAAGCCGCTGTAGTCCGTGCCCGCGGTGACCAGCGCCTGCTTCGCCGCCGCCTCGCGCCACGTCAGCGAGCGCTTCTTCACCCGCTCGTCCAGGGCGCCCTGCACCTGCTTGAGCGCGCGCCCCACGCCCGCATCGTCCTTGTCCTTCACCCGCACGGGCACGCCCTGGAGAGCCGCGGTCACGTAGGCGATGCCACCGCCCATGAGCCCGCCGCCGAGCACGCCGATCTTCTTCACCTCGCGGGGCTTCACGCTCGGATCGGAGGTGCCGTTCTCCTTCTTGAGGGCCGTGGTGGCAAAGAAGATCTCCACCAGGCGCTTGGAGACGTCCGACACCACCAGCTCTCCGAAGAGCCTCGCCTCGACCTCCAGGCCCGCCTTGCGACCGGACTCTACCCCTGCACGGATGGCCTCCAGCGCCTTCTCCGGCGCGGGGTACTTGCCGCGCGTCTTCTTCAGGAGCTGCTTGCGCGCCTGATCGAAGAGGATCTTCCGGCCCAGCGGGTTGGCCTCGAGCGCCACCTCGGCCCACAGCTCCTTGTTGGCCAGGCTCTGGAGCACACCCGCAAGCCCCTTCTTCGACTGCGCCGCCACCGCCTTGAGGCGCTGGCCGTGAGGACGCTCCACCTTCAGCGATCCGGCTGCCAGCTCCCGCGCGCGCTGGAGCGCGACCGAGCGGAGGATCGGCACCGGCACCACCTCGTCCACGAGGCCGAGCCGCTTCGCCTTGGAGGCCTTCACGGTCTTCCCGGCGAGGATCAGATCCAGGGCCGCCTGGAGGCCAATGAGCGCCGGGAGCCGCTGGGTGCCTCCCGCGCCCGGCAGCAGGCCGAGTTGGACCTCAGGCAGGCCCAGGGACGTCTTCGGGCTCTCCGTGACGATCCGGTAGTCACACGCCAGCGCCCACTCCAGGCCGCCGCCGAGACACACGCCGTGGATGGCCGCCACCACCGGCTTGGGGAACGCGTCCAGCCGATCGAAGCCCTCCTGGGCCTTGCGGGAGGCCTCCGTGGCCTGGGCCGCCGTCTTGATCGTCTGCAGGAAGTCGAGCTTCGCCCCGGCCACGAAGTTGTCCTTCTTGCCGGAGATGAAGAGGACGGCCTTCACGGACGGATCCTGCTCCGCGTGCCCGAGCAACGTCTCGAACGCCGCGCCCGTCTCGGGCGAGAGCGTGTTCACGGGCTCGCCCTGCTGATCGATCGTGAGGACGGCCACGCCGTCCTCGACCTTGTAGGTGAAGCCCTGCTGCGCCTCGAGCTCTTCCAGTTTGATGGCCATCACGCACGCTCCAGGACCACGGCGGCCCCCAGGCCACCAGCGGCGCAGACGGTGCACAGCACCGTGTTCTTGTTCCGACGCTTCAGCTCGTTGAGGGCCTGGGTGACGATGCGCGCGCCCGTGGCCCCGAACGGGTGGCCGATGGAGATGGAGCCACCGTTCACGTTGAGCCGCTCCCGGTCCACCTCGCCCACCGGGCCACTCCAGCCCGCCTTCTTCGCAAAGGAGGACGAGGCGAGCGCCTGGAGGTTGCTGGCCACCTGTGCGGCGAACGCCTCGTGCATCTCCACCAGGTCGATGTCCGCCAGCTTCATGCCCGCGCGCTGGAGCGCGATGGGCGCGGCATAGGCCGGCCCCTGAAGGAGCTGGTCACCGGGATCGGTGGCGGCGTAGGCGTGCGCGCGCAGGAAGCCGAGCGGCTCATACCCGAGCGCCTTCGCCTTCTCCTCGCTCATCAGCAGCAGGGCGGAGGCACCATCGGTGAGCGGCGAGGCGTTGCCGGCGGTGATGGTGCCGTACTTGCGATCGAACACCGGCTTGAGCTGGCCGAGCGCCTCCAGGCTGGTGTCCTCACGGACGATGTTGTCCTTGGCCGCCACGTCCTCGTACTGGGGCGGGACCACGACGTGCATGACCTCACCGTCGAAGCGGCCCTCCTTCCAGGCGCGCGCGGCGTTCTGGTGCGAGGCCAGGGCGATGCGATCCTGCTCCTCCCGGGAGATGCCGTTCTCCTTGGCCATCTTCTCTGCGCTCTCGCCCATGCTCTGGCCGGTGGAGTACTCGGCGATGGCCGGCGGCACCGGCAGCAGATCCTTCGCCTTGAGCTTCTGGAAGGGCTTGAGCTTCTCCGGAAGGCTCCGGGCCTTGGAGGCGGCCACGAGCGCATGAGCCAGAGGGCGGCTGGTGAAGATGGGCGCATCCGACATGGACTCGGTGCCGCCTGCGATGACGACGTCCGACTCACCCACGGCAATGGCGTTGGCCGCCGTCGTCATGGCCTGGATGGAGGTGGCGCAGGCGCGCGCCACGGTGAAGGCCTCGATCCGGCGTGGCAGCCCGGCGGCAAGCACGACTTCCCGGGCGATGGAAGGGGCCGTCAGCGTGGGGATGACCTGCCCGAAGACCAGCTGGTTGATCTCATTTGGATCGAGCTCCGCCCGCTGCACCAGCTCCTGGACGACCAGCCTCCCCAGGTCCAGGGCGGTCAGGCCCGAGAAGACGCTGCCGGCCTTCACGAAAGGGGTCCGCAGTCCGCGGACGATGGCCACCCGACGGTGGCCGTTGCTCTGTGCCATGTGCCTCTCCTCCTGACTGCAAGTGAGGCACTTCTAACGGCTCCTGATGCACCGCGTCAACGAGAATTGATTCGAGAGTCAACCGGTGGACGTCACGCCGGGTTGCCCGGGTGGCAGGAGGCCGGGGCCGCTATCGCTGGGGCGAGTTGCCCTGACGGAGTGCGATGCCGTGGCGGTGCACCGCCTCCACCAGGAACTTCGCCGCGTCCGGATCCGTGGGAGGGAGGATGCCGTGGCCCAGGTTGAAGATGTGCCCCACCGGCCCGGCGCGGTTCAGGATGTCCACCACCCGCGCCTCCAGCTCCTCGCGCGGCAGGAAGAGGTGGAGCGGATCCAGGTTGCCCTGCACCGCCACCTCCGGCCCCAGCACGCGCCGGGCCTGGTCCATCTCGATCCGCCAGTCCTGGCCGATGACGTCCGCGCCCGTGCGCTTGAGCAGGGGCAGGTGCGTGGACATGCCCGTGCCGAACAGGATCACCGGCACGCCCGTGGCCTGCAGCTCCTTCACCATCCGCGTCAGGTACGGGAGGCTGAAGCGCTCGAAGTCGTACGGGCCCAGCTCCCCGCCCCACGAGTCGAAGATCTGGACGATCTTCGCCCCCGCCTCCACCTGCATCTTCAAGTAGGGGATGAGCGTGTCCGTCAGCTTCTGGAAGAGCGTGTGCGCCAGCTTCGGCTGCTCGAAGAGCAGGCGCTTGATGAGGATGTAGCTCTTGGAGCCGCCCCCCTCGACCATGTACGCGGCCAGGGTGAACGGCGCGCCCGCGAAGCCGATGACGGGCACCGAGTCATTCAGCGCCTTGCGAGTGCGGCGAATGGCCTCGGCGACGAAGCCGGTGCCCTGCACGGGATCCGGCACCCCGAGCTTCTCGATGTCCGCCGCCGTGCGCAGCGGGTTGGGGAAGTGGGGCCCCTTGTCTCCCAGCTCCAGCGCAATCCCCATCGCCTCCACGGGGATGAGGATGTCTGAGAAGATGATGGCCGCGTCCACCCCCAGCCGGGTGATGGGCTGCACCGTCACCTCGGCCGCCAGATCCGGGTGCTTGCAGAGATCAAGGAACGCGATGTTGCCGCGGATGGCGCGGTACTCCGGCAGGTAGCGGCCCGCCTGGCGCATGAGCCACACCGGGGTGGTGTCGGTGGGCTGGCGGCGTGCCGCCATCAAGAGTCTTTCGTTCATGGAGGAGCCCTCCGGCGCCACTGGGCGCCGTCATGTCGCCCATACCGGACTTCGGCGCGGATGTCCTGTCTCTCGCAAGCCCTGTCACCGCCACCCTACTTGGCCATCAGCGTAATCAGACCGCGGCCGCAGATGCTGTAGTTCGTGAACTCGCCGCCAATGAGCGCCTCGGTGCCGGGGCTGGCCACCTGGTTGGGGCCCTCCGCCCAGGTGCAGGTGTCCGTCACCCGGTACCAGCTCTTCCCGCTGCCGGGCCACGGCAGGACGAAGTTCACCGCGGCGGACCAGCCGTTGTAGGCCACGTAGATGGCGCTGGCCGAGTCACCAAACTCGGTGCCATCCACGCGGAAGGCCAGCGAGTGGTTGCTGCCGCTGTTGAAGTAGGCCGCATCCGGCACCGTGCCGTCGGGCTTGAACCAGCGGTGCTGCTCCATCACGTTCCCGTTGGTGTCCGCGGTGCTGTAGAAGTTCGCGGGCCGCAGCGCCGGGTGCGCCTTGCGGAACGCGATGAGCCGCTGGGCGAACGTCTTGAAGTTCGTCTGGTCCGCCGTCAGCGTGTAGTTCAGCCAGTTCTTGTCCGAGTCCAGGTTGTACACGTTGTTGTTGCAGTACTGGGTGCGCAGGAGCTCGTCGCCCCCCGTGATCATGGGCGTGCCGGCGCTCGCCATCAGGATGGTCCACGCGTTGCGCGCCGCCTTGCGCTGGTCCGCCGCGATGCCGCCCTGATCCCAGCTGTGGTTGTTGTCCTCGCCGCCATCCGAGGGGCCGTACGGCCACGGCTGGTTGTTGTTCTTGCTGTTGCAGGAGTACAGATCCTTCAGCGTCATGCCGTCGTGGGCCACCATGAAGTTGATGGAGTGGAACGGCTTGCGGCCATCATCCCCGTACAGATCCGACGAGCCCGCGAAGCGCGTGGCCAGGGCGCTCGGAGTGACGACCTCCACGCCCATCTGGTTCTGATCCTTGCGGAACGTGTCGCGGTAGATGCCGTTCCACTCGGCCCAGACGCCCGGGAAGTTGCCCACCTGGTACGAGTTGCCACCAATGGCCCACGGCTCGGCGATGAAGTCCGTGCCCGCTCCTCCCGCGGCCGGGCGCGGCGACAGATCGCGCAGGATGCGGTTGAGCGCGGTGCCGCTGTTCAGCTTGTCGTAGTTGAAGCAGCCGTGCTGGCAGGTGTTGCCGAGCACCGAGGCCAGATCGAACCGGAACCCATCCACTCCCAGCGTGTCCTTCCAGTACGCCAGCGAGTGGATGATCAGATTCTGGGCCACCGGGTTGAAGGTGTTGTAGTTGCCGCCCACGCCCGTGTTGTCCCAGTTGAACCGGAAGTCCGGCGTGAGGCTGTAGTAGGTGGGGTTGTCCAGGCCGCGGAACGAGAAGACGTTGAAGGTGTTCGCGTCGGTGCTGCTCCACGCCCCACCCTCGCCCGTGTGGTTGTAGACCACGTCGATGTAGACCTTGATGCCATTGTCGTGGAAGGCCTTGACCATCTCCTTGAACTCACGCGTGGGGCCGCCCGCCGACTTGTCGGACGAGTAGCGGCGATCCGGCGCGAAGTAGTTCAGCGTCATGTAGCCCCAGTAGTTGTCCCCCGCGGTGCTGGCCACCTTGTCGATGGAGTCGTTGTCCGTCTCCTGCACGGGGAGGAACTCCACCGCCGTCACCCCGAGCGCCGCGAGCGCCGCGGCCTTCAGGCCCGCGCCCTTGTAGGTGCCCCGGTAGGCGGCGGTGATGCTCGGGTCGTTCTTGGTGAGGCCGCGCACGTGCACCTCGTAGATGACCTCATCCTTGAGCGCGCGCGTGGGCCGGGTGCCGATGGACTGCGTGTCTCCTGCCAGCACGACGCCCTTGGAGGCATACGGGCCGCTGTCCTTGTTGCGGTGGAGCGGCCCGGAGGCGAACCACGTCCCGTCCGTGTTGCTGGCGCTCGTCGGGTCGTGGCTGATCTCCTTCGCGTAGGGATCCAGCAGCACCTTGTTGGGGTTGAAGCGGTTGCCGCTCGCGTCCACGTCCGAGATGAAGCCCAGGCCCGAGCCCTTGGTCCAGCTGGCGTTGTACGGCCAGTTCGGGCCCCAGGCGCGGTAGCCGTAGTACACGGTGCCGGTGATGCCGTAGGTGTTCTGGAGGGTGGCGACCGAGGCCGTCTTCGACCAGACGTTCGTGGCCGCGTCCTTGGTCATCACGTACTTCACCACCTCCTGGGCGCCGTACGGAGTCTTGTAGATCCAGACCTCGATGCGGGTGGCGCGCGAGGAGTAGACGCGGAAGTTGATGTTGGCCTTCGTCGCGTCATAGCTGGCGCCGAGCGTCCAGATGACCGCCTGCTGCTCCTGAACGCCGGTGTCGGAGAGCTCCTCCTCCAGCAAGGAGGCGTTGGGATCCGACGCTCCGCATGCGACCAGGATCGCGGCGAGGCTGGCGGCAAGCAGGGGGCGCCACGGCAGGAGCCCGAAGGCTCCTCGGGGGATGTCAGTGGCTGGTCTCATGGGTCCGACTCCGGCGCGGTTGCATTCAGCGCTGCGAGCGGGCCCGCGCTCGCCCGTAGAGCGGACTTCCAGCACTTCTCGGCCAGTGAAGTCAACGCGCCGAGCCTCGGAAGAACGGGAATGTCATGCGAGCGGAAGGTGGGTCGTCAGGGCTCCAGGGAGGCCCGAAGGGGGCCCGGGGGAATGATCGGGCGGGCTTAAACGTAGGCTTGACAGTGACGGAGGTGGCCGATACAAGGCCGCCTCGTTGCTAGCGGCGGTCGCCCGGGCGGATAGCTCAGCGGTAGAGCGTCGCCCTTACAAGGCGAGGGTCACAGGTTCGATCCCTGTTCCGCCCAAGAGTTGTGGGGAGTTAGTTCAGTTGGTTAGAACGCCGGCCTGTCACGCCGGAGGCCACGGGTTCAAGTCCCGTACTCCTCGCCAATAGAAGGGCTCGGAATCGCAAGGTTCCGGGCCCTTCGTCTTTTCTGCTTCCCGGGATCTTTTTCGGCGCGATCCCCGTCTCCAGGATGTCTCCAGAAATCTGGGAGGCTGCCTCATCCAGCAGGCTGATCGCCGCGTCCTTGAGTGCCACGTCTGGCCAGGCGCTCCGTGTGACGGTCAGGAGCGCGGCAAGCGAATCCGGGGATCCAGAGGGGTAATGGCTCCGGGCACGCCCGTGAAGGGCGGGCGACCGAACGGTACGTCTCTGAAGTCGGGGATGCGGTTGAGTTCGGGAGGGACAATCTTGACCTGTGAGGCGCACGGAACGCTACGGGCCACGCTGATCGCCGCCCCGTACGCATCGGTGGCCGTGATCCGAAGCACCGTCGAGTCCTGCCCGGTCACAGGGAGGTACGTGGCCTCGAAGGTCGCCCGCCTTCCATGGAGGGCGGTCTTGACGCCGCGGAGAGCTCCGTGGTCCAGCGCCCCGGTAAGCGCGGTGATCGAATTCCCGAAGGTGGCGCCTCCAAGGTCATCCTGAACCCAGACCTGGACTGCAATTCGATACTCCACGACCTCGAATGTCGGGACGGCATGCGGATTGATGAGGGTCGGGCCGGAGATCATCCTTCCGGTGACGCGGCTCACGGCTGGCCCCGGCCCCATCGTTCCATACTCGAGCCAGCTGCCCTTCGGGAGCCCCTGGGACACGAAGACCCTGCGCCTGTTTCCCAGGGTCCGCGCCGGCGAATTCTTCCTCGGGAAGTACACGGGTTCGATTTCATGCGCTCCGGCCGGCAGGTTGATGGTGAATTCTGCCCCGAAACTGTGTGACGCCGGCAGACGGCCGCCCGTCACGGGGACCCCGCCGATCAGCCCCCCTGCCGCTCGAAGTCCAACCGAATCGACGAGCGTCTCGAACTCACCCACGTTTGCGATGGTGAAGACAACCTTGAAGGGCGTCACTGAATCGGCCGAAGAGGGTGCCACGATTTCACCCACTAGGATGACGTCATCGAGGTCACTGGGAGGTATTTGCGGTTGGTAGCCATCGGCGAGCCAGAAGCCCCGCCACAACTCGGCGGTGCCACTGGCGACCCAGTGCGTCCCGTTCCAGGTCGCCGCGTACCCTTCGACCCGGTCGTTCGCAACCACGCGCAGCAAGCGGTCCTGGAACGGCGGTGGCCAGTTCGGGTCGTAGATGAGAATGTCCCGGTTTCCGCCGACCTCCCAGTAGTCGTACGCGACGACGTGGTGCCCGTCACCCACCCAGGAGGTCGGCCCAGGCAGGGCGAGGGGGACTGGCTGCCCCGCATCGAGAAGCGACTTGAGCCGCGTGAAATTGGCTCCGCTGTTCGGCGGCTGGGTCAATGCGAGCAAGAACCCACCGATGTTTGCGTGCATGCTGTCGGTCTGCCGTCGCCAGATATAGTCGTAGAGCGTCTGGCTTCCCGGTACCGGCCGGAATCCCTTCACCAAGACCGAGTTGGGAAAGCTCTGGTTATCATAGCCGGGCACACGCTCCTTAACGTGGTGGAAGAAGTCCAGCGCAGACCACGACATCCCGCCACACACGCCGACAGCGCTGCCGCCGGCCGCAATCCCTGCGCCAAAGACCAGACCGGCACCCGCACCTATACCCAGGAGCAGTCCACCGGCGATGCCCGCTCCGATGGCCATCTCTGGAGGCATGGGTGCGCCGTTCTGAAAATGGTAACCGTGCAACCGAGGGTCGAACGACGTTTTTGGCATGCGCTCCAGGCTCCGTACCTGCGGGTTGAAAAGGGACAGAGGACTGCGAGGACGTCGCTGCGGATAGGCTCACTTGGTGAGCAATACGTCCGGTTCGCGCAGGGCCCCCCAACGCTCGATGCACATCCTGTTCACCCGGCCTATAGGCGTCAACGCTCTCAACGAGCGTGTGTCCGCTGGCCTACCGCCAGGGCGCCGGGGCCATTTCTCACCTTGCCCCCCCTCTGCCCCGAGCGCTGGGGCAACCTACTCAGACCCGCCGGACGTGAGGGGCAAGCTGAAGCAGAAGGTCGAGCCCTGGCCCGGCTCGCTGGAGGACCACATCTGATCGCTGTGCGCCTCGACGATGGACTCGGCCAAGTGCAGCCCCAGGCTCACCGTCCCCACATAGCCCGTGGCTCCGGGGCTGCCGCTGCCATGAACGAGCATAGGGTAGATGGGAGGCCTGTTGAGGGGGCGGGCTGGTGCAGAGGGCCAAGAAGGACCGCTAACGGGTGCCAATCCGGTGTAGAGGCCGTGCAGCCCCCTAGAGGCACACACCTGCCCAGGCCGTCCTCCCATGAAAGGCGCGGCAAGAGCCTGGGCCTCTGGGCACCTGCTGCTCGGGACTCAACACCACGCCCACTGCGGTGGCCCCTGCGCAGGGGCCAGCTTCGCAGGCCGCGAGGGCAGATCCAAGTGGTCCAGAACGGCGCATACCACTCCTGGGGTCGTCACGCCGTCTCAACATCTCTCCAGGGCTGGAGGGAACTTCGGGAGACAGGCGGGACAGCCTGGGACTGGCCTGTGGACTCGAAGTGCCCGGATTCATTCGCGACTGAGCGAAAGGCGTGTGCCGTCACGGGTTTTGGCCCCCCTCGCCCACGGGTTCAAGTCCCGTACTCCTCGCCAATAGAAGGGCTCGGAATCGCAAGGTTCCGGGCCCTTCGTTTTTTCTGCTCCCAGCAGGCCGCTCGCCCGCCGTCGAGCAGCTCGGCGCGCACGGCAATCCTCTGATCTCGCACTGGGCGCGCTCGAAGCGAAGTGAGGTGAGGTTCTCCCGCCGGAAGCGCCACACCTGTGGTCCTCAATCCTCCTGGGTGAGGTACTTCAGGACCTCGCCCTCGTCGTCCGTCGCCAGGCGTTTGATGCCATCCTGCTGGGCGTAACGATGGACCTGCAGCAAGCCGGTGGCGCTTTGGACGAGCACGCCGACCTTGCGGAAACCACCGACCCAGCGCGGCCTCAGACGCTGGAGAGCGGCTTCGAACTGAGGATCATTCCGGCCGGGGGCCGAGCGTATGTCGGCGAGGAGCACGTAACGTGCACGGCCCAGGCGATCCAAGGTATCGCCGAGCTCGGCGAAGACGCTCTCGAGCTCCGTCAGCGAGGCGAACGGCTTGTCGCTGCGAATGGTGCGGACGAGGCCCATCCGCTCGTCGACGAGGACGGTGAAATGCGCGTTCCGAGAGACTTGTTTCGGAGCGGCGGGGAGGCCCGTCGTCGGCTGTGTGGGAGACCACTCTGGAGGCTGAGTCATGGAGGGGCACGATCCGACTTGTGCGTCCGAGGAAGACTGGCACAGAGAGCAGAACGAGGGAAGGCCCGGACGGAATCGGCCACTCGCACGAGATCGCAAGGCTGAGCGGCTGACTCCGGCGGGGGGGCTCGCTCAGAAACCGTACCGCGGCGCGTTGCTGGGGCGCCACTTGATGACGCAGCCGATGGCGGGCTTCTGGACCGCCGGAGTGTCACGTCCTTCCAGCACGGCATCGAGCGCGCGCCGCAGGTCCGCGCCGGTGACCGGCACCGGCCTCCCCGGGCGCGCGTCGTCCAATTGGCCGTGGTAG
>Ga0190275_10000951_pt1 | contig 22646 bp, 26 predicted proteins | sample Popmic550T_FD_133745 | JGI IMG/M metagenome (GOLD analysis project Ga0190275, IMG submission 133745) | Populus adjacent soil microbial communities from riparian zone of Yellowstone River, Montana, USA - 550 T | ecosystem: Environmental > Terrestrial > Soil > Riparian zone > Trees stand | place...
CGAAGTCGGCGAACTAGGAGGACCGCAGTGGCGATCTACGAGTACCGGTGCGAGGTGGATGGTCCGTTCGAGCAGAGGTGCCCGATCGGCACGGCCCCGGCGTCGATCGCCTGCCCGGTGTGCGCGAGCGAGGCGGAGCGGGTGTTCTCCAGCCCGCTGCTCTCGTTCGCGCCACGGGCGCTGGTCGCCGCGCTCGACCACGAGGAGAAGACCCGTTCCGACCCGGACGTCGTGACCTCGCTGCCGCCGGCGCCGGCGCACCAGCGGACTCCGGTGCTGCCGCTCACGCCGACGCTCCGCCGCCTCCCGCGCCCCTGATCCGGCTCACACGAACGGCGGGATCCAGCCGGGCGGGCGCTTGCCCGTGCTGAGGTAGCGGTACGCCTGGATGTGATCGAACTCGGCGCTGTCGGGCTGGTAGGCCATCATGGCCTGGTCGATCCCGCCGTGCCTGGCCACGAGCTCGGCCCCGGCCTTCGCATTCGGCGCGTCCAACCCGGGCGGCGCCGGGGTCTCGGTGGTCACCTTGCGTGGCGGACCGACGGGCTCCGCGAGGCGCACGCGCTCGTCGGGGAACGGCTGGCGCCCCGTGCGCATCGCCTCGAAGTCATCCCGCCGGGTGTGCTCGTCGAAGCGGTCGGACGCGTTCGTCCGCAGCCGCGCGAGCCGCGGCCCGATGTCATCGCAGATCTCGTGCAGCAGCGCGGTCGCGTCGATCCAGTCGTCCCCCGTCATCTGCTCGACGGCGGACTTGAGGCTGACCATCGTCTCGGTCAGGTGATCGCGCGCTCGGCCGAGGTTCCGGAAATGGTGCTCGTGGAAGGTCATGCGCGTGTCGTCTGATACCCGCAACGCCCGGGTGTCGCGTCCGGGCTGACGTCAGCGATGCGACTCCGCCGGTGACGGAGCCGGCCGGGGATCGAGCCCGCGCCACGGCACGCGTCGCTCCTCGGCCTCGCTCTCGCCGGCGTCGGTTGCGGGCGCTGGCGGTCCGGCGTCGGGCTCGCCGGCGTCGCCGGGGTCGCCGTCTCCCGCGCGGTCGAAGAAGATGTCGGCGGGCGAGCAGCGCTGGCGGGCGGCCTCGGCCTCGAGCTCGTCCCACGGCAGCGTCGCCCGCCGGACGCGCCGCCGGTGCAGGACCTCCTTCAGGGAATGCAGGACGCTCATCCGACCGCGACCTGCACGGCTCGGACCGACGGGTTCCCGGGTGGCAGCATCGCTCTCATCTCGCTCTCGGACAGTTATCGGGTTGATCGCAGAGATACCCGGGAGGCGCCGCGCGCATCCGCGACGCCTCCGCTGCCCGGCCCGCGATCGCCGCTACCGGCCCGCGATCGCCGCCACCTTGCCCGTCGCCTTGAGGACGTGCATCCCCGTGTTGGCACGGTCGACGATGTAGACGTAGCCGCGGTCGTCGACCTCGACGTTGTTCGTCTGGATCGCGGTCTTGCAGCGCTCCTGGCCGTCGACCGTCACGCACCGCGGGTCCGTGTTGTTCGTCGTCGCCGGGACGAAGCGGCCGGCCTCCTTGGGGTCGAACGGGTCGCGGATGTCCACCGCCCGCACGCCCGCGTTGAAGTAGGAGATGAACACGAGCTTGCGGTAGTAGATCGGCGTCATGTTCTCGTTCGAGGAGTGCGCGCCGAAGCGCCCGCCGCGCGAGCAGTAGTCGCCCTCGGACTCGGGCACCTGGTAGTTGGAGATGATCTGCGGCGTCGTCTCGTCGGTGATGTCCGCGATGTACATCATCTGGTGCGCTTCCTCGGTGCACTCGTTGCTGGTCGCCTCGTTGACGATCACGACGAGGTCGCGCGTGGCGCCGAGCGCGAAGTCGGCGTGCTCCGCGACCGGCACGTCGAGGACCGGCAGCGTGGTGTGCGCGCCGCCGAGGGACGACAGCTTGAGCTTTGACACCTCCGGGAACGCGAGGTTGGCCGCTGTGGGCTCGGCGGGCCCGGTGAGCAGCTTCTCGCGGTCGGCGATCTGAAGGATGCCGTCGGCCCCGGTGCCGTGGCCGAAGTACACGCGGTTGCCGAGGCTGATCGGCCCGTGCAGCTCCGTCGGGACCGGCTCGACGGTCGACCCGGGCTCCTGGCCGACGAGCCCGTAGTCGCGGATGTGGACGGGCGCCGCCGGGTCGCTCAGGTCGAAGATCTGGGTCATGCGCTCGGTGCGCCAGCCGGTGACGCCGGACACCAGGTAGGCGGTGCCGGTCTTGCACTCCCAGAAGCTCTTGTGGGTGCCGTTGAGGCCGTCCACGACGGTGGTCAGCAGCGCAGGATCCTCGGGCTCGGTGACGTCCCAGATCTCGTGCGCCTCGTTGCCGCGCGTGCGGAGGAGGTAGACCTTGTCGGGGTCGCCCTTGCGGAGGTCGCTCCCGTTGCAGACCCGCGCCATCTGGGCGCCGCCGGCCTCGGCGCCCCCGGTGGAGGCCGGGCCGGGGATGTGCTTGAGGTACTTCGGCCGCTTCGGGTTGGTGACGTCGACGACGGACGTGCCGTTGGGCTCGTCCTGGCGGGTCAGCGGGTTGAAGGCGGTCCCTCCGTGGTGGCCGACGTAGGCGATCCAGCGGTTGGAGGCGACGTGGTGGTGGATCGTCGGCTGGTAGGCGGAGCGGGCCTGGAGGTCATCCATGCCGAGGAGCTTCAGCCCCTTGGCCTGCGCCTTGGCCCGCTTCGCCTTGCCGCGGGCGTCGGCGGCCGGCGCGGCGGCCGCCAGGGCCAGGCACGCCGCGAGCAGCAGCGTTGCCACCGTCCCCACGCAGAGGCTCCGGACGCGCACTTGCGTGAACCTTCATGTCCCCTCCCTCGGCCCCGCCGTCGGCGGCCGCGTCTCCCGTTCGCGGCGCCCCCTGGCGCCGTGTATAGCGCCCCGGCCGGGATCGCGCAAGCGCGCCGCGCGCGGCGGCGCAAGGTGGACCCGATACCGGCTCAGGCCGGCGGACGGCCGCCGGGGACCGTGACCGTCGGCTCCAGGCCGAGACGGGCGGCCTCGTCGACGTCCACGATCTCGCGGCCGAACGGGGTCAGCGACACCGGGATGAGCTTGAAGTTCGCGAGGCCGAGGGGGATGCCGATGATCGTCAGGCACATCAGCACGCCGGTGACGATGTGGCCGATGGCAAGCCACCAGCCCGCGAGGATGAACCAGATGATGTTCCCGATCACCGAGCCGGCGCCGGCGCTCGGCTTGCGCACGATGGTGCGCCCGAACGGCCACAGGCAGAAGAGCGCGATGCGTGCGGCCGCGATGCCGAACGGGATCGTGATGATCAGGATCAGCATGACCAGCGCGGTGAGCGCGTAGCCGACCGCGAGCACGAGGCCGCCGAATACCAGCCAGATGATGTTGAGGACGATGTTCACCTGGCTGCGACCCTAGTCCGGTCCGGGCCGCTCGGGCGGTTTTTCGTGCCGCGCCGCTCAGTGGCCGGCGCCCGGGAACGCCGGGAAGTGCTCGAGCACCCACTCCGGGCCGAGCACGGGCCGCCGGTAGCTGCGGCCGCTGACGAGCACGTAGTCGCCCGTCCGCGGGTTCATCGGGAGGTCGCGCTCGACCGGGTACCACTCGTTGTGCTGGCGGATCAGGTCGTTGAGCTCTTCGTCGTAGCGCCAGGTGCGCGCGAGCGAGCGCCACCGGCGCGCGAACAGGCCCTGGTCGGCGCCGCACTCCTCGTGGAGCGCCCGGTAGGCCCGCTCCAGGCGCCGCCGCTCCATCGCGATGCCCTGGTCGATCTCGGTCACGCGCTCCATCCAGCGCGGGCGGACGCCCGCCTTGAGGTAGGCCTCGACGGAGCGCTGGGAGAGGCGTGCGCGGCTGCTCAGCGGCCGCCCGAGGCGGCGCTCGTCTTCGAGGCGCTCGGCGAGCAGCCGCTCGACGGACGACTTGCGATCCTCGCGCGGGGTCTCGCGGTCCTCGTACACGCCCTCATGGTGACAACCCGCCCGACTGGACCGCGCCCCGGACGGCGGGGTACGCTCGCCTCGCCCCGGCTGGATCCCCCACGGCTCGTGTTCCTACTCGGCGTGCCGCTCGCCTGGGCGGTGCTGCTGATCTTCCACCCGGCGCCGGACCCCGCGGACGTCTACGGGAGCCTGCGCGGCGACGCCACGGCGATGGTCGTCGTCCACGCCGGCACCCTGGTGATCGTCGGGTTGCTCGGAGCCGCGCTCATCCTCCTGGTGCGCGACCTGCCGGGGATCGCGACCGGGGTCCTCGTCGAGCATGGCGACGCCCGGGCGGCGCCAGCGCTGTGGGCGACACGCTCACCGGCGAGGTCCTGCTCGCGCTGTCGGCGATCGCGCTCCTCCACGCGCCGCCGACCGGCCCGGCCGGCCTGCTGTGCTTCGCCGGCGCGGTGGCGGTGCCGGCTCAGAACACCCAGCGCACGCGCATGCCGCCCTTGCTGGCGACGTAGCGGTCCGAGGAGCCGCGCAGGTCGCCGGAGACGCTCCAGCCGTTGTAGGTGAAGCGGCGCACGCCGGTCGGCGGGGGCGTGATCCCGAGCGCCTTGCGGTGGGCGCCGCGGACGACGCGACGGGCACTGCGGCAGGAGACGTCGGTCGCGCGGATGCGCCGGAGGTCCGCGCCGTCGTAGCGCGTGCCCTTGTAGGGGTTGACGATGCGCTCGCAGGACCGCGTCGCCGCCTGGGCGCCCGGGGCGCCCGCCACTGCCAGGGCGCAGGCCACGCCCACCGCCGCCCACCATGTCCTGCCGACCGCCGACCGCACTCGAGACCTCCCGGATCGCTGCGCCACGGCGTGGCAGCCTACTGCCGCCGCGTGCCAGGTAGCGTGCCCGGCGTGGCAGCGGCACTCGGATGGGGCGCGCTCGCAGCGTCGTCGCTGGTCGTAGGCGCGCTGCTCGCGCTCGCGCGGACGTGGCCCGACCGGATCGTCGGCATCGTCCTCGCCTTCGGCGCCGGCGCGCTGATCAGCGCCGTCAGCTTCGACCTCGCGGCGGAGGGCGTCAGGCTCGGGGGCGCGGATCCGGTCGCGCTCGGCCTTGCGGCCGGCGCGGTCATCTACTTCCTCGCCGACCGGGGCGTCGAGCGGATCGGCCGTCCACGGGGCGCGCGCGGGTCGGCGAGCGATGACGCCGGGCCGGCGCTCGCCCTCGGGGCGTTCCTGGACGGCATCCCCGAGCAGCTCGTGCTCGGGATCGGCATCGCCGCGGGCGACGGCGTCAGCGTCGGCCTGCTGGCCGCGATCTTCGTCTCGAACCTGCCCGAGTCCATCGGCTCCGCCAGCGACATGCGGGCCGCCGGCCGCGGCGCCGCCGCGATCGTGCGGCTGTGGATCGTCGTCGCGCTGATCTGCACGCTCGCCACGGTCGCCGGCTACGCGCTGGCCGACTCGACGTCGGGCGACCTGCAGGCCGGGATCAACGGCTTCGCGGCCGGCGCGCTGCTGGTGATGCTGATCGACTCGATGATCCCCGACGCCACGCGGAAGGCCGGCGACTACGCGGGGCTCGTGACCGTGCTGGGCTTCGCCGTCGCGGCCGCGCTGTCCGCGGCGAGCTGACCGGCCTCAGCAGGGGACCACGACCGCGCGGCGCGCCCGGCGGTGTGCCCGCCACGCCAGCGCGACCACGATCACCACGGCGAGCGCGAACGCGCCGTGGGTGATGGCGCCGGCGGCCTCGTCGAAGGAGCGGTGGAAGGCGAAGCCGACCATCGTGAACGCCGTCGCCCACGCGGCCGTGCCGAGCAGGCTCCAGGGGAGGAAGGCGCGCAGCCGCATCCCGGACGCGCCGGCGAGGAACGGGGCGACCGCGCGCACGATCCCGATGAAGCGCCCGATCAGGATGGCCTTGGCGCCGTGGCGGTCGAAGAAGCCCTCGACCCGGTGCAGGCGCGGCGCGGTCACGCCCAGCCGCGGCCCGCGCCGCAGGAGGAACGGCCGCCCGAGCCTGCGGCCGAGACCGAAGCTCGCGAGGTCGCCGGCCGCCGCGGCCAGCCAGGCCGTCAGGAGGATCACCGGGAGGTCGACCTCGCCCTGGGCGGCCACTACGCCGCCGAGCACGATCGCCGTCTCGCCGGGCGCGATGAGCCCGACGAACGCGCCGGTCTCGAGGAAGGCGAGCGCTCCGACGAGCGCGTAGGTCCAGGGCCCGAGTGCGTCCGCGAGGTCCGTGAGCGCGGCGTCGAGGTCCGGCAGCTGCACGAGGCCGGCCGTCACAGCCGCGAACCCTGCCGCGGCGACCGCGGCGACGGCCACCAGGACGGCGGGCGGGCGGCGGGTCATGCCGCGGCCGGCAGGACGCAGTCGGGGCACGGGCCGCCGTGCGCGGCGGACAGCGCCCGTGCTCCGGCGAACACCGGGATCGGCCGCGCGCCGGCCGCGGCGGGCACAGGCCGCGGCGGGACGACCTCGGGGATGGGAGCCCCGCCCGCCCCGCCGGCGGCGGGGACGGCCTCGGCGGCCGCTGGCGCCGCTGCCTCGTCCTCATGCGCCCAGCGGCCCACGGTCCGGCGCAGGCCGCTCAGGGCCACCAGGCCGATCGGGGTGGGGAGCCAGATCGCCACGGCGCGGTAGGCGAGCACGGAGCCGAGCGCGAGCTCGGCGTCGACGCCGAAGGCCAGCAGCACGCCGACCAGCCCGCCGCTCGCGGCGCCCGGGACCGGGATCGTGTTGGCGACCTGCCCGACGAAGTAGGCGAGCACCACGACGGCCAGCGCCGGCGGGCTGCCGAACGCGTTGAGCATCGACCACAGCACGGCCGCGTCGAAGCCCCACCAGGCCAGCGCTCCGAGCAGGCGCGGATCGGCCGAGCGCACGATCCCGAGCGCGTCGCCGACCGCCGACCCGAGAACGCCGGGGGCGCTGCGCACGACGGCGTAGACGCGCGCCGCCCGGCCCGCGCCCGCGACCGGGGCGGGCTCGACGCCGATGCCGCGCCGGGCCGCGTACGCGAGGCCGAGGGCGATGGCGATCGCCAGGGTCGCGCCGGCCGCGGGGACGGCGGTCAGCGCGAGCGGGCCCGAGTAGCCGTCGACGAGCCCGAGCGCGAGCACGCCGCCGGCCACGGCGATCGAGCCGAAGAACACGGCGTAGAGGAGCACGAGGAAGGTCAGCAGCGTCCGGGCGGCGCCGCGGGCGCCCAGGCCGGCCCGGCGCAGCGCCCACAGCGTCATCGCCGCGCCACCGGCGCCGCCGGTGGGCAGCAGGCGGGTCGCGGCGGCGCCACCGAGCGTCACCTGCGCGCTCGAGCGCAGGTCCAGCCGGCGGGTCGCGCGGCGGCCCACCAGCCACAGCAGGGCGATGTAGCCGCCGAAGGAGGCGAGCTCGAAGACGGCCGCCGCGGCGACCCAGCGCGGGTCGGCGTCGAGCGCGCGGGCCAGCGCGTCGGCGAACGCCTGCAGCGGGCCGCCGGCAGCGACGACCAGCGTCACGGCCACGGCCAGCAGGCCGGCGGGCAGCGCGGCGCGGCGCGCGAGGGCCCGCACGTCGAGCGACGGCAGGGCGAGGTCGGGAGCGAGGTCGGCGGAGGCGGACATGGGGTTCGGTCGCGGAGCGCCTCCCAGCGTTTCGCCAGGGGCTCCTACGCTCGGACGCCGGAAACGGATGCCTTCATCCGGGGCGGTGAGCGGGGAAGCGTCTGACGGTGCGGAGGCGACGGCCATCTGTACCGACGATTCTCCGGATCGAAGGGCGCCGCCGCACGCATGGAACCCGGCCGCCTGGGGTGGGGCCAACCGTACCCGCGGACAGTCCGTACGCTTGACGCCCCATGGACGCCTCCACCCCGAGGACCGGAGCCCCCCAGCCGGCCTATCTCCCGACCGCCGGCGGCCCGCTGGCGGTCGACCGCGATCTCTACGGCCGCCTCGCCTCAGAGACCGGCCGCCGGACGCTCGTCAACGAGTTCGTGATCCCGATCCGCTCGGGCCGCGCCTGGACCGTCAAGGCGGGCCAGCTGTGCCGCATCGTGGTCGTCGAGGGGCCGCAGGTCGCCGACCTCAACCTGTGGAACCTCCACAACCCGCGCGAGCGCTTCTGGGCCTCGCGCACGCGCCAGCTCCACCGCGCGCACGTAACCACCTACGACCGCCTGTGGTCCACCCTCCCCTACCTGCGCCCGCTGGCCACGATCACCAACGACACCATGGACTACGGCGTCGACGAGGACGGCGCCCGCTGCCACGACCTGCTCGGCACGCGCTGCGACCCCTACGTCAACCAGCTGCTCACCGGCGAGTCGTTCGACTTCCACTGCCACTCGAACCTGGTCCGTGCCGTCCTCCCGCACGGGCTCACCGAGCTCGACGTCCACGACGTCATCAACGTCTTCCAGGTCACCGGGCTCACCGACGACGGCGACCAGTACTACATGAAGGCGAGCCCGGCCCGGAAGGGCGACTTCTTCGAGTTCCTCGCCGAGGTCGACCTGCTGTGCGCGCTGTCGACGTGCCCCGGCGGCGACCTCTCGGTCCCGCTGTGGGGACCCGACGCGGGCGACCCGCTGCCCACCTGCCGCCCGCTGGGGATCGAGGTCCACCAGCCGGACCCCGAGCTGCTGGCCGGCTGGAGCCCACCGCAGCCCGCGGGCTACCGCGGGCTGCACGGGATCACGCTACCGGAGCACGGTCCGCGCTGACCTCCTCCGCGCGCCGGGCGCGGCGGTAGGTGCCGCCCGCGCCCGCCGCCTCGGCGAGCGTGAGGCCCTTGGTCTCGGGCGCCATCGCCCACGTGATCAGCAGGCCCGCCAGCGTCAGCGCGACGGCGACGAACAGCGTCCCGCTGATGCCGATCCAGTCGATGAACAGCGGGACGAGGAACGTGCCGCTCGCGGCGCCGATGCGGCTGAACGCGGTCGTGATGCCGAACGCGGTCGCGCGCACGTCGGTCGGGAACAGCTCGTTGGGATAGATCCACTGCAGGATGAACGGGCCACCCGAGAACAGCGCGTAGACCCCGAAGCCGATCAGCACGGCGGCGGGCTGCCCGGGCGCGACGGCCGCGAGCGTCAGCCCGACGGCCATCAGCGAGAAGCACCACAGGCTCAGCGGCCGGCGCCCCATGCGCTCGCTCGCGAACATCGCCGGGAGCGTCCCGACGAGGAACGCGATCTCGATCACCGCGGCGACGATGTAGGTCTGGTTGCCCTCGCCGAAGCCGAGCTCCTCGAAGATGCTCGGGCCGTAGGTGAGCACGGCGTACAGCGGCGTGACCTGGAGCATCCAGTACAGGCCGGCGAAGATCATGCGGTTGAGGTAGGGCTGGCGCCAGACCTTCGCGAAGTCGGTCTCGACGGCCTCCTCCTCGGGCAGGTCCTCGAGCCGGGCGTCCTCGCCGTAGACCTCCTTGACGACCTCGTGGGCCTCCGCCGTGCGCCCCTTGGAGAGCAGCCAGCGCGGCGACTCGGGCGTGCCGAGGCGCAGCAGCACGGTGGCGATGCCGGGGATCGCCGGCGTGGCGAGCATCCAGCGCCAGGCGTCGTCGCCGAGGCCGAGCATCGCGTAGCCGACCAGGTAGGCGACGACGGCGCCGGCGGCCCAGGCGAGCGTGAGCGCGCCGAGCAGGAAGCCACGGCCGCGGCGCGGCACGAACTCCGCCAACAGGGAGGTGGCGATCGGGTAGTCGGCGCCGATCGCGAGGCCGAGCAGGAACCGCAGCGCGATGAGCTGCCACGCCTCCTGCACGAAGAGGCACAGGATCGACCCGACGATCAGCAGCAGCAGGTCGATCGTGTACATCTTCTGGCGGCCGACCTTGTCGGTCACATAACCGAAGATCAGGCCGCCGAAGAAGATGCCGATCAGCGCCGAGGCGCCGATCAGGCCGATGGTGACGCTCGACAGGCTGAGCGCGTCCTCCGCCTGCACGAGTGCGACGCCGATGATGCTGAGCACGTAGGCGTCGATGAACGGCCCGCCCGAGGAGTACAGCGTCAGACGGCGGTGGAAGCCGGTCTGCTTCGCGTCGTCGATGAGGCTGGCTCGGGCCATCGGGCTCTCCTTCTCAGTTCGGGGCGAGCAGCTCGATCTCGAGGCTCGTCGGGTTGCACCCGTTGATGGGGACGATGTCCTGGGGGCAGGCCGACACGACCACGATGCAGTCCAGGACCGCGCGCAGCGTCGCGCCGTCGCCCGGCTTCGTCTCCGCGGGCTCCCAGCCGAGCGACCCGTCGGGCGCCACCGGGATGTTCATGAAGAGGTTGATGGGCTGGGGCACCTCGATGTCCTCGTGGCCCAGCTCGCCCATCGCCTTGCGCAGGTTCTCCTCGCACGACGCGTGCCAGCCCTCGACGCCGAGCCCCCAGAAGCGCTCGGGATCGCAGGCGGCGCAGAGCATGTCGTGGTGGCCGGGCGACTCGTCGCGCTCGAACTCGAGGATGGGCCGCCGCCGGTTGGTCACGAACGGCTCCCCGATGCGCGGGAAGAGCCGGTCGACGAACGCGCGAGTGTGCTCGGCGCTCGCGTACTCGGAGACGTCCTCGGCGTTGAAGGCGAACAGGTCGCCGACCTGGCCGCCCTCGCGGTCCGTCACGCGGAACGAGCGGCCCGCCGGCACGTGGAGACTGCGCCCCTCGCGCGCGGGAATGACGATTCTCTCAGCGGTATCCGGCATGTACCCCCCACAAACGCCCTGCCCTGCCTTACACACTCTCCCCGATGGCGCTGTAGCCCAACCGGACTTTCCGCGGCCTTGCATCGGCTGGGCCGATGCGGCAGCGATCAGCGCTCCGCGAGCGTGTCCACCAGCCCGCGCAGCAGGGCCTCCGCGCGCGTGAGCTGGTCCGCCTCGACGTACTCGTCGGGGCGATGCGCCTGGGCCATGCTGCCCGGCCCGCACACCACGACCGGCACCCCCAGGCGCTGCTGGTAGAGGCCGGCCTCGGTGCCGAAGTCGACGGCGAGGCCGCGCTCGCCGCCGGCCAACCCCGCGACGAGCGCGGCGGGGCCGTCGTCGCCGGCCGGAGCGAGGGGCGGATAGGCCGCGAGCGGCTCGATCTCGATGCCCGCCTCGGGGGCGACGCGGCGCATCTCCGCCTCGAGCGCGGCGGCACCGCGGAGCGCCCCGGACAGCAGCGCCCCGGCGTCCTCACCGGGCAGCGCACGGGCCTCGATCTCGAACGTGCAGGCGTCGGGCACCGTGTTGAGCGCCATCCCGCCCCGCACCGGGCCGACGCTGAGCGTCGCGATCGGGACGGAGAACCCCGGGTCGCCGTCGCGGGCGGCCAGCGCGCGCCCCTCGTCCCCGGCGGCGACGATCAGGCGCGCCGCGTACTCGACCGCGTTGACGCCCCGCGGCGCCGCGCTCGAATGGCAGGCGCGGCCGCGTACGTGCACCCGCGCCGCCGCCTTGCCCTTATGGCGCACCGCGACCCCGAGGCCCGTGGGCTCGCCCACGAGGCAGAACGCGGGCCGGACGGGGAGATCCTCGAGCGCGTCGAGCAGCGGGCCCACCCCGCGGCACCCCAGCTCCTCGTCGGAGGAGAGCGCGAGGTGCAGCGGACGGCGCAGCCCGCGACGCGCCGCGTACGGGACGACGGCGAGCGCGGCGGCCAGGAAGCCCTTCATGTCGGCCGTACCCCGCCCGAACAGGCGCCCGGCGTCGCGGCGCAGCGCGAAGGGGTCGCCGCTCCAGGCCTGCCCCTCGACGTCGACCACGTCGCTGTGGGCGGCGAGCAGGATGCCGGGCTCGTCGCGCGGCCCCACGACCGCGTGCAGGTTCGCCGCGTCGTCGCGCTCGCCGGGCAGCACCGTCGCCGCCGCGCCGTGCGCCTCGAGGTGCTCGGCCACGAAGCCGACGAGGTCGAGGTTCGGCCGCCCCGCCACCGTCGGGAAGGCCACGAGGCGCTCGAGCAGCGCCTCGGCCTCAGCGCCCATCCGCGCTCAACCCTGGGACGGAGGTCGCCGTGATCATCGCCCGGCAGTGCTCGCGGAACGCGGTCACCACGCGGGTCGGCCGCCCGGCGGCGAGGCTCGCGACGCCCAGCACCATCGCCCGCGGCTCGCCGGCGAGGCGGATCGTGCGCACCCGCCGCCCGTCGAGCGCCTGGTCGATGACCGGGCGGGCGTTGATCAGCGTGTAGCCGTACCCGTTGGCGACCATCGTGCGGATCACCTCGGGATGCTCCGAGCGGTGCCCGACCGTCGGCTCGACCCCCTCGGCGGCGAACAGCGAGCGGAAGTACTCGCGGCTGTGCGGGAGGTCGAGCAGCACGAGCGGCTCGCCGGCCAGCTCGGCCAGGCTCACCTCCCGGCGCCGCGCAAGCGGATGGTCGGCGGCCACGACGGCGTAGGGCGCGAGCGTCGCGAGCCCCTCGAACGAGATGTCCGCGCCGAGCTCGAGGTCGTAGGTCACGGCGAGGCTGAGGGTCCCGGTGCGCATGCCCTCGAGGAGCGCGTCCTGGCCCGCCTCGACGACCGCGATCTCCACCGCCGGGTAGCGGGCGCTGAACTCGTGGCACAGGCGTGGCGTGACGAGCGGGGCGATCGTCACGAGGCAGCCGAGGTCGAGGCGGCCGCTGACGTCCTGGGTGAGGTCGGCGGCGAGCCGCTCGAGCTGCTCGGCCTCCGAGAGCAGCTCGCGCGCGTGCTCCAGGAACCGCCGCCCGGCGGGGGTCGGGGACACGCCCTGGGCGTGGTGGCGGATCAGCAGCTGGACGCCGACCGCCGCCTCGAGCTGCGCGACCGCGGCCGACACCGAGGACTGCGAGACCGGGATGCTGAGCGCGGCCTCGGTCACGCTGCCGGCCTCGCAGGTGGCCACGAAGTACTCGAGCTGGCGCAGCGTGAAGCGCACGCCAGGATGCTCCCACGCAGGGAAAAGTTCAGCGTCGCGGCTTGTCGCCGGGGACACCGAAGGAAGGCGCGCGCTCTGGATGAAGCGCGCGCGTGACGTAGTCGTCGAGCTGGGGCCCCCACACCTCCCACAGCGCGCGCAGCTCCGCGGCGGGATCGTCGTGCCAGTCCACCCGCAGGTCGGCCACCGGCCACGGCACCTCGGCGCCGATCAGCAGGCCGGCGGAGCGCACCGGCCCCTCCTCGCCGCCCGCCGCCAGCCCGGCGTCGAGCGCGGCGAGCAGGCGCGCGGCCAGGTGGCCGTCCGGCGTGGCGGCGAAGGCGGTCACCAGCGCGTCGAGCACGGCCTCGTCGGCGAGCAGGTTGGCGGCCGCCACGCAGTCGGCCCCCAGCCGGTGGCCGTGGCGCCCGAGGGCGCGCTCGCCGGTGTAGGCGCCGGCGCCGCCGTGGGCGTCGAGCGCGGCGAGCTGGCGGTGCTCGCGCCCGGGCGCCCCGGCCGCGACCCGGTCGACCGCCTCGGCGGCGGAGGCGCCGTGCGCCATCGCGTCGAGCAGCGCCGGGCCGAGGCGAGGGTCGGTCACGTTCTGCGTGGTGGCCACTCCGGTGCCGGGACGCACGAACGCGCAGCGCGCGGCCACCGCCGGGCTCGAGGAGGCGATCACGACGCCGGCCATGCCCGTCCGCGGGCAGCGGCCGAGGAGCGCGAGCGTCATCGCGAGACCACCGCCGTGACGTCGATCTCCACGAGCCACTCGGGCCGCGCCAGCGCGGTCACCACGACGCCGGTCGAGACCGGGTGCACGCCCTTCAGCCAGCGGCCCATGACGCGGTAGACCGGCTCGCGGTAGCGCGGGTCGACGAGGTAGACGACCACCTTGCAGACGTCCTCGAGCCGGCTGCCGGCCTCGTCGAGCAGCTGCGCGACGTTGGCCATCGCCCGCTCGGCCTGCGCCTCGACGTCGCCGATCCCGACCGACTCCGACGTGTCGAGATCCTGGCCGACCTGCCCGCGCAGGTAGACCGTGTCCCCGGCCACGACCGCCTGGCAGAGGTCGTTGTCGAGGTCCTGCTCGGGATAGGTGTCGCGCGTGTTGAAGGGGCGGATCCGCCTATGTCTCACTGGCGCGCCTCGGCGGGCTCGGCGCCGGGGTCCGGGGCGGGCTCGTCGGCCAGCCCCGCGGAGCGCTTCACGAAGTCCATCGGGCCGTCGAAGTCGAAGCTGTTGTAGACGGCCGCGAGGTGCGCGAACGGCGGCGACTGCGCGAACAGCTGGAACGTCAGGCGGTGCCCCGCGAGGTCGGAGTTGAGCAGGTCGCGCGCGAAGGCGAGGAAGCGCCGGCGCTCCTCGGAGTCCCACTCCCCGCCCAGCGAGTAGTACTTGTCCATCCAGTGGCCGACCTCGGGGCTGTGGAAGGTCGCGGCGTCGGGCGAGAGGCAGATCTGCCCGCCGCAGAGGTCGCGGACCAGGTGCATCATCGCCGGGAGCTGGGAGCAGGCGAGCACGCGGCCGGTGTAGAGCAGCGACTGGTTGGGCATCAGCAGGCCGCTCGGGCTCTCCTGCGCGTCGGCGATCGCCGCGGTCAGGTGGGCGTTGATGCCCTCGCGGTAGCAGGCGAGTTGGGCGAGCTTCTCCTGCACGGCCTGGCGCTTCTCGAGCCCGGTCTGGCGGACGTTGAGAAGGGCGGTCCCGACGAGCAGGTCCGCGATCCGCTCGAGGCGCTGGACGAACGGGAACATGCTGTAGCGGTGCAGCGTCGCGCGGATGTGGCTCGCGGCGCGGGTGTGGCGGTAGAAGAGCACGTCCTCCCACGGGATCTCGACGTCGTCGAAGATCACCAGCGTGTCGATCTCGTCGAAGCGGCTCGACAGCGGGTAGTCGATCGCGGGCGCGCGGCCGGCGAACCCGGTGCGGCACAGGTGCTTGAGGCCGGGGGCGCCCATGTCGACGACGAAGCCGACGGCGTAGTCGGACAGCTCCGCCTTGCCCCAGTTGCCGATCGTCGGCTTGGTGAACGCCTGGTTGGCGTAGGCCGCCGCGGTCTCGTACTTCGCCCCGCGCACGACGATGCCGTTGTCGGTCTCGCGCACCACGTGCAGCAGCACGTCGGGGTCCTGGTCCTGGGGGCGCTTGGAGCGGTCGCCCTTGGGGTCGGTGTTGGCGGAGACGTGGAACGGGTCGGCGTGCACGGCGCGGTCGACGTGGCGGCGGATGTTCTCCGAGAACGCCGGGTCGACCTCGTCGAGCACGTCCTGGCCGTCGAGCAGCGACCACATCTCGCCGATGGTCTCGTCGCCGACGCGGATCACCACGCCGCCGATGTCGTCGAGCACGGCGTCGACCGCGCGGCGCTTGGCGTGCCAGTCCTCGCGCGTGCGCGGCGGCTTGAGCGCGACGGCGTTGGCCTCGCCGGTCTCGGCGTCCGTGTAGCGCATGACGTCGCGAGTGGCCTCGTCGTGCGCCATGTCGTAGATCCGGGCGCGCACGTCGACGATCGGCTTGAACGCCGGATGCGTCGTCACGTCGTCGACCCGCTCGCCGTCCATCCACACCTCGCGCCCGTCGCGGATGGACTCGCGGTACTCGTCTCCCGTCCGGATCATCCTTCTCACTCTCTTGCTCGAGGGGCCGCCGGGACCATTCCCGGCGGGCCGGGCGCGCTCAAGCGGAAGTGCACGCGCGCTGGATCGGCGGCGGCGATGCAGGCCTATGCTTGGGCCCGTCGTGGCGTCGAGCGAACAGCAGCCGGTCGCGGTCGTGACGGGCGCCGGGTCGGGCATCGGCCGCGAGGTCACGCGAGCGCTGCTCGCGGCGGACTGGAGCGTCGCCGTGGCCGGCCGCCGCGAGGACGCGCTGCGCGAGACGCTCGGCGATGCCCCCGGCCTCGTGGCCCCCACCGACGTGACCGACCCGGAGGCGGTGCGCGCGCTGTTCGCCCGCGTGACGGGCGAGCGCGGCCGCATCGATCTGCTCTTCAACAACGCGGGGATCTTCGGCGCCCCGACCCCGCTGGAGGACCTGCCGCTCGAGGAGTGGCGCGCGGTCGTCGACACGAACCTCACCGGCGCCTTCCTGTGCGCCCAGGAGGCCTACCGCGCGATGAAGGCGCAGCGGCCGCAGGGCGGGCGGATCATCAACAACGGCTCGATCTCCGCGTCCGTGCCCCGCCCGCACCAGGTCGCCTACAGCGCGACCAAGCACGCCATCTCGGGGCTGACGAAGACGATCTCGCTCGAGGGGCGCGCGCACGACATCGCCTGCGGCCAGATCGACATCGGCAACGCGCTGACCGAGCTGACCGCGGGGGTCGCGCGCGGCGCGCTGCAGGCCGACGGGTCGGTGACGGCCGAGCCGACCATGGACGCGCGCCACGCGGCCGAGGCGGTCGTCTTCATGGCCGGGCTGCCGCTCGACGCCAACGTCGAGTTCCTCACCGTGACGGCGACGAAGATGCCGTGGATCGGGCGCGGGTGAGCACCGTCTCCGAGCCGGCGGTCGTCGAGGTGACCTTCGAGGAGCGCTACTGGTACCCCGACGACGGGGGCATCGTGTGGCTGGCGGGCTACCACGTGGTCGACCCGGAGTCGGGCCGCTACCTCGCCCGCGACGCCCCGGAGCTCGCCGGCCGCGGGCTGCGCATCGCCGGCGTCGCGGGCGCGGCGCGCCACCACTCCGAGGCGCTCGCGTCCGACGAGGTCGCGCCCGGCCGCGCGCTGCGCCTGCGGCGCGACCCCGAGAATCCCCACGACCCCCATGCGATCGCCGTCCACCCCGCGAGCGGCGGCGACCAGATCGGCTGGGTGCCGCGCGAGCTGGCCGTCGAGCTGGCGGGCGATCTCGACGCGGGCCGGCCGTGGTCCGCCGTCGTCCTGCGCGAGCAGCGCGCGTCGCCGCGCGACCCGCGGACCGGCGTGACCATGCTGCTCGCGGCCGCACCGTCGATCGAGCTGCGCGTGCGGGCGGCCTGACCGTGGCGACGGAAGCACCCGACGACCTCACCGACCGCCTCTACGGTCTCGAGCTCGACGAGTTCACCCCGGCCCGCGACGCCGCCGCGAAGGAGCTGCGCAAGGAGAAGCGGCGCGACGAGGCCGCGGTGGTGGCCAAGCTGCGCAAGCCGTCCGCCGCGGCGTGGCTCGTCAACCGGCTCGCCCGGGAGCGGCGCGAGGACGTCGGCGCGCTTCTCGAGGCGGGCGAGGCGCTGCGCGACGCGCAGGAGCGGGCGGTCGCGGGCGAGGGCGCGGGCGGCGACCTGCGCGAGGCGGCCGACGCCGAGCGCCGGGCGGTCGACGAGCTGGTCCGCGCCGCGCGCGAGCTCGAGCCCGGCGGGCGCAAGCCGAGCCAGGCGGCGCTCGAGCAGGTGCGCGCGACGCTGCACGCCGCGGCCGCCGACCCGACCGTGCGCGAGGGCGTGCGGGCCGGCCGGCTCGTGCGCGAGGTCGCCGCGGGCGGCGCCTGGCCGTTCGCCGACCCGGCGGATGAGCCGGTGCTCCCCGCCGAGCCGCGGCCCGAGCGCCGCAAGGCGCCGGCGCGCGGCGACCGCAAGCCGGACGCCGAGGAGCGCAAGAAGGCCCGGGAGGAGGAGGCCCGGCAGCGCGACGAGGAGAAGGCGGCGGCCGAGGAGCGTCGTCAGGCCGAGCAGGCCCGGCGCAAGGAGCTCACGGTCGCGCGCCGGGAGAGCGACGCCCGCCGCCGTGCCCGCGAGCGGGCCGAGCGCCGCGCGCACGACGCCGAGGCCCGCGCGGCCGAGGCCGCCGAGGCGGCGCGCGAGGCCGCGGCCGAGCTCGAGGAGGCGCGCGAGGCCGAGGAGGCCGCCGACCGCCGCCTGGCCGAGCTCGAGGGCTGACGCGGGCCGCCACGGGCGGCGGCGAGCCCGCGGCGGCACACCGGCGGCTGGTAGGACTCCGCGGTCATGCACCTTCTGCGACTCGGCCCCGCGGGCTCCGAACGGCCCGCCGTCCGCGCCGGTGACGGCGCGGTGTACGACCTGTCATCGCTGACCGCCGACATCGACGGCGACTTCCTCGCCGCCGACGGCACCGCCCGGGCGCGCGCAGCGGCCGACGGCGGCCGGCTCGACCGCCTCGACCCGGACGGGCTCCGCGTCGGGCCACCGGTCGCGCGGCCGGGCGCGGTCGTCTGCATCGGGCTCAACTACGCCGCGCACGCCGCCGAGTCCGGCGGTCCGCCGCCCGAGACGCCCGTCGTGTTCTTCAAGCATCCCAACACGATCGTCGGCGCCTACGACGACGTCCGCATCCCCGCCGGCGCGACGCGGGTGGACTGGGAGGTCGAGCTGGCGGCGATCATCGGGCAGCCGGCGCGCTACCTCGAGTCGCCCGAGGCGGCCGCGGCGTGCATCGCCGGCTATTGCGTCTCCAACGACGTCTCCGAGCGCGACTTCCAGCTGGAGCACTCGGGCGGCCAGTGGTCGAAGGGCAAGTGCTGCGAGACCTTCAACCCGCTCGGCCCGTGGCTCGTGCCGGCCGACGAGGTCCGCCCCCAGGAGCTCGGGCTGCGGGCGTCGGTCAACGGCCAGCCACGCCAGGACTCGACGACCGCGGACATGATCTTCGGCGTCCACCACCTGGTCTGGCATCTGTCGCAGTACATGGTGCTCGACCCCGGCGACGTGCTCAGCACCGGGACGCCCGAGGGCGTCGCGCTGTCGGGGCGGTTCCCGTACCTGGCGCCGGGGGACGTGATGGAGCTCGAGGTCGACGGCCTCGGCCGACAGCGCAACGTGCTGGTGGGATGACGGCGGCGCGCCGCTGGATGGTCGATTCCGTGGCCGTGCGGTCGACTGGGGGATGCCCCGTGGATGCCGGGCGCCGCACGCACGAGGGGCACAGTGGCCGACGGTGGCGCCAGGTGACGTACGGAACGACGGTCGGCGCCCGGGCGCGGGCAACCACGCGGAGCAGGGGGCCCCTCGGGTGGGTGGCGATCCGGCGCCGCGGGGCGCCACCAGGCGATCGTAGGGTCGCGGAATCGACCATCTAGGGCGCGACCGCGCGGCGCAGGCAGGCGAGCGTGGCGGCGGGGTCCGGCGGATCGACGCGCCCGGCCACGTAGCCGTCGGGACGCACGAGCACGAGCGCGCCGTCGTCGCCGGCGCCGTAGCGGCGGGCCACGCGGCGGCCGGGGTCGAGCACCACCGTGGCGCCGTCGATGGGGTCCGCCGGACCCGGGAGCACCACGACGTGCGCGAGCGCGTCGCCGGCCTCTCGCAACCGACCGACGGCCGCAGCCGCGTCGCCCGCGTCCACCGCGAGGTGCACCGCCGTGTGCGCGCCGGAGCCCAGGAGGGCGTGCATCGTCGTCGTGCGGCCGTCGGCGGTACGGAGGTTCGCGACGTCGGGCGCGTGCTCCCCGCTCCCGTCGACGACCGGGCTGTCCGGGTAGGCGATGTCGGTCTCCTCCACCTGCTCCGCGGCCTTGCGCTCGACCGGCCCCAGCGAGGTGACCAGCGAGGCCGCGTGGTCGCGCACGCGCTGCACCTGGAGCGGCCGCACGGTCGCGACGCGCGTGAGTGCGGTCGTGCCCTGGATGACCCGGCGGGCGACCGGGTGGCGCTCGGCGTGGTAGCTGTCGAGCAGCGCCTCGGTGGCGCGGCCGCGCGCGGCGAGATCGAGCTTCCAGGCCAGGTTGAAGGCGTCCTGCATGCCGGTGTTCATACCCTGCCCGCCGGCCGGCGAGTGGATGTGCGCGGCGTCGCCGGACAGGAACACGCGGCCCCTGCGGTAGTGGGGCACCTGCCCGTGGTGGATCTCGAAGCTGCTCAGCCAGTGCGAGCCGGTGACGCGGATCCCGCCGGCCCGCGCGTCGGCGACGGCCTGGGTCTCCTTGAGCGTGGGCGTCGCGTCGTCCCCTCCGTCGAGCTGCGCCATCAGCCGCACCCGCCGCCCCGGCATCGGGAAGAGCAGGAACGGCCCCTCGGGCGTGAAGAAGATGTGCATGCGCCGCGGGTCGTAGTCGTGCTCGGCGTCGACGTCGGCGAGCAGGAAGCGCTCGCCCTTGAACGACCCATCGAGCCGCTGGCCGACCAGGGAGCGCACGCTGCTGTGGCCGCCGTCGGCGCCCACGACCCAGCCGTAGACCTCCTCGCGCTCCTCCCCCGCCGGGCCGCGGAGCGTGGCCTGCACGCCGTCGGCGTCCTGCGTGAGCCCGACGAGCTCCACCGGCCGCTCCACGCGGCCGCCGAGCGCGGCCAGGCGCTCGCGCAGCACCCGCTCGGTCTCGGTCTGGGCGAGCGAGGCGCTGAACGGGTACGGGCTGTCGACGCTCGTAAAGCCGATCTTCGCGAGCCGCTTGCCGCGGCTGTGCAGCTCGACCCCCTCCAGCGGCACCGAGGCACCGATCAGGGCGTCGACCGCACCGACGGTCGCCAGCATCTCGAGGCTGCGCGCGTGCACGACGATCGCGCGCGACTCGGTCGTGGGCTCCGGCAGCCGGTCGATCAGCCGGAACGGCGTGCCGCGGCGGGCGAGCTCGCAGGCCGTCAGCAGGCCGACCGGCCCCGCACCGGCCACCAGCACCGTCCGCTCGGCCGGGCCCGACATCGGCGCCACCGTACCGCAGCGCCGGGCGCCGGCTAGGCGCTCGTGGCCATCCGGGCGCGCAGCCGCCGCACCGCCGGAGACGGCGCGCCCGTCGGCCACAGCACCACGAGTGGCAGCGTCACCTCGTCGGCGAGCGCGAGGAGGACCACGTCCGCGCGGCCCGGCCAGCCCTCGGGCATGAGCGCCACCGCGTTGCGCTCGGCCAGCTCGGCGAGGCCGGCGCTTCCGGTGATCCGGGACTCCACCGGCTCGACGCGGGCTCCCGCGGCGGCGAGGCGGGACACCAGCAGGTCGGTGTACGGGGTACCGGGCGGGCTCCAGGTGAGCAGACGCTCGCCGTCGAGCTCCGCGAGGCGCACCGCGTCCGCGCCGGCGAGCGGGTGGCCGGCCGGGACGGCCAGCACCGCCGGAGTGGGCCGCAGAGCGGCGCTGTCGGCCCCCGGCCCGTGGAGCGACGTGCGCGCGACGACGAGGTCGAGCTCGCGGTCGCGCAACAGGCGCCCGACGTCGCCGGGGCGGACCTCGAGCAGCGAGATCGCCAGGTCGGGCGCGCCGTCGCGCAGGACCGCGGCGATGTCCTCGAGCACCGCCTGGCCGACGGCCGGCGAGACGCCGATGCGGACCGTGCCGGCCAGCCCGCGGCCGACCTCGCGCGCGCGGGCGAAGGCGGCGTCCGCCGCTCCGAGGGCCTCGCGGCCCGACTCGAGCAGCGCCGCGCCCGCGGCGGTGAGGCGCACCTCGCGCGTGGTGCGCTCCAGCAGCTCGACGCCGAGCTCGCGCTCGAGGCGCCCGACCGACTTCGACACCGCCTGCTGGGCGAGGTGGAGCCGCTCGGCCGCCCGGGTGAAGTTCCGCTCCTCGGCGACGGCGACGAAGGTCCGCAGCTCCCGCAGGTCAGGCACGGCCCGGACCCACAACGCGGAGGCGTGGAGTGACCTCCGACGGGTGTTTCAGGGAGGCGCGGATCACGGGCACCATCGTTAGGTATCACGCCGAACCGGAGACAGGAGACGACCATGACCCGCACGCTCGGCAGCACCGGCCCGCAGGTCTCGGACCTCGGCCTCGGCTGCATGGGGATGTCCGACCTCTACGGACCGGCCGACGAGGCCGAGAGCATCGCCACCATCCACGCCGCGCTGGACGCCGGGCTGACGCTGCTCGACACCGGCGACTTCTACGGGATGGGCCACAACGAGCTGCTCATCCGCGAGGCGCTGCGCACCCGCGACCGCGACGCGGTGACCATCAGCGTGAAGTTCGGCGGGATGCGCGGACCCGATAACCGGTGGGCGGGCTACGACGCCCGCCCGGCGGCCGTGCGGAACTTCCTCGCCTACTCGCTGCGCCGGCTCGGCACCGACCACATCGACGTCTACCGGCCCGCCCGCCTCGACCCGCAGGTGCCCATCGAGGAGACGGTCGGCGCCATCGCGGAGATGATCGAGGCCGGCTACGTGCGCCACATCGGGCTCTCCGAGGTCGGCGCCGAGACGATCCGCCGCGCCGCCGCGGTGCATCCCATCACCGACCTGCAGATCGAGTACTCCCTGCTCTCACGCAGCCTCGAGCCCGAGATCCTGCCCACCTGCCGGGAGCTCGGCATCGGCATCACCGCCTACGGCGTCCTCTCCCGCGGCCTGCTCTCCGGGCACTGGTCGGCCGGGCGCGAGCTGGCCGCCACGGACTTCCGCGCCCACAGCCCGCGCTTCCAGGGCGAGAACCTCGAGCGCAACCTCGAGCTCGTGGAGGCCCTGCGGACCGTCGCGGAGGCCCGTGGCGCCTCGGTCGCCCAGGTCGCGATCGCCTGGGTGCTCTCGCGCGGCGAGGACATCGTGCCCCTGATCGGCGCGCGCCGGCGCGAGCGGTTGCACGAGGCGCTGGGCGCGCTCGAGCTCACGCTCGACGCCGCCGATCTCGCACGCATCGAGGAGGCGGTCCCGCCGGGCGCCGCCGCGGGCGACCGCTACGCCGCGCCGCAGATGGCGATGCTGGACAGCGAGCGGCGGGCCGCGTGAGCGGCAAGCGTAGCCAAGCGTCCTGCTTAGGGGTCCGCAGTCGACCCCTAAGCAGGACGCTCCCCCGCGTCGTCAGCCGGCGACGCTGGAGGCCGCCGCCGCGCTCCGGCGATACTCGAGGGCCTCGGCGACCTCTTCGTACTGCAGCGAATCGCCGGCCGGCTCGAGCAGATGCGCCCGGACCTCGGCAGGGGTCGCTCGGAAGAACTCCCGCCGTTGGTTGACCCGGTTGACGCGGCGGTCCGCCAGGCGCTCATGCAGGGTCGTCTCGATCCCGACGGCGTCCTCCGCGAAGAAGCGCGTGCACGTCGTA